>ENA-ORCO01000634-ORCO01000634.1-marine-metagenome-genome-assembly--contig:-NODE-634-length-14915-cov-2.920744_pt1 | contig 14915 bp, 21 predicted proteins | sample MGYA00248633_ERZ508508 | MGnify/ENA primary metagenome ERZ508508 (study PRJEB26179, sample SAMN06268845) | marine metagenome | isolation source: A23 P1 aerobic enrichment on pine of planktonic cells taken...
CGCCGACCAGTACGTCGTCCTCGACGAGTACTACCGCGAGCGACAGGCCGTCGAGCAACTCGTCGGTACCTGGGACGGCGGCCGCCTCGTCCGCCCGGGCTGGATCCAGACGCGAGACAAGCCCCCCGGGGAGGTGTACTGCGACCACGAGCCCGAGCACATCGCGAAGTTTCGAAAGGCCGAGTTCGACGCCTTCGCGGCGACCAAAAGCCTGGACGAGGGCATCGACGAGGTCCGGAGCATCCTCGAGGTCGACACCGCCAACGAGATCCCGGGGTTGCTCGTCGCCGATGACTGCACGAACCTGATCCAGGAGTTTCAGTCGTACAAGGAGGACGACGTCGGGTCGTCGCGAGCCCGGGACCACGCTGTCGACGCGCTCCGGTACGCGATCATGGGCGACCGCTACGCGGAAGACGACACGCCGAGCGGCACCGGAACCTGGTGACATCATGTTCAGCTACCCACCGTCGACTGGCTCGCCCGTCCAGATGGACAACGCACTCGCCGAGCTCGTGTACGCCCGGCGCTGGGCGACCGATGCGTTCGGCAAGCCCTGGCGCAGTCACTGATCAATCCGGACGACCGGCTGACGGTCGGGCTCGACACCAGTCACGGTGACCTGACGGACGGGTACTACTTCGAGCACCTGCCCACGCATGATGACGGCGAGGCCGACTTTTTCGAGAAGCGAAACGGGAACGTGATCGGCGAGCGGAAAACGCGGCCGCTGTCGGTGCCCGTCACGACGTTCTCACGGACAGAACTCGACTACAGCTGGTACAACGTCCTGAACGCCGAATGGGTCGAGTCGACGACGGATGATGGGGCAGCGCTGAACAACCGCATCGCTCAGACGAGCGTCGAACCGGGCGACGCCAACGCCGGCCGCGGCGGCCGCGGCCCGATCGCCGGCAACGGGCAGATCGTCGTCCAGGTCGAGGCCGACAGCTCGACCACCGGCCTCGAGGTCGACGTCGGGTCGTTCTCGTACTCGACGCTCGGCGACGTCTCGACCGTTTATAAGGGCAAGGGGGCCGAGAAGGTCGGACTCGCCGTCACGCAGACGGGGTCGTGGGAGCCGCTGTTCGCGCTGCGGGCAGACCCCGGTCGCCCGAACGTCTCGCTGCAGCTCAAGGACCTGGAGATCACTGCCGGCGAGGGCAAGGCACTCGCTATCCTGTGTGATCCATCGAACGTCCTCAAACCCGACGGCAGTGGCGGGACCACGACGCTCGTCGACAGCGACTTCGATCCGCCAGAAGAGCACTCGCGGGCGAACTCCGTTGTCGAGGTGACCGACGGAAGCACAGTCACCCAGATCCCCGACAACACAGGGTCGCCTGGCACGACGGTGGCCGATCCCGGTGGCTACCAGGGGATGTTCGCGACCTCGAGGACGAGCGGGACCGGGTCGAAGACTCGCAGTGAGACCGCGGGGTCGGACGACAAGCACGGCGTCCTCGACGGCGACTATCTCGTGTTCATCGCGAAGCCGTCGGCGAGCGATACAGGCTACGCGATCAGTTACCCGACGGAGCAGGACTGGTAAGAACAGATGTCTGATACACCATCCCGCGATCCCGAAGCGGATCACGACGCAGGTAGCGACGCTGGCGACGGTGTCCAAGAGGCGACCGGCGACGGTCAGCCCGCCGAGGACGGCCCGCTCGAACTCACGGCCGCCGAGCAGGTCGACCTGACGATGCGCCAGACGCTCGCGGCCGTCCTCGGCGAGAACGTCCACGGCGGCGACGACGAGTTTTCGTACTACGACGTTTTCGAGTGGGACCGCAACCCCGGCGTCGACCAGTTCTACGCGCTGGCGTTGCGCAACCCCTACGCCTTCGCGGTCACGTTCCTGCCGGCCTCGACGTGCTGGCGCGACCCGCCGGAGGTCGTCGACGAGGCCGACGCCGCCGACGACGGCCAAACCGACTTCGAGCGAGACGTCCAGGCGCTCGTCGACGAGCACGACGTCTGGGAGTACTGCAAGCGCGCCGACAAGCTCGCGGGCATCGGCGAGTTCGGCGTACTCGTCCTCGAGTTCGACGACGTCCAGCAGACCGACGTCGTCGATGGCGACCAGGATAATGCGGGAGAGGGCGAGGGTGAGATCAACACGGAGGCGTTCGCCACGCCCGTCTCGAACCCCGAGCAACTCATCGGCCTCCGGCCCTTTTCCGAGGAGTCCATCGACGACGTCGAGCTCGGCGGCCCCGGGAGCGGGCGCTGGGGCGAGCCGCTGATGTACCGGCTCGACCTCTCCGACGAGGACGACGACGAGGACGCGACGGTCGCCCAGACCGGCCCGGACACGATGCGCGTCCATCACTCGCGGGTCATCCACGTCCCGAGCGACGTCCAACTCGACGACGAAGTGCGGGGCGTCCCCCGCCAGCAGCCCGTCTACAACAACCTCATCGACATCGAGCGGACGCTCGGCTCGGCTGGACAGCTGGCCTACCGCGCAGCGGCGTGGGGCATCAACATCAACATCGACAAGGACTACGACCTGGAGGACGGAGGCGACGATCTCCGCGAGGCGCTCCATCGCTGGGAGGTCGGCCTCGAAAACGTCCTCCGGACCCACGGCGCCGCGGATGTCCAGAGTCTCGGTGGCGAGGAGATCGACCCGTCGGGCGTGATCGACCCGAACATCGAGGCGATCTCCAGCCAGCCCTACATGCCCCCGCAGTCGGTCCTGAAGGGCAACGAGACCGGGGAGCGCGCGACCACGCAGGACCTCAAAGACTGGTACGGCGAGATGGGCGAGCGCCGGCGGACCTACGACGAGCCGACGCTCGTCCGCGCGCTCGTCGACACCTGGCTCGAGCACGACCTCGTCGCCGACCCCCAGGGCGACGGCTACGACGTCGAGTGGACGCCGCTCCACGAGACGAGCGAGGCCGACGAGGCCGCGATCCAGCTCGACCGCGCGAAGATGCTCAAGCAGTGGACAAACGGGACCCCCGACGACTACCTCACGCGGGAACAGCAGCGCCAGATTATCGAGGAGGGAACGTTCCCGAGCGATATCGACGAACTCCCGGAGAACACGGGCGTCGACGAGTCCCAGCCCGCCGTCCAGGAGCAGTTCGCCCAACTCGAGTCGAGCGCTGGTGAGCTGACCGCCGAGGCCACGCCCGTCGCTGACGGCGGCGAGGAGTCTGACTGATGAGTCCCGCTGCCGACCGCCAGGACGTCGACACCGGCGCCGGCGCCGAGGGCGTCCTCGTTGCGCCGACGTCGTCGCCAACCAAGACCAAGACGCTCGAGAAGCGGTATGCCCAGGCGCTCCGCGGCGGCTACCAGCGGATCAACGCCCTCGTCCGCGAGTACGTCGGCCGCCAGGACCGGCTGGGGTTGGGGGACCGGTCGACATCCCGGGGCGGGGTCACCGCAGTCGCCCCGCCGCCGGACGTACCCTTCCTGGACGACGACGAGACGATCGGCCGGTTTCGCGAGTGGCTCGACCGCGCGCAGGACGAGGAGGTCCTCGACGTCGTCGGCCCCGGCGGGAATCGGTACGTCCGCCAGGCCTACGAGACGGGGCTCCGCGAGACCGACGCCGACCTCCGAGCCGCCGGGTGGGCCGACCCCGCCGCCGACGTCACGGCCTCGATGCAGTTGCCGGTCCACCAGGACACGCTGCAGCGCCTCTACACGCGCAACTTTTCGGAGCTCCAAGGGCTGACCGACGAGATGGGGCGAACGGTCGCCCGGGAGTTGACCGATGCGATGGCCCAGGGACAGGGTCCCCGGCAGGCCGCCGACGCGATCGTCGACGTCCTCGGAACCATCGAGGACGGCACCCCCCACGGCGCCCAGGCCCGGGCGACGACCATCGCTCGGACGGAGCTCCTGCGGGCGCGCCATCTCGCCGCCCAGGAGCAGTACGAACGCTTCGGCGTCGAGCTCGTCGAGCCGATCCTCGCGCCGACGGCCTGCCCGGAGTGTGTGGCGATCGCCGCCGACGCTCCCTATCGTGTCTCGGAGATATCAGGAATTTGGCCTGTCCACCCACAGTGCCGTTGTAGTGTAACTATATATACAGGAAAACAATCAACTGTTACTGCTGGGGCGCGCCGATTCTCGGCAAAGGCGGTGATTTCGGGAGGGAACCATGGCCACTAAAACATCCAACGGAAGTATTATGACAATCCGACACGATATACTATCAAGCGCGGATTCGGTAAAACCGACGGGTGGTGGAACACCCGCCAACGCGCTTGGAGTGACCAAACGCATGCTACAGTTACCGCTCGATGCTTATCAAACCGACGTGACCGAGTGCCCCGTCTGTGCCGCCCCGCTCGAATCGTCGAAGGGACTCGGCCCGCACGTGTACCACAACCACTCGGACATTCATACGATGACCGAACGGATCCGTGCGGACTTCGAGACAGATCCGGCCAAGGTGTTACGGGCGCTTCATCAGGGCGCCGGACTTACTGTTCAACAGATCAGCCAGCGTTTCGCCTACAATCGTGACGAACTTGCCGAGTCGTTCGACTTACTCGACATCGACCGGGACACTCGGCTGGGACTCCGACAGCTGTGGGATGACCGGCCCGACGAGGGCCAGGGACACGCAGCAGAGAACGCCAGCCTCGGCGCCGCCGGTCGCGAACAGAACGGCATGGCTGGCGTCACCGGACAGGATCACCCCAACTGGCGCGGTGGGAAGTCCACCTACGATGCTGTCAAGAAGCAGCTTCGGCCAGCGTTCTGGACCGCCAAGGACGACGTCCGCGAACGGGCCGACGGTCGGTGTAAGTCCTGTGGTGACCCACAGCCTGAGGGAGGGTCGCTGGACGTCCACCACATCGTTCCGATCATGTGCGGCGGGACGAACGGCGACTGGAACCTGATGGCGCTCTGCCCATCGTGCCACCACACCGCGGAGTGGTACACCCGACGGATCCCCGAAATGGAGCCTGTTCTGACCGAATAGCCCGGCACCGATGACCCCCGAACGGTTCCACGCCCACCACGACGGGCGTGAGGGGCGAGCGACCGGACAACATAATTCATCAGACCCATGACGGACCAGACAAAATCCATCACGACCAGAGAGCCCCGGGACCAGTCCGGGGAGACCGTCCCCATCGACCAGCGCGGCTCGACCGCGGGGACGCTCTATCGGTTCATCAGCACGCTCGACGCCGACGTCCACATCACGGCCGAGGCGACCGACGACATCGACGGCGACAGTTTTTCCGAGTCGGAGTCACTCCCGATCGGTGGCGAGAGTACGGACCCCGACGCGGACACGAAACTCGTCACGGCCGGCGACTCGACGACGCAGGGCGAGGCGACACTCCTGACCGAAAACTGGCCGTGGATCGAACTGACGATCACGCCGCAGTCGACGCCGACGACGGGGTCGGTCGAAGTCCGGTCCGTGAAGAACTTCTGACCATGACTGGAGACAAGCACCGCCAGCCCGGCGATCTCGACAAGCACCTCGCGACCTGGCGAGCTGACCGCGTCGAGTCCTCAGAGGTAAGTACAGAGCACGACGTTGTCACTGGCGAGGTCCGCCGCCGGGGGGTTGGCGGAGACTTCCGCTATGCAGTCGACGAGAATACCGACATCGCCACCACAATCAATCAAGCAATCGTCGACATCGACGACGAGATTGGGGGAAAGGTTCTTGTCCCTATCGGAGATTTTGATGTCGGCGAGCAGATCCTCATCCCCGACAACACGGATCAAAACGAGAACTACAAGCCGTGGCACTTGCTCGGACAGGGGACTGCAGGAGATCGTTTTCCCCCGATGGGCACAACGCTCAGATCCACTATTTCTGATGGGTCAGACGTTATCAAAGATTCCGTCTCAACCCACGGGACGAAGGTTGGCGGATTCGCAATAATCGGCAATGGAAGTGAGGGGGCCGCAGTGAATGTGAGCGGACAGGATCAATCAATTGTAAAGGATATAACTGTTTTTGGAACCGGGGGGAAAGCTGGGGTAGTCTCAGGAAATGTTGATAGCCTCGTCTGCCGTGGCACCGATGGGGCTAACTCGCACGGTTGGGAGATAGGCGGTGGTCGGATCATAGATATCGAAGCAGAACGTTGCGATAGGGCACTCTTTGTCAATCGTGCGGACGGTCTGACGATGAATGGCCCAAACACTGAGGGAGCCGATTCAAATTATGGGCTTTTCATAGATCCCAACAGTTACGCGCTGGACATCCGCGCAGGCCGTTTTGTCGACAACAATAATTGGGGCGTGCAAATTAGAGCGGGACGGGATGTGCCCCAAGATGCAGGTGTGTTGAGAAACATCCTGTGTAATAACAATACGGAGGGGGGATTGCTGTGCAGGCGCACGGGTTGAGGATAGAAAATTGCGATTTTAGAGGGCCATTGGGTATGAGTTTTTGGGCCGACGCCCATCGCATTGTTGCACGCAATAACCGTTTCAGTGGCTCAACCACTCATTACGAGTTTCTTGATGGTGCGACGGACATATATATCGATGAGCCGTCGGTCAACGGCGAGCAGGCCGTCAACCCAACCAATTCGACTTACACTCTCAACTTTGACACTCCCTTCACACATTACCCACGGATCGACCTCACTGCCGACGCCGCAGTCGACTCCTATAGCAACTGGCAAACAGACACGAGCGGCAACTATACGGGCGTCGATGTGGTGTTTGGGACAACACCAAACAACGTCTCCTGGGAGGCAATCCCGCGGAACGTTGGCATCTAATGGGGCGCTACATAACAGCCGTTCCAGCCAACAATAGCATGAAAGAAATGATCAATCCGCGGGACTACTGAACAATCGTTTCTCGTTTTTGTGGCATAAAATAATCCCGGAGCCGATGACCCCCAGACGACACCCACCGCGCGAGCGGTGAGGGGCGAGGACCTGCGGGCCGACAACGCACACCACCACTGTCATGCACAACGAGACTCACGACCTGCGGGTGTCGGCCCGAACGGCCCGGCTGACCGCAGGCGCGACTGACGACGAGGATGACGGCCCGCCCTATCGCTTCTCGGGCGTGGCCGTCGCCGCCGGCGACGTCCTCCACATGGACGACGGGACGCGCGTCCTGTTCGACGCCGACGAACTCCAGAAAGCGGCACGGACACAGGCCGGCGAACCCCTCAGCGTCGACCACCCCGAGGACGACGAGGGGCGGCCGACCTACCCACCCCCAACCGACGAGACCGTCGGGAAGGTCCCGAAGGCCGGGTGGCTCGATACCCAGCAGGCCGTCGGATACGAAGCGACCACGCACGACGAGGAGATCGCGACGGGTGTCCGCGCCGGGAGTTACGACGTCTCCGTCCACCCGACGTTCGCCGTCGAGGCCTACGCCGGCGACGAGGCTGACGTCCGGGCCGTGGACATCGAGTTCAAGGACTTGAGCGTCGTCTCGAAGGGCGACTCGCCGAGCGCGACCGCCGAGTACGGGCGGAGTGAGGCGCTGGCCTCCTACACGGTCGAGACGGACGTCGGCGCCGAACTCACCGCCCAGGACGACCCGACGATCACCGAGCCGGAGTACGACGGCTACGCCGACGCGGGCTGGGACGCCCCGACGCTGTCGGGGACCTACGACGGCGACCTCGAGGCCGCGGCGAACGCGGCCGTCGTCGAGTTCCAGCCCGTCGAGACGTTCTCCGAGGATCTGGCGTTGTTCGTCGTCGACGGCGAGGAGCAACTCAACACGAACGCCCTCGATTCGGCGTGGGTTCTCGCGCCCCAGGTCGAGGGCCTCGACGACGACGCCGTCGACCGGGCCCGCGACCAGCTCGAGTCCCTGGCCGAGGCCGCGCGTGACGACGACGCCATCGACGACGAGGAATGGACGGACGTCTGGCAACCGCGCGTCGACGGCGAGGTGACCGGCAGTGACGCCGGCCTCGTCCGCCGGACGCTCGACCGGACGCTCCGGGCGATCGGCATCGACGTCGGCGGCGGGACCTCGGCCGGCGAGAATCGAGATGAAACGACGGGGGCGGCAACCGAGAGCGACTCGGGATCCCCTGCGGATGCGGACGCGGACGGTTCTTCACAGAACATGGACAAATCCACGCGAGAGCAGTACGTCCAGTTCCTGACCGCCAACGCGGGCTTCGACGAGGAGTCCGTCGCGGCGATGGACGACGACGTACTCGAGAACACGTACGAACTCGCCGCCGAGGCCACCGCTGACGCGGATGGCGACGGCGGCAGCACTGCCGAGGGGTCGGGCGACGACCCCGAGGACGACGACGAAACGGACGGCCAGACACTCGCCGACATGACGGTCGACGAGCTCGGCGAGGCGCTGCGCGAGCAGGGCTTCGTCACCGAGGCCGACGCCCCCGACGTCGTCGAGGAGGCGCAGGCCCAGGCGTCGAAGGCCGAGAAGGTCGAGGAGATCATCGCGAAGAGCGACGACTACGACGAAGACGACCGCGAGGACCTGCTCGCGTCGGCCGGCCCGCTGGTCGAGCGCGAGTACAAGCGGGTGCGCGGCGCCGGCGCTGCGACGCTCCCCGGCGCCGCCGGTGCGGCGTCGACGCTGACCGCCAGCGCCGGGTCGGACGACGACCCGAGCGACTACGGCACGGGGGTCCAGGAGGACTAACCCATGATCGCAAGCAACCAGTCGGTCGTCGCGAACGTCGAGACCGACTACAGCACGGTCGACGGTGACGCCGACGAGACGATCGAGCCCGGCCAGGGCGTCGTCTGGTACGAGGACGCCAACGGCGACCGCCAGGTCAAGCTGGTCGGCGCCGACCACGAGAGCAAGCGCGTCGCTCGCGAGCAGCGCAACCCGCCGCGCTCGCTGGGGTCGGTCGGCGACTCCCCGCTCGACGACTCCTACTCGTCGGGCGACAACTGCGAGACGGTCGGCTTCCGCCGGCACGACCGCGCCCGCCTCCGCCACGACGGCAACATCTCGACGCCCGGCAACTTCGAGGACGCCGAGGTCGGCTGGGACGCCAACGGCTACATCACGGACTCGCCGACGACGCCCATCGGGCGCGGCATCGCGGTGATCGACCGGTCGAGTGGCGACGACTTCGTCGTCGTGGAGTTCTACTGAGGTGATCTGACATGAGTCCCGACGTCACGACGGATGTTCAGTGGTCGAAGCGTGCGGAAAACAACATGTCTCTCACGGCGCAGAAGGCGTTCTTCAACCCTGTCCCCGAGATCCGCGAGCAGGCGCTCCAGGAGCTGCGGGCGCAGTCGCCGTTCTCGCCCGACATGTGGGACCGGCTCGACAAGGCGACGGGCGTCAAGCGCGACCAGCCGGCGGCGGAGCTGACCGCCGATTCGACGCTGGAGGTCGACTCCTGGGCCGACTACGCGGACATGGTCCTCAGCGACCAGTTCGTTCAGAGTACCGTTCTCGACCAGCTCATCGGCGCCGGCTTCGGCGTCTCCTCGTCGCTCAGCAGGTACGCCTACCTCTCGCCGCTCTCGGGCGTGCGGATGGAGGCCGAGACGTCGATGAACCTGCGGACCCGGAGCAACCAGGAACTCCCGGGCCACGCACTCGACGGCGTCCCGCTCCCGCTGCACATCGTCACGTACCAGATCGACGCTCGCGAGTACCAGAACGCCCAGGCGTTCGGCGAGGACTTCGACGACAGCGTCGGTCGCGAGGGTCGCCAGGCGCTCAATCGCTCGGAGCACTCGATGCTCTGGGACGGCTGGGGCCGCGACGTCCAGACCGAGCGCGGCCTCCTCTCGGTCGACGGCCTGGACTCCAACATCTCGGAGATCATCCAGGCCAGCAACTCGACGGGCTGGATCGGCGACGCCAGCGGGATGCTCTCGGACATCGACACGCTCCACGACTCCATCGAGGACCAGACCGACGTCGTCGACGAGGACGACGTCCCGCTCGTGAGCGAGGTCGGCGCCTGGCTGTTCATCCCCAACGACATGTGGGGCGAGTGGACGCGCCAGGACTACGAGACCGAGCAGGCCGACGAGACCGTCCAGGAGCGCGTCCAGCGCAAGTACCCCTACATCAACCAGGTGCCGGCGCCGCGCCTCGACGCCGACAGCGTCATCATGATGCTCGACGACCCGCGGTACTTCCAGGTCGTCAACGCCCAGGGCGTCACGAACACCAGCTGGGAGTCCGACGGCGGCGCCGCGCTCAACAACCGCCTCGTCAGCTCCCGGACGCCGTACATCCGGACCCAGCCCGACGGCATCTCGGGCATCACGCGGATGACCGGCATCAACGCCTGAGGCCCATGCCCGACACCGTATCCGTCCGCGTCGCGGACGGCGACGTCTGGGTCGACGGCGAGCACCTCACCCGCGGCGACGAGGTCGACATCCCCGCCGACGTCTACGACCGGATCCCTGGGTCGTTCGAGCGCGTGGACAGCGACGAGAGTACCGGCGACGTCGACGACGAAACCGACGCCAGCGAGACCAACGCCAGCGAGGCCGACGGAGAAGCCGACGGAGAAGCCGCCGGTGAGGTGACGGTCGACGACCTCAACCCCCACCCGGACGACCTGACGGTCGACGAGCTCGAGGAACGGATCGCCGACGTCGACGACGCCGCGCTCCTGGAGACGATCCTGGAGGCCGAGGAGGCGTCCGACACCCGGACGACCGCAGTCGACGCGATTGAGGAGCGCATCGCGGACCTGGAGGGCTGACTCGTGCGTGACCTTGACATCGGCTCGGGTGGTGCAGCGTTGTTCGTGGTCGGCGTGTTCTGGAGTTTGGTCGGTTTCAGTCTGTCCTGGGACCCTGCGCTTGTCGCCGGTGGTGTAGTGGCGTCGATTGGGATCGTCCTGATCGGCTTCGCCCCCTCGGACGGGTCTGAAATGGCTCTCGACGCAGATGAGTTGGAGGACTGACCGATGGTCACGGCCTCGGCGGACGATGTCCGCGTGGAGATACCAGAGACGTACCTTGACGACGCGGACATCGAAGGCCAGAGCGGCGACGGCGGCATCCTCGCCCGCGTCGACCGCGACATCGAGCGGGAGATGTCCCAGCCCCCGGCCGACAACACTGACGACCGGCGCGACCTCGAAGCCGTGCTCGCGGCGCTGTTCATCGCGACGAGTCGCGATCGCGCCGAGAGCGAGACCCAGAGTGGGCGCACCTCGGCCACCTACGAGGAGGACCTGGTCGACCAACTCCGCGCCCGGGCGAAGCGCCTGGGCGCCCCCGACTCGCTGGTCGGCCTCGCTGGGACGCGCCGGACGGCGACCATCAGCGCGCCGGACGCGAAGAACTGGTCGCCATGAGCGTCAGTGGCTGGGGGATGGCGCTGGCTGGCCTCGACGACGTCCTGGACCTGTTCGACCAGATGCAGGTCCGCTTCGACGGCGGCACCGTCTACGTGGTCGGCCCGACCGTCGAGTACGCGGTCGTCCACGAGATCGGCAACTCCGAGCACGAGGCCCGGCCGTACATGCGGCCCGCTGCGGAAGCCGTCCAGGCCAGCCCCGAGCACCACGCGCAACGGGTCGCTGCCTCGCAGGGGATCGACCTCACCACCGAGGACGGCCTCGTCCGGGCGCTCGCCCTGGCGGTCCAGGACCTCGGCAAGCGCATCGCCGACGCGAAGGACATCCGCGACACCGGCCAGCTGATCGCATCGATCACCATCCAGCGTATCGAGTGACATGCACGGGCCAGCCCAGCGACTCATCCGTTCGCACGGCGTCGAGTACCAACTCCGCAACGCCAGCGGCGGTGGCGGTCGCGACACCCCCGACTACTCGGACGATGGCACGCTCGTCGGCGTCCTCGAACAGCGGGGGATGCCCCGCACGGCCACCGACTCCGCGGGCACCGAAGTCGAGTCCGACCTCGAGATCCGCGCGGTCGTCGACGGGCAGACGCTCCGGGAGGCTGGGTCGGCGGATGGCTACCCGACCAAACTCGTTCACCCCGACGGCCAGACCTACCGACTGCTCGCGACGTTCCCCGAGGACTCGGGCGTGACGGTCCTGACGGTGGTGCGTGACTGATGGACAGCTCCGGCTTCGAGCACGTCTCCCGCGAGGAGGCCAAGCAGTTGGTCGAGGAGGCCGACCGCGGTCTTCTCATCACGATCGACGCCGAGGCCGTCCCGTACATCGGCTCCGAGCCGCCGGACGAGCGGGAGATCGAAGCCCGGAGCGCCGGCTATCGCTTCGGGATGGAGGAGACCGATGGTTGACCCGAAGGCCGACCTCGTCGACCACCTCCGCGCGAACGTCGACCCGAACGCCGTCCCAGTGCCGTTCACGAACGCCGACGACGTCGTCTTCGCCGACTACGACGGCGACCTGGGGCCGTTCCCGCAGGTCGCGGTCGTCAGCAAAGACCCGGTCGTCCCTGGTGGCGGCCAGACCCAGGCGACGGGGATCGACCCCAGCGGCGCCGGGCCCATCCAGGACGTCGTCTACCTCGTCCAGGTCGACTGCTGGGGCGGGCCCGTCGACGCGGACGTCTACGCCAACCACGGCTCGGACCCCGATAGCGTCGCGAACGACCTCGCCGAAGAGGTCGCCGCAACCTGCCGCGTCGGGAGCGACGGGGCGCCCGCGGGCTACGAGTGGCTGTTCGCCGACCCGCCGCGCGAGGCGGACGACACCGAGGCATCGCCGACCAAACATCGCGACATCGTGACCGCTCGACTAAAGGTCACGTACACACCATGAAATACCGATTTACTGACACCGATATCGGCACGCAGGCCTTCTACGAGGCGGACCTGATGGGCGACGAGTACGACCCGCCCGGCGTCGAGGTCCACCGCGACGAGGACGGCGTGCCGTGGTTCCGAGTCCGTAAAGAGCTCGCTGATGAGTTCGACGCGGACGACCGGTTCGAACGATACGAGGAGGATAGCGCATGAGCACGACAGCAAGCGACGTTCCCGAGAGCGGACAGCTCCCCGGGCGGCTCGAGTACGCACCCGAGCCGTCGCGCGGCGAAGTACCGACCGACCCTGACTTCCAGTACGCCTCGGACGTCATGCGGTCGTTCGAGGCCGAGTCCGGTGCCTCGCTCGGCCGGCAAGACAGTCTCGGTACTCCTGACGCCGTCGACCACAACCGGGCGATGGAAGAGCCCAGCTGTTCGCTGGGCTACGACCTCCAGCAGTTCCCGGTCACCATCAACTTCGACGACCCCGAGGACACGACCGTCGGGGCGACCAGCCTGGGCGTCGCGTCCGACCAGTCCGGCGACACGGACATCGACGTCACGATCTACAACGACGACGAGTCGACGAGCGAGACGATCACCACGGACGGGTCCGATGGGACGACGTTCGTGACGGGGTCGACGCAGTTCTCGACGATCGGCCGCGTCGAGGTCAGCTCCGACCCGAGCGGGACGATCACCGTCTCCGAGGACAACAGCGGGTCGGCCGGGACTGCCTTTGGCTCTCTCGCCAGCAGCGACGTCGACGTCGCGAGCGGGGATGACAGTCTCGAGGACCTCACACCGACCGACCCCTCGGGATACGGCGTCCTCCGGGACCAGTACAACCGCCTCCCGGGGACGCTGATGTGGGTCTACCGGCGGGAGTATCCCGGCGGCAACGACAACGCCGGCGTCCGGGAGTACACGGTCGTCCGCGGCGCCGCCGTCTCGTCGGCCACGCCGACGCTCGACCCGTCGGGTGAGAACCCGATCCTGATGGAGCTCGACCACCAGCCGGTCAAGGTCCGCTCCTACAAGATCCACCAGCTCTCGAGTGCGGAGACGCTCACCGTCTCGAGTACCGAGTCGTCGGCTGACTCGGGGCTGTCCGTGACGGTCGAGTCCGAGGACGCTGGCAAGTCGGAGACGATCTCGATGGGTAGCACGGGCGCGACGAGCTTCGACGACATCGACGCCGTCTGGCTCGACGGCCTCCCCGAGGGCGACATCACGGTCGAGGGCAACTCCTCGGGCACGGTCGTCATCGAGTCGACGTCGACGGGTGGCGCCGGCGCGCTCGCCGGCGGGCTGACCTACTCGGACGACGACCAGCCCGTCGACGGCGACCGGGGCGTCCCGACGCTCGGGAGCGGGAGTCACGCCTCGGCCATCGGGACCAGCTACGAACACTTCGTCGGCGACCGCTTCGAGCGGCCGTCGGGGACTGCGGTCCGCCCCCGTGTCAACTCGGGATCCTGGACCGTCGAGAACGACATCTCGACGTCGGCGCTACACGACACGCGGGCGCCCGCTGTCGACGAGGGCAACCGGACCGTCACCGTCGACGCCGACGTCGCCGGCGAGTACGTCTCCCACGATTCGATGATGGAGGCGCTCCAGAAAGAGCAGCACAACCTCGAACACGAACTCTCCGGCGGGATCGTCGTCTTCAAGAACACGGTGCCGACCGGCGTCGCGACGCGCACAGCCGAGACCGACCAGGCCGCAGCCTCAACCTCCGAGACGCTCTCGGCGTCGGGACAGCCCGCCATCGACTTCCGGAGTGCCTGACGATGAGTGAGTACGGCCTCCCGGGCGTCCGGGACAAGGACGGCGACCTCCGCGAAGTCGAGCACACCTACGAGTGGGACGGCGAGGAGATCACCATCAAGATCCTCCCGCCGACGACGGCTCAGCTCGAGCGCTACGAGAACTTCGGCGACGACGTCGACGCCGATAAACTCCGAGACGTCGTCGACGAACACCTGGTCAAGCCTGACATCCCCGAAGACAAGGACCTGACAGCGCGCGAACTGTTCTGCTACATGGAGGGGGTCATGGACCACGCCCAGGGGAGCACCGGCCTCGCCGAAGAGGTCCGCGAAGAGATCGAAGCGCGGAGCGAGTCCGCGGGAAACCAGACCTGAGCGACGCGGAATCGGCCGGGTCGTTCGTCGCCTGGTTGCACGAGAACACGACCTACACGTTCCACGGCGACGCGCCGATCGGCGGGTTGCTCCCGGCCGAACTCGACCTGCTCGTGCT
>ENA-ORCO01000636-ORCO01000636.1-marine-metagenome-genome-assembly--contig:-NODE-636-length-14868-cov-5.140829_pt1 | contig 14868 bp, 17 predicted proteins | sample MGYA00248633_ERZ508508 | MGnify/ENA primary metagenome ERZ508508 (study PRJEB26179, sample SAMN06268845) | marine metagenome | isolation source: A23 P1 aerobic enrichment on pine of planktonic cells taken...
GGTTCGACGACGCGCTCCCCGTCCTCGAAGTGCGCGCTGTTGTCGATCGGGTCGTAGCCCAGCACCTCGCGGGCGCGCTCCAGCGAGTAGTACTTGCGGTCGTTGTCGGAGATGCCGTAGACGATCTCGAAGTTGTAGTCGGCCTCCAGGGCGCAGCGGTGGATGCGGGCGCAGTCGGGGTAAGAGAGCCACATGGCCTGGCCGCGCTCGTAGTCGATCGGGGGGTGACCGCGGGTGAGGTTGCCGATGCGGATGTTGCAGACCGAGATGCCGTACTCGTCGTGGTAGTACCGACCCAGCACCTCGCCGGCGGCCTTGGAGACGCCGTAGTGGTTGCCGGGGCGGGGGAACTCGGTGCCGTCGAGGCGGTACTCGTCGTGTTCGCGGTACATCTCGGGGGTGCGCTCGTCGGTCTCGTAGGCGCCGACGGCGTGGTTCGAGGAGGCGAAGACGAACGTCTCGACGCCAGCCTCGACGGCGGCCTCGTACATCTTCTCGGTGCCGTCGATGTTGTTCGCCAGCACCGAGTCCCACGGCGCGCTCGGCCGCGGGTCGCCGGCGAGGTGGATGACGGCCCCCACGCCGTCCATCGCCTCGGCGACGGTCTCCTCGTCGGTCACGTCCCCGATGCGGTACTCGTGGTCCGGCTCCTCGTCCGGCGGGCTGTGGAGGAGCAGTTGCCACTCGTACTCGTCGGCGAGCCCCTCCAGCACGGCCTGCCCGACGCGGCCCCCTGCACCTGTGAGTAAGACCGGCTCGTCCATTCAGGTGAACCCTTGCGACCGGCCAGTAAGTAACGTACGGTTCTCAGCGCGAGTGTCACGACCCCGACAGACGCGCCGGAGACGACTGTCCCCGGCTCCGAAGGGCATTACTCCCACGCGACCGAGCGACCGGTATGGACCCCACCGACGCCCAGACCGCCTGCTTCGAGGCGGGCATCAAGTTCGGGACGCTGTACCACCAGTTCGCGGGGACGCCGGTCAGTCCGGACAGCGCCGACAGCCTCGCCCGCGCGATGGAGGAGGCCATCGAGAACCAGCCCTACTGCGAGTCGGTCACCGTCGACGTGTTGGTCGCGGAACTCGAAGCCGAACTGGCCGATTCGGCGGCCGACTACACGGAGCTGACCGGCCGGTTCGTCGAGGTCGAGATGACGATCGATCACGAGGGCCACGAGGTCCGGACCCGGATGGATATGCAGGACGGCTACCCGCTCATGCGGGTCGAAGACGTGTCCGCGGAGGCCTGACCGTCGGCGACGGCCGGGAACGGTCCAGGCGGTGAGCCGTCGGACCGACCACGGGAGATATGTGACTGGGCGGACAACCGACCCGATATGTCTCTCGCCGCCCTGGACGACATCACGGACGCCGTCGAGGCGACCAAGCGGTTCCTCACACCGGTCGACCGCGTGCGGTGGTTCCGGCTCGCGGTGGTGATGTTCTTCGTCGGCGGTGCCGGCCTCTCCGCCCCCGGTGCGCCGACCACGGGGTTCGGTGGCGGGACCGACGCTCCCGACCCGGCTCCCGGCGCCCCCGCCGGCCCCGACGTCACGCCGCAGGTAACGCCCGAACTGGTGGCGCTGATACTGGGGATCGCCGCTGTCGGACTCGTCGCCTTCCTGCTGTACTCGGTGGTCGGCGCGACGATGGAGTTCGCCTTCGTCGCCGCGTTGCGCGACGAGGAGGTCCGACTGCGCCGGTCGGTCGGGCGGTACTGGCGGCGCGGGCTCCGGCTGTTCGCCTTCCGGCTGTCGGTCTGGGTGGTTGGGATCGCGGCGGCCGCGGCGATACTGCTGGGGGCGGGCGCGGCGCTGGGCGGGTGGCCGCCGACCGTCTGGAGCGACGGGACGATTCTGACCGTGGTGGTCCTCGCGATCCCGGTGTTGGGCCTCGGTGCCCTGATCCTCGGGACGCTGCTGGGATTCACTACCGTGTTCGTCGTCCCGGTGATGCTCGCGGAGGACCGGGGCGTCCTCTCGGCCTGGCGGCGCTTCTGGGGGACTCTGACCGACGAGCCCCTGGAGTTCCTCGGGTATCTCGTTCTCTCTTTCCTCCTCGGTATCGGCGTCTCGATAGCCGTCGGCTTCCTGCTCGTGCTGTTGCTGATCGCGCTGGCGGTCCCGTTCCTGGTGGTGGGGGCGCCGCTGGGGTTCGCCCTCGCAGCGGCGGGCGGCGGGACGGCCGCCGCCGGGGCGATCATCGTCCTCGTGCTCCTCTACGGCATCCTCGTGTTCGTCGGCGCGCTGTTGATCCAGGTCCCGTTCCAGACGTTCCTGCGCTACTACGCGCTGTTCGTCCTCGGCGACGCCGAGCCCGACTTCGACGTGATCCCCGACGCCCGCGCGGCCGTCCGCACCGACGGCGGCGAGGGCGGTGACGCGCTTGCCGACGCCGCCGGGAGCGACGACGGCCCCGACCGACCGAACGACGGCGACGCCGCGAGCCCGAACGACCGCGAGACCGACGCCGACGACGCCTGGAACGTCGACCGCGAGGACCGCGACGGGGCGGACGACGGGTGGTAGCGCCGCCCCGCTGGCCGCGATCGATACCGGCGGACCGTAACTGATCGGGCGGGTCGGCGTGCTGGCGCCGCTCGTCCGCTGTACTCGTGATTTTCACTTTCGGTTCCAGGCGTGTTTTTAAACCGGACGGGGCCGAAAGAGGAGACATGAGTCAAGCGACCTTCGACGACGACGACCTGTTCGAGGACGCGGCGAGCGAGATGCGCGAAGACGTGGAAGCGAGCCTCGACGAGGCCCGCGCGGCGCTCCCGGCGGCCGACGCGATCTGGGAGGTCGACGCCGACAACACGCTGGGCGTGCTCAACGCGCTCCGGTCGGCGCTGGACGTCGAGGACGCCGAGGAGCACCTCGTCGACGCCAAGAAGTGGTACACGATGGGCGAGCGCGCCGACGCCTTCGAGGACGCCGAGGACCTCGCCGAGGAGATCGAGGGGGTCGAAGACCTGATCGACGACGTGACCGGCGCTCACGAGGAGGTCAGCGACCTGGCGAGCACCGTTCCGCAGCTCCGGAGCGCCCTGGAGGAGTTCGAGACCGACGACGAAGCCGAGGACAGCGACGAGGGGGAGTCCGACGCCGAAGCCGACGCGGACGCCGAAGAAGCCGAAGCCTGACCGGGACCGTCGCGTCCCCTTCGCCGCGGGTTCCGGTCGCGCCCGCTCAGCGCCGTCCGGGTCGCGACACGTCCCGCGTCGCGAGGTCGTCCAGCAGCGTCGCCAGTCTCTCGGCCGCCCGCTCGCGCAGCCACCGGCCGAGTGCCTCGCTCCCGTCCCGGGGGTCGCCCACCGCTCCGTTCTCCGAGAACTCCGCCGAGTCGTAGGCGAGGTTCGTCCCGCTCACCCACTCGCCCCAGCCGTCGGCGGCGCCCGCCGCGGCGTCGTCGACACGCTCCTCGCGGATCAGGTCGGGGTTCACCGCGCGCAGGAGGGCCGTCTCGACGGGGCCGCCGTGGCCCATGCGGATCGCGTCGATGTCGACGGGCGGCGCGTCGGGGTCGCCGGTCCAGTCGCGGTCGAGGTCGACGGCGTCGAACCAGGTGAACGCGGCGGCGTAAGCGTCGTCGTGGCGCGTGACCCGTCCGCAGACCTCTCGGAGCGGCGCGACGTTGCCGCCGTGGCCGTTGACGACGACGACGCGGTCCCAGCCGTGATGCGCGAGGCTTTCGACCGTCTCGCGGACGTAGTCGCGGAAGGTGTCCTCGCTCACCCAGAGCGTCCCCGCGAACTGGCGGTGTTCCTCGGCGACGCCGACGGGGATCGTCGGACCGAGGACGACCTCACCGTCGTAGGCTTCGACACCGGCGTCGGCGACGGCCTCGGCGGTCAGCGCGTCCGTGCCCAGCGGCGCGTGCGGGCCGTGCTGTTCGGTGCTGCCGACCGGCAGGACCGCCAGGTCCGTCTCGACGGCGTCGGCTTCGGGCCACGTCGATGTCGAGAGGTGCATACCGGTCGCTCGCGGCGCCGACGGTTAAGCGGTACGACCGCGTGACCGCCGCGATCGGTCAACTGGGGGCGCCGACGGCGCGGCCGGGGGCTTATCTCGCCCGCGTCCCTACCCGACGACATGATCGACGACACACGCGAGGTCGACCCGGCGGGCCTCCAGGCGCGGATCGACGCCGGGGAGCCCGTCCGCGTGCTCGACGTTCGCGACCGCGACGAGGTCGAGCGCTGGCGGCTCTCCGGTCCGGGCGTCGCACTCACGCAGAAGCCGTACAACCGCTTCCTGCAGGCCAGGGTGACCGGAAAGCTGGACGAGTTCGTCGCCGACGTGGACGGCGAGGGACCGATCACCGTCGTCTGCGCTCGCGGCGAAGCCAGCGGTGAGATCGCGCGGGAGCTGGCCGATGCCGGCTTCGAGGCCCGGAACCTCGCCGGCGGGATGGACGCGTGGGCGCGACTGCTGCTCGCCGTCGAGGTCGAAGGGGCGCTCCCCGACGCGCCCGACGCGACGCTCGTCCAGTACCGCCGCCCCTCCAGCGGCTGTCTGGGATACATGCTCGTCTCGGGCGGTGAGGCGGCGGTCGTCGACCCGTTGCGGGCGTTCACCGACCGGTACGTCGCCGACGCGGCGGATCGGAGCGTCGAGATAACGACCGTCCTCGACACGCACGTCCACGCCGACCACGTCAGCGGCCTCCGGGCGCTGGCCGACGCGACCGGTGCGACGCCGGTGATGCCCGCGCCAGCGGTCGAGCGCGGCGTGACCGACGACGTGGAGACGGTCGACGACGGAGACGGTATCGCGGTGGGCGAGTCGTCCCTGGCGGCCGTCCACGCGCCGGGCCACACCTCTGGGATGACCGCGTTCGCCGTCGGCGACGCGCTGCTGACCGGCGACAGCCTGTTCACCGACGGCGCGGTCGGCTTTGCCGACCGCGACGGATCGAGGCGGCGGAGCCGCCTCGCAGGCGTCGCTCGCCCGGACCTGGAGGAGGGGTCCGACGAGGCGCCCGCGTTCGCCCGGGAACTCTATCGCACGCTCACCGAGCGCTTCGCCCGGTTCCCCGACGGGACGCTCGTCGCGCCGGGCCACCACGGGCAGGACACGATCCCCGACGAGGACGGTGCGTTCACGGCGCGGCTGGGCGAGTGTCGGGAACTGCCGGTGTTCGACCTGAGCGAGGCCGCGTTCGTCGAGCGGATCACCGAGCGGACGCCGCCGCGACCGGCCAACCACGCCGAGATCATCGCCGTCAACCTCGGTCGGGAGTCGGCCGACGACGACGCGGCGTTCGAACTCGAACTCGGGCCGAACAACTGCGCGGCCGCGCCGGCCGACGACTGAGACGGATTATCGCAAGCGTTTACCGGGCCGACCGCACGCGGTCGGGCGGTCGATCCCGGAATGTCTTGCAATAATCCGTATGAGACGGACGGCTCAGAACGGGAGCTTCTCGCGGATCTGACCGATGAACGAGTCGTCGTCGGGGTCGACGGGACCGACGACGCCGTCTTCGGGGACGATGAGTGTCCGGTGGTCTTCCTGGTGGGCCTCGATGAGCCCGTCCTCCTTCAGCTCGGCCAGCGCGGCCTCCAGGGCGTCGATGTCGACCTCGACTCGCGACCGGAGTTCGAAGACGGTCATCCCCTCCTCGCGCCGGTCGGCCAGCGCGTCCAGGACCGCGACTTCGACCTCGTCGCGGTCGCGGTACTCCGGTTTCGCCTGCATACCTCCCTCTTCGGCTGGCCGGGTCTTACGTGTATCCCCCGAGACGACGGTCGCGACGCCCCGATTCGGGGGTGTCGGATCGCACGACTGCTCGATGTTCGGACAAACAGCACGCTTATGGTTCGGAGGGGTCGAACACGTGGTAATGAGTATCAAGTGTTCGCTCCTGGGACACAGCTTCGGCGAGACGACCGTCGAGCGGGAGCGCGAAGAGGAGGGGACGGAAGTCGTCATCACCATCACCGAGATGGAGACCTGTTCCCGCTGCGGCGAGAGCCGCGTGGTCTCCGAGAACAAGGAAGTGACCACCCTCGAGACGCCCGAGGGCGGCGCCGACGAGTTCGAGGCGACGCCGGGCGAAGCGGCCGACGACACGGCCGACGTCGGGGCGTCGGTCGACGCGGACGGATCGGTCGACGAGGGGGGGTCGGCCGCGAGCGACGACGAGGTCGACGCCGGCGACGGCACGGACGCGGTCATCCTCGACGACGACGCCACCGACGAGTCGTCGGCACAGGCCGAGGCCCGCGGCGCCGAGACGACCATCCCCGACGCCGAGGACGACGCGACCGCCGGGGCCGACGTCGACGCCGACGAGGACGACGCGGTCATCATCGGCGACGCGGAGGGCGACGACCGCGAGCCCGGCGAGTGGCCCGACGAGCCGTCGGACCCGGCCGAGCGCGCCGGCGAGACCGCGGAGGTCGAGATCCTCGGGAGCGACGACGACGCTGGAACCGACGCCGCCGCATCGCCATCGGACGATGCGGCGGCTGAGCCCGACCTCGCCGACGGGCCCGCGACGGGCTCGCGAGACGGGGCGACCGGCGGGAGTGACGGAGCGGGCGCCGACGCGGCGAGCGACGACGGCGCCGCCGGCGCCTGGCCGGAAGAGGAAGACCCCTCGGCCGGCGCCGAGTCGATGGGCGACTGGCCCGAGGAGACCAAGCGCGACCAGCCGACCGACCCGGGGGCCGCCGGGCCGTCGCTGGACGGCGACGAGACGCCCTCGATCACCGTCCCCGAGGGGACGTTCAAGTGCTCGGAGTGCGACTTCTCCACGGAGGCCGACGCCACCTCGCTGCGGGCCGGCGACTTCTGTCCGGAGTGTCGCCGCGGGACGCTCCTCGAACACGCCGACACCGTCGCCGAGGAGTAACAGGCCAGTCGATCGCGGCGCTCGCACCGTCGGCCGCGACGCCGAGCGGCGGCGCCGTCCGGCGGTCGGCGGGGCCGGTGGGGCGCCGGCTCGGCGCGCTCGAAAAAGGTAAGAACGGTGCTTGCAAAGGGTCGCCCATGCGGGAGTACAAGATGCGCCGGGGAGAACACCTCGAAGAGCGTATCGAAGACATGGAGGCGACGATCGAGGACTACTTCGGAACCATCTCGACCACCGAGGAATTCAAGGGGAGTGATCTGTACGTGGTCGAGGACCCCGACAATCCGGTGTTCGAGCGCATCACGGCCGGGACGGTCGAGTACAGCGGCAAGAAAGACAAGCTCGCGGTCGACTTCGAGGAGCGTCCCGCAGAGGAGGTCATCGCGGCGGGCGAGGCCGACGCGGCGGCCGACGCCGTCGACGCGAAAAACGACTTCCTGCTCGAGGCGACCGGCCGCGACGCCAAGAGCCGCCGCGACTCGATGAAACGCTCCGTCGAGGACAGCCCCGACGAGGCCGACGAGGTCTGATCCGCTCTCGCCGTTGCGAACGCGCGCGGCAAACCTAAATACGGGTGTGACGTAGTACCACACATCGCCCGCCCGGAGGCGAGCACGAAGTATCCCGGCCTGAACCGCCGGAACTGTGGCCATGGGTAGGGCCACTCCACAGTTCCTGTCCGAACCACCTCACACGAGGCGGTCACACTCGGGATCCGGCGGTTCCGGTAAATGCTTTCTGTCACCTGACAGCGCCGAGAGAGAACTACCCCTCGACCGGCGGGCCGTCCCCAGTGACCCGTCGGTCACGAACACGGTAGCCGACACGGCGCGGGTTTCGGGCCGAGACGGCGTGGATCCACGGGAACCGAGCGGTCGGCGGCTCTGACGGCGGCGAGTTACTGGCCCAGCGGGTCGCGGTTGATGGCGACGCCGTGTGGCGTGATGATGAGCTGGTCGTCGCCCTTCTGAGCGATGTCGCCGCCGACCTCGTTGGCGACCTGCTTGAGCTCGTCCGTGATGTGTTCCATCGTCCGGTCCTGGGTCGTGTGGCGCGTGATGTCGGCGATCACCACGTCGCCGTCGTAGACGGCGTCCTTGATGTCGATGACGTCCTGCTTGTCGCCGATCTTCGCGATCCGGACCTGACGGGAGGCCGCCGTCGCCCCCGCGTCGACGCCGTCGCTCTCGATCTCGACGTAGTCCTCTTTCTGCCGGCTACCCCCGGACTCCCCGAGGATCTTGCTCATAAGTCCCATACACTCTCTCCCGGTCGCTGTCCGTTTGTATTTTACGTCAGACATCCCTCGCCGGCCGGACACTCGTCGGACGCGGCCGTCCGAGCGAACGCCCCCGCCGGTCACTGCTCCCAGGCCGCGACGTTCGGCCGGCCGGTCACTCCCAGCGTCGTCTCCGCGGACCGTTCGTCCGGATCGGTCTCGGTCAGTGCCACATCGACCGCCCGAACGCGGGGGTCGTCGTGGGACACAGTGAGCGCGACCCGTCTCAGTCGCCGTCGGCCGCGGGGCGGTCGGGGTCCGGCTCCAGGTCCACGTCGCTGGCGTTGGGGCTGTCCCCGCCGTGGGGCGTCTCCCGCCGCCGGACGGTCGCCGAGTGGACCGTCTCGGTCGCGTCGTCGACGACGAGCACCTCGCCGGGGCCCGTCGGCAGTCGGTCGGCCAGCGCGGTCTGCATGTACGTCGGCTGGGCCGCCTCTAACGCCGCCAGGTCCGCTTCGGAGGTGAGCCGGTGGGAGACGAGGATGTCCGACTGGGAGACCGCCACCTCCGACACGGCGCTGGGCCGCTGGGTCGCCAGCACGAGACTCACGCCGGGTGCGCGCCCGCGCGTGAGGATCGTCTCCAGCGCCGCCTCGCCGACCCCCCGGAAGAAGGTGTGGGCCTCGTCGATCATGAACCAGGGGAGCCGCGCGATCTCCTCGTTCACCCGGGCGCGGTACAGCGCCTCGCCGATACCGCGGACGACGGCGTTCATCGGCGCCGAGTCCAGCCCCGACACGTCGACGACCGTCACGGCACCGCTGCCCAGCGCCTGTGCGTCCATGCCCTCGGGGTCGAAGACGCCCCAGGAGTCGGCCAGATCGAGGTGGTTGACCGCCGCCCGCCTGTCGACGCCCGGCGCCGCCGTCGCCTCGATGGTGGCCCGCATGTCCGCGAGCGTCGACTCCTCCCGGGCGGCCTGCCAGACCAGCCCGCCCGCCCCGCTCTCGGGAGAGAGATCCAGCAGCGCGCACCACGACCGGGGGTCCAGCGTCGTCGCCGTGATCTGCGGGTCGTCGATCACCTCGGCGGGGACGGGCTCGCCCTCCGAGGGCTGGCCCAGCGTCGGGAACACGCCCATCGGGTCGGCGACGACCGGCGCGACGCCGTGGGCGCGGGCGAGCGCCTCGGCGAGGACGCCCAGCGTGTAGGACTTCCCGTACCCCCGTTTCCCGACGATCAGCGTCGCGTGCGGGCCGTCCAGATCGACGTACAGCGGCGCGCCGCTGGAGCCGTCCCGCGCCCGGTAGGTGCCCAGGCGGCCCGCCGGGGCGTCGTCGTCCGTCGTCGTCACTTTTCCGCGGCCGATGACGAACTCGGCCTCGTCCGATGGAGGTCCGCTCACGACAGAGACTGTCTCGGCCCCCTACTTGTACTATCGGTCGACAGTCGGTTCAGGGATCAGTTTAGATTTATATAGGAGGGCGTTTCGAATGCACACCCGACCGGTGCCGAGAACGCCCGGGACGGTCACGCCTCTCCCGGGCGGAAGCCGTGCCGAGAACGAGACTGGCGGCGGCGGGCGGCGCCTACACCAGGTCGTCGAGGTCGCCGACGGTCGAGCCGATGGTCATCCGCGACACGTCGGCCAGGTCGGCGGCCTCGGTCTGATTGACGTCGACGCCCGTTTCGGTGGCGGCCTTGTAGAGACAGGCCGCGGCGACGCCGCTCGGGTTCTTCCCGCCCATTCGTCCCGACTCGACGAGCACGACGGCGTACTCGCGGGCCCGCCGTTCGACGTCGGTGGTCACGCCGAGATCCGAGGCGTATCGCGGCAGGTACTCCGTCGGGCTGACCGGCCCGACCGGGAGGCCGAGCTCGCGATTCAGCGCGTCGTACGCCGCCTTGAGTTCGCTTCGGTCGGCGCGCGCCACGTCCACGACTTCGTCCATCGTCCGCGCGATGGACTGGGTCCGACAGGTGGCGTAGACGACCGCGGCGGCGAACCCCTCCAGTGACCGCCCGCAGAGCAACTCCTCGGACTGGGCCGCGGCGAACAGCGAACACGACCGGTCGCGCACCGACGTGGGCAACGACATGACCGAGACCAGCCGCCTGATCTCCGTGTAGGCGTAGAGCTTGTTTCGCTCGGCCTTCGAGTCGACCCGGGCGCGGTTGTGCTGGCGACGCATCCGCACCAGCTGTCGCTGGCGCGTGCCGGAGACTTCCGAACCGGTCCCGTAGCCGATCTCCGTCGAAAGCCCGCGGTCGTGCCGTGACTCCGTCAGCGGCGCCCCGGTCCGCCGACGGTCGACCTCATCGTCGTGCGACCGCCACTCCGGGCCGCGTTCGACGGCGTCCTCCGCGGTCACCAGTCCGCACTCCTCACAGACCGTCTCCGTCTCGCTCTCCCGGACTCGCCCACCACACTCCGTACACACCGAGTCGGCGTCCGTGTCCGCTCGGGCGTCGATACTACTCCCTTGACGCTCCGTTCGTTCCCTCAAGCGTAATCCCCCGTGCAGCAACCCGTGTCGAGACGACGGAACCTATTAATTGTTTATGTCTTCAGCACGTCCATTCTCGTCTGGGTGACGAGTTTCGCCTCGAAATTCGGCGTCCGACGGGACAGAAACGGACGATTCGACTGTCCAGACACGTGGCGGACGGGCGAACGGCTCCCCCGCTCAGCCCGCCGCCGACTCCGGCGTTCCCACGAGCGGAAGGCCGTCCCGGTACTACCACTACACACGTTCCGGTCAAACCGGTGACTGGGTCTAATTTTATGTGCGATTGTCACGAATTGCTCGATTATCGACCGAACACTGACGGTCGCCGCCCCCAACGTGAGGAGTGTGACGTTCAGTATCTGCGTTCGGGAGTCCTACACGGACGGGTCGGGACGGACACAGACCCGCTACGGGGTCGCGGTGACGACGCGACTGGCCGGTGTGGGGACGCTGTGTCCGTTCGCGAGCGAACACGGCGCCGTCGCCACCCAGAGCCTGGTCAACGTCGACCTCGGGCGGAAGGGCATCGAGTACCTGAACGACGGCCTCGCGGTCGAGGACGCGCTGGAGGCACTGCTCAACGCCGACGACGGGCGGCCACAGCGCCAGCTCCACGGGGTCGGTGCCGACGGCGAGTTCGCCTTCTCCGGCGAGGAGTGTCGCCCCTGGTACGGCGATATCGTGGGGGAGAACTACACCGTCGCCGGGAACCTACTCACCGGCGGTGACGTTATCGAGGCCGTCGCCGAGACGTACGAGGCGACCGCCGGCGAGGATCCGGACGACCCCGAGTCGGACCCGGAGACGCCGCTCGCGAAGCGGCTCGTCGAGGCGCTCGCGGCCGGCCACGAACTCGGCGGGGACAAGCGCGAAGAGCTACACGTCCAGAGCGCGGCGCTACTTGTCCGTTCGACCGAGGACCGCGAGATGACCCCCTACTACGACGACCTGCGCGTCGACGCGACCGAGACACCGATCGAGGATCTGCGGGAGACCTACGAACTCGCCGCAGAGGGCTACGAGATGGCGATGGAACGCTACGAGGAGGCGTACGCCGACGACGAAGCGGCCGGCGAGTGACCCGCGGACCGCGACGACAGGCGACGGTCGCTCGCGGACTCAGACGGTGAACTCGAACAGGTCGTCACGCGACCACCTTTTTCCGTCTCGGGTCGCGGACCCGCGACCACTCGACGCAAAAATGATGGGGCAAAAAGCCGGTCGCTCCCGCCGATCGCGACCGGAACTCAGACGGTGAACTCGAACAGGTCGTCGCCGACGTGGTGGAGCGACTCGACGACCTTGCCGGAGTCGCCGACCATGTCGGCGCCGTCGGTCTTCGCGCGGCCGACGGCGAGGAACTTGCCGTGGCTCTCCTCGTTGATGGCGACGAGATCGCCGCTCTCGATGGAGTCGTCGGCGTCGACGATGCCGGGCCGCATCACGTCGGCGCCGTCGGAGACGAACGAGACGGCGCCGGCGTCGACGGTGACGACGTTGCGCTGAGGCGGGAAGGCGTTGGCGCCCTGGACGGTGAGGAACGGTTCGTCCGCGCCGGACTCGTCTTCGATATAGAGCACGAGCGGGTCGCCGTCGACGAGGACGACGTTCCAGTCGCTGTCCTCGAACTCGACTTTCTCGTAGCTGTCGGCGTCGATCTCGACGCCGAGGGTGGCGGCGACGGCGTCCTCGATGTCGGCGATCGCGTCCGCGCGGAGGTGGTGGCGCGACTTCACGTCCATACCTCGACGTGGGCCGGGTGGCGGGATAAATCGACCGCTCCGCGACGCCGCCGTCGACCGGACGGGCCGGGTCTACGAGTCGGTCAGGCGGTCGTTGCGGTCGTGGGTGTCGTCCGCAGCGTCGTGGTGGGCACGATCCCGGCGGTCGGGCTCGCGGCGGTCGTGGTCCTGCCTCTCCTCGTCGGGACTGTGGCGTCGCCCGGCGAGCAGGGCCGCGGCGTGGAGCGTCCAGAGAGAGAGGAGGACGGGGGCGGTATCGGCTGTGACTCCGTAGACACCGAGGACCGGAAGGTAGAGACAGGGGAGGGCGACGCCGGCCCAGAAGGCCAGGCGCTCGCCGATAGCGGCGGCGTCGATAGCCAGGCGCCTGAGGTGACGGCGGAGGGCGAGGGTGGCGGGCGGTGCGCTCATCCGTACTCCTCCTTCGAGGGACGGCCCCCAAAAGTCGGCGAACGCTCAAACCGGGATTTGAGTCTCCGTGCGACTCGATGTCGGGGCCGGTGGTCCCCCGGCGTCGCGTCAGGCATCGGCGGTCTCCGTGTGGGTCTCGGTCTCCTCGTCGGTCGATCCGGCGCGTTCGTCGCGCTGGATGACGCGCCCGCTGACGTAGGTCAGAATCGTCAGGAGGACCAGCGGGACGAAGGTGAGCACGTGCGCCCAGAAGACGAACCACGGGTCCCAGCCCCACGGGTTGAACACCCAGAACATGAGGTCGAGGACGGCCAAGATCCCGATCGGGATGAAGTTGACCGTCAGATCGAGCCACGTCTCCTCTGTGAGTTGTAGGACGCTCATGGATCGTCCGGCGCTGGTCGCGCCGTGTCATCGATAGGCGCGGACGGCGCATAGCGATCCGGCTTGCGATGCAAGGGACAGCGCGTCGACCACCGAACCGCCGGATACGGTCCGGAGACGGGACGGCCGGGGGTCGAACACGACCCGGTGACGGGGTGGTCAGGAGTCGGCGTCGAGCTCGCGGAGGGCGGCGTCGTAGGCTTCCGGCCCGTCGAGCGTACGGAAGACGTCGTCGAGGGAGTCGTCGAGTTCGCCGAGCCGCCGGTCGAGGCGTTCGCGTTCCTGGTCGCTCGCATCGGTGCGTTCGCGGGCGACCCGGTAGAACTCTTCGAGGGTCGTCCGGTAGGCCGCCCGCCGGCTGAGCTGCTCGACGGTCTCCGTGAGGTGGCCGTCCTCGACGGGCTTGACGAGGCAGTCGTCGAACGCCGTCGACTCGATGTCGAGCGGTTCGTCGACCAGCGCGGCGACCTGGCAGTCGGCGTCGTCGGTCCGGACCCGGTCGACGACCCGCTGGGCCGACAGTCCCGGGATCGACGGGTCCAGCAGGGCGACGCTCACGTCGGGGTCGAGACTCGCCAGCGCGTCGGCGCTGTCGTAGGCCGATCGGACGGTGAACCGGTCTCTGAGCACGGCGGCCAGTTCGTCGGTGACGGCCGGGTCGCGGTCGGCGACGAGGACCACCCGCCCGCGGAGGCCACCGTCGCGTGAGCGGTCTCGCGTCGCGGACTCGCGGCCGGCCCGTTCGTCTGGATTCATCGGTTCAGGGAGGGCGGTCACTCGCCGGCGACGTTGGCCGTCCGGAGGTCGACGACACTGTCGAACAACACTTCGAACGTCTCGATCGTCTCGGGGTCGTGTACGTCCGGGTTCATGTGGTAGTGAGCCACCGCACCGGCGCGGTCGACCGTGCTCGTCAGCACTTCGAGGAACTTGAACACCGCTCGCTCCTCGGCGCGCTGGAGCAGGTCAGACACCGAGTGGACGCAGACGGCGGTCTCTCCCTCGGAGGCGAGTTCCGTGAGGTGACGGTCGATCACGTCGCCCAGCCCGGCGAGGTCGGTCTCCGAGTCGACCGACTCGACGAGCGTGTTGGGCGCACCGTCGGTCCCGGTCGCGGTCGTCGCCGCCGTCGACCGGGCGGCGGCCTCCACGTCGACGACCGTCGCGTGCTCGGGTCGCCCGTTCTCGTGGTCCGTCCAGACGTCGAGTCGCTCGGCGGGCGAGTTCATGCAGGTGACCAGCAGCGCTCGCTCGCGCTCGGCGGGGCCGTGCAGCAACTCGCCGCAGACCTCGTCCTCGTGGCCGCCGACCGACGGCGCCAACAGCAACACGTTCAGCGGCGTCTCTGTACTCTCACTTTCGTCCGGATTCGTACTCATGTCGGTGTCCCCGGAGTTTCCGTCCACGTAACTCCGCTATCTGTTCTAACTGTGTTCGCCACGCAAGTAAGTTCCGTTGGTGTTATCAGTATTGAGATGTCGTCTGGCTGTTTAGTTTCAAACGGTTGATTTCTCGGCTGGTGGCCTGGCGTGTAGATTTCGTTGATACGATACTGGGTTGATAGATGTGAGACCGGTGGCGAGTGGGAACCGGCGTGGCCCGTCGTGGCACGGAGGGTTCGTTTGGAAAGTCTTAAATTCACCTCCGGCAAACCAGTGAATGCGTGCCCGGGTGGTGTAGTGGCCCATCATACGACCCTGTCACGGTCGTGACGCGGGTTCAAATCCCGCCTCGGGCGCTTT
>ENA-ORCO01000640-ORCO01000640.1-marine-metagenome-genome-assembly--contig:-NODE-640-length-14762-cov-3.186517_pt1 | contig 14762 bp, 9 predicted proteins | sample MGYA00248633_ERZ508508 | MGnify/ENA primary metagenome ERZ508508 (study PRJEB26179, sample SAMN06268845) | marine metagenome | isolation source: A23 P1 aerobic enrichment on pine of planktonic cells taken...
GAAGCACTTGACGACGGCATCACAGAATTAGAACAGCAAAAAGAACAAGCAGCTGACCTCCTTGCGACAGCCCAAGACCTGTACGGAGATGAGCTCACCGTCACCGTTGCAGCAACGGACACAACCACCAGCGCAATCCAAGTAGACCCAAGTACCGATCTCACTCCGCTGCACGAAGACGCAGCTGAACATCACCTCGATGCCAGAGAGGCGCGTCACGCAGCCCACGAAACGAGATTCAAAGCCGTCGTGCAACATCTCACAGCAACGATTCTAACCCGGGCAGCGGAACGCACTCTTGCACACCTCACCCGCGCCCTCGCACGAAAAGAGGTCCTGAGTCAAATTGAAGCGGCAGTCGACAAACGAACCAACGCCGAACGCGATCTCGAACTCGCCAAAACCCAACTCGAAACGCAAGCGACCGCTGTCACCGACACGCATACCGACCTACAAGAGGAAATTAGAGCGTACTCCGACGCAACGAATTCGTTCAAGCCGGAGAAGCTCCAAGAAGCTGAAGACACTGTCGCGGAAATCACAGATGAACTCGACACGCTTGATACAGAGCTTGAGGACTTACGAGCCACAGAGCGTGCTGTCAGTGAACACCTCGGTGACCTCGGTCAACAACTCAAGAAACTGAACGAACTCCGGGATACACGCGACACACGGCAACGTGAGGCGACCGCCGTCAAAGCGCTCAACAACCAAGTCACCGAGTTGGAAGAAATGTTCGTCAACCTTCGAGCGGATCTGCGGGAACAAAACGTTCACCGCCTCGAAGACTTACTTCAAGAAATGTTCGACACGCTGTACCGCAATGACGCATATGCCGACATCAAACTGGATGGAGACTACGACGCTACACTCATCGAGAAGGGCGGCGGCGAACTCCCACCAACCAAGCTCTCCGGCGGCGAGTCCGCCGTGTTCAATCTCGCGCTCCGGGGTGCAATTTACCGGCTCCTGACTGAAGGCTTCGAAGACGACGTCCCAATGCCGCCCCTCATCCTCGACGAACCAACGGCGCACCTCGACGATGGGCACGTTGACCGTCTAAACGACGTCGTCGAAGCGATGCGCACAGCCGGCGTCAAACAAACTATCGTCGTCAGCCACGACGAAGGCCTGATAGACAGTGCCGACCATCGCATCCACGTCAGCCAACAACAAGGGACGAACCGATCCGTCGCCGAACCAGAAACCGCACTACCAATTGACCTATAGCATAGAGTGCATTCGGAATGTTCAGCCCACGACTGTAGCTGTGCCATGTTCAACGATTCTTTATAGATATATGTATCAGCGATCGGTTCCACCCAAAATCGACCGCCTGTTGAATTGTTCTACGACACCCTGTAACTGAGCCGCACGCCGCCTCCACGAGACAATTCCTCTCACGTCACACTGACAGCCGCGTCCACGCCACCCCCTCCGCTGAAACCGTGACCTCCGTCACAAACGCGTCGTGATCACGGTACGCCGGTCCAACGCGTGCGGCCGGTCCCGTGTACAACACTGGTGTTCCGTCCGTCGTCTCGAACGAGTACCCGGTCTCGAAGTCATCGTCGCGCGGCCGATGCTCATCACCCACTAGCACACAGTCAAACGAGACGCGTGACTGCGCGAGCAACTCATCGAGATCGAGATCTGCAGTCGAACTGTCCCGGTACGGCGTCACCCCATCGTGGAGACACAGCACATTCGGCCCCGGCGACGCCGCGCCGAACGCGATCTCTGCCGGACGCCACCCAAGTGACTCGTACGTCCCGACATCATCGATTCCAACGTTCTCTGCCGAGATCCCGTACGCGTCAAGCGGCCCGCCAGCAACCGACGTCGGACTGGCCGATAACTCGGTAAGATACTCGTTCCGCACTTGGTCTTTCATCCACGCAATCCCATCCACAGAGTTCGAATAGTATGGAACCGCCGCGTTGTGGTCGTGCGTCCCGAGAATACAGTACACCGGAATATCACAGAGCGCCAAATCACGCAAGCTCGATTCTGCAGCATCAAGCGTCACCGCATCCACCTCGTGATCCAGCACATCACCGGTGTGAATCACCGCATCAACGTCCCGGTCCATCGCAATCGTTCGAATGCGCCGAATCGTGTCCCGACTATTAATCTCGTTAATCCACGACACCGTCTTCCCACTCCCCGTCTCCGCACGATTCTCGTACCCGAGATGCGTATCGCTCACAAACAGGACCGTCGTCTCAGCGCCAATTCCTCCGCGTCCCGTGTTCTCTCGTGCCTGGCGAACCCGCTCCGGGTCGAGCAGCATCGCCACACCATCACCGGGTTGATCAGCTGCCGGTTCAGCTGGGAATTCCGCCAACAGCGAGATCGCCCAATCAACCTCCTCCGTCGAGACTTGTACTGGAAGCACTTCTCTTGATTCCGGTGCAACAGGCAACCTTGCACCCGCGGAGACATACCGGCGATCCCCCTCTCGCGGCTTTGCCACCGTGATCGCCGAGAACTCCGTCACCCGATCCCCATTCCCATGTCGCCGCGCGTAGTCCTTCCGCTTCCCCAAATTTCGCTCTTTCTGCTGAGCGCCGTAACACGACGCCTCATTAGCCAACAACTCATCACCGTACAGCACAGACCGCAACACCAATTTCCACTCCGAATCCGTCCCAGAAGGCAGCGAACCATACAGGACCGAGAGAGAATCGTACAGCTCAGTCAACTCATTCCCAGAACCCATCGTATACAGTATCTCAATCTCGCCAAGTGATAGCGATTTCTCTCTCACGTTGGCTTCTACTTCTCAATAACCAACCAGAACTGGTCATCCTGGCCCTGTTGAAATAGCGTTGATTTGCAGAAGAGCAACTCTTCAGGCGAGATTTTGCGAATCCGGTAAGAGCTGGATTCTCAGCAAATCGACAGACGTGACGCAGGTTTCATTAAAGCCGTTTCAGAACATTGCGTTTCAGATGTACGTACCGATAATCAGTATTATTTGACTGTATTGCGACCAGACCTGTATGTCAATGTCGACACGAGAATTTGACTTGAACATGGAGGAGGTCCTAGAGGCCTGGGGGCCAGCAGACGCAGCACGCGAAATCATTGCGAACGCCCTGGACGAGGCCGCCCTCACAGACACAGATGATCCAGATATCTACAGCGATGACGGCACGTGGCATATCCGGGACTACGGACGCGGATTCCGGTACGATCATCTTACCCAGGCCGAAGACGAAGAGAAGTTAAATAATCCTGACAAGGTGATCGGGAAGTTCGGCGTCGGGATCAAGGACGCAATTGCAACTTGCCACCGTCACGGGATCGACATTACGATTCATTCACCCCACAACACATTCACGGTAAAGGAAGCTCCGAAACACGGGTTTGAAGAAATCGAGACGCTTCACGTTGAGATCCACCCGTCGGAGAAAGACATCGAAGGCACAGAGGTCGTACTGGACGGGATATCAGACGAGGATATTGTGGCGGCAAAGCAGAACTTCATTGATTACACTGACGCAGAACTACTGGAACAAACCCGATTCGGAGACGTGTACGAAGTACCTGAAAACGAGGATGCGTCGGTGTTCGTGAGCGGGCTTCGTGTGGCATCAGAGCCGAACTTTCTGTTTAGCTACAATATCACGAACACGACGAAGAAAATCAACGACGCGCTGAATCGTGAGCGGTCAAACGTGGGGCGGACAGCGTACTCAACGCGAGTGAAGAAAATCCTGCAAGCCTGTGAGTCGGAGACTGTGGCATCACGATTAGTCGATGATCTGAACAAGTTCGTGACGGGTGAGACGCACGACGAGTTAGACTGGAAGCCGGTTCAGGTCCACGCGGTCAAGATTCTGAACGCCGAACGGGACGTCGTGGTTGCGACACATGACGAGCAGAATCTCAGCCAGAACTTGTTCGACAATGCTCGCGCGGATGGCTATGAGATCGTTACTATCCCGGACCGAATCAAGCCGGATATCGAGGACGCCACTGACGTCAACGGCGACCAAATCCGTGGGGCAGAAGAATATCATGAGGAGTACAAAGAGTCGTTCAGCTACGCGTTTGTCGACGAGGACGATCTTACCGACGAAGAATTGGAAACGTGGGAGTTGCGCCACGACGTGTTCTCGTGGGTTGCACTACCGGGTGAAGATTGGGAAGCAAAAGTTTCGGAGTCGCTGCGGACAACAGATCCATCGAAGATGGTGACCTGTGAACACGACGATGAGTTGATCATCGTTCACAGAGATATTTTGATGTACGATACACAGAATTTCCTCCGGGATCTGCTGGATATCGTTGCGTTCGCGTATGGAGGGGAGGCATTCCACACGTCGATTCTAGCAGAGATCGCAGGGGCTATCAGTGCCGAATTGATCGGAGCGACTGGACAAGCGGACAGCGATCCCGTGTTCCCCGGAGAACAACCAGAAGCAGAACCGGAAGAATAGCCCCGCTACAGACTTAACCTGATTAACTCACAAGATGGGGCTTTCTCGCGGAGTAGTGAGTGACGGCGCTGTTTGGCGGTTGTGATCGCTGTAAGTGCCGAAAGACTGCGGTACGGCCCGTCCTACAATCTACCAAATTGGCTCTGCTGAATCCCCCGAGAGTTGACAAACGTATCCTAAGGAATTCTACGAACTCGGTAGGAAAATAGGATTCTCTTCACATCAACGGTTGAGGGCTTCAACCGAGCAGCCAATCTGACAACAATACTGCTACCCTCGTTCGGCTACAGACAAATAAAGCGCGTAGTTGTCGGTCAGTTCTCCAGTGTCCCGGTCTTCGGTCCGTTGGAGGTTGATTTCAAGTCGAGTCTTTTCTCCTTCGAACTCTAGAAGAGGCTTGAACAGGCTTCCGACTGCTTCAACGAACTCAGGGGATCCCGTGACTCGAATATCGGAAATCTCGGTTGGGTATTTGCTCCCGGTGAAGCCGTTCGGCTTCTCAACGACTGACTCTCGAATCTCCTGTTCAGAAGCCTCATCCAGACCGCTCAGCCAGTCGATTGCGTGTCGCTTCACTACATGCCCAGAATCGGTCGTGGGGAGTTGCTCTAACTGACTCACATAACCAAGTTGCGCGTATTCGTATTTGTACCTCAGCGCGATGTCTGACCGCTTCCAATTCGTAAAGAAAAGCTGGATTTGATTCTGTACATTTGCCAAATCTATTTTAGTGGCCACCTCAACTTGAGTACTATGTCAGGCGATTTGGTCGTGTTTAGTTAAGCGTGAAAAGTGAGGCGGGAGAATTTCGTGCTGATCCATGGCAGAAATTGCCCGCCTCAGTGGCAGTACAGACTGGATAGATTTGGATTTTGTGGAGCGTGAACGGACACCCGAGTTTGCGATGAAACTCGGTATTCAGATGCACGTTGCTGGTCTATCGCTTTCGAATACAGTTTCTATTCTTGATGAGTTGGGTGTCCAACGCTCTCGCAAAGCCGTTCACGATTGGGTGCAGAAAGCAGAGTTACAGCCAGACGGCGGAGAATCCCCGAATCAGGTCGCGCTCGACGAGAGCATGATTCGCATCAATGACCAGCAGTACTGGCTGTACGCCGCCGTCGATCCCGAGACAAAAACGTTCCTTCACATCCGTCTCTTTTCCACGTACACGACCGGATTAACAGAAATCTTTCTCCGAGAACTCCGCGAAAAACACAACGTTGACGACGCCGTCTTTCTCGTCGATGATGCTGACTGGCTCCAGACAGCTCTCCAACGACACGGCCTCGATTTCAGATACGAACGCCATGGAAATCGGAACAGTGTCGAACGTGTATTTCGAGAGGTAAAACGACGGACTTCTTCGTTCTCAAACTGTTTCAGCCACGTCGAACCAAACACCGCAGAAAATTGGCTGCAAACCTTCGCTGTCTGGCACAATGCTACTAACTAAACACGACCGGCGATTTCTCTCTCGATGCGGATGGACTTCCTTGGGAATCGGAGCGGACTGGTGCGGACTGCACCGTCTACTTAGGACTGGGTAGTGGTAGCAGGCTAGAGGTCGCCGTCACGGTGTCGGATAGCAGACCCACCAAAGAGTTCCTCCAAGACACATACACGGACCGTCGAGACGGTCGAGTCTCTCCGGTCCTCATCGTCGCTCAGTATGATGGTGGTAAGGTCGGGCTCTGTGGTCCTAGTGGCGAGGAGCCTATGGTGTTCCGGGATGTCGACGCAGGGCAGGCCCAGCGTGTTTGTGAGGCCGCTCTCGACAAACCGAACGGGAACTCCGCCCGCGACTTCCTCAAAGAGACAATCCCACAACTCTCCGAGGATCTCACAGGCGTCCACAATCAGGGGCTCCTCTCGACACACGAGTTGAAGGTCGGCGTCCCTGACCGGGAAGACTGGGGTGAGGCGGCGGAACGCGCCAAGGAGGTTATCTCCGGTGATCCCCGCGAGATGCTTGAGGGGCTCAACTACACCATCGAGAACACTCCCGGCCAAGGATCCGTCTTAAAACACGCGCAGAATGGACGAGAGACTGCAATTGCCATCTTCCTCGAAGAGGACGAATCGTTCGAGCACAAGCAGGACCGGTTCGTCGGGGAATCCCCTGTTGCCTATGCTCTCAAGGCAGCCGAGGACCAGCACGTCGACTATGTCATCGGGAGCTCCGGAGATCAGCTCCGGCTCTACACGACGAACCCGGAGGCTGGCTTCGGCTCTCGGGGGCAGACCGACACCTACGTCGAGGTGAACACCCGCCTCCTAGACGATGAACAGGTGGCATACCTCTGGCTCCTCTTCTCCGGAGATGCACTCCAAGAGGACGGTAGCCTCCACGAAATCATGGAGGACTCGAAGGAGTATGCCACTGGGCTGGGTGAACGGCTCCGTGAGCGTATCTACGACGATGTGGTCCCGCAGTTGGCCGAAGCGCTGGCCGAGGCCCGTGACCTCGATGACCCAGACAAGGACGATCTCCAGGAGACCTACCGGATGGCGTTGGTCCTACTCTACCGGCTGCTGTTTGTCGCCTACGCCGAGGACGAGCGGTTCCTCCCACGCTACCGAAACAACCAGTACGACAAGTACTCCATCAAGCAGAAGGCCCGCGACATCGACGAGGGGATGGATTACGACGAGAATCTCACCATCCTCTGGGACGAGGTCATGACGCTCACTCAAGCTATCCACGAAGGCTCCTCCAATCTGGGCCTGCCCGCCTACGACGGGCGACTTCTCTCGGACGACCCCGAGTGGACAGAGGCCGGACATCAGCTCTCTCAAGTCCAGCTCACAGACGCAGAGTTTGGCCCAGCGCTAGAGGCGCTGCTGATCGACGAAACTCCGGACGGATGGGAGGGTCCGGTTGACTTCCGCAATGTCGGCGTTCGTGAGTTCGGCGTCATCTACGAAGGCCTGCTTGAGTCCGAGCTCTCGGTCGCAGACCAAGACCTCGCCATCGAAATCGAGGACGGCGACGAGCAATATGTGCCTGCAGACGATGAAAAAGAGGTCGTCATTGGGGAGGGTGAGGTGTACCTCCACGGTCAGTCTGGCGAGCGCAAGGCCACCGGCACGTACTACACAAAGACACGCTTCGTAGAGCATCTGCTGGATTACTCGCTGGAGCCAGCACTTGACGACCATCTTGACCGTATCGACCGCATCCGCGAAGAGGAAGGTGATGCGGCCGCCGCAGACGCCTTTTTCGACTTCCGAGCAGCGGATATTGCGATGGGCTCAGGGCACTTCCTCGTCGGTGCTGTCGACAGAATCGAGAAGGCGTTCCGTAACTACCTGCAGGAGACCACCCTCACCGGTGTCGAAGAGGAATTGGACAATCTGAAGGACGCCGCGGAGATCGCCTTCGAGGACGAAGAGTACACGCCCGACATCGAACGGAGTCAGCTCCTCCGGCGACAGATCGCCCGCCGCTGTATCTACGGCGTCGACATAAACGAGCTTGCAACGGAACTCGCGCGTCTCTCACTTTGGGTTCACACCTTTGTCCCAGGACTCCCGTTGACCTTCCTTGACTACAACCTCCAGTCTGGAGATGCACTCGTCGGCGTCGGCACGCTTGGCGAAGTCAGCAACGAACTGGGGATGGATGAAGATCAGGTGACGCTGGGCAATTTCGACAGCGGTTCTGGTATCGTTGACGAACTTGATGAGGAGATTCAGCGGGCGAAGAATGTCTCGGACACGAGCGCGGAGAAGGTGCAGGAGGCGCGCGAGACGCGGGACCGCATCGACGATTCGCTCGCACCCGTTCGCGCACGGTTGGACATCCTCACGGCTGCCCGAATCGACGACGACATCAATACGAATGTTGCCACTGACAACGGTATTGACGACCCAAGAGATCTCTCGACCTACGAGGACGCCAAGAAAGTACTGGAGCCGTTCGATGTGTTCCACTTCCCGACCGCGTTCCCGGAGGTATTCGAGGGTGACCGCGCTGGATTCGATACCATCGTGGGGAATCCACCCTGGGACAAGGTACTCTTCGAACCCCAGCAGTTCTGGGTGACTCGTCATCCAGGGCTTAACGCACTCCCCAAGACCCGGCGGGACGACCACATAGAGGAACTACGTGAGAAGTTCCCCTGGCAGGCCGAAGAGGAAAAGGAGGAAAAGGAGCAGCGCGAGCAGTACCAAGAGTACGTCGGCAACTCTTTCGACGACCAAGGCCGGGGGCACTATGACTACGCCAAACTGTTCGTTGAGCGGGCGACAGATATCCTGAATGACGACGGAGACCTCGGTTACGTATTGCCTCGACAGTGTCTCGTCCTTGGCGGCTGGAAGCAACTCCGCCGCCGGCTTATCGAAGATTCTGAAGCAACTGTCCTGCAGGCTCGGAATGCAGGCGAGTGGATTTTCGAGAACGTCGAGGCACGATATATGATTGTCCTCATCACTTCTAGACCAACTGAGGAAGAGGTGGGAGCACACGTTTGGCCAGCTATTGAGGAGGAACAGGCGATGGATGATGTTTCACTCTCGAACTCTATTTTCCTCACTTATGACGATCTCGCCAGTTTAACTACGGAAAGTCGGTTGGTTGTGCCCTGGTTCAACAGCGACGGTGCACGGGACGTGTTCCCGAAGATGGAGAAACAGCCGCGACTGTCGGACGAAGACGGTTGGTTTACCGGTATCCATGACTCTCGGTGGGATTTCCGTGGCTCTGGGCGGCATAGCCACATCTCCAACAGCGAGCGAGAGCCGCATCATTGGCGGGAGTTCATGACCTGAAGTGTGGACCAGTACAGTATCAATGAGGAGAAGGAGTTCCGTCGGTTCGTCGATCCGGAGGAGCTCCTCGATGAGGGGGAAGACCTGGAAACTAAGGATGCCGAGGTGCGCCTCAGCTCAAGTCACCCGACGGTTACGTTCCGTCACGTCTCCCGGAACGACGACACGCGGACGATGATTGCGACCGTGCTCCCCGAATCCGAGTTCGTCTACTGTGCGGGTTATGTCCACGCCGTTGACCATGACTCCGAGACATCTACCGAAGACCTGCTGGCTCTCCTCGGATATTTCAACAGCTTCACTGGGGGATGGTGGGCCCGGCGAATCGTCGACCGGCACGTCACTGCACCAGTTATCAACAACATCCCCATTCCCGAGTGGGATGAGGATCAGATTCAGCAAGTCGCTAACTTGGCCGGAGAGCTGACCAAGCGGAATGGAATCAATACCCTCCCCGGGGGTAATCCGGTCCCGACTGGTAGAGACACAGACGAATTGGAAGAGATGGAAATTATCGCCCGCATCGAGGCTTTGGTCGCAAAAGGTTATGACATAGAACGGGAGGAACTGGACACGGTTCTCAGTGACTTCACAACGAAAGCCGCGTCGAACGATCTCCGAGACCGAATCCAAGAGTTGGTTGCGGGTGATACCGCGGAAGCCGCTTCCCTTGTTGAGGACGATGACTGAACGGCCACAGTTCGTCGACAACCGGAACGGGAACACCCTCACCGCCGCCATCACAGAGTACCTCGATGGGCTCGGCGGGGAACTCGTCGACTCGCCTGACTTGGACGTGGTGACGGGCTATTTCAACCCGCGAGGATACTTTTCGATACGTGAAGGCTTAGACCAGGTCGGCGACGTTCGCTTGCTCATCGGTGCCCAGCCTGACGATGAGGACCGCGAGGAGTGGCGCAAGCCCGGTGACCCCATTGATGACGAGCAGTACAATCAAGAGCGTGTCGACGAGGTGTTGCAGTCACTCGACGAGGATCTCGCCCGGGACCGCGACTTGCTTGGCTTCTCGGAGAATGTTGACGAGGGGTTGCAGGACTTAGTCGACTGGCTCCGCTCAGACGCTATCGAAGTTCGACGCCACGAACAGGGGTTCGTCCACGGAAAGGCGTATCTCTTCGAGGGGGGAAGCCACGGTGTCATCGCAGGCTCATCGAACTTCACCGGCGCGGGGCTGAACTCCAATTTAGAACTCAATCTTGGCTCTTACCAACCCTACGTCACACAAGAGGTCAACCAATGGTTCGAGGATCTCTGGGAAGAGAGCGAGTCCTACGACCTCGCCTCGTTGTACGAGGAGCGCTTCAAAGCCTTCGACCCGTACTTCATCTACCTGCGAGTGCTTTACGAGCGCTATGGCGACGAACTCGATGAAGAGCGTGAGGAAGAGGGCGGGATCCAGCTTGCCAACTTCCAAGAGGACGGCAGACGCCGTGCCCGACGGTTCCTTGAGGAGCGCGGTGGCGTCATCGTCGCCGACGAAGTCGGCCTTGGGAAGACGTACATCGGAGGGAAGCTTCTGGAGGAGACTGTCCAGGAAAACCGTCAGCGTGCGCTCGTGGTCGCCCCCGCCTACCTCCGGGACGGCATGTGGAAGAGCGTCCGTTCGAAGTGGAACTTCCACTACGAGGTGATCTCCTACAGCCAGCTCCGGAACGAGCAACAGCTGGGCGGTGATACGGCCTATCTGCAACAGCCAGTTGACGATTATCAGATGGTTGTCTTGGACGAGGCTCACGCGTTCCGCAATCCCAACACCCAGCAATCTCAGGCACTCCGTCAGTTGCTCCGAGGCACCCCGCCGAAGGACGTGGTAATGCTGACGGCGACCCCGGTGAACAACTCGCTGTGGGACCTGTACTACCTCCTGCGCTACTTCATCCGGAACGACGCGGCATTTGTCGATGAAGGTATTCGTTCCTTGCGTGACCGCTTCAAGGCTGCCCAGTCCGAGGACCCCTCGGAGCTGAATCCCGAGTCCCTCTTCGATGTTCTCGATCAGACGACCGTCCGGCGGACACGGCGGTTCATCAAGGAGCACTACGACCAGGCCAGGCTCCCAGACGGCGAAGGAGGCTACATCTATGTGGATTTCCCCGTACAGCACCCCCAACGCGTCGATTACGATTTTGATGATACGTTTGGGGATAACTTCTTCCAGGATATTGCCGAGGGGCTCGCTGCAGGAGACGATATTGACGAGTCAGAGCTGAAGCTGGCACGCTACCGACCTTCGTACTACCTCGATGGCGAGGAAGACGCCTCTGAGTTATCGCTGGTGGGCCTCCTTCGTACGGGTCTTCTCAAGCGATTCGAGTCTTCCTCGAAGGCATTCGCAAACACACTGGACCGGATGGTTCGACAAAACGAAACGGCTCTCAATCTCCTGAATGAGGGCTACATCCCGGATGCTGAGGCCATCGACGAGTGGGTCGAAATGGATAGCGACGAGGCGTTCGAGGAGGCCTTCGAGGGTGTCGACGAAGCACGGGTGAACGCTCAACCCCTTACGGACGGTGTCGGTGATCCCGAAACGTTCCGCGACGATCTCAAGAACGATCTCGAAATCCTCCAACGCTGGCGTGACCGTGCTGGGGCCGTCTCCCGCGACGACGACGAGAAACTCCACGCTCTACGAGACACACTACACGATGTGGTTGAGGATGCCCGTGAGGACGCCCAAGCCAACACAACTGAGGAAGAGATGTTTGAGGGCGTCTTCCGGCGCAATCGGAAAGTGCTCCTGTTCTCCTATTATAAGGACACAGTCCAGTGGGTTCTCGACTACCTGAAAGAGGCCGTGGAAGACGACGAGCAACTCTCGTGTTATCAAGGCCGCATCGCAGCGGTGACTGGCGACGGGTCGGTTGACGGTGTCAGTCGAGAGGATGCTGTTCACGGCTTTGCTCCGAACTCGACCGATGCACCAGAGGGATCAACCGACGACTACGACATCCTAATTGCGACCGACGTACTGGGACAGGGGGTCAATCTTCAGGACGCTCGGAATGTCATCAACTACGACCTCCCGTGGAATCCGATGCGGGTCGTCCAGCGAAACGGCCGTATCGACCGAGTGAACTCTCCCCACGACGATATCTTCCCTCACTGCTTCTTCCCGGAGGACCGGTTGGACGACCTGCTCGGCCTTGAGCACCGAGTTCGCCAGAAGCTCACGCAGGCGGCCCGGACTATTGGCGAGGAAGGTGGCATCTTCCCGGATATGGAGACCGTCGACCGGAATTACTCCGACAAGAAATCAGATATCGAGGCGATACGGAATGAAGAGGAGGGTGCCTACGAGCAGGGGGGGCGCGAGGCCGCAGCTTACTCTGGAGAGGAGTATCGCCAAGAGCTTCGGGAGGGACTCAACCTCTACGAGGATGAAGTCACTTCGCTTCCCTGGGCTGCCGGTTCTGGTATGCGTGGCTCTCACCCCGGCTACTTCTTCTGCGCCCGTATCGGTGAGGAGCTGTACCTCCGATTCGTTTCCGCTGAGGTGTCAGGAGAGGATGAACAGGATGGCGAGGAGAATAATGGCCTTATTCGGGATACGCTGGGGTGCCTCAAACGAATAGAGTGCGAGGAAGAGACCGAGCGTCACCTCCCACCAGAAGCCAAGGAAGGCGTGTATGAGGCTTGGGAGGATGCTCGGGATGACATCTTCGCCCAGTGGCAGCACCAGACGGATCCCCGCAACATCCAGCCCGACGTCCCCAAAATCCTACGTGAGGTTCGAGAACACCTCGCTGACTACCCACCAACGAACACCAATCAGGATGGCGCGGAACGGGCACGAGAAGCTGTTGGGGCTCCCCTGAGCCGCCGGGAGCAGCGTGAGTTCCGAGAGATCTACGAAGACGAGGGGCTCAGCCCGGTTGAAAAGTCTGACCAGTTCGTTGATAAGGTAGAAGAACTTGGGCTGGAACCCTTTGAGAATCCTGACCCAAAGCCTCGCGTCCGGCAAGAAGACATCCAACTCATCTGCTGGATGGTGGTTTCACCCGAGGATAGGTCCCGTAACTGGGGTGGGCTTGAGGAACAGTCAACCATCGGACAGTGAGTATGCCAGATAAAGAGGCGTCGATCTACTTACATTCTAACGGATTCAAATCGATGATGTTCACGTAGATTATATCGGTGTTTCGAGCCAATACTGTGCTCGGTCACATGTCTTAAAAGTTGATCAGGGCTCTTTCTCACCGAATTTAGGGGAGCCGTGAGAATCGAACTGGACGTCTCTACGAGGAGATAGTGGACTTAGTCGGAAACGCTCCAGAGGAGGGAATTCCCCACCTTCCTACTGGTAACTTGACCTTCGGATTCGAGTGTCTGGAGACGCGTGTATGCTGTCCGCCGTGTGCAGCCGACAGTCTCAGCAATCTCCGAGGTCCCTGCCATCCCACCAAGAGTTCGGATGGCATCGATGAAATCAGAATCTGGGTAGCTCGTCGTATACTTCCCAGAGTCTTCCTCTCGATCTTTCCCCGGCACAGTACTCGATTCGTAGACATCACCTATGTAGGTGATGGGTTGACAACCATCTCCTTAGACGGAGATGGAAAACACTTATACCATTACACGATGTAGGAGATGGTGTAGAAGCCCGGTTCCAGAGGGGCGTGGATTCAGCGAAAACGCCCGAGTGCTAGGGACACTCGGACTGGGTTTCACACTGACCGTGAGAACCCATGGAAAAAGTAAGTCCACCGAAAAAAGAGGTTGTCGGTGAACAGCTAATTGAAGATATATCAAAAATAATACAAATCTCGCTCGGGGTAGGGGCCGCAACGTGTCAAATCTGCGGTCTCACGCTGTCTGAGGGCGAGTTCGTGTCTGCGTACGCGTTTCGGCGGTGCCCGCACGCGGTGTGGTTGGTTGGGCAAACGCGGTGTGCGGATCATCGACTCGCGCTTGAACCGCACGCGTCCCGCGGGGTGCGTGAGTTCCACGTGACGGGTCGTGTGGGGATGTGCAGTGACCAGGCGATGCAGCGGTCGTGGCCGGTGCTGGTTGCGCCGGCGTTGCAGGCGGTGTCGCCGGCGGATTCGGAGGCGACGCGGGCACTGTCGGGGGTAACTTGTAATGATGTCACGGAGTGTCCGATTGCTCGGGCGGCGCTGCACGAACACCCGACGTTGCAGGCGACGGTTGATGCGAGTGCACGGCACGATCCGGATGCGACGGGAGGGCCGGGGCGATGACGGGTTTCGAGACGGCTGCGCTCCCGGCTGCTGCGGACCTGGAAGCGGACCTCGATGCGGTGCTGGCTGATGAAGATACGCAGTTCCCGGATGTGTTTGTCGGGCTTGACGTTGCGTTGCTCGCGCCTGGTGACGGGGTTGTGACGGATCGGCATCACGCGTCGGCGTCGAATTACGAGGCGGATGATCCGATGAATCAGATTGAAGGGCAGATTTCGCCGTTCACGCTTTCGGGGTGGTTGCGGCACGGGTGTGAGGCGGTCCTGCAGGAATTGAACGCGTCGGCGTGTCATCCGGGGGAACCGAGTGCGGAGTA
>ENA-ORCO01000644-ORCO01000644.1-marine-metagenome-genome-assembly--contig:-NODE-644-length-14659-cov-4.279934_pt1 | contig 14659 bp, 12 predicted proteins | sample MGYA00248633_ERZ508508 | MGnify/ENA primary metagenome ERZ508508 (study PRJEB26179, sample SAMN06268845) | marine metagenome | isolation source: A23 P1 aerobic enrichment on pine of planktonic cells taken...
TTCAACAAACTCGCCCACGAGGGCGCTGAAGCAGCGACTGCGTCGCTTATGCAGATGACGGGGATCGACGCCACGGTGGACGTGACCAAGATCACGCTGGTCAACCGCGAGGAAGTGGGCGAGGAACTCGAAGGACGGAACTTCGCGGGCGTACAGTTCGGGTTCGCCGGCGCGCTCGAAGGCGAGACGGTCCTGCTATTTGACGCCGAATCCGTCGGTACCATCACCGACGCACTGATGCCAGGGATGGACGAATCAATGGCCGAGAGCGGCGTCAAGGAGATCGGCAACATCATGATGAGCGGTTTCATCGACGGGTGGGCCGACTACCTCGAAGCCACGATCGATCACTCGCCGCCAGCGTACATCGAAGGTGCGGGCAGTAGCGCCATCCCGGAACCACCGACCGACGCCGAGTACGATCAGGCGTTCGTCTTCAAATCCGAAATCGAGTGGGTCGGCGAATCCGTCAACTTCTACATTTACATGTTGCCGGAATACGATCCACTCGCCGGGTTGATGGCCGATCACGCGGCCAATCAGGACGACGCGATCCCCATCGACAAACTGGGCGTCTTCAATCAGATGACCACCCAGGGGACGGAAAAGGCCGCTGACAACGTCGAGATGATGACCGGCATTCCGACGGAATCGGAAGTGAGCCGGATCAGCTTTGCCCCCATCGAAGACGTCCCGAAACAGATCGGTGACGACACGTACGTCGGGACGGTCGTCGAATTTACCGGCGTCCCCAGTGGCTTTCTGATGGTGCTGTTCGACGAGCAGTCCGCGATCAACGTCGCGGAAGCGCTGATGCCGACCGATCCGGACGGCGAGGGGCTGACCGACCAGCACAAGGCTGCCATCGAGGAACTGGGCAATATCATGACGAGTGGGTTCGTCGATGGCTGGGCGAACGTGCTCCAGACGTCCGTCGAGCACACGCCCCCAAAACTCGTCCACGACATGGGCCGATCGATCATGGATCCCCTCGCGGCCCAGGTCGGCCAGCACCAGGAGCACGCGTTCATCATCGACTCGGAGATGCGCACCGACGACATCGCGTTCGGGGCCGAGATCCACGCCCTCCCGAACGAAACAGAGTTACGTCAGGCGCTCGATGAGTTGCTCGTCGAACGGGCCGACGAGACCGAGGCCGACGTCGAAACGATCTTCTGACACATGAAAGTTTACGACGGGACGACGGCCGAGAGCGAACCCACGACCCAGCCCGAGCGGGTGAAAGTCGGGATCGCCGAGTCGAAGGTCGCGGACGGAGACGCCTTGCTCACGACGAGCGGGCTCGGTTCGTGCCTGGGCGTGGCGGTGTACGATCGGTCGGCGGCGGTCGCCGGCCTCGTCCACGTCATGCTCCCCTCGATCGACGAGATGGAGGGCGACAACGACGCGAAGTTCGCCGACTCGGGGATCCGGGCGCTCGTCGCCGACATGGAACGGCGGGGCGCCGACCGCGAGCGGATGGAGGCGAAGATCGCCGGCGGCAGCGACATGCTCGACTTCTCCGAGAACGGCTCGGGGATCGGCGTGCGCAACGTCGAGACGGGGCGGCGGACCCTCGCCGAGTTCGACATCCCCATCGTCGGCGAGGACGTGGGCGGCGACCACGGTCGCTCGCTGCGCCTCGAAACGACGAGCGGCGATCTCATCGTCAAAAGTGCGAACCGCGATCCGATCACGCTGTAGCTGTCAGGATGTGGGAACGTCCGTCCGACGTGCGTCCGACGGGGGCGCGGTCGGGACTCCAGGGAACACGCTTCTTTCTCCGATCTTTCCGCGGAATTAACGTCCGACGTTTCTTTCCGCTCGCTCGCCGTTAGTTCAACGGCGGTAGCCGCGAATTAACTCGTCTATTATCAGTAATGATACCAGAAACGATACATTGAAGGGTGTTAGAGCGAACGTACCGACGTAATGAGTCTCGTCGCTCAGTCGCTCGGCCCGGTCGCGCCGGGTGCGTCGGACGCGCTCCCGGCGCTGTTGGTCGTGTTGACCAGCGGCGTTCTCGGGATGAGCATCCGACAGATGATCGACATCTTCGGTGACGGCGACGGGAACGACGAGGACGACGAGAGCATGGCCGACGGCGGGCTGATGGCCGAAGACGGCGACGACGAGGAGCTCGGCGGCTTCGGCGGCCTCGACGACGACGACGACGAGTTCGGCGAGTTCGGCGACGACGAGTTCGGCGACATGGACGACGGCGGCGGTTCGGACACGGACGAACTCGAACACCGCCTCGACGAGCTGGAGACCGAGGTCGGGAGCCTCTCTTCGACGGTCAACACCGTCCGCAACGAGAACGAGCAGATCGCCGAGACCGTCGACGACGTCGAGGAGAACGTCCGGAAGCTGCTGGACATCTATGAGATGGTCACCCGGGGCGTCAACCCGTTCGCCGACGACATGGAGCCCGGCGGGATGGGCGGTGCCGGCGGCGGCGGGAACTTCGGCCTGTTCGACGACGGCGGCGACGACGGCGACGAGGAGGACCTCGACGACGAGATCGCCAACGCCGACGCCGAGGGCTTCTTCGACGAGGACCTCGTCGAGGACGACGGCGATCCCGAAGGCAGCGTCGACGACGTGATGGACGGCGGCGGCGACGACCTCGGCGGCTTCGAGGACGACGGCGGGACGTTCGACGACGGCGCGCTGGACGACGAGCTCGGTGGGATGGATGGCCTGGACGATGGGATGGACGGCCTGGACGATGGGATGGACGGCCTGGACGACGGGATGGACGATCTCGACGACTTCGACGACGCGGACGACGGAGGAGACGACGACATGAGCGACGCATCCGACGGGGAGGGCGGCAAGTCCTTCGCGGAACTGAAAGACGAGTACGAGTCCGGCGACGCCGAGTGGGCCGACGAACTGGAGGGCGAGCCGGAAGACGACGACGCGGAGGAGGACTCGCTCGAAGAGGACCTCGGCGACGCCGACGACCTCCTCGACGACACCGAGGGGTCCGGCGGCGACATGGCCGACGACGACCTCTTCGACGAGGTCATCGAGGACGACGGGATGGACGGGATCGACGACGAGGTCGAGGCCGACGCCGAACTCACCGACGAGGCGACCGCTGGGACCTCCGAATCGACCGAGCCCGAGCCGGAACCGGAGTCGACCGAGCCCGAGCCGGAACCGGCCGACTCGGAACCCGAACCGACCGAGCCGGAGACGACAGCGGACTCGGGGCCCCAGTCCGGGAGCGCCGCGGCGGACGCGGCCGCCGAGGCGGCGACCGCCGAGGCGGATTCCGACGGCAAGCCGTACCTCGCGACGATGCCGGAGGGGATCGCCAGCGAACTCGTGGTCGTCGAGTGGCTGGAGTACCTCGTCGAGCAGGTGGGCGTCCGCGAGACGGCGCGAGCTATCGACTACTACGAGCGGATCGACTGGGTGGCCGAGCCGGTGGCCGACGACCTGCAGGCGTACCTGCGGGGCTTCGACGGCTCGGGTGGCGAGGGCGGACTGACGATCGACCACCACACCCAGAGCCTGCGATACATCAGCCAGCTCGACGGCGACGCCGCCGAGACCGTCGCGCTCTCGAAACTCGCGGGATCTCGGGGAGGTGGTCCCGATGGGCTTCAGCGTTAGCGGCTCCGCGGCCCTGATCTTCGCCGGTTTGCTCATCGCCTTCGGCATGTGGCACAGCGCCGCCACCAACAGCTTCGAACGGGTCTCGGAGGCCCAGAGCGACCGTTCGGACGGCCTGCTCGACCAGACGAACACCGCCGTCGTCGTCGACTCGGCGACGACCGCCGACGGGGACCTGACCGTCGAGGCGACCAACACCGGGTCGACGGCGCTGTCGCTCAACGAGACGGATCTGCTGGTCGACAACGAGTATCGGACCGGCTGGCGAGCGAACGCCACCGTCGACGGCGACGCCGCGACGTACCTGTGGCTCCCGGGCGAGCGGCTCACCATCCGGGTCGCCGGAGGGAACGCGTCCGGCCGCGTCAAACTCGCGACCGAGGCCGGCGTCGCGGACACGGAGGTGGTCGCCTGATGGGCTTCTCCGTCAGCGGGTCGCTGGTGGTGGTCCTGCTGGGGCTGTTCGTCGCCCTGTCGGCGTACTACGGTAGCGTCTCCAACGCCGGCGAACGCCTCCACGACGCGCGCAGCGCCGTCCAGGAGCGCGCCGACCGGATCGCAGACGCCGACATCGCGATCACGGGGATCAGCGTGGTCACGGAACCGTCCTGCGGCGTCCGAGTCGCGGTCAACAACACCGGCTCGACGAGGCTCCGCCTGAGCGACACCGACCTGCTGCTGGGCAACAGCTACCGGACCGGCTGGGCCGAGGGTGCTGTCGTCGACGGCACGGCCAACGGGTCGGAGCCGGGGACGGACCTGTGGCTCCCCGGCGAACGGCTCACCGTCGAGGAGACCGGTCTCGACGCCGCGCCGCGGTCGGTCAAGGTCGTCTCCGGCCCCGGCGTGGCCGCGACCCGGGGGGTGACCGCCGCGTGTTCGTGAGCGCTCGACCGGTCGCCCCCAGCGTCCGGGCGATCCGCGCCGACAGCGTGGAGGTGGTCCACCGTGGCTAGCGTCTCCGTCTCGCACATGATCCTGTTCATCGCGTCGATGCTGGTCGCCGCCAGCGTCGCCGGCGTGTTCACCGACACCGTCGGTCAGCTGAGCAACGCGATCGACGACCAGGGGCTGCAGGTCAGCCAGGACGTGCGTACCGACGTGGAGATCATCAGCGACAGCGGGTCGGCGAACGTCTACGACGAGGTGACCGACAACATCACGCTCCACGTCAAGAACACGGGCTCGGAGACGTTGCCGGCCGAACCGAGCGCGGTCAACGTCTTCGTCGACGGCCGGTTCGAGACGGACGTGAACGTGACGCTGTACGGTGAAGGCCCCAACTGGCGGCCCGGAGCGGTCCTGAAACTGGTGATCGACCGGGCCGACGACCCGCTGGCGCTGAACACCGACCACCGCGTGAAGGTGGTCGTCAACGGCGACGAGGAGGTGTTCGAGTTCCGCACATGAGTATCGCGACCAACGACCTGTTCTCGCTCGGGCTGAAAGAGCGCGACCGGATCAACAAGGAACTGGGCGGCGGTATCCCCCCGGGGAGCATCGTCCTCGTGGAGGGCGACTACGGCGCCGGCAAGTCCGCCATCAGCCAGCGCTTCGCCTACGGGCTCTGCGAGGAGGGGCACTCGGTGACGATGCTCTCGACCGAACTCACCGTCGGGAGCTTCCTCGACCAGATGCACTCGCTGAACTACGGCATGGTCGAGCACCTCCTCGACGAGAACATGCTGTTCCTGCACGCCGACATCGGCGACGGGAACACCTTCTCCGGGCAAGAGGAGGAGGGCGAGCGCAAGGAACTGCTCAAGCGCCTGATGGAGGCCGAGGTGATGTGGGACTCGGAGGTCGTCATCATCGACACCTTCGACGCCATCCTCCGCAACGACCCCAAGTTCGAGGCGCTGGTCCGCCAGAACGAGGAGCGGCAGGCCGCCCTGGAGATCATCTCCTTCTTCCGGGACATCATCTCCCAGGGGAAAGTCATCATGCTGACCGTCGACCCCTCGACGCTCGACGAGGAGGCCATCGGTCCGTTCCGTGCCATCGCCGACGTGTTCCTCGAACTGGAGATGATCGAGGTCGGCAACGACGTGCGGCGCCAGATAAGCGTCCTCCGCTTCGCCGGCATGGGCGAGCAGGTCGGCGACACCATCGGGTACTCGGTGCGCTCGGGTACCGGCATCGTGATCGAATCGCGCAGCGTGGCGTGACCACCCCACCACGGAGACCAGTACAGCCATGACAGACCACGGACGACCCAAACCCTCGGACGAACTCAGGCAAGTCGCATCGCGCCGTCCGCACCTGATGGACCACCTGAAGAAGTTCAAGCAGATCACCGGGGAGTTCCCGACGTTCATCGAGGAGGCCGACGACGACTACGAGTCGAATCGGCCGAACGTCCTCTACCCCGTCGGCGGGCCGATCTTCTGTCACATCTACGGCGACATCGGCCAAGACATGAAGTACTACGCCATCGAGCCGGAACTCGACGACGAGGAGTCGGTCGTCTTCGAGGAAGTGCGCAACAAGCTCCTCCAGAAGAGCGTCAACAAGCCCGCCCCCACCAGCGACACGGAGTACGACGACCGCATCGAGGAACTCCTCCAGGAGTCGACCGCCGTCAAGAGCGGCGCCAGCGACGAGAACGGCGTCCTCTCGCGGTTTAACAAACTCTCGAACATCGGGAAGGTCGAGGTGACCGAGTCGACCTACGAGAACATCCTCTACCGACTCAATCGGGACATCGTCGGCCTCGGGCCGCTGGAACCGGTCATGCGCGACCCGGCCAACGAGGACATCCACGTTATCGGCCCCCACGAGTGTCACGTCGACCACTCGGTCTACGGGATGCTCTCGACCACCGTGGACTTCGGCACGCCCGAGGAGTACGACCAGTGGCTCAAGAACATGGGCGAGCGCATCGGCGACCCCGTCTCCGACAGCGACCCCATCGTCGACTCGACGCTCCCGGACGGCTCGCGTCTCAACCTCATCTACTCCGACGACGTGTCCGTCAAGGGTCCCTCCCTGACCATCCGTCAGGGCGACGACGTGCCGCTGTCGATCTTCCAGATCACCAAGTGGGGCACGCTCTCGCCGCAACTGGCCGCCTATCTCTGGCTCTGCCTGGAGAACGAACAGACCGTCTTCGTCGTCGGGGAGACGGCGTCGGGGAAGACCACGACGCTGAACTCCATCATGGCGTTCATCCCCCGCGACGCGAAGATCTACACCGCAGAGGACACCGCCGAGGTCCTGCCGCCACACGACACTTGGCAGAAGCTCCTGACTCGGGAGGGCGAAGACGAGGGCTCCAGCGTCGACATGTTCGACCTCGTCGCGGCCGCGCTGCGTTCTCGCCCCGACTACATCATCGTCGGTGAGGTCCGTGGCGAGGAGGGTCGCATGGCGTTCCAGGCGGCCCAGACCGGCCACCCGGTCATGCTGACGTTCCACGCGAGCGACATCGTCTCGATGATCCAGCGGTTCACCGGCGAACCGATCAACGTCCCCGAGACGTTCATGTCGAACGCCGACATCGCGCTGTTCCAGAACCGGGTCAAGCGGGGGAACGACACGCTGCGGCGCGTGACCTCCGTCCAAGAGATCGAGGGCTACTCCAAGGAGATGGGTGGGGTCGTCACCCGCGAGGCGTTCTACTGGGACCCCGTCGAGGACGAGATCGTCTTTCAGGGGCGAAACAACTCCTACATTATGGAGGAGAAGATCGCGACGCTGCTCGGGTACGACGACACCCGGAAGATCTACGAGGACATCGAGTTCCGCACGGAACTCATCCGACGAGCGATCCAGGAGAACATCGTCGGCTATCACGAAGTGAACGAGTTCATCGAAGACTTCCAGCGGGACGGAACGGAAGGCGTCCCGTTCGATATGACGAGGATCGACTGATGATGAGTCCGACAACCGAGTCTCAAACGGGAGGGACGGCGATGCGTAAGGAGGTGTCCGACCGATGAGTGAGACGAATCCCGACGTCGATCCAGGGTGGAGTGCACAGCGGAAGCAACTCCAGGAGTTCGCGTCGTCGATCATCGACTCCTACGAGCGGATGCCGATGGACAATCGGAAGTACGCGCTCACGGTCTTGGTGCCGACGATACTCCTGTTCGTCCTCGGCGTCGCCGGGGCAGTCTTCCTCCCGCTGCCGATCCTGGTCCGGATCCCGATCTTCCTCCTTGGCGCGCTGATGCTGGTGGCGGGCGCTCTCTATCCCCGCTTGCTCGTCGAGCAGCAGCGACGCGGCCTGGAGAACCAACTGCACCTCGTCATCACGCACCTGACGGTGCTTTCGACGACGAACATCGACCGTGTTGCGGTCTTCCGGCAGCTTGGGAAAGAAGAAGAGTACGGCGAGCTCGCGGTCGAAATGCGGCGGATCACGGAGCTGGTCGACACGTGGAACCAGTCGCTCGATGACGCGCTGCGTCGGCGTGCACGTGCCGTTCCCTCGAAGGAACTCGGTGATTTCCTCGACCGACTGGCGTACTCGCTGAACGCCGGCCAAAGCCTCGATGACTTCCTGCTCGGCGAACAGCAGACGATGATCGAAAAGTACGTTACGGTCTACGAAGGTGCGCTCGGCAACCTAGAAGTGATGAAGGACCTCTATCTCTCGATGATTCTCTCGATGACGTTCGCCATCATTAACGCGATCGTCTTGCCGATTCTCACCGGCACCGACGCGACGCTGACGATCGCGGCCGTCATCGTGCTGTTCGTCTTCGTCCAGCTAGGGTTCTACTTCGTCATCCGGACGATGTCACCACACGACCCCCTCTGGTATCAGCAGAGCGAGTACCGGACGAAGATGGACCGACAAATCGACATCGCACTCTACGGATCGGTCGCGCTAAGTCTCGTGTTCATTGGCATTCTGGGACTCGGCGTCGCCGGGTGGACGTCGATCGGGCAATCGATCCAGTACGTGATGCTCGATATTCCGATTCCAGTGATGATGGCGGCACCCTTGACGCCGCTCGCGATTCCGGGGCTCGTTGCTCGGCACCACGAGAACAGCGTCAAGGAACGCGACAACGAGTTCCCGGGATTCATCCGGGCGCTCGGCGCCTCCGAGAGCGCGAAGCAATCGACCACACGCGCGGTGTTGGAAACGCTCCGCGAGAAGGACTTCGGCGTGCTCTCCCGAGAGATCGATCGGCTCTACACTCGATTGAATATGCGCGTCGCACCGGATCGTTCGTGGTTCTTCTTCACCGCGGAGACGAGTTCGTATCTCATCCAGAAGTTTTCGGAGATGTACCTCATCGGGCGACAGATGGGTGGGACACCGAAACAGCTCGGCGAACTCATCTCACAGAATATGAACGAAGTGATCAAGCTCCGTCAGCAGCGCGACCAGGCGACCGTGACCCTCATCGGCGTTCTCTACGGGATCACCGCCTCCGCGGCGTTCGCGTTCTTCATCGGCCTGGAAGTCGTCGAGATCCTCGCGACGTTCTCCTCGGATCTGAACCTCGCGCAGTTTGAGTTCGGGAAGATCATCTACGCGGGCGTCTACGACATCCCAGTGATCGAGTACCTGCTGTCGCTTATTATCCTGTTCAACGGCGTCCTCTCGGCGCTGATGATCCGGATGGTCGACGGCGGGCACAAGGTGAACGCCTACCTCCACTTCGTCGTTCTCGTTTGGATCGGCAGTGGCAGCGCGGTGCTGACCTCGTGGCTCGCCGGGGGGCTGATCAGCGTATGACGGCCGCAGATTCCGACCGTGATAGCGGCGATCGCGACGCCTCCGAGTCGCACTCTGAACACGGCGAAGCAGCCGAACAACGCTCGGAACTCCTCGAAGCGTATCGGGAGGAGTCCGGCAGCGGCTCGGACTCGGAGTCGAAATCCGACTCGAAGTCGAAATCGGTGTCGAGCTCAAAGTCGAAATCTCGTAAGGCACAGAGCGGCGAGTCGATCATCGTCGACTTCGTCGCGAACTTCGTCGCCGGCGGCGACGCCGCGTTCGATCCTGTGAAAGGTCGCGTGCTGATGAGCGAGCGACGGCTCGTCCTCGCGACCTCGGACACGAAGACGATGATTCCGATCACCTCGATATTCGACATCGCAGTCGGGCAGGTGCCGCCCGAAGTCGAGGAGTTCTTCGATTACACCGTGATGGTCGGGTACGTCGACGGCGACTATCGACGGACGACCGTCATCGGCGGCGATCGGGAACTGATCGAGAAGTTCTCCCTGTTGCTCTTCCGCGCCACTCTCAACGGATCGACCGCGCTCGTCACCCATCCCGCCAAAATCGGCGGGCGCGTGATGGATTCAGACACCGAACAGACGGGGTTGCACCTCGATTACGAATCTGTCACGTTTCCCGAACGCGACGCCGACGCGGACGACGAAGATCCGTTCTCGATCGACCTCGCGTCCGTTATCTTCTTCGAGGTGATCGAGCGGACGAACGGCGATGGCGACAGCGTACTCGTCCTCTCGGTCCAGCACGTCGAGAACGGGCAGACAGTCACCACGGAAATCTCGATGACGTCCCGGCGGAAGATGAACATCCTGGGACGCTATCTCCGGTTGATCTACCACTGGATCAAGAGCGACGTCCGCGACGTCGAGGTGGCCGAGACAGAACTGGAAGTGCTCGTTGGGCTGTACTCGACCGCCGAAGACATCGATCTCGCATCGTTACTCGACATCGGCGACGCCGAACTCGAAGCCCGACTGGAGTCGCTCCACGAGGACGATCTCATCACCGACGAGGAACCGCCGGTCGATCTCACGCCACAGGGTCGGTTCATCGTCAACGAGGAGTTCGAAGACATCAACGTGTGAGCGCGCGAGGCGAGCCAGCACTCCGAGACTGGCGGGCGCGGCGGGAAACGCCAACTGTCACGGTGGCGGCGGGCGCCCCGCGAGCTCAATTATCGCATTTCTTCTAAGGGAACGAACGCGTCCGCGTCGGCGGACAGCCAGGCGTCGACGTGCTCACAGCAACTCTCCCGACGCGGGTAGATCGTACATCGGTCCGGCCGTTCTTCGTAGCGCACGACGACACTTCGGAGTTCGAACAGTCGATGCGACGCATCGTCGGTGCGTTCGGCTCTCGGCTCTGGAGCGCGGTTTTCTGGATCGCCGGGCAAGTCGGACATCTCAGTCCACACTCGAACTATCGCTACGGACGTACTAAACCACTACTGTTGGCAGGCAAGTTCCGCCGGGTAGCACGGAGTCAAGTGTGCCCGAGTGCCAAGCACTCGAAGAGATGGTAGACCCGACCTCCGATCTCGGAGAGGACATCGACGAATCTAACGCGCCCGCGTGTGCGACCTGCGGAGAGAAGATCGTGCAGTCGCCGACCCACCGCGTCGTCACGTGGATCGAGGACGGCCAGGCGCAAGAGCGACACTTCTGTTCTGACGAGTGTAAGGCCGCCTACGACGAGTAGCGAATTCGGTCTCGACGAGACGTCTCAGTTCCCTTCGAGCGACGACCAGAACCGATCGACACCGTAGCCGAGCATATCCGGACTGACCGGATCGAACTCCTCGCGTTCGGTCTCGGGGAGGTACCCCCGGACGCCATCCCACGACTCGCGGGCGTAGCGGGCGTCCACGAGCGCACGGATCCCGACTTCCTCGGGTCCGCGAATGACGCGCCCGATCGCCTGCCGCGCTTTTCGCACGGCCGGCACGGTGAGCGCGGTCTCGAATCCGCTTCGGCTCCCTTTGCCCGTGGACCCGAACCGACGGTCGTACGCCGTCTTCACCGCCCGGGTCCGCGGACTCGACGTGTCGATGATCGGCACGCCGCAGATGGCCGCCGCGGCGAGGCGGTCGCCCCGGTAGTCGACGCCCTCGGTGAGCGTCCCGCGGAGGCTCGTGACGAGGACTTTCGACTCCCCGCCGAAGAACTCCGTCTTCAGTGCCTCGGTCGCGTCGTCGTCGGACGCTTCGTCGAGGAGTACCGGGCGATCGAGTCGCTCAGAGAGGGCCTCGGCCATCCACGCGGCCTCTGCATAGTTCGGCATCCCAACGAGGGCGTTCCCTGGCGAGCGCACGATCTCACAGACGGCATCGACGTGGGCGCGTCGGGTCGGATTCAGTTCGCCCCGCGGGCCGCGGTTCTCGTGGGTGAACTTCGGCGCGTCGACGGCGAAGGACGCGCGGTTCGCCGCTGGGAACGAGAGCCCGTAGGTCCGTTCCTCGATCGGCCGGCCGTCGTCCGCGAGCGCGTCCAGGCCCGTTACTTCCCGAAAGACGTCCATCGGTTCGAGCGTCGCCGACATCAGGACGCCGCCGCCGAACTCGCCGAGCCGCTCTGCAATCGCCTCGCCGGGGACGCAGTTGTGCAGCGAGATGCGGGCGTTGTAAGCGCGTCGCCAGGAGTTCTGGCGGGCGGTCTCGTCCCAGGTGCGTTCGAGTTCGAGTTCTCTGAAGTACGCGACGTGGTCGGTCCGAATCCAGTTCGCGAGTGTTCGCCCGACTGTGGGGGTGGCCCGCCGGACGTCGTCGTCTTCGGCCTCGTTCAGGATGCGAGCGACGACAGCGCCGACCGACTCCGCGCGGAGCCACGTCGCCTCGTCGTAGCCCGCGTCGTCGGCCCACTCCGTGAGTTCGTCGACGCCCGGTTCTTCGGGGTCACGAAGCGGGACCTCCTCGTCGTCGAGGCGGGTGAGATCCGCGCGCCAGTCCGGGAGCGTCCGGTCCAAGTGGGCGTTCACGCGCCGGTCGATCTCCGAGCGGAGATCCGAGACGAACTCGCGGGTCTCGCGCACTTCGCGGAGCGTCACGTCCGCGTCGGCGAGTTCGCCGCGGACGAGGTCGGCGTCGGCGCTTCCGGCGTCGCCATCCGCACTTGATTTCCCCGAATCCTCGAACTCGATCGGCTGGATCACTCGCGTCAGTTCGTTCTCGGCGTCGCGAAGCGTCGACTCGGCGACGCCGTCGCTCACCAGATCGCGGACGCGCGGTTCGAGCATATGCGCTTCGTCGCAGACGACGAACGTCTCCTCGTCGACGAGCGCGCCCGTGAACGAGCCGACTGTCGTGGGATCGAAAGCGTGGTAGCGTGACTGCGATCTACTAGTAGCTTTCTGACACCAACCGCTGTCCAGCGGAACCCCAGTTTATGGACTCTGTCGAATAAGGAGAGGTATGACGTCCTGTATTCGCTGCCGAGAAGAAGTCTCGATGTCTGAAGCGAATTACTGCGGGAACTGTGGGTTCCCGATCCTTAATGACCCGAGTGAAGAGGAGGTTCGGGAAGTAGCGCAAGATGAGTTGCGTGGTTTTCTGGATGGGTTCGATGTCCAATCGATTCTTGATTCTATGAACGGTGAGCAAGCACCACCAGCAGAACCCTATCAGTGGTATCTCGAAGAAGGCGTGAAGAAGTCACTCACCGATCTCGCAATCCTCCAACGGTGGGACTGGTTTGATAAGGAACCAATTCCGGGGCTCTTCTTCGAGAAAGAGATTTTTGAGGACAATCCCACAGAGGAGGCCACAGATGATTTTATCCTCTGGGCCCGGGTGGCGGCATTCTTCTACGAAGCATTCCAACCAGCAGGGCTAGAGCTGAGTATTAGGATGGCAGCTGTATTCGCAGAAGGGCTCGACCCTGACGAGGACATCGATGTTTCAATAACAGTAGAACCAGACGACGAAGAAGAGAGTCTCTCTGGCCCCGCATCGTAGTACTCCATTTTCCCTACTTGGTCTGCAGAATCCTAGAAGGCATTCTCCTACCTCTTGAAACACCATCTGCTTAGGCGTCCCAGAATTGTTTGAATTGGGGTTGTAAGAAATCCGGTTTCATCCGAACGAATTCCTCTCGCTCATTCTGTGGGAAGTACTCGTACACCGAGTGGAGGGCGTCGGGGACGAACCGCTCGCCGACGACGATGCGCACGCCGCGTTCCTCAGGGCCACGAATGACTCGACCGAGCGCTTGTCGCACCTGCCGAACGGCTGGGATGGTGAGTGCGTACGTGAACGAATTCTCTGCTCCGAACCGGTCACCGTACGCGTGTTGCACGGCCTGAACCCTGGGTGAGCCGATGTTCACCAGCGGAATCCCGAACACAGCGCACGTATGCAAATCATCTCCTTCGTAATCCACGCCTTCGGTTAGCGTGCCGCGTGTACTTGTCACGAGGACTTTCGGTTCGCCATGGACGAACTTGCGTTTCAGTGCTCGCGTCTCCTCGTGGCTGGATGACTGGTCGAGCAGCACCGGTTTGTCGATCTCTTCTCGAAGCCGGTTCGCCGCCCATTCGGCTTCAGAATAATTCGGCCATGCGAGAAGGACGTTGCCGTGGCTTCGAGCGATTTCTCGTGCGACGTAGGCGTACCGCTCCCGCGTCCCGTTCGTATTTTCTAGGTCAGGGTCGCCTCGGTTTCGCTTCTTGAATGCCTCGACGTCGACGATCCAACTGGCGCGGTTCTCTTCGGGGAACGTCAGATCGTACGTGCGAGAAGAAACGACACGCGGTTCTTCGTCGTCAGTTGCCAGTTCTTCGAGCCCGGTTACTTCTTCAAAGATCGAGAGCGGTTCGAGCGTCGCGCTCATCAGGACGCCGCCGCCAAACTCATCAAGAATCTCCTTGATTTTCTGCGACGGCATACAGTTGTACATCACGAGCGACGCGTTGTAGTGATTCATCCACGGCTTGTCGACGTCCCGGTCGTCTTTTTCTGAGTGCTCCAGTTCGATTTCGCGGAAGTATTCGACGTGGTCTCGTTCCCACCATTGCCCGAACAGGGCTCCGACGGCAGTGCAGACGCAGTCCCGTTCGGAATCCATCTGTTCTAACGCGTCTTCGACGGCGAGACCGACCTTGCTGAGCATCCGGAACGTGTCCCCACCGTGGTCTGCCTGTTCGGCCCAGCGGGTGAACTCGTCCGGTTCGGGTTCATCCGGGTTACGGAGTGGGATCTCGATGTCGTCGTCCGGCAACGAGTTCCACGATAACCCGGACCCGTAGTGTTCGAATCGTTCACGGAGTTCGTCGTCCACGCGAGTCTCGAACCACCCCATCACGTCGTCGTAGAACTTCTCGGCAGTCTCGACGGCCTCG
>ENA-ORCO01000645-ORCO01000645.1-marine-metagenome-genome-assembly--contig:-NODE-645-length-14610-cov-3.648249_pt1 | contig 14610 bp, 12 predicted proteins | sample MGYA00248633_ERZ508508 | MGnify/ENA primary metagenome ERZ508508 (study PRJEB26179, sample SAMN06268845) | marine metagenome | isolation source: A23 P1 aerobic enrichment on pine of planktonic cells taken...
CTCCTCCCGGAGCGGGTGCCCGCCGAGGACGACTACATCGAGGAGTACGAGATGGAGGACTACCTCTCCGCGGTGGAGGTGCCCGAGGACTCCCCCCTCGTCGGGCGGACCATCGCGGACGTAGTACAAACAGAACTGTACGACGCCGACGTGCTCAAACTCATCCGGGACGGCGACCACTACAGCGACCCGCTGGCGCGCAAGACGCTCCGGGCGGGCGACCGCCTCCAGATTCGCACCGACCGGGAGAGCCTCGTCCGGTTGATGGAGAGCGAGGGGTTCGCGCTCGTCGGCGGGCCGAGTTCGGATACGGAGCTCAAATCGGAGGGGGGAGAAAAGGAGGAGAGCGAGACGGACCTGCTCGAAGTCGTCATCCCGGCGCGCTCCCGGCTGGTCGGCCAGACGCTCCGGAGCTCCTCCTTTCGCCAGCGCTACGACGCCAACGTGCTCGCCTTCCGCTCGCGCGGGGAGCTCATCCGCGAGCAACTGGAGAACATCCGTATTCACGCGGGCGACACGCTCCTCGTACAGGTGACCGCCGACACGGCGACCCGCCTCTCGGAGAACCCGGATTTCATCCTGGCCCACGAACCCGACGAGCCGAGCTATCGCCGGGAGAAGATACCCCACGCCGTCGCCATCATCCTCGGCGTCATCGGCCTCGTCGCGATGCCGTGGGCGACGCTCGGGGACGTGACGGGCGTCGCCGCCCTGGGTAACTTGGAGTTCGACATCGTGGTGACGGCGCTCGCGGGCGTCGTCGCGATGGTGGCGACGGGCGTGCTCCAGCCGAACGAACTGTACGATTCGGTGGACTGGGACGTCATCTTCCTGCTCGCGGGCGTCATCCCGCTGGGTATCGCGCTCGAAAACACGGGTGGCGCGGCGTTCCTCGGTGAACTCGTCGCCGCGAGCGGGAACTACCTCCCCGCCATCGGCGTGCTCTGGGTGTTCTACATCGCCACGGGGCTCATCACGAGCGTCATCTCCAACAACGCCAGCGTCGTGTTGATGATACCCGTCGCCGTCGAGGCGGCGACGAGCGTGGACGCCAACCCCTTCGCCTTTATTCTCGCCGTCACCTTCGCCGCCTCGACGGCGTTCATCACGCCCGTCGGCTACCAGACGAACCTGTTCGTCTACGGGCCGGGCGGCTACAAGTTCAGCGACTACATCCGGGTCGGCGCGCCGCTCCAACTCCTGCTCTCGGTGGTCACCGTCGCCGGCATCGCCGTCTTCTGGGGCGTGTAGCCGCCAGCGTTAGCACCCGGGGCGTCCGTTGTGTGCGTATGTACCACGAACTCGACGGGAGCGAGGGGCCGGTGCTCGGCATCGAACTCACCGAGACGGTCACCGAGTCCGACCTCCGGAGTTTGGCGCAACGCATTGACGCCGTCGTCGCTGAACACGGGCGGGTGTGCCTGCTCGTTCGCTGTGACTCGCTTCCCCGCCCGGAGTTCGCCGCCGTCGAGGACGAACTCGCGTTCTGGGGGTCGTACCGCGACGTCATCGAGCGCTTCGCCGTCGTCTCGGACGGCCGCCTCGTGGCGTGGACGACGGAGTTGAGCGACCACCTCACCAGGACGCCGATACGGCACTTCGAGCCGAGTTCGACCGGGACGGCGTGGGAGTGGCTTCGCGCGGGAGCGGGGCAAACAGAGGGCGAGAGCGGAACAGAAGGTGCGGAGGGAACGGGAGGAGCAACGGGAGAAACGGACGGGGAGTAGCGCAGAGGATAATAACTTGGGCCGGATTTTTTAATAAATACTGCTATATTTACCCGGTTTTGTAGCAGTAGGATTAATACATCTCCGTCGGCTACTGCCGCGTATGAGCGATGCGAAGCACCAGCACGGGGAACGACAGGATGCGACAGTCCGGCTGACGGTCCCGGAGATGGACTGTGCGTCCTGTGCCGAGAAGGTCGAGTCCGCCGTCACCGACGTGTCCGGCGTCGCAGCCGCGGAGACGCGCCCCACGTCGGGCACAGTCGTCCTCACCACCGAGGGCGACGACCCGACCGAGCAGGCGGTCGAGGCCATCGAGGACACGGGCTACGAGGTGACCGACACCGGGGACGACGCCACCGGCGTCGCGGCCGCGGAGGAAAGCGTCTGGCGGAGCGAACGGGGGATTAAAACCGGCATCGGCGCGGTGGTGACGCTGCTCGGCCTCGTCGTGGAGTTCGGTTTCTCTATTCCCTCCGTGGCCGGCGTCGCACCCGCGGACGCGCTGTTCGTGCTCGCCGTCGTGGTGAGCGGGACCACCATCCTCCGGAGCGGGTACGTCTCCGCCCGGGAGCGGAGCCTCGATATGGACCTGCTGATGAGCATTGCCGTCGTCGGCGCGCTGGCCGCCAGCGTCGGATTCGGCGCGGGCCTCTACATGGAGGCGGCGACGCTGGCGGTGCTGTTCAACGTCGCGGAGCTGCTCGAACGCCGCGCGATGGACCGCGCGCGGGATTCGCTCCGCGAACTGCTGGAGCTCGCGCCCGAGACGGCCACAGTTCGCAGGGACGGCGAGGAAGCGACCGTGCCCGTCGAGGAGGTCGCGGTCGGTGACACCGTGCTCGTCCGTCCGGGCGAGAAAATCCCCGTCGACGGCGCGGTGACGGGCGGCGAGAGCGCGGTCAACCAGGCCCCCATCACCGGGGAGTCCGTGCCGGTGGACAAGACGGAAGGCGACGAGGTGTACGCCGGGACGATAAACGAGACGGGGTATCTCGAACTCCGCACCACGGCGGCGTCGGGCGCGGACACCCTCTCGCGCATCATCTCGCTCGTCGAGGACGCGCAGGCCGAACGGACCGAGCGCGAGCAGTTCGTGGACCGCTTCGCGGGCTACTACACCCCGCTCGTCGTGTCCCTCGCCGCGCTGACGGCCGTCGTGCCGCCGCTCGCGCTCGGCGGGTCTCCCGAGACGTGGTTCCTCCGGGGGCTGACGCTCATCGTGCTCGCGTGCCCCTGTGCGTTCGTCATCTCGACGCCCGTCTCGGTGGTTTCGGGAGTGACCAGCGGCGCGAAGAACGGCGTGCTCGTGAAGGGCGGGCGCCACCTCGAATCGATGGGCGAGTTGGACGCCATCGCCCTCGACAAGACGGGAACACTGACGACGGGCGAACTCGAAGTAACAGACATCGTACCGGTGGGCGCCGACAGCGAGGACGAGGTGTTGCGCGTCGCCCGCGGCGTCGAGGAGCGCTCGGAACACCCCATCGCAGCGGCCATCGTCGACGACGCCGAGGCGCGCGGCGTCGAGGGGGTACCGGTCGACGGGTTCGAGAGCCACACCGGAAAGGGCGTCAGCGCCGAATCTGGCGCGGAGAGGCGCTACGCCGGCAAGCCGGGATTCTTCGAGGAACTCGGCTTCGATCTGACCCACGTCCACGCGGCGACGGACGGCGGCGCCGTCACGCGGACGGGGCGGGCGATGTGCGAGCGCAACGACTGCCTGAACCTCTTGGAGGAGACCGTGCCCGCGCTCCAGTCGGAGGGGAAGACGGTCGTCCTCGTCGGCAGCGTCGGGCAAAGCCCGACAGACAGCGGGACGCAGTCCGGCGAGACCGAGGCGCGCATCGACGGTCTCATCGCCGTCGCTGACGGCGTCCGACCGGAGGCGAAGCGGGCCATCTCCCGACTTCGGGAACTCGGCGTCGAGCGCACGGTGATGCTCACCGGCGACAACGAGCGGACGGCGCGGGCCATCGCAGAACAGGTCGGCGTCGACGAGTTCCGCGCGGAACTGCTCCCCGAGCAGAAAGTCGACGCCGTTCGCGAACTCGACGACGAGTTCGAGGGCGGCGTGGCGATGGTCGGTGACGGCGTGAACGACGCGCCGGCGCTCGCCGTCGCGACGGTTGGCATCGCGATGGGCGCGGCGGGCACCGACACCGCCATCGAGACGGCGGACGTGGCGCTGTTGGGCGACGACCTCTCCCGACTCCCCTACCTCTACGAGCTCGCGGGCGAGACGAACGCCGTGATTCGACAGAACGTCTGGACAAGTCTCGCCGCGAAGGCGGCGCTCGCGCTCGGGGTGCCGTTCGGCCTCGTGCCCATCTGGGCGGCTGTGCTCATCGGTGACGCCGGCATGACCGTCGGCGTCACCGCCAACGCGATGCGTCTCTCCGGGATTTCGGCCGACGGCGAGGAGTAAGGAGCCGCCAGGAGAGATTCGTTCCGCCCTGTGCGAGGGGCGACTCGATTACTGCGAGATGCCGTACACGTCGCCGCTCCAGTCGCGGTGCCGGTTGTCGTAGACGGGCTCGGATTTATCGCGGCCGTTGAGGCGCTCGATGTCCTCCTCGTCCAACTCGAAGTCGAACAGCTCGAGGTTCGCGCGGACGTGGGCCGGCGACCCCGACTTCGGCAGCGGGACGACGCCGCGCTCTATCTCCCAGCGGAGGATGATTTGGGCAGGGTGGACGTCGCGCTCGTCTGCGAGCGAGCGCACCACGTCGTCTCCGAACACGTCCGTCCGGCCGAGGGGGGCGGCGGCCTCCACGACGGTGTCCGTCTCCTCGCAGGCCTCGATGATGTCGGCGCGCTGGTGCCACGGGTGGAACTCGACCTGATTCACCGCGATGGGCACGTCGGAGACGTGCTGGGCGGTGCTCAGTTGGTACGGCGAGAAGTTCGAGACGCCGACGTTGCGGACCTTCCCGGTCTCTTTGAGGTGGGCCATCGCGGCCATCGTCTCGCGAACGGAGATGGCGGGGTTCGGCCAGTGGACGAGGTACAAATCGAGGTAGTCGGTGCCCAGACGCTCTAGGGAAGCCTCGCAGGACTCGATGACGGACTCGTAGTCGAGATGCTTGGGGAGCACCTTCGAGGTGAGAAACAGTTCCTCGCGCTCGTAGTCAGTGAGCACGTCACCGATTTCGGACTCGTTCATGTACCCCTCGGCGGTGTCGACGTGGGTGTAGCCGGCGTCGAGCGCCGTGCGCAGGGAGTCCGCGAGCGTTTCGCCCGCCAGGTTCCACGTTCCGGCGCCGATGCCGGGCATCTCGTCGCCACTCGGAAGCGTGTGTGTCGGAACGGACATACTCCGAAATGCCGGCGCGGCGGTTTAACTGTTGAGCGAGGGGGCGGTTTTGCCGGAACCGCCAGCGCGCTTATCGGGACGGCGTGAGTGGGGCCGTCCATGGAGACCAGCACCAACGACCTCCGGTCGGCGCTGGACGGCGAATCGACCGCGCTGGGTGCGCTCGACAACACGTACAGCCCCGCGCTCGTCGAACTGTACGGCGACCTCGGACTCGACTTCGTGTGGATAGACCTCGAACACGCCGGGCCGAGCCCGTGGGACGGCCCCGCGCTCGACAACCTCCTGCGCGCGGCGGAGCGAAGCGACACGGAGCTCCTCGTGCGGGTGCCGACGACGGAGCCGGGACTCGTCCGGAAGGCGCTCGACGCGGGCGTCCGGAACGTGTTCCTCTCGCGGGTCCACGACGCGGCGGACGTCGAGGCCGCCGTCCGCGCGGCCCGCTTCGAGTACGACGGCGAACCCGGCGAGCGCGGCCTCGCCTCCCCCCGGGCGCGCCGGTGGGGCGGCGTCGAGGACTACGTCGGGACGGAGGACCGCGAGACGCTCGTCGGCGTCACCATCGAGACGAAGGAGGCCGTCGAGAACATCGAGGACATCCTCGCCGTGCCGGAGTTGGGATTTGTGTTCGCCGGGCCGCTCGACCTCTCCGTCGCGCTCGGCCACCCCGACGAACTCGACCACCCCGAAGTCGCGGCGGCGATAGAGACAATCGAGGACGCGACGCGGGACTCGGAGGTTGGGCTCGCCGGGCTCGGCTTCGGACCCGAGGACGTGAACGCGAAAGCACAGCGAGGGTACGACATGCTCAATCTCGGCAGCACGACGGGCGCGCTACGGGGCGCCGTCGGCAGTTGGCTGGACGATTTCGAGGGGACGCGCTCGCAGTGAGGTGCGGAGCGGGCGCTGTACCGCGGTCAGCGCACGTCAGCAACGCCCCACGTGAAGATGCTCTCCCCGACGAAGTTCACGGCGAAGCCGATGCCGATGCCGACGAGGTTCGCGAGCGTCGGCCACATGTCGAGCCCGCCCATCGAGAACGTTATCGACGTCATATCGGTGAGGAAGAAGAGAACGAGGAAGGCGACGGTGAGCCCGACGATGCGGACCGTATGCGAGCGGAGGAACCGTCGGAAAAGAGCGACATAACCGCTCTTACCCTCGTCCGCGAACGTCCACGCGTCGTTGATGAGGAACATGAGGACGATGGCTATCTCCGCGCCGACGGCCTTCGCCGGGAGCGACTCAAGCGTTCCGGGACCGGTGAGCGCGAACACGAGCGCGGACTCGACGGCGGCGCCGATGACGCCGACGGAGAGGTAGCGCCCGAAGAGCGCGCCGCGAAGGATGCGTTGGAGCTTATTCATGGGTGAGGAGCGGTTCGTTCCGGCAGACGAAGCGCGCCAGCGGCGAGGGCGCCCCGCGGACCGCGGCGGCGCGCTCGCGGGCGGAGAGCAGGCCGCGAGCCATCGACGCGGCGTCCCGAACGGGGGACACCGTCTTTCCGGGCTGGTCCTCCCAGACGACCGGCACTTCGACGACGCGCACGCCGAGCGCGTGCGCGACGGCGATGAGTTCCACGTCCCACGCGAACCCCGGTTCGTGAAGGTGCTCGCGGACGCGCTCCCACGCCGCCGTCGTAATCGCCTTCGCGCCGCACTGGTAGTCGCGCAGTTTCACGTCGAGCAGCGAGCGCGCGAGGGTGACGAATCCGGTGCCCAGCGACCGGCGCACGACGGACTGGTGGGAACGAACGTCGGCGTCCGGGTGTCGGCGTGAGCCGACGGTGAGTGTTTCCGTCTCGTCGAGCGCCTCGACGAGCGGGGCGAGCGAGGAGACGGGCGTGCTGGCGTCGGCGTCCGCGAGGACGAGGGCGTCCACGTCCGGCGCCAGCGTCTCGAAGGCGTCGGTGACGGCGGCGCCCTTGCCGCGGCGCGTCTCCGAGACAACGAGCCGACAGCGGCCCTCAAGCGCCTCAACGACGCCGGGGTCGGGGTCATCAAGCGCGACCACGACTTCGTCAGCGACGTGCTCCCGCAGGTCGTCGAGGTAGGGGAGGAGACGGTCGAGGTCCGGTTCGTACGCCGGCACGGCGGCGCCGACGCGGTGAGTGAGAGCCATGAGGTAGGGCGTCGCCCGAGTTACTCCGGGAATTGCCCCCCCGAAAGAAAGACCCTTCGACAGCGCTTTGCCGCCGAGTGCGAACGGGCACTATCGACGGCGCGAACGACCGCCGCCGAACCCCGGCGGTCCGGAGGAACGACGTTATGGGGGTCGGGCGAGTTGACCCCGCTATGACCGACACGCTCGAGAAGATACCGCCGCGTCCGCTGTTGCTCAACGAGGCCGTCGGGATGGAGAACGCCTTCGAGTACGCGCTTCGTCCGGATACCGAGGAGGTGCTCGTCCTGCTCGTCGTCGGTGAGGACCGGGCGCACGCGCTGGGCTACGAGGCGGAGCGCGAGGGGTGGGTGACCATCGAGCACGTGCCGATAGCCGACCCCGAGAAGTCCGTGCCGGAAATCGAGCGGGCAATCGAGGCGTGGACCGAGGAGGCGTACGGCGAGGAACTGGCGAGCGGCGACGTGGAGATGGTGTCGAACGACGACCGGGAACGGCACCGATACCGGGACCACGTCGAGACGGGCCTCGCGGCGGCGTACGACTGCCCGGAGTGTGACGCCTACGGGACCAGCGAGACGGTGCCGGCGCACGTGTATCTCGCGCACCTCCAGGAGGAACACGGCTACACTCCCGAGGAGGCGCAAGCGGAGATAGAGAGATAGGTCAGAACACGCCCATGTCGGGCGCGTCGTTGTCGCTTCGACGCCCGGCATCGTCTCCATGAGCGCCTCGGTGAACGTGTCCGGCCCGCGGGTCTGATACCACACCGTGCCGGACGGTGCGTTCGAACTCCATGTGAGTCGGACGGGGACCGTCCGGGCGTGGGTTGTCACCCCGTTTGGTAACAATTGCGGTCAGTTCGGAGCGCGAACCGCGACCCCCAGGATTTTATCGGTGGTGCGGGAACGTTCGAACATGAATCGCTACCTGATAGGCGTCCTCGCGGTGCTCGTCGCCCTCCCGTTGTTCGCGTTCCCGCTGGTCTCGCCGGTGTCACAGGGGAGCCAACAGCTACGCCTCGATACGGACCCGTTCGGCTCCGAGATAAACTCCAGCGAGTACGAACCGCGCGTGAACTACAGTTCGCTGTCAACCGACGCGCAGGAACTGTTCGATAGAGCCCGCAACAGCGATAGCGGTGGCGTCAGGGTCGACGCCGAGTCGGCGCCCACACAGTGGCGCGAGCGGGCGGAGAATCAGACCGTCAGAGCGTTGCTCGTCTACGGCACCGACGACGGTGGCAACTACATGACGTACACCGACCTCTACACGCCCGGTCCGGACGGCGCGGACGTGCTCACGCGTCTCGGGTCGCTCGTGGCGAGCATCCTCATCGGCATCAGCGGCGCGTACCTCATCTACCAGCACCGCGGCGTCGAGTGACCGGATAAATCCCAACCGGCTCAGAACTCGAACCCGCGCGGCGCCGCCGAGGGGGAGAGCGGCGTCGCGGGCAGGCGCGCCGGCACGTCCGGATCGTTGAACGCGGTGGGCGCGGCGTCGTTGGGCGCGTCGGGGTAAAACAGCGACGCGAGCGCGTGGAGTTGGTCCCGCCCGACGCCGAGTTCGAACTGGCCGCCGCTGTACAGGCGAACGCCGCGTTCGCGCGCCCACGAGAGCGTTTCCGAGAGCGACTTCAGCGTCCCGAACCGGGAGGGCTTGACGTTCAGCCAGCGCGCCTCGATGGGGAGGTTCTCGACGCTCTCGACGCCGGTGACCGGGTAATCCCAGGAGAGACGCCCCTCCTCGCCCGCAAAGACGTCCCGCGTGGAACTGTTTATCGCGGGGTCCTCCACGACAGCGTTGGGGAAGGCGTCGAGGAGCCACTCGTAGAACGCCGGGTCGGTGACGCCGTCAACGTCGGTGCCCTCGTACAGACCCTTCAAATCGAGCACCCGGACCCGTTCGGTCGGGAGGGACTCGACCACCTCGTCGGTCCAGTCCTCGGTTGGGTCGAGTTTGAACCCGATGCCGGACACGCGCTCAGCGATTTCACGCACTCGGTCCGCGCTGGGCGGGTCTCCGAGACGGGTCGACGCCACGAAGGAGACGGGGTCGCGCGCCCTTCCGAGGCGGCTCGCGAGGTCCGTGTCGGCCTGCCGGAGCGCGAGGTCCAGCGCGGCGGACTCGACGGCCCAGCGGCGGTACGGGCGGGACGTCTCGCGCTCCGGGTCCTTCTTCGGGAACAGGTCCACGGTATCGACGTGCTCGGAGAAGGAGGCGAACGTCCACTCGCCGGTGAGCGCGGCCTCGAATCCGAGGCTATCGGCTGGCGTCGTCGGGTCCGCTTCGGGCGCCGCGAACAGGGCATCGTGGTCGGGCGCGTCGTAGGTCACGTCCTCGCCGCGGCCGAGTTCTCCCGCCCCGCGCAGGCGGAACGTCGTCGTCACGCGCTCGAACCCCGAGGAGGTGTCGCGGGCGCGCCGCCGAAGGTTGACAGTATCGATAGCGAGGGGGAGGTCCGCGAGCGCGGCGTACAGGGATGCGTTGCTCACATCCACTAATGGCCGCGGCGCCCCATACGTTTGTCCCGGGCGTCAGGCGAATCGCAGGCGGCCGAAGCACTCCGGGGAGTGGTATATCGGCTCGGGCTTCTCGATGGGGTTCCACGTCGCCTTCTGGGAGTCCGATGCGACGCCGCTCCGGTAGTAGTTGCCGCGCCACTCCGTGCCTGTAGACGGCGAGAGAGGGAGTCCGGTGAACTCGGCCAGCACGTCGAATGGAATCGCCGCGGCGAGCCACCACGACTCGTCGTCGGGCGAGGGACTTCGGGTGGGGCCGGGCACGGACGTCCGCACCGTGATGCGTTCCGCGAGCTCGGGGGAAATCAAATCGCGGCCGATGCCGCGCTCCTCCCAGTTCGGCTCCTGCCAGGCGAGTTTGAACGTGCCACAGCAGTTCGCCTCGAAGTTGAAGTACTTCGGCTCGGATTCGGGCGCGGGCCGGGCGAAGAACTCGACGGAACTGTCCTGATACGTCGGGCCGTTCAACTCGGTCACCTCGGCGCTGATGGCTTCGTCTTCCACGTCGAAGGAGAGGTAGAGCGCGTCGTCGTCGTACAGCGCCTTCCCTGTCGTCAGCGGTTTCGGCCCGGACTCGTGCCAACTGAACTCATCAATGGCGAACTCGTCCGCGCGCTCCCACGGCGTGCCCGCGTGCTCGGCGGTGAGCGGGACCGGCCCGTCGGCGCGCCGGATGGCGTACTCCTTCATCGTCCGCGGGTTTCTCGGCCGCGGTATAAAATCCCGGTCCTCCGAACTCACTCGACGAGCGCCGCCGCCAGCAGTTCGAGCGGATGACGAACCGCCTCGCCGGTGCCGTGTTCCATCTGCATCGCGCAGGTGGGACACTCCGTCAGGCCGGTGTCGCCGGGCGCCTCGGCCATCTCCTCGAACATCTCCGCGCCGATTTCCATCGACGTCTCGTACTTCTCGGCCTTCCACCCATAGGTGCCCGAAATCCCGGAACAGGAGTCGCCCACGTCCGTGACGTTGACGCCGTCCAGGTCCGCGAACAAATCGATTGCCTGCCGTTCGAGGCCCTGATTGCGGGCGTGACAGGGCGCGTGGTAGGCAAACTCCGCGGCGAGTTCGCCCTCGATGGCCGCCGATTCGAGCGCGCTGCGGAGGTCCTCGTGGACGCGGAGGTACTCGACGGCCTCGAAGGTGTGTGCGGCCACGTCGTCGACGCCCTCGAAATCGAACAGTTCGGGGTACTCCTGTCGAATTGCCATCGAACAGGACGTACACGAGGCGACGGCGTCGTAGCCCGCGTCGACGAGGTCCGACAGCGAGTCGATATTCACCTCGGCGTCACGGCGCGCGTCGTCCAACATCCCGTTCGCGAACATCGGCGTGCCCGAACAGCGCTGTTCGGGGACGACGACCTCGTAGCCGAACTCCTCGAACACCCGCACCATCGCCCTCCCCACCTCGGGGGTGTTGTAGTTCGCATAACAGCCGTGGAAGTACGCCACCTTTTTTCCTGCTCCCGACTCCCCCTCGCCTCTGTTCTCCGCGGCGTTCTCCCGGGAGGCGGCGGCCCCGCCCCGGTGCTCCCACCACTCGCGGAACGTCTCCGTCGCGAAGGAGGGGAACGACCGCTCGCTCGTGATGCCGAACGCCTTCTCCATCGCCCAGCGCGCGGGTCCGAACTCCATCGCGGCGTTCGCGATGCGGGGGACGACGCTCGCGACCCGCGCGGCGCGCCGGTAGTTCGCGAGCGCCCGGTTGCGCCAGTACTCGACGGACCGTTTCGACATCGAGTCATCAACATACTCCCCGCGGGCGCGGTTGTGCATCTCCGAGAGCGGCACGCCAGACGGGCAGGCGTCGTCGCAGCGCATACAGTTCGAGCAGTCCATCACGGAACTGTCGATGCCATCCTCCCCATCGCGTTTGAGACGCCACTGCTCGGGCCCCTGGAACTTCGGGCCAGGGAACTCGTCGTCCACTGCCGCGACCGGACAGTTGGTGTCACAGGTCGAGCATTTATAGCAGTCGTCCGCGCCGGCGCGCAGGTCCGAATCCCCGTCCGGGAACACCTCGATGGGTTCGAACTCGTTCGGCCCCGATTCCTCTGTGTCCGTATCGGCGGTGTGCGTGTCGCTCATCGTGTCTCCTCCGCGCGTTTGCCCGCCGCGTATCCGGTCGCTATCGAGACGCCGCTTCCCGACTTCTCCGCCGCGAAGTCGCACCCGCCCAACACCGACCCCGCCGCGCGCAGGTTCTCGAACTCGGGGGTCCCGTCCGCCGCCGTCGGGCGGAGCGTCTCGTCGGTTTCGACGCCGAAGCGCGCGAAGGGATGGTCACCGAACGGCTCGGCCTCGAACCAGTCGTAGCGGTCCTCGGGGTGGGGCACGTGACAGTCGAACACCGGTTCCGATACGCCCTGGCGGTCGGTTTCGATGCCCTCCCCGACTAGCCCGCCGGTCGCGAGCACGTACTGGTCGGCGCTGTTGGGGATTCGCGCGCCATTCTTCTCGACGTACACCCGTTCGATTCGGTCCTCGCCGTCGTAGTCGACGACGGGGTTCCCCGTCTCGATGCTCGCGCCGGCCGCGGCGAGCGCGTCGAACAGCACGTCTTCGAGCCTGAGCCCCGGAAGCGAGGGGGGTCCCATCGGCACCTCGAACACTGCCGCGTTGAGCGCCTCGGAGAGCGTCGCCCGAACGTTCGTGGGGTGGTCGTCGCCCAGTATCGCGGGGAACCCGACCCGCTCCTCGCCGTCGAGTTCGGCGCACACCCGCCCGGCGAGCGCGTCGCGAACTGGCCGGTTTCGGCCGTCGACGGTCACCTCGCCGTTCGCGTCGAGCAGTTTCGCGTAGCGCGTCACGGCGGTGTCCGCGCGGTGATTGCCGGGGAACGGGACGGTGACGCCGCGCACGGAGAAGGGCACACCGGCGGCGTCGAGGTGGGCCGCGACGTGTGGCGCGTCGAAGTCCACCAGCGACTCGAACCCGACGAGCAGAGCGTCCCGGCCGTCGCTCGCGAGGCCATCGCTCGCGCCCGCCGGATACCGAGAAGTGGGTTTGAGCGCGCCGCCGTGGGTCGGAAGGAGCGCGTTCGTCTCGGTGTGGCCCCCGCGATAGTCCGTCGCGATGTCGTCGAAGAACGCCATCGCCTCGCGCACCGTCTCGACGCCGACGGTCCGGTAGGGGTGTTCCCCGGGGAGCGTCGGTATCGCCTCGTAGGGGTTCGTCAGCGGGCCCTCGCCGTCGGGCGTGTATCCGAGCACGTCGACGAGGCCCGAGGCGTTCCGGAGCGTGCTTTTCGCCGCGGACACCAGTCGCACGTCGGCCCCCAAGCGCGCCGCCGCGAGCGCACTCGTCAGTCCGGCTAGACCGCCGCCGACGACGAGCACGTCGGACTCAATCGCCATCCGTCGCCTCCGTGGTTGGCTCATCGACACCCGCGGGGCCGGCGTCGAACGCATCGAACTCGACTGTTTCGCCCGCCGGGTCGGCGTCGCGGTTCTGCGTGGCCGCGTGGAGCGCGTAGTTCAGCATCGCCTGCGAGAGCTGTTCGCCCCAGAGGGCGTGGCGCTGGCCCTTCCAGCGCTCCGCGAGCAGTTCGTCCCACGCCGCCCGCGTCGTCGCCTCGTCGTAGGTGCCGTGGAGTTCGCCCGCCAACCGGTGGGCACAGAGGCCGCCCTGACAGTTCCCCATCGCGGCGCGCGTGCGGATGCGGACCGCGTTGAGGTCGGAGCCGGCCTGCGAAATCGCGTCCCGGACTTCCGCGCGAGTGACGGCCTCGCAGTCGCAGAGAACAGGGTTCGGGCCGTCGGTGTCGAGCACCTCGTCGGCGCGCGAGCCGAGGCGCTCGGCGCTGCGCTTCCCGACGGGCGAGCGGAGCCCGAACTCGTCCATGTAGTCGCGAAGGACGGAGAACTCCTCGCTCCCGGGGAGAGGCACGTCGGCGGTGCGACAGTCCGCGTCGACGCCGAACGCCCCGCAGACGTGGTCGCTCACCGCCTCGGCCATCAGCCGATACGTCGTGAACTTCCCGCCGACGACGCTCGTCATCCCCGCGAGGCCGTCGCGCTCGGCGTGGTCCAACAGGAAGTAGTCGCGGGTGATGTCCGTCGGGTCAGTACTGCCCGTATCCGGCGGTTCGTACAGTGGCCGCACGCCCCAGAAGGAGCGAATCGTGCGCGCCTCCGCGAGCATCGGTATCAGTTCGGAGAGCGAGCGTATCATCCGGTCGACCTCCCACTGCTCCTCGGGGAAATCCTCGGGGTCGTCAACCTCCTCGTCGGTGGTGCCGAGGATGGCCGTCGTCTCATGGGGGACGACGATGTCCGCGTCGCCCTTCGGCCGACAGCGGTTGATGACCGTGTCCACCTGCCGGACGTTCATAATCGTCATTACGCCCTTCGACGGCCGCACCGCGACGTCGACGCCGGCCATATCGCCAATCCGGCCCGCCCACGCGCCCGTCGCGTTGACGACGTGGTCCGCGCGTATCTCCTCGGTGCCGCCCTCGGTACCGTGAACGCGCTTGCCGGGGCCCGTGGCGTGTTCAACTTCGACGCCGACGACTTCGCCCCCCTCGACGAGCACGTCCGTCACCGTCGTGTGTGTCTCGATGCGCGCGCCGCGTTCGCGCGCGTCGGCCGCGTTCGCGACGACGAGCCGGAACGGGTCGACGGCGGCGTCGGGGACGGCGATTGCCTTCTCCACGTCGTCCGCGAGGTGGGGTTCCCTCGCGCGCGCTTCCTCGCCCGATATTGCCTCGGCGGGGATGTCACACGACTCGCACGCCCGCATTTTCTCTTCGAAGTACGACGCTGAGTCCTCGGGGCGTTTCACGAACAGACCGCCAGTCGCCTCGACGCAGTGGCCGGCGATGTCCCGGAGGACGCGGTTCTCCTCGATACACTCACGCGCGCTCGTCGGGTCGGAGACGGCGTAGCGCGCGCCGCTGTGGAGCAGGCCGTGCATCC
>ENA-ORCO01000647-ORCO01000647.1-marine-metagenome-genome-assembly--contig:-NODE-647-length-14598-cov-3.943186_pt1 | contig 14598 bp, 10 predicted proteins | sample MGYA00248633_ERZ508508 | MGnify/ENA primary metagenome ERZ508508 (study PRJEB26179, sample SAMN06268845) | marine metagenome | isolation source: A23 P1 aerobic enrichment on pine of planktonic cells taken...
CCCGCCGGCGTTCGCCGGCGACGCCGTCTTCGAGGCGCTCGACACGGATCTCGACCTCGTCGTCGCCATCACGGAGGGCATCCCGACCCAGGATATGGCGAAAGTGAACAAGCGCCTTTCTGAAGTTGACACCCGCCTCATCGGCCCGAACTGCCCCGGCATCATCACGCCCGGCGAGGCCAAACTCGGCATCCTCCCCGGCAACATCTTCGAGTCCGGGAACGTCGGTCTCGTCTCCCGCTCGGGGACGCTGACCTACCAGGTCGTCTCGAACCTCACGGATCGAGGCATCGGTCAGACCACCGCCATCGGCATCGGCGGCGACCCGATCATCGGCACGTCGTTCGTCGACGCGCTCGAAGCGTTCGAGAACGACCCCGACACCCACGCGGTCGTGATGTGCGGTGAGATCGGCGGCGAAGACGAAGAACAGGCCGCGAAGTTCATCGCGGAGAATATGGACACGCCCGTCGCTGGCTTCATCGCCGGGCGGACGGCCCCGCCGGGTAAGCGGATGGGTCACGCGGGCGCGATCGTCTCCGGGTCCGGAACCGGCACCGCGGAGTCGAAGATCAACGCGCTCAACGACGCGGGCGTCCCCGTCGGCGACACGCCGAACGAAGTCGCCGACCACATCGAAGACTTCCTCTAGACGGCGACCTGCGGCGGTTTCCTCTCGGTTCTCCTTTCTCGTTTGCCCTTTCTCCACTCTCTGCGCACTTGTCGCACGTATCGCACGGAAATTCTTTATTATCCCCAACACGACCGTGGAGTGATGCGCGTCAGCGACATCCTCTCCCCGTCGGTCGTCACCGTAGACGTCGAGTCGTCGCTCGCGGAGGCCGTCGGAAAGATGCTCGACGCAGACGTCGGTAGCGCGGTCGTCACCGATGACGGCGTCCCGGGCGCGATGATCACAGAGCACGACGTGCTCGATGCGACGTACCGGACTGACGAACCGCTCTCGTCGATTCCGGTCAGGGCGGCGGCGAGCGCCCCGCTGGTCACCATCGGGCCGTCCGCGTCGGCCCGTCGCGCGGCCGAGGAGATGGACGATCACGGTGTCCACCGCCTGGTCGTGGTTGATGGCCTCGACGTCGTCGGCGTCGTCTCGACGACGGATCTGATCCGTAACTACGCCGGGATCCGGGAGGACGAACGAAAGCGGGCCGACGCGGAGTACGAGTGGTTGACGCGCGAGGAGATGCGGTAATCGGTCTGGTGACTGCAGTCGCCGTTCACGGCCGCGCTCTATTGTTATCATCTACCACTATGAGATCCAGTTGGACCGAAGTTCGTGTGGATCCCTGTTTGAACAAGCACGCTTGCCCGGTTACAACTGGTCCATAAGACCGGACAGTCAGACGGCAATGACGTCTGGGCTATGTTCTAAGTGATTAAGCTGTGACTGCGCCGCCCTCGTGGTCGGGGTACATTGACTATCGACCACAGCTCCTTAACAGACTCCAGGAGTAGATAGATCTATGACCAACAGTCGCATTCACGAGCTCTTTGCGCCATTTGAACTGACCGAGTATGAAGAGCAAGCACTGACTCAGCTCATAGAACTAGGACGCACAACAGCCCCTGATCTCGCTGAAGCAACGGGAATTCCCAAGGCACGCATCTACGAGGTTCTTAATCAACTTGCTGATGAGGGATATATTAAGCAGATTCCCGGGCGTCCAAAAAAATATCAGCCCAAACCGCCGGAAGTAATCCTTGACCGGGCAATCGAGAACCGCCGTCAGGCATATCAGGCAGAACGATCACAAATCGAATCCGTGCGTGAAGAGTTCGTTGAGATGTTTGGACCCCTCTTCGAACGAGGCACATCCGAGGTTTCCCCGACCGAAGAACTGTTCCACGTGATTGACGTTGGCGATCCAAGCGAACAGGAAACACGCCGTCTCTATGATACTGCGACTCAAGAGGTTCGGATTATTACGAAGAGTTTTGAATACTTTGAGGCAGTTGAGCCGGCATTTGCAGATGCGTACGACCGCGAGTGTCAGCTTCGCATTCTCTTTTTGGATCCAGACCTGTTGGATAGCCGCGATCGGCCGATCCAACAGGAAATAATCCAGTATATCGGGACCGAGTATCCAGATGTCGCATACCGGTTTAGCACTACCCGTCTACCGTGGCGGGGAACACTCATCGACCCGAGCTTAGAATACGACTCCGGCGAGGCCGTCTTGCTTGTAGAAGAAGAAAACGTTCCTTTACACAAACGACAGGCTGCTGTGACGGACAATCCTTCGTTCGTTGCTGGTCTGGGACGCTATTTCGATCTCACGTGGACTTACGACACCCTCGAAGAGAATCCATATGATGAGGGCTGATATTAGTTGCTCTCGTCTCTTGTAACGACGATTCAGGCAGTCGTGTGTTTTGCTTTGAGGAGGGTACGGATTGACTCTTCGACCGTCTGTCGTGGCGTCCAGCCAAGTGTTTCTTCAGCCGCGCTGATATCGACCTCAAATGACTCGACCATCGTCTCACCACTGCGCGGATTCGACACCAATTCGATCTCGACGTCCGTACCGAGGATATCCGCGGCGTGTTCTCGGACACGTTCTGCGACCGTCATCACACTGGGGTCCTCACGCGAGGCGATCTCGTATTTTTCAACCCCAGTGGTTCCTGCATCGAGTTGATCTGAGAGTCGCTCGACGCTGTGAAGGTACGCGCGGGCGACGTCTTTGACGTGCACGAAGTTCCGTGCCTGTGTTCCGGGTTCGTACACCGTCAGTGGCTCTCCATTGAGCGCGCGGTTGACGAAGAAGTTGATTACCGTGCCCTTCGAGACGCGGATGTCGTCAACAACGTGCTCGCCATAGAGGTTCGATTTGAGATACAGATGCGCCGGGAAAGCATCAGCAGCGAACTTTTCGATGGCCTGTTCGCTGAGGACCTTTGTACGACCATATCTGTTGAGTGGGTCGCGGGCGTCATCAACAGTAATTGGGAATGACTCCGGATCCCCGAGCACAGCCATACTAAACGGAAATGCCAATCCAGCACCGGTTTTCCGACAGAACCACGCGACATTATTCGTACCGGTCACGTTCACCTCATAGGCTAAATCCGGATTCGTATCGCAGTCATCGACCCCGCTGACCGCTGCCAAGTGTAAGACTATGTCAGTCCCTTCGAGGGCAGCTTCGAGTGCCGCGCGGTCGCGAATGTCAACGTGTTCGACGGTAATGTCCTCAATCTGCCGAATCGTGCCGCGATAAAAGTTGTCAACGGCAGTAATGTCCCATTCGGGGTGATCACGGCGTAGCAATTTTACAACCCGACTCCCGATGTAGCCTGCTGCGCCTGTCACCGCAATTCGGAGTTCATCATCAGTACTCATACATATGCCCCCGCCGCCAGCACAAAAATACTCCGCGGTCCCGAGCTATCGGTGTCAAGGTTGGTGAACGTGTTCTGCAGCTGTCGTTTGGAAGCGCTGTGCGAGGTCGGAAATTCCTTGACGAAGCGATAGCCCCAACTGGAAGCCTGTTTCGGCGACGCGGTCGAAGTTCACGTGATAAGACGGGCCGGGGTGTTCGTCTTCTAAATATGTTATATCCAGGTCGCGATCGAGTTCGTCTCTGACTGCTTCTGCAATCTCCTCGACACGGTAGTTACACTGGTTCGCGCCGACATTGTAAACGAACTCGGGCCACTGGCTGGGAGACAGCGCAGCCTGGGCATACGCCCGGGCGGCGTCTCTCACGTGGATGAACGGCCGCCAGTTCGATCCATCGCCGTAGACGGTGAGCGGTCGATCAGTAATTGCACGGAAGACAAAGTGATTCACCACGAGATTGAACCGCATTCCCGGTGAGTATCCGTAGTTCGTGCTCATCCGGAGTGCTGTTCCATCGTAGCCGTATTCCTCGATCGCGTCGGAAAGAAGCGCTTCGGCTTCGTACTTTGATTCTGCATACGGATTCAACGGATCGGGCTCAACCGTCTCGTCGATATCCTTTGACGCTGCGCGACCATAGATATTACACGAGGACGCAAACACGACGTTCGAGACATCGAGCTTTCCAGCCGCCCGGAGGACGTTGCGTGTCGCATCGTAGTTGACCTGGAATGTCTCCTCACGTCGGTCGTGTGTGCTATCGGCACCCGTGATGGCGGCGAGGTGAATGACCGTATCGCACCCACGCATCGCGGACTCGACATCACCGTACTCCGTTATATCACCCCGACGGAACTGAATATGATCGTCATATCCGAGGCCGCTCCCCATCAGGTTACGCGGTGACGCCATCGATAGGTTGTCCAAGACGGTGAGTTGCTCAACGCGGTCATCATCACGGAGGAGCGGTACGAGTGCACTGCCAATGTAGCCACAGCCTCCAGTAACGAGAATCTGCATCTATCAGGGTGTGTCCAATTAGTCGTCTGCAGCCGTCGCAGCCGCCGCCTCGTCGTCTAATCGCTCCTCAAGTACCCCTGGTAGGAAGCGATCCTCATAGGAGCTGATTCGCTCGTCCTGACCTTCAAGTTGTGCGAAGACCCCGCGGATGCCTTCCTCGAACGTCACCGACTGTTGGCCGATGAGATCGAGATACCGCTCGTTGTCGATTTCCATCTGGTGGGTTTCGTCCTCGTCCCGTGGGTTCTCGAAGTGTTCAACCTCGGTACCGAACCCGAACTCAGTAGCAACCTCGGCGATGGTCGTGCCCATCTCGACGATCGAAATCGGCCTTGTGACTTGATTGTAGACGACGTGTTCGGCTGGCCGCTCGTCGGTATCGTTTAACGCGAGACGGGCAAGCCCTTCGACGGCATCCTCAAGAGAAATAAATGGCTTCCGTTGTTTGCCCTTGCCGTAGACTGTGATCGGATAGCCTGCAATCGCCTGTGCGGCAAAGCGGTGGGCGACGACACCGAAATAGTAATCGAAGTCGAATCGGGTAGCAAGCCGCTCATCTGCAGCCGTTTCTTCGGTTGCGGCACCGTAGGTAATTGCCGTGCGGACATCCGAAATCGGGATGTCGAACTGTTTGTGTGCGAGCCGGAGATTCGCCGCATCGTGTGACTTAGTGAGGTGATACCACGACCCCGCCATCGCCGGAAACGGAACACTGTCGCGTTCGCCGCCGTGTTCCATCGTCGCACCACCTTCAGGGATTGGGAACTCTGGGGCTCCGTAAACACCTGTCGTGGTCGTTTCGATCAGATGCGTTGTCGTAAGATCGTTTTCTTGAAGGCCCCACACTAGGTTGCGTGTGGCCTGCATATTGTTGTGCTGGGTGAAGTTCGCGCGCTCCCCGTTGATTTGTGAATACGGGGCACTCGGTTGAGCTGCTGTATGGACGATCGTGTTCGGCTCGTGAATCTGCAGCAGTTCGTCTACGAACATTCGGTCTGTGAGATCTCCTTCGACGAACGAAAGATTAGTCAGACCGTGTACGTCTTCAGCTGCTTCGAGACGGGTCTCGATGTCGGCGACAGGTGTCGCCGAGACAGAACCGACTTCCGAGACCCACTCACGCCGACCGAAATTGTCGACAAGTACAACGCGGTCATCTGTGCGTGTGGCGATGCGGAGGGATGTGGGCCAGCCGAGGTAGCCGTCGGCACCCGTAACTAAGATCGTCATTGGTTACCCAAAATCTGAGTAACATAGAACGGATATAATTCTTTTGCCATCTGGGCGTTGGGAGCTATCGAGACTATTACTCGGCACGCATTCGAAGAGTGATTTCGACTGTTCCTGCCATTGGGTGAGTTGCGCCTCCACAGATATGCCGGCGCTATCCATCGTCTTCGGAACCGTCATCAGCGTCGAGCGACGACTTCCTGGTACGGAGACGATGTCGCCACCACGCACGACCCGCCGCGCGCTTCTCGGCAGCGTCGCGACGGGCGCTCTTCTCGGCACTGCCGGCTGTCTGCAGACGCTCGGCTTCCAACGGCAATCCGCCTGGCGCGATCCCCCACTCGCTGAGGACCGCCCAGACGCGGTGTACGTTCCGGCGGTCATCGAAGGGATGGAAACCTACGGCGAGACGGCCGCAGGTCGCTACGGCGTCGCGCTCACCTATTCGTACCCCCATCGCTTCTGGACCCTCTCTGGAACTGAGACGTCGAAGACGGTCGTCGAAGCCGACGACGACGTCCACCTGATGGTCTCGCTGTGGGACACCGAGACCGGTCGCGTCCTCCCACTCGACTCGGGCGTGACGATCGAGATCCTGGATACAGATGGGATACTCGTCACCGAGGAGGTCGCCTATCCGATGCTCTCGCAGACGATGGGCTTTCACTACGGCGCGAACTACGCGCTCGACGGCGAGGGCGAGTACGAGGCGCGCGTCCACGTCGGGGGCGTCTCGCTCCGCCGAACCGGCGGCTTCGCGGGCGCGTTCGAGTCCGCCGCGACGGTGACGATTCCGTTCACCTTCCAGACAGAGGAACTGCACAGCGTCTCGATTATGCGCCCCAAGAACGCCGGCGTCCGCGACGCGGCGATGCTGATGGAGATGGACGGCGTGCCGGCCGGCCGAGCCCCGACGGCCGACTCGCTGCCCGGCCAACATCTCGACGCGCCAAACCTCGGTGATGCCGATTTCCAGACGTTCGTCGTCAGGGGCGAAAGCGAGCGTTTCGGCTCGGACCCGTACCTGTACGTTTCCGCACGGACGCCGTACAACCGCTTCGTGCTCCCGATGATGGGCCTCGAAGCGACGCTGACGCGCGGCGGCGAGACGATATTCGAGGGCCAACTGACGCGCACGCTCGACCCCGACCTCGGGTATCACTACGGCGCGTCAGTTGCCGAGATCGAATCCGACGACGAACTGACGATCACGACGACGATCCCACCGCAGGTCGCCCGCCACGACGGCTACGAGACGGCGTTCCGAGAAATAGGCGATGTGTCGGTAACCGTCGAATAACGGCTGTCAGCCGCTTTTGCGGACAGGAGATGCCGGGGTATCTGGATATGACGAGAATGATTGCTTAGACCACCAGCGCCCACGCGGCCACGACGACCACAGCCCCGAGAACGGCGCTCAGCGCCGCGTGATTCCGGAGGCGGTCTTGGAGTTGATGGATGTCGCCGTCGTAGTCTGCGTCGACGGGGCACGTCTCACTGCCCGTCGAACACTCCGGCAGCAGGTCAACCGCGACGTGGAGGAAGACGCCAGCTGCAACGCCGAAGAACAATCCCCGGAAGCCGCTCGTCGGCGCGAATCCGACGATGCCGACCGGGAGCGCGACGAGGCCGACAGCCGCTGCCGGAAGCAGCAGCGTCGCGACCGACCGGCCGCGTTCGGCCAGTCGCCGCGCGGCCGCGTAGCCGGCGGGCGCTTTGTGCGAGACTAACGCGAGACCGAGCACCGAGGTGAGCGACGGCATCGCGGTGTAAATTGCGCCGATGATGGCCCCGGCCGAGAGCGCGTGGACAGTCAGCTCCGACGCCGTGCGATCGATCGGGAGGTCGAGATGTGCGAAGCGGTGGCCGACAGTGTGTCCGACGTAGCCGCCGAGGAAGCCGAGTGCGATCCCGAGACTGCCAAGCTGGCCGTGCTGGTTCAGTGCCTGCGGGATCAGAAACAGCGCGGCGCTCGCTACCATCGCACCGCTCGCGAGGCCGTACCCCCAGACGGGCTCCAGCAGGTGTTCTGATTTCACCGCCCGCGCGCCGAGCGGCGCGCCGATCGCCATCGCGGCGAACGCCGTCCAGGAAATCGCGATGAGCTTCCAGGAGACGTCGGCGAGCACTGCCGCTCCCGAGAGAACGAGCAACGCGGCCAGTCCGATGCCGCCGACGATCCAGCCCGAGTTCTGTGCGGCGCTGTGCGACCCGTGGTCTGTGGCGTGCAGTTGGTCTCCAGTCACTATTGTCTATTAGCAACTACACTGCTTAAGTTATTAATACTTGTGGTGGTTCTATTATTGGTGAAATTAGGCCGATGAAACGGTTGATGACGAAGGAGAAGTCTATGATAGAACCGCGTGCTTCTGCGGAACTGTGCGAATTTCGTGAACGCCTAACCGCACTTCCTGCGACGGCCGTGACTGGCATCCGTCGAATAGAGCGAAAAAAGTGATCTACTGCCGACCTGCGGCGACTCAGTACGCGCGCGCGGCGTCGCTTTCGACCGTCGAGGCGCTCAGCGAGGACTGCGTCGCGGTCGAGTCGCCAGACGTGCTGTCAGTACCCGATTCGCTCGTACCGCTGGTGTCGCCCGAAGACGAGCCGGAATCGGACGAGCCGCCGATGTTGAGCTCTTGGGCGTTCTCTTCGAGTTCGACGTTCAGCGTGCCCTCTTGGTCACCGTTGACCTGGCCTTCCGAGACCGAGAGGTTCGCCTGGTAGCTTGTGATCGTGCCGTTCTCGAACGTCGCGGGCGTCGAAAGCGTGTACGGGCCCGTCGCGCGCACGCTGACGTTCGTGTAGCCGTTCTCGGGACCGTACTCGTCGTAGCCGGTCGTCGAGTACGGCAGCGTCATCGTGAACTCGCCGTCCGCGTTCGTCTCCACCTGCTGTGTGTAGGTGAACGTCGAGTTCGTCGTCGGGATGCGGAGTTCGGTGCTCGCGGTTACCGTCGTATCCGCGGGCGCACCGCTTCCCTGGACTGTCGCGCCGGGGACGCGCTCGAAGGTCTTCAGCCACGCGGGAGTGCTCGGCACCGTCACCTGCGGGTTGACGCCGGCGACCTGCGCGTCGCGGCCGGTGGTCCGGAGGATCGACTGTCCGGCGGACGTGTCGCTAACCTTTGCGAGCCGGTAATGGTCGAGTGCCTCGACGCGCTCGCTCGGGAAGGAGCCGATGCCACCGATCTGGGACGTCGGATCGTTTTCGACGTATTCCCGGGCGGCGCTCATATTGTCGAAGGTCTTGATGAACGTGCTGTTGCCCTGCGGGTTGGCGGGCACGGTAACTGCGTCGCCGGCGTTCGTCTGGACCTGTCGCGGCTCCCAGTCGACGACGACTGGCGAGGGCTGGCGCGCGCTCCCGTGGTAGTAGTACAGCCGCGTCATCGTGCTGTTGTAGAAGCGCTGCGTGCGGAGCTGGAAGGTCCCGACGAACTGCCCGTCGTTGGAGTCGTCGAAGCGGTATCGCGTCTGCAGGAAGTCCTGTCGAGAGACGTTCTCCTCGGCGTTGTAGAAGACCGTCGGCGCACCGAACTTCGATCCGGGCGTCGCCATCTGCCAATCGACCATCACGTAACGGGTGTTCTCGCCTTCAGTGCTCTGAGAGGCGAGGACCCGCTGGGATTGGGTCTCGTTGGGTGCGAGCAGGAAGTTCGCGGCCGTCCCTGCCCCTTCCTGGAACGGGTTGGCGTTCGGAATACGCTCGCCCTGGACGGTGATCCAGTGGCCGTAGTCCCACCACGACATTACGCCGTAGGAGCCGTCGGGATACTCGAAGTCGTCGGTTCGCTGGTAGGTGCCGTAGTACTCCATCTGACCGGCGTTGCCAGCGCCGCCGAGGTTACCCTCTGCGGGCGTGTTGTTCTGCATCCATTCGAGGGAACCGTCCCAGACGGTGACTGCTCCCGGACCGTTGTTCTGCGCGGACTGCCAGGCCGGCGAGGTCTGCGTGTTGCCGACGGCGATCGGGACCGTGAGTGCTGGTCCGAGGATGAGCAGGACCGTCGCGACGATCGCGAGCACTTGGTAGCCGTCGATGTCGTCGACTGCTTCACGCGCCGACGTGCGGAGGTTGAGCCAACCGAGAATCTCGCCGAAGAGGTAGGCGTTGAAGACGGCGACAGTGATAGCGAGATAGTAGTTGAAGCGGACCTGGGTGAACGCCATCGAGGTGATGAACGCCGCCCAGACGATCAGGAACAGTTTGTCGGCGTCGTAGTCGGCGAGGAAGGTCGCGCCGACGACGAGTGCCGAGACGATGATGAGCCCAGCGACCTGTTGATTGATGCCCGTGGCGCTCTCGATTCCGCCGAGGAGTGGTTGAATGAGGAAGACGAGCGCGATGATTGCGAGCGATCCAGCGATGTAACCGTACGCTCGTGTGGTTCCTTTCTTGAGGAGCGGTTTCGTGTGCAGCCAGACTGCTGCGACGAGTCCGGTGAAGAAGGTGAGGCCGTATTCGAGGGAGATCCGGCCAGCGGCACCGACTCCGTAGCGCTGGAGCGTAGATTGAGCAATGAACGGTTGCGCTTCGCCGATGGTTCGGGCGGTCGCCCCAGCAGAGAAGCCGACGATACGCAGGAGGTTCGTCGCGATGAGGTCGAGGAGACCGAAGGGGAGGACCGCGAGAATACCGATACCCACAAGCAAGATGCCGCCGACTCCAGCGGGATAGAGTGATGCGTCGAGATCGGATCCTTCCCAGACTCGTGCGAGCCACGAGAGTACGATTGCAGCGGCAGCGACGCCCAGTGCGGCCGCGGGCTGGAGCAAAGAGGGGATCGTTGTATTGAATCCTCCTTCCTCTACGATAAGAAGCGACATCACCGCCACGACGAGCATACTCGCCACAAGGACGAATGCCGTTGGCTCGGGGGTACGGTCGTTGACGACGTCGCTCGGGATTTTGACGAGGGCGAAGACGCCGATGACACCCACGAGAATCACGCCCGGCGGCCAGGTCCAGATATAGAGACCGGTAAGAAATCCAGCGAGAAGACTCCACTTCAGCGGTTCCCCGAGAGTATTGAGGTTGCGGCTTTCGATAAGTTCCTCGCTGACGACCTCCCAGACGGGCATCGTCGATTCCGCCTTCTGGAGGGCGATGACGAATCCAAGGATGGCCAGTGCCATCGCAAGCGGTTCGACCGCGTTGTGGTCGGCTACCCCAGCGAGAGTACGTCCGAGGAACGTTCCCGGTAGGAGCATCAGAACGACCGCGCCGAAGAGACCGGCGAGCCGACCGGAGAGTCGCTTGCCGAGGACATATACTGGGACGGCCGCAAGCGCGCCAGCGACAGCTGGAGCGACAAGAAGCGTCTTGCCGATGAGCGCTTGGCTCGGGGAGCCAAGTCCCAAGATTAGTGCGACGGTTGCGACAATCTGGTCGTAGAGTGTCCCAAACTGGCCGACGAACGTCCCGTAGGGGAAGTACGTCCACGGATCGAACGGAATCGTAGAGGGCCAGTTTTCCACCGTGTACATCACTTCTCGGAAGTGATACCACGCGTCGTTCCCGGAGAAGTAGACCTCTCCGTTGCGGATGAAGTTAGAGTAGGATTGCATCCGCAAGGCGAACATTACGACTACCACGAGGAGGAGAGCAGGGACTTGGTACCAGTCTTCGACGATATCGAGGACGGACTGACCTCCTCCGTCGTCAGTTTCGCTACGCGAACCCATTATGGACGGAATGTTTCGGAAAGCGCGAATAAGCCTTTTGTTAAGCAGCCAGGACCGGAGTTCGGCCTATTATCTCTTCTTTGACTGATTGGCGATGTGAGAGTGTGATTAACAGATATTTCAAGCATTTGCATTCACTCAGATACTGTTTTACTCTGCGTTAGATTCCGTTACAAAATCTATAACTATGTTCTCGAACTACCTTCGGGTATGACTCTCGTTGTATTGGGGATCGATGCTCTTGATCCGGGGTTGGTTAATCCGGATGATCATTCGAACCTGATCTTAGAAGACTACAGGACTATCGAGACTCTGGTAAGTTCTTCAGGCGAGCCAAGCACGCACGAGCTCTGGCCGACTATCATCACTGGCCTCACACCAGCAGAACATGGTCTCCAACTGGATGATGGAGTTGCTTGGAGCAACCCGTTGCTGGATATTGGGAGTCGTATAGGGGACTATGTGTTGCCTGACTGGATACAAACAAAAGTTGGGGCGTGGCTGCTAAATCGAACTTCTGAAGACGCTTTTCGGGTCCCAGCTTCCTACTACGAGGGCCACGTATCTACGGTTTTTGACGGCACTGCATCCCTCCAAGTTGGGATTCCGAACTTTGTCGTTGATCCCGATTCCGAAGACCGAGAACATCAAATCCGACGGAGTATGGGTGATCTCTTTGAACGGGATCCTGAGGCAAAGGGTGGACACAAATCAGCAGATATTCAAGCGTTTTATGAACGCTGTATGGAAATGATGATGATTCGTATTGCGCGGGTTCGGAGAGGACTTCGAGGCCGTCAGTATGAACTTGTATTCGGATACACGAGCGGACTAGACCTTATCGGCCACGTTTCACACGCCCGCCCGGAAGTGCAAGCGCAGGCGTACGATGAACTGAACCAATTTGTCGGTGAGCTACAGTCCGATCTTTGCGATGAGGACGAGCTCGTCTTACTTAGCGATCACGGCCTCCAAGACGGACTCCATACCGAACAAGCAATGATTTCGGCAACCAATCCCACGATCATCAACAGTATCGAGAGCGTTCTTGATGTGCGTTCGGCGATTGAGTCGGAGTTGTCTCGAACTAATCATCTCTCCGAGTCTCCGTGGAAACAGTCTCCGAACAATGTGAGTTCTGACGCTGTTCGAGAGCAGCTTGAAGACCTCGGTTATATGTGATAGTAAATACAAACAGATATATAATTGTTGTTTATGATCCCAAATAAGATCTATGACGAATAAACCAAATATTGTCTGGCTAACGCTGGATAGCGTCCGGCAGGATCATACGACGATGGGTGGATACCTCCGAGAGACTACTCCGAATATCCAAGCAATCGCAGACAAACCTGATGGTGTGGCTTTCTCATCCTGTTTCTCGCACGCCCGCGCGAGTGCACATTCTATCCCGTCGATACTGAGTGGCACGTACCCATCAAGGCACGGCACGTACTACGGAGACCGAACCGGATTTCCGGAGGAGCTACCACTGGTGGCGGAATTGCTATCGGACGCAGGATATCATACTGTTGGTGTCTCAAACAACGGATACGCGAGTTCACTTACCGGCGTTGATCGAGGCTTTGACGAATTTACTTTGCTTGGATCGACTCCGCTAGAAATTCTCCAAAGTGCAGGACTTTGGAACGTACTGAAATACATCTCTCAAATTCGGAAACATTCGGTCGGCTTCGAGACGGATTCGCACGCTCACTCGGGGGCGTATCTGATGAACGAGATCATCAGTGGAGAACTGGACGCCGCCGAGGAGCCGTTATTTCTCTATGCCCACTACAACGAACCTCACCGGGCGTACTATCCGCCACTTCCCTACCTCGACCGATTTACTGAGGGTATTTCGATGGCTCCGCGTGAAGCAGCCTCACTTTCGATGGACGTACATCGGAATTTAGTCGAGATCGTTGCCAAGGGATGTGAGCTCACTTCTGAAGAGATGGCGGCACTCAAAGCGATGTATGACGGTGAAATCGCCTACACCGACGATTGCGTTGGCGCGATATACGAAAGAATACAGTCGGATCTCGGAGAAACAATCGTCGTTGTGACCGCCGACCACGGAGAATTATTCGGGGAAGACGATATGCTGGCTCACAAGTACAGCCTTCATAATGCTGTACTCAACGTCCCAATGGTGATTCAGGGGTTGTCGGGACTAACGGATGAGGGCCTTATCCAGCACTCGGATGTAATGCGGACCCTACTGGAGGTCGCAGATGCGGAGACGAAAACAATCCAAGGGGTCGACCTGCGTGAGCAGCGTCGGGAGTACGCGATCAGTCAGTCTCCGCCGGGTTCGCTTGAGCCACTGCTGGAGCACAATTCCAACTTTGACCGATCGAAGTTCCCGACTGACCCCTACTCTGCGGTTCAAAACCAAGAGATTAAGTATGTTCGACGGCCGGATGAGCCACAGCTGTACCGCCTGCCAGACGAAACCGACAATATTGAAGAGGAGCATCCAGAAGCTGCAGCAGAACTGGACCGGGAGTTGACTGGTTGGCTCAAAAATGAGGGTGCACAGATCGGCGCGGGATCACAAATCACTATTGACGATGATATGAGATCTCGACTTGCCGACTTGGGCTATCTGGATCACGAGATGTAGGTGGATCCATCCAGGGCACTGTCTAGTTAGCACGGTTTGACAGTAGGTGCCGAAGTTCGGGAGTAACTGAAGAGAATTTTCAGCTGTGAGGAACCGGAAAAGCCGATTGACTGCTGTTCTTTCTATAACGAACTCACCCCACTGAATGAGGAGATGCGATAGACAGTGTTGAAGCTAGTCTCAGTACATCACAAAGCCGGTTAGTTAGAACGTCTGTTTGCTGAGGATGTGCACTTGCCTTGTTTTGCCGCTGACTGACGGGACTCTCAGGCGTTTTCACAGGAAGATTCCGTCAAGCTAACCGGGAAATGGACGCCGTCTGGCGATATGGCATCGCTCAGACGGCTCGCTCGGATGTGTCGTGATCTTGCCAAACAGCACGTTGACGATCCGGACGTACCCGCCGCGCCGGACGGCGCGGACGGGTACGCCGAGTGGGTGCAGATCGCGTTGATTCTGTACCGTGTCGAACTGGAGAAGAGTCTTCGTGAGACTGAAGACTATCTCAACGAGATGCCCGGTGTTCTTGCCGTATTCGACCTCAACGAGGCACCGAACTACAGTTCGTTGTGCCGGTGGGAACAAGAGTACCGGATGCGTGAACTCCGCCGCCTGCTCCGCCGAAGCGCGGAGCAGGCGGGCTGGAGTGGTGAAGCCGCGATTGATGC
>ENA-ORCO01000658-ORCO01000658.1-marine-metagenome-genome-assembly--contig:-NODE-658-length-14437-cov-3.741086_pt1 | contig 14437 bp, 17 predicted proteins | sample MGYA00248633_ERZ508508 | MGnify/ENA primary metagenome ERZ508508 (study PRJEB26179, sample SAMN06268845) | marine metagenome | isolation source: A23 P1 aerobic enrichment on pine of planktonic cells taken...
GGGCCTGACACAGCGCCACCGTTGCCGTCTGCAGTGAAGGGTCCAGAGACAGCGCCGCCGTTGCCATCAGCCGTGAACGGGCCTGATACAGCGCCACCGTTACCGTCTGCAGTGAAGGGTCCGGAGACGGCGCCGCCATTGCCATCAGCCGTGAACGGGCCTGACACAGCTCCACCGTTGCCATCAGCCGTGAACGGACCGGAGACAGCGCCGCCGTTGCCGTCTGCAGTGAACGGACCAGAGACAGCGCCGCCGTTACCGTCTGCAGTGAAGGGTCCGGAGACGGCGCCGCCGTTGCCATCAGCCGTGAAAGGACCGGAGACAGCGCCACCGTTACCATCAGCCGTGAACGGACCAGACACAGCGCCGCCGTTACCCGCGTCGAGCGAGGTCTGCTGGTCGTTCGACGTCGTTGCCATCGAGCTACTGTCACGTTCGGACATTGCACTCGTTCAGTCAGGCGACATTGAATTATAATTTTTCGAGAATATCTGATAGTTAATATAATCAATTAAAGCAATTGAACAATGACATAAACTGGCGAAAAGAGGAGAACGGGCGAGTGGCCCGACGTACCGGCGGAACAGGCGCTATTCGTCGTCGCGCTGGTCGCGGTCGAGATCGCGGTAGACGAGCGTCAGATCGTCAGTCTCGCTGAGTCTGGCGAGTTGGTCGTTCAGACTCGTCCGCAGGTCCTCGAGTTCGGAAAGTAGTTGGTGGTAGTTCTCGTCCGCTTCGAGCGTCCCGGCGTCTTTCTCGGTTTCGAGGAGCGCCTTCTTCGACGCGAGCGAAAAGAGTCGCTTGATGCCGTCATCGTACTCGTCGCGGATGCGGAGGTTCTCGACCATCTGGCGGAGATCAGTCTCCGAGACGGGTTTGACCAGATAGTCGTCGAACGGCATGTCGACGATGTCGGTGTCGGGTTCGACAGCGGTCACCATCGCGACCCGGCAGTCGAGTCCGCGTTCCCGGATTCGTTCGAGCACTTCGTCGCCCGAGAGGTCGGGCATCCGGCGGTCGAGCAACACGATGTCGACGTCTTCGTCGAGACTGTCTAGTGCCTCTCTCCCGTCCTGTGCCGTCCGAACCCGGTAGGATTCGGCGAGCCACATCCGGTAGAGTTCGGACAGGTCACGTTCGTCCTCGACGACGAGGACGAGGGGGGAATCGTCGCTCATGGGTTCCGAGACGTCGTACGGCCTCTCACGATACCTAATGGACCATCGGCCTATATCAAAATACCCCTTGCGGAGAGTCGAACGCCGAGAATCTCGGTCGTTCTCTACTCCTGCGGGCTGTAGTTGGGCGCTTCGTCCGTAATCATCACGTCGTGCGGGTGGCCCTCGGTCTGGCCCGCGGCAGACACGCGGACGAACTGGGACCGCTCTTTGAACGCCGGAATCGACTCCGCGCCGACGTAGCCCATCCCGGACTTCATGCCGCCGACGAGCTGGTGGAGTTCGGAGGCGAGCGTGCCCTTGTACGGCGTGGCCGCCTCGACGCCTTCGGGGACGAAGCCCTCGTCTTCGTCCGCGTCTTTGAGGTAGCGGTCGCCGCCACCCGAGCGCATCGCGCCGACCGACCCCATCCCGCGGTACTGCTTGTACTTCTTGCCGTTCATCGTGATGACGCGGCCGGGCGCCTCGTCGGTGCCCGCGAAGTACGAGCCGAGCATCACGGCGTCGGCGCCCGCGGCGATAGCCTTGATCGCGTCGCCGGAGTAGCGGATGCCACCGTCGGCGATGACCGGCACGCCCTCGGGGCCGGCCACGTCGGCGACCTGCGCGACGGCGGTGATCTGTGGCATCCCCGCCCCCGTGACGACACGGGTCGTACAGATAGATCCGGGACCGATCCCGACCTTGATACCGTCCGCGAAGTCGACGACGGCCTCGGCCGCCTCGCGCGTACCGACGTTCCCGACGACCACGTCGGCCGAGACTTCGGCCTTGATCTCGCGGGCGCTCTCGACGACGTTCATGTTGTGCGCGTGGGCGCAGTCGATGAACAGCACGTCGGCGCCGGCCTCGTCGGCAGCGGTTGCGCGGTCGGTCTCGAAGGGACCAACGGCGACGCCCGCGCGGAGCGCCCCGTCCTCGTCGCGGGCCGCGCTGTCGTACTCGCGGCGCTGGAGGATGCCCTGCATCGTGATGAGGCCGAACAGACGGTTCTCCTCGTCGACGATGGGGACGCGCTCGATCTTGTGTTCGTACATGAGTTCGAGCGCCTCGCGCGGCGTGACGTCCTCGGGCGCGGTGATGACCTCGTCGGTCATCGCCTCGCGCACCTCGTCGGACTCGCCGACTTCGAGGTACGGCCGGATGTCGGTGCCGGAGATGATGCCGAGCACTTCGCCGGTTTCGTCGACGACGGGAGCGCCAGAGACGCCTTCGTGCTCCATCATCTCGTCTACCTCGCGGACAGTCTGGTCGGGCGAAGCCGTCACGACGTCGCGGATGATGAGTTCGTCGGCGCGCTTGACGCGCTCGACCTGTGCCACCGTCTCCTCGACGGGCATGTTGCGGTGGAGGACGCCCAGGCCGCCCTGCCGGGCCATCGCGATGGCCATCTCGGCCTCGGTGACGGTGTCCATCGCCGCCGAGAGCACCGGGACCTGCAACTGGACGTTCCTCGAGACGCGCGTCGCCGTGTCCGCGTCGTCGGCCTCGACGTGACTCTCCTTCGGTCGCAAGAGCACGTCGTCGAACGTCAGCGCCTCCGGCACGCGGAGTTTCTCCGAGAAAGGTTCGGGATCGTTCGCCATGTAAACCGTCGCTCCCGATGGCTCAAAAGGGTTGCGAGACGGGCGCTCCGTGCGAATCGTTCCCGGAGCGAACCGTCGATCCTTCCCCGAGCGCGACCGTCACTCGGTCACGGAACGCGACTGTCGTCGCGGCCCGATCTCCCACCCTGTGGGCCGTGTGGTCGCGTCTCACGCAACCGTTTTGCCCGAATGAACAAAAGTGAAGAATATGCGTTCAGCCAGTCCCTCGTACGCTGGCATCGGCCGGACGAGCACCTGCGACGCCGCGAGCGTCGCGAAAACACCGTCCGCCAAACTCTTCGCACGGGACTGGAACGCGTTCGCCTCGCCCTGCTTCGGCGGTGCCGACGGTCGGCGCCACAGGCAGTCTCGAGGCGACCAGCCCCCACTGGCCACGGGAGACGGCCACGCCTGACCGTATGAGCCACTCCCGAAAGGCCATCAGCCTGTCCGCCGAGCGACGGGCACATAGCGCCCGGTCGACGCTCGCGACGGTCATGTGTCTCCCGCTCGTCGACGGCGTCTTCCCGGCGCTCGTGCTCGCCGGCGCGCTCTCGGATCCCGCCGGTATCGCTACCGTCGGCCTCCTCGTCTTCGGCGGGAGCGCCACCGTCGCCGTCATCCTCTCGGAACTCGGCGGGTCTCGGCGCCGGCGCGTGGCGACGGTGCTCGCCGTCGGCGCTGTCGTCGTCCCCGTCGCCGCGCTCGAAGCCGCGGCCGCGCCGACCATCCGGAGTCTGCTCAGGCTCTCAGTCCTCGAGCCGTTCGCGGCGCTCGTGGTCCTCGCCGTCGCCGCCAGAACGGCGAGCGCGAGCGTCAGCGAGTTGCTCCCCCGCCCCGCCGTCGTCGTCGCCGTCGGCCTGCTCGTCAGCCTCGACCCGAGCGGCGCCTCGCTGGTGCTGTCGACCGACCCCGCCCTCGTCCTCCGCGCGGCCGGCGCGGCGGGCCTCGGCGTCGTGGCTGCCCTGCTGGTCGCCGTCGCGGCGCCGCGCCTGCGCACCGTCGTCGACGTCGACCGCTTCCGCTTCGGTAGCGCCGTCGCGCTCGGCGTCCTCGCGCTCTCGATGGTCGGGCTCGTCCCCTCGGACTCGCCGCTCGCGCTCGCGGTGCTGGGCGTGACGGTCCTGCTCTCGTTCGACCCCGGCGACCCCGACGACACCGACGGGGAACCGGGCGACGGCGCCCCTCGCGCGGTCGCGGACGGCGGCGCGGAGTGAGTTCACTTTCACCGCGAGGCGAAGGGCTTTACGTGGGAGGCGACCTGGCAGAGATATGGCCGACAATCGCGTCGTGCAAGGGCGGATGGTCACGCCGAAGCGCCTCGCCGAACTGGTCGAGGGCGAGTCGGTGATGGACGCAGAGGAGATAACCGACGCCGACCGGGACTGCCCCGACTGCGGCGGGGACGTCCTCGAAGTGGGATACATGCCGAGCGTCACCGCGTTCGTGACCGGCTACAAGTGCCAGGACTGCGACTGGAGCGAGCGCGAGGAGTGAACGCTGAAGGGATCCGCCTGACCGGGAGAGCGCGAAGCGAAACCCCTTTACGGAGATTGGGCCTACGGACAACTGCGAGGGGTCGTGGCCAAGTCCGGCATGGCGACTGACTCCAGAGGCACGGCGCCTGGGACGAGACTCCAGACTGATATACTGAGCCGCCGACTGATCATCGGCGGCGTGATGACCCTCTGGAGTTCCGAGGCGCTACCGGAGATATCAGTCGATCGGGAGTTCAAATCTCTCCGACCCCATCCTCGCATTTAATTCATCTTCAGGAGGTGTTAGTCTGCCGGCCGATTTCGGTGGTTTCGGGGCCCCCTCAAATCGGTAGTATCCGTATATTCCGGGGCGTTTGACTCGACTTCTGGGTCCGGTACCGCGCTACTCCTGACACTGGGTTTATAGTGTCCACTGTCGTACGCAGCGACATGGGATTTTTCGGACGTCTCAAAACAGGCTGGGCCCTGTCGATGGATAGTCTGCAAGTGTTGCGGCGGGAGCCGAGTCTCTCGGTTTTCCCGCTCATCGCGGGTCTCTCCGGCGCGATCTTCATGGGTCTCGTGCTCGGCGGTGCGGTCTTCGTCACCGGCACCGACCCGGGGCCGGCACTCTACGTCGCGCTGTTTCTCGTGTATCTCGGGACGGCGTTCATCTCGTCGTTTTTCACGGCGGCGCTCGTCTACAACGCCCGCGAGGTGTTCGAGGGGCGGGACCCGACGCTCAACGACGGGATGGCGGCCGCCTGGCGGAACAAGCGCACGCTGTTCGTCTGGGCGCTGATCTCGGCTATCGTCGGAACGATCCTCAGAGCGATCGAGAGCGCCGACAACCCCATCGCGGACATCGCCAGTCTCATCTTCAGCGTGGCGTGGGGTATCCTGACTTACTTCATCATCCCCGTCATCGTCTTCGAGAACGTGGGCGTCAGGGACATGTTCAGCCGCTCCGGCGAGACGTTCAAACAGACGTGGGGCGAAACGGCCGGTGCGGGCTTCGGTGTCGGGATCATCACTGTTCTGTTCACGCTCGCAGGCCTCGCGATCGCCGCGCTCGTCTTCGTGACACTCGGTTCGACCGCCGTCGGCGCGGTCGGCGCTATCGCGCTCGCGGTCCTGGTCGTTCTGCTCGCCTTCCTGCTGGGTTCGACGCTCGGCTCGGTCGCCAAGACCGCGCTCTACGTCTACGCGACCGAGGGGAAACGCCCCGAGGGATTCGAAAACGTCGACTTCTCGAACGCGCGAAGCTGAACGCCCCGCAGTTCGAAGCGCTCGCGGGCCGTCAGTGTGCCAGAGTTTCCGCAGATTCTGTCCCCGATCAGCAGCTTCAACGGCGTCGCGGCCGAATCAGCGCGTGTCTATGACCGAGATTCCGACGCGAACGCTTCCGAGCGGCGACGACCTCCCGCAACTCGGGTTCGGTACCTGGCAACTCGACGGCGACACCGTCCGCGACGGCGTCCACACCGCCATGGACGCCGGGTACACGCACGTCGACACGGCCGAAGGCTACCACAACGAAGGCGAGATCGGCGACGCGCTCGAAGAGTACGACCGCGAGAACGTCTTCCTCACTTCGAAGGTCCTCCCGAAACACCTCAACTACGATTCCCTGATCGGGGCCTGCGAGGACTCGCTGGACCGTCTCGGCACGGACTATCTCGACCTCTATCTCATCCACTGGCCGAACCCCGCGGTCTCGCTGCGAGAATCGCTCGACGCGATGGCGGCGCTGCACGGTCGCGGGCTCGTCCGCAACGTCGGCGTGTCGAACTTCTCGGCCTATCAGCTCTCCTGTGCGCAACACATCGCCGACGTGCCCATCGCGGTCAACCAGATCGAGTTCCACCCCTGGTTCCAGCGGCCCGACCTCGTCGAGTACTGCCGCGAGACCGACGTGGTCGTCGAGGCCGCCGCGCCGCTGGCTCGCACCGAGATCTTCGAGGACGAAGTCGTCCAGTCTCTGGCCGAGCAGTACGACCGGTCGATACCCCAGATAGTGCTCAAGTGGGCCATCGAGCGCGATATCGTCGTCCTGCCCAAGTCCTCATCGGCCGCGCACATCCGCGACAACGCCGACCTGTTCGACTGGTCGATGACGGACGTCGACCTCGAAGCCCTGGACGACCGCGACCGCGATTACCCCGTCTACGACACGCCCGCCCGAGACTGGACGAGCCAAGTTTACGGGATCCGGCAGTAGCTCGCTGTTCGGTGTCCGACGGATCGGCGTCTGCCGGGCGAATCGAGGCGCCGTTCCGGGCTGTGACTCGCGGGGTTCCAATCCCGTGCCGTTTTCACGCCTCGCTGTCGCTCGCCGGAAAACGGGCGTGGCGGGCGTTCGCTCAGCGGCTGAACGGACCGTCCTTTCGGCCGTGTGCCGGTCGAATTCAGGCGTCTGAAATACCGGTTCTTCCCTTACTTGCCGTTCCCAGTTCGATCAGCGTCGCCGTCACGGTGGGAGATGACGGTCGTAGATATTTCGGCGGTGACCGACGGCCTCGACCCGGAGAAGGTCGTCACTGCGGTCCCACGTGATGATGGCGCGGTAGTCTCCAGCCCGGAGTTTGTAGTAGGGATAGCCCGAGAGCGGTTCGAGGCGATGCTCGGTCCAGTCGGTCGCTTCGTCTACCTTGTTCATGACGCGGTCGGCGACCTGCGAATCGAGACCTTTCAGGTGGTCGATGGCCTTCTCAGTGTACTCGACGTCAGTCATCCAGACCCAGCCGCTCGCGTGCCTCTTCGGCCGTCACCGTCTCACCTTCCTCTGCCTGTTCACGACTCTCTTCTAAGTCTTCGAGCGTGTCTTCAGAGAGCGTCGCCGGCGGGTTCACCCAGTCCCGGAGCGCGTCCCTGATAGCTTCGGATTTGCTGGAGTACCCGCGACGCTCCCATTCCTCGTCGATCCGCATCAGCAGCGATTCCGGAACTCGAACGTTGATTTTCTCCATTCGGTCGTCGCCGGAATCAGTGTCTGCGCTCATGTGCTGTGATACCGCTGTATCACACAAAAGCCTTCGTACGCCGAAACACACTCAGTACGTGTTCGAACTGAATGGCAACGATAGCACATATCATCCGTTCTCCGTCGTCTGTTTAGTTGCTTCCTCGGTGGTGAATTCACGTGTTACACCAGAAGCGACGAAATTGACCGCATCCCCTCTGAAATGATCCCAAGAGATTTCTATGGTCTCTGATTCATCCGTCAAAACCCCTCTGTCTAGTCCCCGTCGGGGATGCATTGAATAACCCCCTATTGAAGAAGATATGCACTCATTCGAAGATTGATAGCAGCTCCATCACTCGCTCTGTTCCTCGACGTAGTGAGCGGTTGGTTCAGGGAAATAGTCGATGCAAGAACGGGTGGTTCCGACAGGACACAGCACTCAATAACGTCAGTAGTTGTCTGGAATCCACGACGGACCAGAAGTTAACACATATATCTGGCAACCGTGTATTTCTACGCACTATGCAGTTCTGTGATGAGTGTGGTTCGATGATGCAAACAGAGGGCGACACCTGGGTGTGTCGCTCCTGTGAGCACGAGGAGGTGCGGGACTCGCAAGCGGAAGCGGCGATGGCGATCCAGAACGACCAGCGGGACGACGGGACACCCGATGTGGCCGACGCGACCCAGGATTCCACCGAGACGATGCAGGAGCCCTGTCCGGCGAACGACTGCGACAGCGACCAGGCCTACTACGAGATGATGCCGAAGCCAGGCGGCTCCTACGAAGTTCGATTGTTCACCTGCGTCGAGTGCGGCCACAAGTGGCGCGAGTCCTGAGTCCCCGTAACCCAAATCCCTCAATTCGCAGCCTACTGAACAGCCATTTAATCAGTTCAGCGGTGAAAACAACCTCCTTGCGAGTAGTTCTATGACACCCTTATTGAGGGCTACTCGTTCGCGGAATCGTCTTTCATCTCCGAGAGTCGAGCGACGAGGTCGTCGGTCGAAGCGTCGGTCTCGTAGCTGATCTCGCCTTCGTGGTCGTTGTCGTGGATGCTCACCCCTCCGCTGTCGTCGTCAGTATCGATGTCCTGGTCCTGCTGCTCTGATTCGTCGTAGCTTCCAAAACCCATGTGTGTCAGTTTGCTCGTTCCGTGTAAAAACCATGCGAAAGTGCGGGACAGTACTAGCACTCGGTCCAACGGCCCCCAAACTACATGACATATCGTATCAAAGAGGCAAAAGGAATGCCGGCAGACATCGCACAGTGCCCGGAGTGTGGCTGGACGGGACAGAAAGCGGATTTCGAGGTCGATGGGAACGAACGGAAGTGCCCCGCCTGCCAGTACACGATTCGGTCATACTGACTGGCCCGGTGTCGGCTGGTCAAACGCGAGTACCGAACCGTCCAGTGCCGATTATCGAAGGAGTTACTCCCCGAGATCCGCGGAAACAGAACTGTTATATCGCCCCTTCGTCGGTCGATACTCGAATTCCAATTCCCCGTCCGTGTTCTCTGTGACCCACAGTATACCGTCAACGTGGCGAGTCAACGCCGCCCTCGTTTCGTCGTCGTGGGCGGTGAAATCGATTCCGAGCAGACAGAGTCCAGCGTCCGAGGGGAGGCCGGCAATTCGTTCGAGCGCAGTGCAGACAAGTGACGTGTCCGTCGCTTTCAGGACCGGTGTCAACGAACGAACTACGAGATGGCGGTTCCCGCTGGACGGTGCGGGAGTTTCGGATAACTGTGAGAGTGCTACGATGAGGCGTTCGATGTCTCCCGGCGACGGCGTGTAGACGACGGGCGTGTCGCCGTACGGAATAGCCATGGACTGTCCTTTCGAAGCCGTATCGACAACTCCCAGAGACGGCTGGTCCGCCTCCGAATCGAGGCCGTGATACGCTTCGGCGGTCTCCTCGACGCTTTCAGTGGTCGTCACGACCAGTGCGAAGTCCGTTGCCCGGCTCAGTCTCGAAAGGATGTGCAGGCACACGTCACTCTCTACCGGATCGTTCATTCCGGTGACGAGTATCGTCGCACCAGTGGCGACCGGGTCCGGTATCGCGGTATCGCCTCTCCGGTGTCGGTCGGTGGAGTCGTCGAATCGATCGCTCACGGGTCAGCTATCCTCTCGCGCTCGGTTTTCGGTCGCCGCTTCGGTCAGTCGCGCGAGGGTCTGTCGCGGATAGTATCGAGCGTCGCAGGCGGGGCACTCCGCGACGTTGACCTCTCCGTGACCGTCCGTCGATACCGGGAGATCCGCCGTGTGTACTGAACGCGATACGAGGGCCGTTCCACAGTCCGAGCAGGGGAGGTCTGTTTCGTTCATGGGTAGGGAGCACGTCTCACATCCCGTCGAAGTGCCCCTGGGTGTCGCGGACGGGTCGGCATCCGGCACGGCGCGTCTCAGAGCAGTGCCATCGACTGACGCCCCCGTCGTGGCGGCGAACCGATGGGCCAGCGAAGAAAGGACGGGACTCCGTACCGGATGCTTGCAGATGCCGTATTTTATAGATTTCGCAAACTCTACTTTGTCAGACAATTTAACATTCCTGGGCGTGCTTCCAACGTATCGGATACCGGCTGATGAGAGAGGACAGACCCGCATGGTAACCGAACTATCTCTCGCCGATCCGCCGATTAGCGATTCTCGTAGATCCGCCGATTAGCGACTACCAGGGACCCAGCGGAACTATTTGACCTATGGAAAACATCTCCGTATGGTACTGTATCGCAACATCTAAGCGACCCTGTCGAGAATTGTTATCCATACCTGGCAGCAGGCCCGTATCGGACAGTTTGCCCGATGAGGCCGTTCGGCTGAGGGCATGGATAGCTGCCTACAGAAACCAGTGCTCTCTGCCACTGGCTACGGTGGGCCCCACGCAAGCCATACGTGGGAACGACCATATCGAGGTCACGCCTGGGCTTGTACTCCCCCGGCTTTGACCTGCTTCTACTCGTCTCGGAGAGTGCTGACGGCGAGACCGGCGCTCGATTCGGAGTGAGGTATTCCAGACACGTCCTCGAAACGGTCTTTTCCAGCGATCGGATAGCTACGAGAGCCGGAAAGTTTCGAGGTTCTTCGGGGCGACCGTTCTCATGTTGAATTTCTCGTAGAGGGCCGACGAGAGCTGTTGGGTCGAGGACTCGTCACCGTGGACACACAGGACCAGTTCGGGACGCGGGTTCATCGTCTGGACGAACGTTTCCAGACCCTGTCGGTCGGCGTGCCCGGAGAACCCATCGACAGTTTCCACGTTCATCGTGAGCGCCACCCGCTCAGCGCCCCGCCCGGAGGTGTCGTTCAGCGATATCTCGTCGCGGCCCTGCTGGATCTGCCGGCCGAGCGTTCCCTCGGCCTGGTAGCCGACGAACATCAGCGTGCTATCGGTGTCACCTCCGAGCAGTCGCAGCCACGACATGATCGGTCCACCGGTGACCATCCCCGACGTGGTCAGGATTATCGCCGGGTCGCCGTTCGTGATCTCGCGGCGCATCTCCTCGCCGCCGTCAACTTGCTGGAACTGGTCGGCCAAGAAGGGGTTGTCGTCCTCGTAGAGGATTCGCTGACGAAGCCCATCCCTGAGATACTCCGGATACGCGGCGTGGATGGCCGTCGCCTCTCGGATCATCCCGTCGAGGTAGACGGGCATCGTCGGGATCCGACCCTCTCGCATCGCCTCTTCGAGGACGAGCATGAGTTCCTGTGAGCGGCCGACGGCGAACGCCGGGATGAGGACCTTGCCGTCTCTCTCGTGGGCTCGGTTGATCACCTTCTCTAGTGTCCGCTCGGAGTCCTCCTGGTCAGTTTGATAGTCGTTCCGACCGCCGTACGTAGATTCCATGACTAACGTCTCGACGCGCGGGAACTCGTTGACCGCACCGTCGAACAGCCGCGTGTCCTTGTAGTGGATGTCACCGGAGAAGGCGACGTTGTAGAACCCGTCGCCGACGTGGAAGTGCGCGACAGAGGACCCGAGGATGTGGCCGGCGTTGTGCAGCGTCAGCTTCACGTCCGGCGCGATGTCGGTCACGTCGCCGTATTCGACGGGGATCGTGTGCTTGATCGTCTCGCGGACCATCTTGCTGTCGTACGGCGGCGTCCGCCCCTCCTTTGCGGCCACGTCGAGGTAGTCGAGCTGGAGCAGGCCCATCAGGTCCCGCGTCGGTTCGGTCGTGTATATCGGGCCGTCGTAGCCGTACTTGAACAGGATCGGGAGCAGCGCGGAGTGGTCGAGGTGCGCGTGGGTCAGGACGACGGCGTCGATCGAGTCGGGCCCCGCGGCGAGCGCTTCCGGAGCCTGGAGATACGGGACTTCGCCGTCAGCCCCGGGTTTGTCGCCGCAGTCGATCAGGATCCGCGTCTCGGGCGTCGAGAGGATAAAGGAGGCGCGGCCCACCTCTCGGCAACACCCAAGTGTGGTGACGCGGGCCCACTGCTCGTCGTCGGTCGCCGGCCGGTGGATCCGGCGGCCGACGCGTTCCAGGATCTCCTGGCGGTCGTCCCGTTCCTGGACGAGGAAGTTCCTGACGTTCGATACCGTCGAAGACTCGATAGGAGGGGTCCGGACGACTTCGGGTGTCCAGCCGACTGCCGCCTGGATCTCGTCGAGCGTCTCCCCGTGCCGTCCGATGACCAGTCCCGGTTTCTCGGCCTCGATGAGGACTTCCCCGGTGTTCGCGTCGAACTCCAGCGACTGCACCCCCGCATCCGCAGGGATCGTCGCCCGGATCGTCCCGGCGGCCTCGCTCTCGGCCACCAGCGCGTCCGACGTCGGCCGGACCGTGATGTGTTTCTGAAACGTCCGGGCCAGTTGCGGAACGAGTCGATGTCTCTCGGCGAACGTCTCGACGTCCGGCGTGTAGATGATCAGGTCCGGCCCTTCGAAGGTAACGCGTGAGATAGTCACGTCGTCGGGCGTCTCTTCGTCAACGTCGTCGCGGATCTCGTCGAGGGAATCGTGTGTAGTCGTCATTCGTTGTATTCGAACATACGCGATAACCGTGCGAGAACCGGCGAAAAACCCGACGGCTAGCGGGTGGGGTAGCTAAAGGCAGTGGGAGGTCAGGTATGAATCTTTGCTTCTCGAAGGGAGGACGGATCGGTGTCCCGCGTCGTCACAAGGGGCTCGGAGGGGTAACCATTCGTCATTACCGCCGGGTCGTACTAATGGGGGCACGGAATTGAGGCTTCGCATATTTCGAGGACTACCTCGTCAGTGTCTTCCGACAGCGCTCGCTCACGAGCCGATATGGAAATGGATAGGGTTCTGGGCGTCTGAACAGAGGTATGGAGTTTTCTATCGGTAGTGGCACGCTCGCCGAACAGTCTGTGGACGCCCTGATCTACGGAGCCGGTACTGGTCTCGAAATGGACGGTGACGTCGGTCGGTCCCTTCGCCGAGCGGCCAGCGAACCGCTCGCTGAAACGGCGTCTTCAGACGGGTCCATCGGTCTCGGACAGGTCGCCGTCAGCGACGCCTCGGAGCTCGACGCTCGGTACGTGATCCACGCCGCTGCGATTCCGGACCACGGGAACGGGGAACCGTCGGCAGCGAGCGTTCGCGCAGCGATGCGGAACGCGCTCCATCGGGCGGACGCACTCGACTGCGAATCGATAGCGACGACGGTACTCGGTGCGAACACCGCGACGTACGACCACAGGAAGGGAGCCCGAATCGTCTGTGAAACCATCGACGGGTACGACCCGACTGCTATCGAGGAGTGTCGCATCGTCGCGTCGGGGAGTCCGGAATACGACCGCCTCTCGCTGCTCGCGGACGAAGTCCTCTCCGTACCCGACTACTAACAGAGACCCGCCGCTTTCGACGTTTGTTTAACCTCCGCAAACGCAGTGATACGGGTACTCATGGAGATCACAGACGTCGAGACGTACGTCGTCGATGCCGACTGGCGCAACTGGTTTTTCGTCCAGGTGAAAACCGACGAGGGGATCACCGGCGTCGGGGAGGCACTCAGCGGCGAAGGTCTCACCGGCGCGCTGGAAGAAACGGCCGAAGCGCACAAACACTACCTCATTGGCGAGGACCCGCTGAACCGGAAGCAGATAAACCGCCGTCTCACCCGCTATCCGTTCGCGTGGCGCGCCGGAAAACTCATCAACGCCGTCGCGGCAGCGTTCGACATCGCGCTTTGGGACATCGCCGGAAAGTACCACGGCGAACCGGTGTGGAAGCTGCTCGGCGGCAAGGTCCACGACGAGATCCCCGTCTACGCGAACGGCTGGCACATCGGCGAGCGCACGCCCGAGAACTACGCCCACCACGCCGAGAAGGCCGTCGAGGAACAGGAGTACCCCGCGCTCAAGTGCGACCCGTTCGCCCACTACGAGTACTCGCTGTCCAACGACCAGATTAAGGAGGTGGCGGACCTGCTCGAAGCGGTCCGCGACGCGGTCGGCTGGGACGTCGGTATCGCACTGGACTGCCACGGCCGGTTCTCGCGGCGCGGCGCGGTCGAAGTCGCCGACGCGCTCGAAGAGTACGACATCATGTTCCTCGAAGAACCCGTCGAGCTGGAGGACCGCGAGGCGATGTCGTGGGTCACAGACCGGGTCAACATGCCCGTTGCGACCGGCGAGCGCATCTACAACAACGAGACGATGAGCGACCTGATCGAGAAACAAGCCTGCGACATCGTCCAGCCGGACATCACGAACTACGGAAGTCTCCAGGAAGTCCAGCACGCCGCGGCGATGGCGAAGTCGAGTTACATGACCATCGCGCCGCACAATCCCAACGCTGGCGTCAGCACCGCCGCGTCACTACACGTCTGTGCCGGGCTGGAGAACCTCGAAGTGCTGGAACACATGAGCCGCGACGTGCCGTGGGGCGACGACGTCATCCAGCACGACATGGAAGTCTCCGACGGGACGCTGGAAGTCCCCGACGAACCCGGTCTCGGCGTCGAATTCGACCCCGAAGCCGCCAGGGAGCACCCCGGCGAGCCGAAAGACAGTCACAGCCTCTTCGACGCCGAGGGTGCCCATCCGGTCGAACGCTGCCGCGGAACCCGTCTCCTCCATCGGTCGGGTTGTCGGTTGCCGAGCGTTAAAGCGTTCCGTCACGGCCGGGGCGTCCCCAGTTTCGGCAGATACGGATTACTGTAGATCTCTACCGGATCGACCGCTCGACTGTGAGCGGTCGACCTGGAAAACGGCTACAGTAATCCGTATGACTGCGAGAGCACGCTATCGCCGGCGA
>ENA-ORCO01000665-ORCO01000665.1-marine-metagenome-genome-assembly--contig:-NODE-665-length-14397-cov-3.091760_pt1 | contig 14397 bp, 18 predicted proteins | sample MGYA00248633_ERZ508508 | MGnify/ENA primary metagenome ERZ508508 (study PRJEB26179, sample SAMN06268845) | marine metagenome | isolation source: A23 P1 aerobic enrichment on pine of planktonic cells taken...
CAGTACCGCGAGTCCGACGGATACCCGCTGTCGCATACCCCCCGTTAGGATGCACTACGGAAGTACCTTGCCCGCCGTCGAGCACCCGCCTCGAACGTGTCGCCAGCCCTATCGTTCGACGACGGTCCCGCCCGCGCCGACGGCGATTTCCACCCCATCGGCGTCGACGACGGCGTTCAGGTTCGACCCCGTCGGCGTCGCCTCCTGCGTCCAGCCCTCGGCGTCACGGCGGAACACCGCCCCACCGCCACCGACCGTCAGGCCGTTCGCCCCCGTCACTTCAACATCGCGGAGGGCGGCGTCGCCAGTGTCCCGCCGGGTCCACGCCGACCCGTTCCAGTGATACACCGTGCCGCCACCGCCGGAGACGGTCACGTCCCCCGCGGCGTCGGCGTCGACGCCGTAGAAGTCGTAGTTGGCGTCGGCGATGCCCGCCCGCTCCCACGTCGCGCCGTCCTCGGTGGCAAAGACCGTGGTGTTGCCGTCGACGGCGTACCCCGACCGCGGGCCGTAGAAGTCGACGGCGTTGAGATTCGACCCGCTCCCCGGCGTCACCGAGTCCCACGTCCCGGTCGCGCCGTTCTCGAAGCTGTAGTACATCGACCCGGAGTCGCCGGCGACGTAGACGTTCGCGTCGCCGGCCTCGCCGGTCACCGCAACGTCGTTGAAATTGTTGGTCACGTCGTTCGGCGCCGAGTGGTCGGTCATGGTGTTGGTCGCGACGTCGTACTCGCCGATGGCACCGCTGGCGCCGACGACCCACAGTCGCTCACCGTCGTCAGTCACGTCGGCGCCGTAGAGGTCGTTCCCGTTTCCGGTGGGACCACCGCTGGCGGCGATACCCCACCCGCTGCCCCGTTCGAGGACCAGTCCACCACCGCAGACGGCGTAGGCGCCCGCGTTCGTCGTCTCGACGTCGTGGAGGGGCACCGAGACGGGCGTCTCCGCGGTCAGCCACACGTGGTCGGCGGCGCCGATGGTCGGGACGGTCGCCAGCGCAGTTGCTGCGGCGGTACTCCGGAGGAACGTTCGACGCGTTGTCTCTCGCATCTGTCGATCACTCCGTCCGGCAGTCAGACATGACTCGGCATAAGTTAAGTGGCCGACCGTTACGCCGCGTCGTCGTCCGCGGCCTCGAAGAGGTCGTCGACGGCGTCCTGTGCCGCGAGTGCGGCCTCGTCGGCCACCTCCTCGGGGTCGGCGTCGTCGTCGGGTGCGTTCAGGTAGACGTCGACTTCGAGGACACCATCCTCGAAGGTCACCGTCACGTCGAGGTCACGGACGTCTGACTGTCGGTATCGTGAGAACACCACGCCCTCGGCGGCCTCGGCGGCCGTCTGGACGACAGTCTCGTCGTCGGGCTGAGACACGGCCTTACGCGCCGCCGGCGCCGCCCGGACCCATCGGACCGCCGCCAGCGCCACCCTGAAGCATCTGCTGGAGCTCTTCCTGGAGCGACTCGAACTGGTCGCGCACGCGCTCTTCTTGCTTGCTCAGTTGCTCGACGCGGACTTCGAGGCTCTCGACGTTCTCTTCGAGGTCGTCGTAGGCCTCACCATACTCCGTCGAGACGAGGAGTTCGCCGACCTCGCGGTACATCTCGGTGTCCTCGTCGATGTCTTCGAGGGCGTCCAGCGCCGTCTTCGACTCGTTGAGCGTCGTCTCTGCCTGCTGTTTCTGGGCTGCAACCTGCTGGGCCGTCTCCTGCAGGTCCTGCAGTTCTTCGAGCTTCTCCTGGGCTTCCGGCGGCAGATTTCCTTGCATGCGCTGACCGTTGGGTCCCGGAGTGAAAAAGCCCCGTATTCCCGTTCGACCCGGCGTGTCACTCGACGCGCGCCGCCGCGTCGACGACGCGCTCTCCCACGGCCAGCAGTCGAAGCCACGTGTTCGTTCCTGCCCGGAGCGCGACCAAGTCGGCGGCGTCGACACGTACCGTGACTGTCCGCGCGTCGCGCGAGACGCGGGCCGCCGAGCGGTCGTCGTCGATTTCGCCGACTTCGACCGCGACGCTCTCGGCGACGATGCGGGCGCGTCGCTCGGTGTCGTACTCGAAGTGAAGAGAGAGTTCGTGTGCCGCGTCGCCCGCCGACTCGACCACGTTAGTTGACGTCGACTTCCTTGACCGTCGGCGCGCGCTCCTTGAGGAGCACCCGGTGACCGCAGTACGGACAGCGGACGCCACCGTACTCGTCGAGTTCGACGTCGCGCTTACACCGGGAACACTTGTAGCTCATCGTTCAGGTAGTGGGGATAGTGGGTGTTGGATCTTTCGCGCTTACTCTTCGCCGTCGCCGGAGAGTGCGGCGCGAATGGAGCGACGGACCTGCTTGCCGCCGGGGGTCTGCGGGCGGTAGCTCCCGCCGGTGAAGATCTCGCCCGTTTCGTCGTTCTGCCAGATGCCGGGTTCGAGACGGGTGACGCTGTCCTCGTCGACCGTCGCGTTCCGCATCTCCTCTTCGATCTCTTTCACGCGTCGGCGGGCAACGCGCCCGTACCGCGCGCCGAAGCGACCGGCACTGCCGGTCGTGCGCGCCTTATTGTCGGCCATAGTACCGCGTTGTACCTCCGGCGTCGGGATAAACCCTACGAGATGGATCTCGGTGGGACACCACCGAGTCCGGCGTGCACCGTTACACTGCCTCGAGCAAGTAGTCGAACGCGCCCGATCCCACGTGAAAGTGCGCGTAGGTCCCGAGCGTGCGGTACTCACAGAGGCCGTCGTTGGCCCCGTCGACGCCGGCGCCGCGGACCATCTCGAAGGCGTACTGAGCGTCGGGCGCTGCCGTCGCCGAGGAGTAGTGGAACTCGTGGCCGCGACGCGTGCCGCCCGCCGGGGCGACGAGACAGTCCTCGCGGGCGCGGACGCCGACGTGATCGAGCGCGACCGGCCGGTCGGTCATCCGCGTCTCGACGGGCAGGACGCCGGCCATCCCGTGGTCGTCACCGTCGTCGGTCTGCAGCGACTCGCCGAGGACCATCATCCCGCCGCACTCCCCGAATATGGGGAGGCCGTCCGCCGCGAGCGACCCGATTTCGTCGAGCGTCTCCGACTCCGCGAGCGCGGCGGCGTGGCGCTCCGGGTAGCCACCGGGCAGATAGACGGCGTCACACTCGGGGAGAGCGTCGCCCGCAACGGGCGAAAACGGTTCGATCGACGCGCGGGCGGCGAAGCGATCGCGCGTGCTCGGATACACGAAGCGGAAGGCGTCGTCGGCGGCGACCGCGACCCGGATGCCGGTCTCGTCGGCGGCGCGGAGCGAGGGAGCGGTGTCGAGACGGGGCCGGCGAACCAGATCGAGGAGCGTGCCGGTTCGGATCTGTCGCGCCGCGCCGTCGATCGCGTCGTCGGCGACGGGCGATTCGTCGCCGAAGTGGAGTCCGAGGTGGCGATCAGGGATTTCGAGACCGTCCAGCGGCGGCGTTCGCCCGACGTACCGTAGCCCCTCGACGGCGTCGCGGATCCCCTGTTCGTGTCGCCCGCCGTGGGCGCGCGCCGCCAGGAGGCCGACGACGTCGACATCGTAACCCGTGCGTTCGGCGTACTGCTGGAAGCCGAGCGCCGTGGCGGCGACGCTCTCCATCCCCGCGGTGGCGTCGACGACGAGGACGATGGGTAGATCCAGCGCCTCGGCCACGGCGGCGGTGCTCACGTCACCGTCGTAGAGGCCCATCATCCCCTCGACGACGCAGACGTCGCCCTCGTCGGCCCCGCGGGCGTAGGAGCGTCGAATGCCCGACTCGCCGGCCATCCAGGGATCGAGCGTCCGTGACGGCCGATCGAGGACAGCGGCGTGGTGACTCGGATCGATGAAGTCCGGACCAGCCTTGGCTGCGACTGGCGTCCGCCCGGCGCGTTCGAGCGCGCGACAGACGGCCAGTGTCGCGACGGTCTTGCCCACGCCGGAGGCCGTCCCAGCGAGGACGACACCGGGGAGATCCGAGGGCACCGCGTCGGTCGTCATTGAGTGAATCTCGACGACGCTATCGGTTAAATGGTTCCGTGCGGAATCGCTCGGGCAGCACAGTGGGCTCACAGGGACACCGCAACACCTGTTACGGTGTACGCGATTTCCCGTGGTATGTTACGACGGCAGGCGCTGGCGGCACTCTGCACAGCAGGACTCTCGGGGTGTCTCCGACTCACGGACGATTCGTCTACGTCGTCTGCGGGCGACGACTCCGGGGCTGTGACGTCGGCCTCATCGACTGGCTCTGAGAAGAGTGAAGAGACAGCTAGAGGCGGGGTACTCGCCTCGACATCGGAAGCCATCGAATACGCTCAGCGGTTCGCTAACCCGGGGCCTGTATCGGGTGTCGAACCGTACTCCGGTGGAACCCCCGAATTGATTCAGTACGGTGGTGGGTGGGGAAGCAGCTATGGCGCAAGTGATGCGGGTGGCGTATACACCTCTGCAGACATCCAGTTTGAGACGACCTCCGACGGCGTCGAATTCGGTGGTGAGGCGAACCGCTCGATCCGCATTCGAAATCTAACGACCGGCTCTGCGTTGACGTTCGAACCGGACAGTGACGAAACGTACAGCGTGACCGAGTGGGAGATCGACCCCGAAACCGAGGCGGTTCCGCCCTCATCGATCGGTGTGAACGTGCGTGGCTCGGACGATCGTGTCTCACTCCTCGGTACCTGGGCAGGCGATACAGACCTCTTCCGGGCGCAGACGTTCGGAATGTACGTCGTCGACCTCCTCGAAGACGGGACACGGATCGGCGGCACCGCCGGGAAGCCGGTGGGGACGAGATACCACTGGGGTGCAAAGCAGACGCCAGATGCGATGTACATCACCCGTCAGCCGTCGGTCCATCCGGACTGGCACGCTGCACTGATCGTTGGACAGAGCCCATACGAACCACAGGCGCAACTGATGGCGGAACAGCGGGTCGAAGACGACGTGTTCCGTGTCGATCTGACTGATCTCGATCTCGAACCGGGGCAGTACGGTTGGTCACTACTCGTCGCCAGCGAACGCCCCGTCATTCGGCATCGGACGATCGAACTCTCACCGCTGAACACCTCGTTGATCGTGCAGTAATCCGGTCTCGATCCGTGCCGATCCGTCGCTCCGTTCGTTTCTCACCGATCGCGTTCATTCCTCGCCCAGCGCATAGAGCGTCGCGCTGTCGTCTTGGCGATCGAACCCGATGGTCCACAGGACGCCGTCTGCGATCACTGGCGAGGTCACCGAGCTATGCGGGACTCGGTGTTGCCAGCGGCGGTCGCCGCTCGATGTGTCGATCGCGCGGATCAGTGCGCTGTCTGTGCTCCCAGCGTCGGCTCCAGCGAGTAGGAGGTTCTCCGTGACGACTGGCATCGCGCTGCTGTTGCCCGAGAGCGACCCACTCGCCTCGTCGACGTACGACCACGTAACCGAGCCGTCGGTCGCAGAGAGGGCGTACAGCCGCGAGGAACCGATCGTGTAGACTGTCGTGCCGTCGGTAGTGACACCGGTCCGTGGGAGGTCCCGCTGTTCGAAGCGCCAAGACTCCGAGCCGTCCTCCTGGGCGAACGCGATCAGATGTCCGCCGACGTCACCCGTCGTCACCGGGAGGTAGAGGTGTCGGTCGTCGACGGTGGGGACCGCTTCGCCGATGTCGAGCGTCGCATCCCACAACCGCTCCTGTGCGCCGAGGTCGAACGCGATGACGTTCGGTTCGCCATCCGGCGCCTCGTCGGTCGTGATGAACGCTCGTTCGGGTGTGAGCGCGACGTCCTCGGGTGTGATCGTTGTCGCAGCGAGCTGTGACTCCCAGACGACCGTCTTCTCGACGAGGTCGATCGCGTAGACGTGTGACCCTCCAGTCCCGTTCAACGACTCGTCGGTACACACGACGACAGTGTCGCCGGCTCGTTTCACGGCGGAGACGTACTCGTCCTCGCCGAGCGGGAGCGTCGTCTTCCACGCCTCGCGTCCCGTGTCCGATTCGACCCCGACGACGTCGGTTTCGTCCGTTCGGCGGTTGTCCCCGACCACGACGACTGTCTCCTCGTAGAGCGCGACGAGCCGCGGGAGCGGGTACGCGTCCGTGCTGGTCTCGGAGAAGTTCCACACCACCGATCCGTCCGCACGTGAGAGCGCCACGAGCGTTCGCGGATCGGGATTCAGAAACAACCGCTCTCCATCGAGCAGCGGCCCGCGTCCGATCCGGCCGTAGTATGGCACGTCGAGCTGGCGCGCCATCCCGCGGCGCGGCTCCGACGTGGGCGCTGTCACTCCCCGTTGGTACATCCGGTTACGGGGGTCGACGAAGATCTGCTCTACACGCTCTGTGCCAACTGTCCCGATCGACACGAGCGCTTCCGTCTCGGTCGCATCCGTGGCGGTCGGCTCGTCGACAGCCGTGCGTTCCGTTTCGGCGGTGGCGTCGCGCTCTCCCGTCGTCGGTGTCGCAACCTCGTCGCTGGTGAGCCGTAGACAGCCGGTGAGTCCCACTGTGAGTGCCGAAGCGGCGGTGAGAAAGCGGCGGCGTCGAACGGCTATATCACGCCTACCCATCGACGCGCCCCTGTCCGGCAGTCTGTCGAAACATACTCTGTCCCGTCACCACCGAAGCATATCAGGTTTTATATGTGGTTGCTGAGGAGTGCCACACAGATGGGCACAGGAAGGGTCGGGCGGACGGCAATCGGACTGTTCGACGCCGTATTTCGGCCGTCACGGTTCGTGCAGGCATCGAACGTTGCGGGGGGTACGCTCTCTTGGAACAGCCTCTCGCGGCTCAAATCGCTGCTAGTCGTGTTCCTGGCAAACGTGGTGCTCTATGCGACACCACTCACGCTCTCGGGGTATGGGGTGGCTGTCGAGACCCGAGCCCCATCGTGGTTTGTCCCGATCGCGAACGCCACGCTCGGCGACCCCGTCACTGCGTGGCGGCTGTTTGCTGGCATCGCGCAGAACTCCGCGTTCCTGATCGCACTCTCGGCGGTCACACTCTTGACCTATCATCTCGCGCTCGTTGCGACACGGAGCTCAGAGGGACTCCTGCTAACTGTCCACACGGTGGTTTACAGCGTCAGTGCCTACCTGGCGGGAATCTTCACGGTCCTGGTCTTTCTCTCGCGGGCACCAGGGTTCGAGACGGCCCGATCGCTCGTCGTCGACCTGCAAGTCCAGTTCATCACCGTGTTCTACGATCTGTTTTCGGTTCCCGAATCGCGCCGCGTCTTCTCCGCCGAGGAGCCGGTGTCGTTGGTACAGTTGACGTCCAACGAGACAGCGATCCTCGCGGTGCTGATCGCGCTCGTTCTGTACTTCGTCTACTCGATGTACCTGGGTGCACGGCTGAACCACGGTGCAGGTGTCACGAGCGCGACCCTCTCGCTTCTCGCAGTCGGACTCTCCCCTGCGGTCTACGTCGCGATTCTCCTCGTCTACTCCACTGGAGGAATCTCGCTATGAGCCAAGAATCCACTACTGACCCACAGTCGCCCGCTGGCGCACGCTCGGAGGAATCGAACCAAGAGACGACCACCGACAACGACTCTGCTGTCGACGCTGGGTCGAGCGCGGTGGAACCGCCAAACGAGGTGGCCGGGAACCGGAGCGACCGGAGCGAAATCATCCTGGAGACGCGACCGACGCTGAAGCCGACGCTGGCTCGCCTCACGGCGGTTCTCGTCGTCGGTGCCGCGCTCATCGGATACCTGTTCGTCACTCCCACGCTCCTCGGTACGACTGAACGAACCGAGATCGCAGCGAACCTGTTGGTCCTCCTCACGGTCGTCGGTGCGGGGCGCCTCGCGTTCGAGTCGTACGTCCTGACGCGGACGAGATACGTCGTCACAGGCGAGTCAGTCCGTCGGGAGTACTCGCTGCTGTATAAGACGTTCTCGCGTGAGCTTCCGCTATCGAAGTTACGAAGCCACGAGCTTCACCGGAGTCGGATCGAGGCGGTACTGGGTGTCGGAACTGTCGGGTTCCTTACGGGAAGTATCGCCCGGTCTCCCGCGCATCTCGAGTTCGAGAACGTCCCGCACCCCGAGGAAGTCAGACAACAGGTCCGCCGTCAACTCCTCGACGACGATCGATAGCCGCTACTCGGTTACGTTTTCATCTCCGTCGCGACACGCTCTACTCGCGCCGACTCGTCGGTCACGACACCGTACTCGGCTTCCGCGACCGATTCCGGCGGCTCCTCGTCGGTGTATCGGGAGCCGAGCGCGGCACACAACGCGTCGCGCACACAGGCCCGTGCAGCCGACCCCACGGCGGTCGCGCTCCCGGAAAATTGCGCCGTCTCGCCCCCGGGGTCGCAGGCGACGAGGACGGCGTCGGACGTTGTCCCGGGGAACCCGGTCTCTGCGAGTAGCGTCGTCGCCTTCGCCTCGGCGGCGACGGCGACGAGGTTCGCGAGCCCACCCGGCGCGAGTGCGTGGGTCGTCCCGACGACGACGTTGACGGTGCCGGCGTGTCTGCGCTCGTCGCTCTGGGAGTCGCTGCGTCGCTCTGGTTCAGCCTCGCCGGGCATCGGCAGCGCCGCCGGATTGTTCACGCCGGCGGTGACGACGGCTTCGACGGGACCGAGGCGTGCCCGGTGTGCGTGCCGCATCGAGACGCCCGTGAGCAGCGCGGGGCCAGGCTCCTCGAAGCCGACGCGCCGGCGACGCCGCCGCACGTAGTCGGTCACCTCCACGTCGTCCCAGCCCTCGGGAACCGAGAGAAGATACGCAGCATCCGCCCGCGACTCACCGCCGTCGTAGCCGGTCGAGAGCCACCGCGTGTCGGGCCGGTAGAGACGGCAGACCTCGTCGCGGACGGTCGTCTCGAACAGTGGTGACGAGTGCGACGCGTCCGAGTGCTCACTCTCACGCGTCATCGATCCAACAGGGCGTCGAGCAGCCGGTCGTTATCGTGCGGGCGGCGGACGGCAACGCGAACGTGCGAATCCAGTCGCTCGAAGGTCCGCGCGTCCCGGAGCGCCACGCCACCGGCACGAGCGCGTTCGAGGACGGCGTCGACGGAGTCAGAATCGGCGGCGTCGCTATCGGTTTCGGCACCGATGCCGCCGTGCCCCTCGCCGACGTCGAGCAGCAGGAACGGTGCGTCAGAGGGCGCGACGTCGAATGCGGGTTCGAGTGCGTCGCGCATCCGGGCGCGCTCGGCCGCGACGCGCTCTCGCGTGCGCTGGACGAACGCGTCCTGGCGGAGGCAGTACGTTCCGACCGCGGCGGCGGGCGTCGAGAGGCCCCACGCCGGGCGCGCCGTTCGAAGTCGCTCGCCGAGGTCGCCGGTCGCGACGGCAAAGCCCGCGCGGATGCCCGGAAGGCCGAACATCTTCGTCAGCGAGCGAGCGACGATCGTTCCCGGCTCACCCGCCAGGCTCGGCGCGTCGGTGAAGTCGAGGAACGCCTCGTCGACGACGAGCGGCGTCGTCGCGTCCCGGCAATCAGACAGAAAGCCTCGAAGAGCCTCCTCGTCGGCGAGTCCGCCCGTCGGGTTGTTCGGCGTGCAGACGACCGCCGCGTCGTAGTCGCTCGGGTCCGCGTCGAGCACCTCGTCGTGGGCGACGCCGACGGGGTCGCCCCCCTGCAACCGGATTTCGCGGGCGTACTCGCCGAAGCTCGGTTCGGGCACGAGCACGCGGTCGCCGGGCGAGACGGTGACACCGAAGGCGAGACGGAGCGCCGCGAGTCCCCCCGCGGTCGGGACCACGGAGTCTGGATCGCAGTCGACGTAGTCGGCGGCCGCCGCGCGGAAGTCGGCGAAGTCGTCGGCGTAGCGCGTCGCGTCCGCGAGCGCGGACTCGTAGACGGACGCGACGCCCTCGGGACGGACCGGATTCGTGTTCGCGCTGAAGTCGACGAGGCTCGCGTCGTCGCTCCCGCCGTGGGGAACGCGCGCGACGGCGTCGACGCTGTCAGGGTCCATCCCGGCCCTCTGCGGCCGTCTGGTTCGTCCCTTCGAGTCGGTCGAGCACGGCGTGGGTCGCACCCGTCACGTCGCGCAATCGGCCGGCCTCGTCAGCGAGTCGGAGCGCCCCGCCCATCGCTGCACCCTCCTTTCCGACGCCGTCGGCGTAGGCGTTCAGCGGCCCCGCCTCGGCGGCGCCGAAGCCGGGGTCGGAGACGGCGAGATCGAGGTCGAGACCTGTCGCGGCGTCGTCGAGCCCCGGTACGTCGTCGGCGAGATACGGCGTCGTCGCGAGCGTTGCCCGCTCGGCGACGCCGGCGTGGCGGACGAGTGCGGCGACCGCGAGCAACTGCGTGCCGCCGCCGAGGACGACGTCGGTCCCAGATTCGAGCGCCCCCGCGGTCAGCCCGGCGGCGACGGCCAGTACCGGGTCGCCGACGTAGCGGAGGACGGACTCCGGCGTGTGCGCGCCGTCTCCCGGCGCGACGTCGGACGCCTCGAACGCGTCCGCGACGACGCGCTCTTTCAGGTCGAGCGGGTTCTCCGGCAGCGACGACGACGTCGCCGGAATCGCCTCCTCGCCGAGCGCGCGGAGGACCGCCATCGCCGTCGTCGTCCCGCCGGGGATCGTCTCGCCGACGACGATTCGTCCGTCCGGGAGCGCGCGGCCGTACTCCCGCGCGGCCGCGAACGCGCCCGGAGCAGTCGGGACGGGATCCGCCTCGCGAATGTCGCGGCCCGGTCGCGCGCCCACCGTGACCGTCGGCGCGCCGGTCGGCCGCGCCAGGCCGCCGTCGACGACGGTCACGTCGAAGTCGAGGAGTTCCCGGACGGCCCGCGTCACGACTGCGGGCGTCGGACAGCCCGTCGGACTCACCGGCGTCACGGGCGCCCGGACCGTCTCACCGTACGTCAGGATCTCGGCGTCGGCACTCGGCGTGTGTGCGAGCAACTCCCGGGACGCGCCGGCGGCGCTGATCCCGTCGACTTCGGCCGTGCGGGTCGTCCCTGCGACGAGGATTACTCGCATAGCGCCTCCGCGAGGTCTCGGTCTGCGGGTCGGTTCACGTTGACCGCGAGGCGGGCGTCGTACGTCAACGCCACGGTGTCGTCATCGCCGGCGACGACGTTCAGCCCCGTCGGGGCGACGTCTCGTCCGCCGTGCTCGAACGTCGTGTCGACGGACGCCCCGAGGCGACGCTTCAGCGCGGCGGGAACGCAGACCGTGAGCGAGGTCACGGCGGCGTCGTTCGTGGACTCCGACCCAACGTCGCCACGCGCTCGTGCCACTGCGTCGTCGACGTGCTCGGCGGCGAGCAGCGGGAGGTCGGCGGGCACGGTGAGCACGGGACGACCGACCGCATCGAGGGCTGTAGAGAGGTCGGAGACGTAACCGTCGCCCGCTGTCTCGACGACCGAGAGCGACAGGTCCCGCGCTCGGGCCGCGGTTTCGGGTGCGTGCGGCGAGACGACGGCGTGGACGGTGCCCGTCCGTCCGACGTGGCTCTCACGGAGAGCGTCGACGACTCGCGAGAGCATCGACGCGCCGCCGACTTCGACCAGCGGCTTCTCGACCGCGTCGGTCTCGTCGTCCCCGTCCCGGAGTCGCGTCCCGCGGCCGCCGCACATCACCAGAGCGTCCATACGATCACCCCCGCGTGGACGCCGGCGACGCGGCCGAGTTCGTTCGCCGCGCCGAGGACGTCGCCGCTGATTCCGCCGAAGGCCCCAGCGGCCCAGCGCCCCACGAGCCAGGCGACGGCGACCGGCGCGACGACTGCAGCGAACGGCCCCGCATAGCCAGTCCCGACGGCGGACGCGAGCGCGAACAGCGGGAGGACGGCGACGACGACCGGAAGCAGATCGGTCGGGGTCGCCGCCTCGGTCAGCGCGGACCCGAGTCCTTCGTGGGCCGCCTTCTGCGTGCAGACGAGCAGCGCGATGCCGGTCTTCGCCCCGACTTCGGCCGCGAGCGCGAGCGTGAACCCGACGACCGAGAGCGTCCCGGCGAGACCGAGCGCGCCGAGGCCGAGCGTCACGAGCGCCAGCGACACCGCGAGCGCGCCGCCGACGCCCGTCTGTGAGTCTTTGAGCACTTCGCGCCGGCGTGCGGCATCGACGCCGCCGTGGACTGCGGCCGCGTCGCCCAAGTCGGCCAGGCCGTCGGCGTGCGTGACACCCGTGAGGAGCACGAGCGTCACGAGATACAGCGCGGCGGCGCTCGGGACCGGAATCGGCACCACGAGCGGCAGTGCGGCGAGCGCGCCGACGACGTAGCCGGCGAGCGTGATCGAGACGGGCGTGCGTCGGAACGCCTCCCAGGCGGCGTCGCCGCCGCCGACGGGGAGTCGCGTGAGAAAGCGGAGCGCCCCGCGCAGCGCGGTCAGAACCACGCGATCACCCCCGCGAGGACGAACGCGAGCACGCCCGCGCGTCGGGTCACGCGGATCGCTCTCGTCGCCGTCGCGACGTCCGGGAGCGGCGCGTCGCTGTCGAGGTCGTACGTATCCGGCTTGTGCAACCGCGCGGGCAGCAGCGCCGCCATCGTCGCCATCGGCCACCCGGAGTTCGGCGACGACGGCTTCCGAGCGAGCGCCCGAACGCGACTCTGGAACGGGAGCGCCGGCGCGCCGGCGACGACCGCGAGCAGGAGCGCCGAGAGCCGCGCCGGAGCCCACATCACGGCGTCGTCGAGGCGCGCGGGCGCCCAGCCCATCGGCTTCGAGCGGTAGCCGAGCATCGAGTCCAGCGTGTTGACGGCTTTGACCCAGGCGGCCGCGCCGGCTGCAAGCGGTATCGACGACGGCAGCGCGAGCGCGCTGGCGACGCCGACGACGGCCGCGAACGCCAGCAAAGGTGCGACGAGGCCGTCCGCGAGGTTCTCCGCGAGGCTCTCGACGGCCGCCGAGCGAACGTGTGGCGCGTCGAGCGCCGAAGCGTCGCGCCCCGCGAGCGCGCGGAGGTCGTTGCGAGCGGCGCCGAGGTCGGTGTCGCTTTCGCGAACCACGGTCCGAGCGCTCCCGAGCAGGAGTCGCAGGCTCGTGGTCGAAAAAAGCACTCCGCCGGCCAGTGCCGCCCCGAGCCAGGGATGGACGTTCGCTCCGCCCGCGACGGTCGCGACCGCGACGCCGGCGAACCCGATCGGGAGCGCGACTGCGACGAGGCCGCCAGCGAGTCGCGGACGCATCCCCAGCCAGGTCTCTCGCGCTTCGATCTCTCGCTCGATTCGGGCGACGACGCGACCCAGGAGCGCGACTGGATGGAGCCGCGCCGGGGGTTCGCCGAACGCGGCGTCGAGGCCGGCCGCGAGGCCGACCGCGACCGTCGCGGTCACCGGCATTCCTCGCCTCCACGCGAACCCTCTCCAGGACTTTCGCGCTGTAGTTCCGTCGCGAGGGCGTCGAGACCGGTGTCGTTGACGTCCCAGAACGTCCCCCCGACAGCCTCGACGCCGCCGTCTGTCGCGGGGTCATCGCCGACGTGGAGCAACCGTTCGGTTCCGACGCCGAGTTCGCCCGCGACCGTCTCGAACGCTTTCGGGTGGGGCTTGCGCCATCCGCACCCGACGCTCGTGACGATGGCGTCGAAGGAGGCGCGGTCGAGTTCCGAGCGGACGAGCGTTCGCGTCACGAGTTCGGGGACCGAACAGTTCGAGAGCAAGCCGACGGCCCTGCGTTCGGCGGTCGCGGCCACGGCGTCGACAGCCCCAGCACGCGTTCTGACCTCGGGGTCGAAGGCGGCGACGACAGCGCGCCGGGCGGCGTTGGCCGGGACGTCCACGTTGTGAGCGCGGAGCGCGGCGGCGACGTGCGCGGGGAGGGGAACCTCGGCCCCCTCGGGGGCGTCGACGTGGGGTTCGGCGTAGGCCGCTCGCCAGTCGTCGGGGACGGCGACCCCGCGGTCGCGAAGCTCGGCCGCCACGGCGGCGGCGGGATCCTCGGGGCGGTCGACCGCGACGAGCGTGCCGAAGAGATCGAACGTAACTGCCACTACAATTGGGTCGGTGAAAGTCGACTTGAATTTGCCGGAGGTCCGGCGATTGCCCCCAGTCTCCCGGGAACGTCGACCGACAGCCGTCAGACACGAAGGAAGATTCAAATAGTCGGTTGCATATGTTAAACCGATGAGTAAAATCACGTTCCGCGCCGCCGACGACCTCGTCGAGCGTTTAGAGGCGCTCGACGCCTCGAAGAGCGAGGCGATGCGCGACGCGCTGCGCACCTACCTCGAGGGGGCGGACCGTGACACCGACGCCGGCGCGACCGACACCGGAGCGGACGACCGCTCGGCGTCCGACACCGTCGACGGAGTCATCCGCGAACGCGTCGACGAACTCGTCGCCGAGCGATTCGACGAACTCGTCGGACGAGAACCGCGTGGAGCGAGAGACCTCAACGTCAACGTCACCGTCGACGGCGCGGCATCGTCTGAAACGGTCGAAAACGGCTCCGCTGCAGGCGAGAACACGAGAGATGCAGAGCGTAAGACACACGCTGCAACCGGCGACGCCGACGTCGGTGCGGACGCCCGC
>ENA-ORCO01000666-ORCO01000666.1-marine-metagenome-genome-assembly--contig:-NODE-666-length-14362-cov-3.995590_pt1 | contig 14362 bp, 10 predicted proteins | sample MGYA00248633_ERZ508508 | MGnify/ENA primary metagenome ERZ508508 (study PRJEB26179, sample SAMN06268845) | marine metagenome | isolation source: A23 P1 aerobic enrichment on pine of planktonic cells taken...
CTTGACGGAGTCGCGCACATCGGCTGGCTGTTGAATCGACCGGCAGAGGCGACAAATCTACACATTCCAATCGAAGAATTCGCTTCGACACACCTAGCGATCCTCGCTTCAACAGGGAGCGGGAAATCCTACACAGCGTCGGTTCTGATCGAGGAGATGATGCGTCCGAGCTCGCGTGCATCACTGCTCGTGTTTGACCCGCACGGTGAGTATGACACGCTGGCGGAAATGCAGGGTGAAGAAGCCTTTCAGGGCGAGGATGGGTATGAGCCAGAGATTGAGTATTACAATCCGGAGCGACTTCGCGTTCGCATCTCCGAACTGGAAATCGGCGATGTCATGGCCATCTTGGATAATCCGAGCAACCGGATGCAAGAACGGCTTTCGACGGCGTGGCGCGCGATGCAGAGACAAGAGAGTCGGACGTGGGGCATAGACGAACTCATCACCGAAATGGAGCGGATCTACGGCGATGATGACGCAAGTGTCGGTGCCTTAGAGTGGCGACTCCGACGGTCGATTGAACGGAATGATCTCTTCCATCCCGAAGAAAACGTTCCGCTGGGCGATATTGTGGATCCAGGGCAGTGTACGGTGCTTCAGATGGATACGTTGGATCAGTGGGATCAGCAACTCATCACTACTGTTCTCTTACGACGGATGTATCGAGAGCGACTTGATGACGTCCGGGACCGCGATTCGGATATTGAACATCCAATTTTCGCCTTGTTCGAAGAGGGCCACCGGTTTGCTCCAGCCTCCGGTGATGCGCCATCGCTCGGGATTCTGCGAACGATCACGTCTGAAGGCCGTAAGTTTGGATTCGGACTCGGGATTATCAGCCAACGCCCGTCGAAAATCGATCAAGACGTACTGTCGCAGTGCGGAACGCAGATTTCGATGCAGATCAAAAACCCGAATGACCAGGATGCGATCAAAAACTCCGTGGAGGCCGCTGGCGAAGACGTGCTTCGAGAATTGCCCGGGTTAACCCCAGGGCAAGCGGTCGTCTCTGGTGACGCAATGAACACGCCGGCACTGATCCAGGTTCGACAGCGACGCACGCCGCACGGTGCTGGAAGCAGGCCAGTCATAGAGGAGGGGCGCGAGGCATATGACGAACGACAACGCGAACCGACACAGTCCGAATCAGCTGATTTCGGGGAGGGAGACTCAACCGGTGTTCAGAGTCTGGACTGATACTGGTCTGTGTTGTTCTGAATACCTACCATAATCTCCAGAAGTGTTGATAACAACGGGTGTTCCGAAATAATATCGATAGGGTGTTGCGATCAGGTTTGCTCCTGGGTCTGAGAAGGGACCGGATTGTCTATTGCGACTGACGAAGTATGATCTATGAAGCTTGCACGATGCCCCAATAAACTTGACAGTATTCAAAAAATACCATCTTAATTATATTTCATCATATAGGACCAACCGGTCCTCAAGTTCGTCGATTAGCATTGGTTCGCGGGCACTGAGGAATTCCTCGTATCGGTTGTACGAGTACGGCCTTGTATCTGGTAGATAGTGTGTGGCCATCGCTGCTTCAATATCGTCGATATGTTTTGTGAGCCACTTTTCAGGATCCCGCTGGCCTTTCGATTGATTCTCTCCCTGGGGAATCAAGGTGTAATTTCCGAGCTCATTAACGTGTTCTCCACAGAAGTTCTTGACTGCTCCCAGCACGGGTTCATCTAACCCCAAGTCCTGGTTATCAAGGTAGGAATCGTTGTTCCGGAGTTTTGACGCAGGGAAGAAGTGGTCGATATCAATCGAGGAGATATCTTCGTCTTCGTCGGCATCAATAGGATAATCCGTTCCGACTCCCCGGTCGTCGTATAGCTTCGTCAAGAGATAGTTGCGTAACGAAGTTGCCTCACTGTGATCGGTTTTCGTCACAAGGGTTTTGACCGAGAGTATCCCTTCATCATCATGACGGCCAATCTTAAGCGGAATCACCTCCTCACGATATTGTTCAAGAATTTCTTCGATCGGGAATTCACATGCACCGTCAATTAGCGGGCGAATCTTGTGGGCGACTGTAGTTGGTGGGTCAATGTCGAACAGATCCGTCAGAACCGTCATTTGGATCCAATACTCCATTCTTTGACGATCCGTTTCAGAGAAATCGGAATACGTCGTTAAGCCGTCCGACTCAATTCGTTCCTGGCAGTAGTAGAGAATAGGGAGCAGAGATGTCTTCGAACCGATACACTTCCCGGTGATACCGAATTCCTCGGTCACCAACGAGAATCCGAGCTCAAGTGCGTCAAAGAAGGTAGATTCCCAGATTTCCTCCAGTGGTTCGATTCTGTCTGGGACAAGATTGTCTTGGTCAAACGAGGGTCGTTCATCATCTAGATAGAACAGCGACCGGATGAGGAACCCCTTCCCGAAACCGAAGCTATGCGTGCCAAATTGCTGACTAAGACTGGCTGCCTTTGATTCGAAGACATCTTTGGGATCTTCGCCCTCCTCGAATTTATCCCAGTAGACCGTAATAAGGGAGAAAGCAATATCCGAGTTGTTGAGTTGCTTTCCACCCTTATTCCGTCTAATAAAGAGTTCTAATGCGTCCTCATTCCGCATGTCGGAGATCTCCTCACATGGGATCTGCGGGGCATGTATAGCCTGTTGTAGTCGGGTGAGGTTCTTCTCAATATTGGCAGATACGCCTGTATCATCTGGAACATCTTCTGGGAGATCGGTTACTTCGTAGAGGGAGTCCTCTACGTCCCACGCAAGCGGAACGGGGAACCATAGTTCGTCATCATCTGGTCGGTACTCAACGCTGGAGTTCTTGCGGAAGTCGAACTCGAAGACGAATTCTTGTGCATCCGCTGGTTCCCGATCAGGGTCGTCCAATAAATTGAGACAGAGGAATTTCCGGTAATATGAATCAATATTTCGGGTATACTTATTCCGGCGATGAGTGTAGTAACTCCCGCGAAGCCCGATAAGGAATGATGTGAGCCGCTGCTGGCCGTCGAGAGCAAAGGTATAGTTGGAGTGCGATTCGATAGTATCCGTTTTCTGGCTGTGGTAGCAAACTGTCCGGCCGTCAACTTCACCCGTAGGGAAATTCGACCGATTTGCATAGTGCCGGATGAACTGATATTTTGCTTCGTTCTCTGCCTTTGGGTCTTCGTGACCAGTATTCCAAAGCAGAAGGGTCCCAATCGGGAGACCCCGTAACAAGGAGTCAAAAAGCGCCTCAATTTTCGCTTGATTCCAGCAGAACTCACGCTGGAGAGACGGGATTACGATTGGTTGAGAAGCCGCATCGGCTACATCCCCATCCGGTTCAATGAGTCGCCCCACTAGGTCCCGAACGGATGTGGTTGAGTGACTAAGCGTGACGTTCCCGACGAAACTATGCGTAGTGTCTGCCACTTCTGCTGAATAGAAAGCCACAATATTATATTACTTATGCAGATCCTGTTTTGACGGTTGTGGGTCATAATATCCAGGACGGTGAGACCAAAGTAGAGAAACAAAGAACGTTATGCGGTGTATAGCGTCGGCAACCGAGGCCTATTCACCTACCGAGCAATCGTGCGAAAAGCCCACTTGATTCAGTACTGTCACCGTCCTCTTGCTTTTCTCCTCCCCCATTCAACTGAGAGCTCTCTGAACCAGCCTCAGCGGCACCGTTCAGTAGCTCATCAACGGAGTACCCGATCCACTCAGCGAATTCCTCCGGTGCGCCGATGTAGACGCTTGTGGATGATTTCTCGGACATGAACCGTTTGGGGAGGCGCTTCTCGTAGTCGTACACCTCGTACTCTTCGCGGTCGAAGTCAGCCGTGATGGCATTCGGTTCCGACTCGAACGTGACACGGCCGCCTTGGATATCCCGCTGCCACTTCAACCGCCCCGTGTCGTACGTCTTCTCGGCCGGCTCGTCAGCGGGGAAGTACTCGGGTTGCTCTCGACCGGCTTCGTTGTAGAATTCGCGGACAATACGGCGAACGTCTTCGATCGTGCCGTTCCCGTCAGTCCACGGTTGTTCGGTGAGCATTCGTCGGGCGACGTAACTGAAGATCGGGTTCTGTCGTTCCAGCACCTCTGAGAGGTCTTCTTGTGCTTCACGGAAACCCGGGTCCTCCGGGTTGGAGGGGAAGGAGACGTCCATACTCAGGATTTTCATTCGATTCCGGAACTCGGATTTCGGGAGCGCGTCGTTGGTGGTGAAGATGAGGCACGGCTGATCGACGCTGGTTGGTGTCCAGTCGCCCCAGTAGTTTCGGATCGGGCTCCACCGCTGGATCTTCTCTTTCTCCGCGTCGATGATGGCGTACGGGAAGCACGTGTCCCACTCGCGGACGCCGCGGACCTCCTTAACGCCCACGTCGTCTGCGTCCACACCGGAGATGACCGTGTTGTCGGAGACGAGTCGTAGGATGTACTCGGTGAGCTTGTCCTTCCCCGCGTCGCTTTTCCCTTCGATGTAGAGGTGTTGCAGGACGTTGTCCAGCGTTCGTGAGGGTGACGACAATGCCTCGGCGTACTGGTTGGCGAACGGGGCCCAGAACCCGTAGAGGAACGCCTCGTACATCTGCGCCATCACTGCGGTCTCGGACTGCGTGTGGCCGTGGTTCTGGACAGTCTCGATGTAGTCTTCGATGGTTTCGAGGCAGTGGTCCAAGACTTCGGGGGTTGGCTCGTCGGTGGCGACGAGAATCATCTCGTCGTCCTCGCCGATCACGACCTGCTCGGCCTCCGGCAGGACCGACATCGTCGGGATAGCAGTCGATTCCTTGACTTGATTGTTGTACGCGCTCAGCGGCGCAGTGATGCTGTGGTCTTCAACAGTCGCGCCACGGTCACGGAGCCCGGCCCCGAACTCGTCGGCAGTGTCTTTATCGACCTTGCTGGTTCCCATCCGTATCTTCTCGTCGGGCGCACGGACCCGCGGCCGGTCAAGCCCGTCCGTCAGCCCCGTTTCGTGATCCGATTCGACGATCCCGACGTCTGGTGACTCGTCGTCGTCCGGAGCGACAGTCGAGTCTTCCTCGTCCGTTGGTTCGTCCGGTTCGATGACGTTGCGGTCGGCGTTCTCGGGTTCTTCGACGAATGCGACCGTCTCGTCGGCGTCTTCTGGGTCGTCGACGACGGCAGTGACTTGGTCAGCGACGTCTTTCAGATCCTCGACAGCATCCTGATTCAGGGCGGCAGTATCGCTTACGTCGAGATCGCCGGCACCAACCCAGTACTCGATGCGGTTCTCCCGCTCTTCCGGTGAATCGGCTTCCTCCAGTGCCTCGACAAGCCCTTCGAGGAGTGTCTGGTCGCTGTACCCCTCGCGGTACTCGTCGACGAACCGCTCGAACTCCTCGTCCAGTTCGGTCCCAACATCGGTCGTAATGACGGAGATTTGGTTCGTGTGGTACTCCCAAGAGTTCCGCGAGAGGTTGGCCGACCCTTGGACGAGCTTCACCGTGTCGTCCGGCATGACGATCCGGTAAATTTTCGAGTGGACGGTCTTCCGGTTCTTCAATCGAATCGTAAGTCGATCGTCCTGGCGCAGTCGGACGAGCGACCTCGCCGTCGAGACTTCATTCACCTGGTCGGCATAGTCTTCGGCGTTCCCAATGAGCACGTCAAGTGAGCCGATATCGTACTCGGTCAGCATCTTCACCATCAGGTCGGGCGTCTCCGCGTACGTCACGGCGTCCACGTGACGAGCGCCTGCGAACAAATCGAGAAAGTCATCCCGCTCTTTCACCATCGCCAGGCGGTATTCCGCAGCCCCGGATCCGTAGAACTCCGGCATATCCGCGAACCTGTCAAACGAGATATTCGCCGTCAGTTCGTCCATACACACAGCAGCGGTCTAACACGAATAAAACCGTACCGTGGAGCGGTAGTAGAGCATTCGCTGTGGACGCCCAGAGACACTCACTGCTCCTCGCTATTGAGAGAACCTTGACAGATGATCTCGATTAAGCGGGAGTTCTTGCCTCTCACCCGATGGGCGAGAGCGGGGTGACCAGAAGGACTTCATCCCTGACGGCAAAATGATGGAATGGCCGCACACCACTGCGGCCATCGAAATTCGGCGCACCACCGTCGAATTTCGTAGGTGGAACCCCTGGTACCAGGGGAGTCACTCTCTCTTTGAAGGCTGAACGTCCCACCTGAGCGCCCAGCACTTGTCGACAGACACTTGTACATATCAATGTACGCAAAACGATGCTAAGATTGCTCGATAGCGACACCGGTCGCAAATTACAGTTCTCGGCCTTGTTTAGACGCTGTAGAGAACGCCTCATTCCGGTGAACTAACTGACCTCTGAGTCAGATCTGAAGAATATGCCCTCTCGTCTCTCACGCTTCACAGATCGTCTCGTAACACTGGCAAAACGTGCTGTCTCCGGCAATCCTGCACCACCTGTCAAGAAAGGTGATGGCGGCTACGCTGACTGGGTAATCGTTGTGATCCACGGTCTCCGCGAATACCTTGACCTTCCATATCGACGGCTTCTCGATGTTCTCCACGAGATGCACGGGATCGTCGAGAAACTGAATCTTGAACCGACTGAATTACCGGACTTCACGACCGTCTGCACACGGAAACAGCGGCTCAAGATGGCGGTCTGGCGAACCCTCCTTCGGCTCTCTGCTGATCTTCACGATACCGGAGACGTGCAGGCTATCGACGCAACTGGCTTCGACCGCCACTCGGCCAGCCGTCACTACGCAAACCAGACAGGTTACACCTTTAGATCGGTCAAGACGACGGCTTTGGTAGATTGCGAGACTAGTACTGTTTTGGATATCCATTGTTCAATGAAGCAGCCTCACGACACCCAAGTTGGCAGGCAGGTACTCACACGAAATCTCAACCGATTACAGATCGTTACCGCTGACAAAGGATATGACTGGGATGACCTGCGTGAAGAACTTCGGGAGGCCGACGTTCGGCCACTGATCAAACACCGAGAGTTTCATCCGCTTGATATGGCGCACAACGCTCGTCATGACGATAACATCTATCACCGGCGATCAGTAGTTGAAGCCGTCTTCTTTGCGCTTAAGCAGCGGTACGGTGACACGCTTCGGGCTCGGACATGGTTTGGATAGTTCCGAGAGCTTGTATTAAAAGCGGCTGTGAGAAATGTCGAACTTGCTTCCTGATCTCGGTTAGTAGAGAGATGGACTGATCAAGAAGAGGTCTGCTGGTCTGAAATAGTTCTGCGGAGTCCGAAATAGAAGGCTGGGATCAGTACACCCGTCAGAACCACTCCAAGGAGTATCGGAGTAGTTCCCGTCGGATCTGGGCTGAAGGTGAATGAGATTGAAAACCCGAGAAACAACGCAAGCACGACCGAGATTACCCCTCTCACTGTGGCCTTCATAGTCAGAAATCCCATTGAGAGTTCAATAAGCGTGGTGATTTCGACGCCAGAAGTACAATTCACTTGGCAAACCGATTCGTGGAGCCATTAGCGAGTGGAACGCATTGTTGCTCCGTGTCTAAACAAGCCCCAGTTCTCCATTTTTCGTTGTCCTGATCGCATCGAAGAGCGGTTTCGCGCGCGCTTGGTATCGATTAGGTTCTCGTTGTTCGTCGTCTAAGGCCCGACGAACCTCAACGGGAGAGATCTCTGGAATCGTCGCAGAGGGGGCTAAGAAGCACGTCTGGCGTGGTGTCTAGTGCGACCACAGCTATGTACTGGGGAGAACGATAACCTCTGAATGGCTTACCCTTTTAAATCACCAAATCTTGAAACTGCATTACTCCGATGTCTCTCACTACTACACAGACAGAATCTGTCGGTCGATTACGACCGTCTACTGGTGATTGCTACAACTCTCAAGGTCCCGAACAACTCACCGGAACCCAGAGTGCTAGTATCGTGTCGCAGATCACACCGACCGGGATCGAGAAACCGAGCGACAGTACCTGGGAACCCGTTTCGTACCGATTCAATGAGCGCACGCATGAAACTCTCATAGAGAAACTTCGGACGGCAGCCGATGTTGTTAGCGCTGCCATCGATTCTGAACTGCCTGAGTCATTACGGAGCGAGGTTACAGAGTGGTGCGCACTTCACGGGTTTGACGATCCGACTGCGACGGCTACGCAAACGATCATTGCTCGGCAAGCTATGCTGAACGTGCTTCTCAAGGCAACACTCTACGAGTGGCACCACCAGTACGGCGACCTGCCATCGCTGCCCACCAATACGCGAGAGGCACTTCGACAGGTAGCAGAGCAAACAGAGAACCCAGCGTTTCACGAGTACGTGCTTGATGAGATCGTCTGGCTCGCTAACGACACCGATCTCGAACCGATACTTGACGCTCGGGACTGGTTGCTGGAGTCGGGAGAGCCGGCTGAAACCATCGGACGACTCTATGCAGATCTGATGTCGAACGACGACCGCCAGATACTCGGCCAGTTTCGAACGCCCCCGGACGTCGGATCGCTCATGCGGACGTGGGCAGCAGGTGGCGATGATAGCGTGCTTGACCCCGGGATGGGAGCAGGTGTACTTTCGAGCCCATTCGACCCACAGTGGGATGTGAGCACGGACCCTGCCCACGTTGACGGGATTGATCGGAGTCGTCTCTCGCACCTCATGGGGACGACTGCGCTCACGTTGTACGGGCAGGCGCACGACTCGCGTGCGACTGACTTCCTCGACCTCTCGCCCGCTGACCTGCAGCGAGACGTCAACGCGATCATCTGCAACCCACCCTATACGAGCGGCGATTCACTCCCAGCAGCGTACAAAGACCGAATTAACACGCAAATAGAGCAGTCGGTTGGGAGCGAAATCAGCGCACGCTCACCGCTCTACGCGTACTTTATTTACCACGCCCGACAGTTCCTCTCCGCAGGTGATCGCGCAGCGTTCATCACACCGCAAAGCTTTCTCACGGCACGCTACGGAGAATCACTCAAGGAGTTCCTTCTGGAGACGTTCTCGATCAAAGCATTCGTCCAATTTGATCCGGCTGGTGAACGTATCTTTTCGGACGCTCACACGACAGCCCTCATCACGTTCTTGGAAGCAACACCTGTGAACGAATCAAGTGGTGAAACGCGGTTCATTCGTGTCGATGAATCAGTTGAGGGGTATGACCTCCGGCGAGCAGTTGAGAGCGACGACCTGGAGAGCATCGACTGGGGAATCATCAACTCTGTACCACAAACACAACTCGATCCGGCCAGGAACTGGGAGGCGTTGTTCACCCCGACGGACATCGATACGAGCGATCTCCCACGACTTGATGAGTTTGCCACAGCCCATCGTGGGAAGACGACTGGCGAAGCGGATTTCTTCTGCCTCTCACAGACCGACGTTGACGACTTCGAACTTGACACTCAGTACCTTTCTCGGCTGATTAGGCAGCCGAAACTCGTCGACGGGTACGATTTCCGTGAGGAAGATTGGGAGGAACTACGGGAGAGCGGAGAAGACGTGTGGCTGTTTGATCCTGACGCCATTCAAGAGATTCCGGAGTCGATCAACACATTTAGCGATCAGGTGGCAGGTGACTCACCGGTACTACCAGACGACGACTCCAGCACGGTAGCGCATCCGCTCGCATACCTACGCGACGGTGTCAACAACTACGGTTTGTCAGGGACGGGCGTACTCGAAAAACGTCCGTACTGGTACCGACCGGAGCGACAAGACTCTCCCCGGATTATTATTCCGGACGGAAGTCGGGATGGATTCACGTTCCGGTTGAACGAGACGGAGGCGCGAAACATCCACAATTTCAATGGACTCTACGACGTGACGGTGAACGAGACGGAGCTGAAGGCGTTGCTCGCATATTTGAACAGCAGCGTTGCCGAGTGTATCGTTCGTAATTATACGCAGACCCAGCAAGGTGGTTTTGAAAAGCTGAGGCCAGGGGCTATCAAACAACTGCCTGTAATTGATGTGACCGAAATAAATGATAAGATGACGACTGACCTTGCTGACCTGTTCGATACTCTGAGAGAGACCGCACGGCTCGACGGTGATTGCGAGCCCGTGATTAATCGCATCGACGCTATACTCCAGCAAACCCTGTGATTCAGAGCTCGTTTCTGATTCGCTTGTCGGATCGCAGAGAGTGATACTCACGAAGCTACAGGTAAGATTGGACCAGGTAGGGGAGATAACGCGGGGAAGGTTTTTGAGCACAACCACTCTGTCGACACTATGTTTCGACGGTCCTTCCTCGGTGCTCTCTCGACGGTTTCGGCACTCCCAGTCATCCCCGACCGACTTGATCCAGCCCATCCGCCGGCTCTCCCGTCAGAGGGCAGCCTCATGTTTTGGTATCATTTCTATTCCGCAATCGAACGCGACCGGCCGATGAGTACTGATCGGGCACGACGTATGACGGTTGATGAACTCAATCTCGACACTCTCGACGACGATGAGGCTGTTCGATTGTTGGAGTTAGCAAACGACGGCGCGTATGGGAAACACGATATGCCCGAGCAGTGGAAGGGGGTTTTCGACGAATTGAGACACGATTTCTGACGCCAAAATCAATTCGCGCAGCGTCGGTTATGTATCGAAGCACAGCTGGTTCTGGAGAAATCATTGCATTCGCGCGCGATGTTCGACGGCCTATTTCCGCACTGCCGACAGGATTTTTCGAGTTCTTATCTGGATGGCTCTTGAAGTAGGTCTTCGCCGATAACAATGGAATTTTAAAAATCGACGTATAGCGCGTAAATCGGCTTTTGATGACGAAATACGCGTTTCTGTCTGGCGGAAGATCTCCCTCTCAGAGGCCAACCCTTTAAAAGCACCCAGGTGAGAAAGGTGGTGAACCGATGACCGATTCAGACCAACTCGCTGACAAAGGTCGTACCAAGTTCGAACAACCATGACATCCCACATAGACACCTTCGTTGATAGAGGCACGCGGTCGGTAGATGAAGTTTACACAGCCAAAGCCACGACAACAGACGAACAGGGGACCGTCGGTGTCCCTGTGTTCTTCTCGGCAGAAGACATCGAGAAGCAGGGGCTTGACCCGATCGGCATTGAGCGCCTCGGTGTCAAAGTCGAAGACGGATTCATTCTGCTCGTTCCTCTCGAATCCGAGACTGAGTGAGTAGGGTAACTTTGCAAGTATTTAATACGATCACCAATAGCGAGCAACGTAGAAATCGCAAGCATGCCAGGACATAGCAGCGATACACAGCCCACGATGACGTATCCATCCAAGCAGCAACACGCGCGCTGGAAGCAGGAAGCGGAGAATATGGACATGTCGCTTTCCGAGTTCATCCAAGCGATGACCGAGGCTGGGCTGAAAAAGTTCGATGTCGATATCGAACCGGACGAGTCGATGAGTGAGGTACGCCGGCAGCGAAATGATCTGAAGCGGGAACTAGACCGGACCCGGGACCGCGTTGGGAAGTTAGAAGAGCAGCTACAGACACGCGAACGGGAAGCTATCACGTCGTTTGTCGAAGCGCACCCGAGTACAGAGCTTCGTGATATTATTCAGGAAATGATCGAGACGACCTCCGATCGAGTTCCCAAGCAAGTGGAGCACTTGGTGGCGATCGGGGAACTTCGATACGAAGACGGAGAGTACTATTCAAATGACGAAATCGAGTGACCCTTACCACCGGATCGGTGTTTACAAAACCCTTGATCAGGTCCCCGATCATTCTCGACTCGCTAACTCTGCGAGAACATTTGCGGGGCGAGACGTGTGGGCAGAGTACGTCGAACACGAACTCCCCGACGCTGCGAAAACCGTTCAGTAAGAAACGGAACTCGTCGAAGAGTCGTGGAAGGAGCATATGCAGCAGTGCGGTCGCCATCCAGCGCTTGCTCAGCCTGATGATGTCGAATCGTGGTTCGCCAAGTTAATCGAGCGAATGCAGACGAAGCGAGCGTACAACCCGTACTGGGTCCGGGTAGATGATTTCTACACGTACCTGCTGTGGCATACTGACCACCCTCATTCCTACCATCCACCTCGAATGGCAGCTGGACAGGATGGTGTCACGAGGCAAATCTGGGATTTCAAAGTCCGTGATCGTTCACCATGAGCGACGAAAACCAGTCAGTAAACGACCAGCGACACCGCATCGGTGACGAGTTCAATCGACCGGTTGATCCGCTTGAACAGTACAATGAGAATTTCGTCCAGATGGAGGCTGACGGTGTCGAACCGTTCGAAATGTTTCTCGATGATATTATTCGAGACGGGTATCGGATGGACAGTACGGTTGATGAGTACGAACGAGCAATTCGCCATTTCAAAGAGTACCTGATCCAGCAGGGGCGACACCCGGCGTGCGCCAACGACACGCTTGTTGTTGGATTCGCGGAACACGAGTTCCAACACCGGGATAACCAGGCAGATACGGCCAAGACCAAGCTCACCTACGTGAATAAAGCGTATCAGTACTTCCAGAATGAAAACGTGTTCCCCCATACATCGGAGTACAGCCCGATTGATAGCGCGTGGGACAAAATCACGTGGCCCGAAGCGGAAGACAAAGAGTACCCGAAGGTAACGCGAGAAGAGATGCGTACCGCTGTAGCGGACATTACGCACGTGTTCAAGCTCGCCGTGATACTGATGGGGCTTAAATTAGGGGTGCGGCAAGGAGAAATTCGGAATGTGAAGCTGAAAGATATTCACATGGAGAATACGGAGTTGCAGAGCCATTACCCTGAATTAGGAACTCATCGACGTCTTGGTGATTGGAAAAACGCGATCTTCATCCCAGCGGCGTACAACCGCCCGGGGAACAAATCGGATCGACCGCGAATCCTGCCGCTTGACGAGGAGATGCGTCGCGTCCTCACGCAATACCTGTTAATCCGTCCTGACTGCGGAGAACCGTGGGTGTTCCTTTCACAAACTCATCACGAGCGGATTCGAGATAAAGACGGGATCAATAGGCATTGGAGAGAACAAATCCGTCCGTACATCCACGCTGAAGAGTACGAGAAGGAACTAACGAGTCACTTCGGTCGGCATTGGTTCTCCACGTTCTGGAAGATGGAGAACCCGATCGGGAAAGAATACGCGCAGTACATGCGCGGGGACAAGATTGGTGACGGCCAAGAAGGTGACACGATCGACGAGTACCTGCACGCGTACTACCCGGACATCGAAGACCAGTACCGCAACGAAATCTACAGACTCCTCCAGTAGACGAGGATCGGTTATGCAGGATGGTGTCTTCGGGAAGGTCCGATGAGTGGGAACGGTTTTTAGCGTATCACGCCTCACGTAACAGTATCCCGTGTCTGAGAGTTCTGAAGCGTCGTGGCAGACCTATTTCGGCTTTAGCGACCCGTACGAGAATCAAGACGACGTTATCGAGAACATCATCGACACCGCTCAGGATTCCGGGTATTTAGCGATGGAAGGCCCGTGTGGGACGGGGAAAACGATGGCGTCGCTTACTGCGGCGAGTTATCTCATCCGGGAAACTGACCAATTCAAGAACGCAATCGTCGTCACACCAGTCAAACAGCAACGCCAACAATTCGTTGAGGATCTTCGAGTCATAAACGGCAGGGTAGACGATCCGTTGGCTGGCGTGGCACTCGTCGGGAAACGTGATTTGTGCCCGTACGGGCGTGAAGACGTATTCCCGGCCGGGAGTAGCGTACAAGAACGATGTGAAGACCTGAGAGAGACGACCGCTGAGCTCGTTAATGAAGAGAGCGACCTACAGGTCCCTCAACAGTTCGAGACCGCAGACACGTCGTCTCCGCCGGAGCCGGTTCCAGAAGAGGACAAATGGTGGGACCCAGCGAAAGGCCGAGTTCTCGTTGAGAACGCCCAGCGAGACCCGCTCGATGAGGACGCGGAACCGCTTCACACCGCCGGGCGGACCGCCCCATACCCTCGGTCGCAACCAACAACGACGCCGGACATGACGGAGTCTGGGAACCAGCAACTGTACTGTCCGTTCGAAGCAGACTGGTACGGTCGTGACAAAGGATCGCCGGTCACGTTCAATTCAGGCGAGAATCACGTCGTTACAACTGAAGAACTCCTCCCGAACGCTGTCGATATGGGTACGTGCCCGCATCGCGCGATGACCGTGTTGATGCAGAACGCGGACATCGTGATCGGGAATTACAACCACCTTTTCGACGCTGCCAGCCGCCAGCTCACCGCCCCGATCCTCGACGAGCAAACGCTCGTTATCATCGACGAAGCACACCGAATGGAAGAACGCGTCCGGGACCTTCTTACGGACACGATCGGGTACTACACCGTCAAACGCGCGAAAAACGATCTTGAACAAATCCTTCGCCCGGCGCGGCAAGGACCGAAGAACAAACGCGATGTCGAAACACGGCTCGCATCGCATGATGTCCCGTTCGAGGCCGTCGAGCGCGTTGATGAC
>ENA-ORCO01000673-ORCO01000673.1-marine-metagenome-genome-assembly--contig:-NODE-673-length-14276-cov-3.177055_pt1 | contig 14276 bp, 9 predicted proteins | sample MGYA00248633_ERZ508508 | MGnify/ENA primary metagenome ERZ508508 (study PRJEB26179, sample SAMN06268845) | marine metagenome | isolation source: A23 P1 aerobic enrichment on pine of planktonic cells taken...
CTCGATTCCCTCGATGGTCTCGTCGACCCGGACGGCGACGTGGTCGAACCCGCCGTCGGCGGGCTTCGCGAAGGATTCGTCGGGTTCGAGGTGAAGCACTCCGCCCGGAGCGAGCCGCACCGAGAAGAACGGTTTCTCGCCCGACTCGTAGCGATCCATCCCCTCGATTCCGAATCCCAGCGCGTCGCAATAGAAGGCACGGGCGGTCTCGACGCCCTCGGCGGGGATCAGGAGTTTCGCGTGGTCGATCTCAGTTCCGTTCACACCCGCGGGTTCGGCGCCCAAGCGCAAAAGTCCGGTTGCTGTTACCGCGGTCGGGTCCCGGACCGGGCCGAGCATCCGAAGACCTATTCCGCGCCGCGGGTAGAGCCGACGTGAGCGATGTTCGTCGGTCACGAGTTCCTCGCGTTCGCGCTGGTCGGCGTGCCGCCAGCGATCGGCTTCGCCGGCAAGTGGCACATCGTGCTCGGAGCGGTCGAGGGCGGCCGGTGGGGGGTCGCACTCGTCGCAGTCGTGAGCACGCTCCTGACGCTGGCGTACTTCGCGCGCGTCGTCGAGCGGATGTACTTCCGCGACGCGCCCGCGCCGGCTGAGGAATCCGTCGCTGCGGCCGCTGACGGTGGCGACGCGGAACTGGCGTCCGACGGCGGGAGCGACGGCGACACGACCGGTTCGACGTCGCCCGAGCAGATCGAGTTCCACTTCGTCGCGTCGACGCCGGCCCAGTCGACACAGGAAGCGTTGACCAGTGCGGTCGAAGCCTGGGGCGAACAGCTCGACGGCTACGAGGTCGAACCCCGGATGGAGTTCGTCGGCGTCACCGCGGCTTCGCCCACACTGAACCAGTACCTCGGGACGGGCAACCCCCCACACCTCGTGATGGGGAACGCCGAACTCGCCCAGTTCTACCAGAACGTCGAGGACACCAGCGACTTCCTCGACGAGAACTTCAACCTCCCGAGCGCGGACTACGGTGGTCCCGTCGGCGAGAAGTCGACCGTCATCCCGGACCACTTCGTCGTCCAGGCGCGGTTCTACCGGAAGGACCTCTTCGAGGAGCGCGGACTCGACGAACCGCAGACCTGGGAGGACCTGAAGCACCCAGACATTATGCAGGACCTCGCGCTGCAGACGCCGCAGGCAGCCGTCGGGCTCGCAGCGGCCCTCTCGATCAACAACGCCTACGGGGGGTCCCTCGACGACGTCCAGCCGGTGATCGACTACTACAACGAGATCCAGGACGGGGGTGCGGAGTTCACTGACAACTTCCTGGCGCAGTTCACGAGCGGCGAGTACGGTTCGTTCATCCGCTACGACTACTCGGGGCTGGACCTGAAGTACAACGTCGAAGACATCGCCGAGGAGAACGTCGGCGTCGCGCTCCTCGAAGGGCCGAACGGAGAGGCGGGCGCGTTCAACGCGCTGTACGGCTACGCGATGCTGGCGAACGCACCGAATCCAGAGGCGGTGAAGAAATTTATGGACTACGTGCTCTCACTGGAAGGCCAGGAGAAGTTCCTCAAAGCGTACGCGCGGCCGATCCGCGCCTCGGAGATGGATATGCCCGACGAATTCCCGCCGCAGAGCCGATACGACAAGACACAGTTCACTGTCGATCAGTCGGCGCTGGTCGAAAACCAGGAGACGATCATCCAGGACATCACGCGCGGAGCCAGCCTGTAAGCGATGGCGGCCGATCAAGTATCGATGGGCACGCGGGCGACGGGTGCGGTCCGGACCGCCGTCGGATCGGTAGTGTCCCCGACGTCCGAGCGACAGCGGGAGATACGGCGCATCGTCGCCCTCTGTCTGCCGTTCTCTGTGCTCTTGGTGTTCTCCGGCGTCTTCCCGCTGACGGAGATGTTTCGAATCAGCTTCTCCGAAAGTCGGCTCGTGACCGAGGGCTTCACCCTCGAGTACTATCGGACGATGGTGAACGATCCGTACTATCGGAACATCGCCTTCAACACGCTGTGGTTCGCGGCCGCGACGACGGTTGCGTCGATCAGCATCGCTGTCCCCGTGGCGCACGCGCTCGAAAAGTACAGCCTCCCCGCGAAGTCGGTGATCCTGACGATCCTGTCGTTCCCGAACAGCCTCCCCGGGATCGTCGCCGCGTTTATGATCATCATCCTGTTCGGAAACACGGGCGTCTTCACCAACCTCCTCGCGTTCCTGTCGGGGCAATCGCGGATCGACGTCGCGATCTCGACGGGCGTGTTGGGGCTGTTCTTTGCGTACCTCTACTCGATGATCCCGCGCGCGCTCCTGTTGCTCCGCGGGACCTACTCGGAGATTAACACGGACGCCGAGGAGGCGGCCCGCGTGTTGGGAGCGACGCCCCTCCAGACGTTCCGCTACGTGACGCTCCCGCAGATCAAACCGGGGTTGATCGGCGCGTTCATCCTCGTGTTCCGGACCGGACTCGCCATCTTCGGGACCGTCCTGATCCTGAAAGGCCTGCTCGTCTGGACGCTCCAGATCGACCGTGAGCTCGCTCAAGGCTTCAACATCGCGCAGGCCTCGGCGATGGCGACGATCTGGTTCGTCTTCGTGTTCGGGTTCACGGTGCTCGCCCTTCGGTACACGAGTGCGGAGGTGAGCATATGACCGAGCGGTTCCAACAGGGCAGCCTCTCTGCGCGCTTCGGCCGGCCAGTCGTCACACTCGTGTTGGTGCTGACGCTCGTCTTCCTCGCGTTCCCGGTCGTGATGACGTTCGTCAGTTCGTTCGCCTCCGATTGGTTCGGCGTCTTCCCCAGCGGCTTCGTCACGGTACAGAACTGGGAAGACGTCATCGTCGGTACCGGCGTCGGTGCCGACGTTGCAGTCGGGTCCTCGCTGGCGTACAGTACCGGGCTTGCTCTCGGTGGAGTCATCATCAACCTCATCGTCGGGGTGCCGATCGCGTACGCGGTCGCACGCTACGACTTCTGGGGGCGAGACTGGGTCAACGTCTTCGCGATTCTCCCGCTGGCCCCTGGGATCATCCTGGGTGTGGCCTTCCTCCGGACGTACCCGGATCTCTCGACGTCCGGTATCGCACTGATCATCGGCTACTCGCTACTGAAAGCGCCGTATATGGTGATGGCGGTACAGTCGAGCTTTCAGTCGATGGATCTCCAGCAGATCGAAGAGAGCGCCCGCTCGCTCGGTGCGTCGTGGCCGCGCACGTTCCTCACGGTGATCGTCCCGAACGCCCGGACGGGCATCATCGCCGGCTCGATCATCTCCTGGACGCTCGCGGCCGCGGAGTTCAATTTCTCGTATATCGTCTACTCCCGCGGGACGCCGCCGCTTGCGATCTTCCTGTTCAACAACATCACGAACGCCTCGTTCCTGAACGCGGCCGCGGCCGTCTCGGTGTTCTTCCTGCTCATCGCACTGGTCACGATCTCGCTGCAGATCGTCGGTAACAGAGGGACGATTCGGAGGGTCTAACCAATGGCAAAAGTCTCACTCGAAAACGTCACGAAACGCTTCGATTCCACAGTTGCGGTCGACGACGTCTCGATCGACATCGCCGACGGCGAAGTGATGGGAATCGTCGGCCCGTCCGGCTGTGGCAAGCCGCCGGCGCCCCGGCTCGCCGCCGGCTTCGAGACCGCCACCGACGGGACGATCCGCTACGACGACGAGGACGTCACGCCCGTTCCGCCGGAGAATCGAAACGTCGGCCTGGTCTTTCAGTCCTATGCGCTGTTCAACAATATGAGCGTCCTCGGGAACGTCACGTTCGGCCCGAAGATGCACGGCGTCGGCAAAGCTGAACGCCGAGAGCGCGCGCGTGAACTACTCGAACTCCTCGACATCGAGGAGTTAGCCGACCGCGACCCCCAGACGCTCTCGGGCGGCCAGCAGCAACGTGTCGGCCTCGCCCGCGCGCTCGCGATCGAGCCCCGGATTCTGCTGCTCGACGAGCCGATGACGGGGCTCGACGCGAAGCTGAAACAGACTCTACGGCAAGAGCTCGGCCAGTTGCTCGACGATCTCGGCGTGACGACGTTGTACGTCACGCACGACCAAGAGCAGGCGATGTCGATGTGCGATCGGATCGCCGTGATGAACGACGGCCACCTCGAACAGATCGGCACGCCTGCGGAGATCTACGAGGAGCCGGCAAACGAGTTCGTCGCGGGCTTCATCGGCACCGCGAATCTGCTCGATGCGACGGTCACGGACGGGCGGATCTCGTTCGGATTCGGCGACGTCGACGCGCCCGACGGGCTCCGATCGAGCGGCGACGTGACGGTCCTCGTTCGCCCGGACGCCATCCGCGTCGGCGACGGTGAAGACGACGCCGCTGTCGAAGTGACGAACCTGTTCTATCAGGGCGAGCACATCCAGGCGACGGGGGCGCTTGCCGACGGCCAGGAACTGACGCTCCAACTGGATCGTTCGCTGACGAACGTCGAGACGGGCGATACGCTGGCGGTCGGCTTCGATCCCGAGACGCTCCACGTCATCGGCTCGACCAGGTGACTGGGAGAGAACGGTCAGGAGACTGGGGGAGAACGGCCAGGTGCCTGCGGAGGGACGTCGAGTGCCATCTGCCGTCCCGTATTTACTGTCACTACCCATACTGGTGATAATTTTTAAGATGACGACCTGAGAAGATGTCTGTTGGGCAAATGACTGATCCAAGCCTCGAAGACGCGCTGGACGCGGCGGGCAGTCCGATGGACCTGCTCCGTGAAAACCGTGGGCGACACCCCTATCCGGTTCCCAGCGAGCACACGAACTGGATCGAGGAGGAACGGAGTTGGCGGGAGACGTGCAGCCTGTCGGACCTCTCTCACCACCAGAAAGACCTCTACGTCGAGGGACCCGACGCGCTTGCGGTGTTCGTCGACCTCGGAGCCAACGACTTCGAGGGGTTCGAGCCCGGTCAGGCCAAACAGTTCGTCGCCTGCAACACCGACGGCTTCCTGATCGGCGACGCGATCCTGTTTTACCTCGACGACGAGCGGTTGAAGCTCACCGGCACGCCGATCACGCCGAATTGGGTCGAGTACAACCTCGAAACGGGCGATTACGACGCGATCGCGACAGCAGACGAGCGGTATCACGACAAGGACGAACCGCACAGAACCTTCCGGTACCAGCTACAGGGGCCGAACGCGCTCGACGTGATGAGCGCCGCAGTCGAGGGCTCGCTCCCGGAGATTCCGTTCTTCAATTTCGACGAGGTGACGGTCGCCGGCGTCGACGTGCGCGCGTTGAAACACTCGATGGCGTCGAACGTCGGCTTCGAGATCTGGGGGCCGTGGGAGGCGAGCGAGACCGTTCGAGAGGCGATTCTCGACGCCGGCGAGGACCACGGCCTCCACCAACTCGGCGAGAAGAGCTACAAGGCGCAGGGCTCTGAGAAAGGCTGGATCGCCCGTCCGCTCCCCGCGATCTTTGGCGACGAGATGGTGGAGTATCGGGAGTGGCTGGACGGGGACAGCTACGAGGCGAGCAGCACGCTCGGCGGGAGTTTCGCAGCCGACGACGTGTCCGAGTACTACCTGAATCCGGTCGAACTCGGGTACGAGCGATTCGTCGATTTCGACCGCGACTTCCCCGGCAGAGACGCGCTCGCGGAAATAGCAGAGGCGTCGCAGCGCCAGAAAGTGACGCTCGTCTGGGACGACGACGACGTCATCGACCTGTTCGCGTCGTTGCTACGAGACGGAGAGACGTACAAATTCTTCGACCTCTCGATGCCCTACTGGGCGGTCTTCCACTACGACGAGGTCCTGAAAGGCGGTGAGACCGTCGGTCTCTCGAAGTACTTCGGCTACACCTACAACGAGCGTGCCGTCCTGTCGCTGGCACTCGTCGACGAGGAGTACAGCGAACCTGGAACCGAGGTGACGCTGGTGTGGGGCGAACCGGGCGGTGAATCGCCGAATCCCAAAGTCGAATCGCACACGCAGACGGAGATCAGCGCCACCGTGGCGCCGAACCCGTACGTCGAGGCCGAGCGCTAGCGCAGCCAAAGATTATTGTAATTTGATCATCAATTTCTTTATTGATGCACATCGTACTTCCAGTAACCAAACAGCTCCGCCGATCAGCGTCGGATGGGCGAGTCGTACAGGCCCCGAAGACGCTCAACGACCGGAGGGCGCTCGCCGGGCACACAGTCCCGGACGGCCAATGAGCGTCGCCGACCACGAGGCCGTGATCTTAGACCTGGATGGGACGGTCTATCTGGGCGACAAACTCATCCCGGGTGCCGGCGAGACCGTACAGTTGCTGCGCGAGGAGGTCGGCGAGGTGCTGTTCCTCACGAACAAGGCCATCGCCCGGCGCAGCGACTACAGCGAAAAGTTGCGACGGTTCGGCATCGACGTCGAGCGCAGCGACGTCGTCAACTCCGGGTGGGTAACCGCCCAGTACGTCAGCGAGCGGTTCCCGTCCGCGGCGGCGTTCGTCGTCGGCGAAGCGCCGCTTCTCGAGGAGTTCCGAGAGGCAGGCGTCACGACAGTGACAGAGGAGCCGGGCGACATCGTCGTGGCATCGATGGACCGCCACTTCGACTACGACACGCTCGAGACCGCGCTCCGAACGCTCGAAGACGGTGCGCCGTTCCTGGCGACGAATCCGGACCGGACCTGTCCGACTGAGAAGGGTGCGATCCCGGACGCGGCGGGGATGATCGGCGCCATCGAAGGCGTGACGGGGCAGACCGTCGACGAGGTACTCGGCAAGCCGTCCGCGACGATGGTCGAGACGGCACTGGGAGAGGTCGGCGTCGATCCCGGCGACTGCCTGATGGTCGGCGACCGGATCGAGACGGACATCCGGATGGGTGACCGTGCCGGGATGACCACCGTCCTCGTGCTTACGGGAGTGACTGACCGCGAAATGATCGCCGACGTGAACGTCGATCCCGATTACGTCCTCGACTCCATCGCCGATGTCGAAGCCCTCGTGGAGTGACGGTCCGGCGCCGGAGTCGACAATGCCGACAGTGTACTCGGGACCGAAAGTCCGGTCAGACGTCGTCGCTCTCGGTCAGGACGTCTTTGACCACCTGAGGATCCTCCAGAAGCTGGTGCTTCGTGTAGCTTCCCTCGGCGCTCCCACCACTGTGTTTGGACTGCTCGATGATGTCGAGAAAGGCGTGTTCTTTCAGTAAGTCGCGGACGCGACGTAGCGACAGCGTATCCGAGCCCTGGCCGTCGCAGATGTTCTCGTAGACCTCGTAGACGCGACTCGTTCGGAATCCCTCCTGTCGCTCGCTCGACAGCGAGAGGATCGCGAGCGCCTGCAGCACGTACCGGGAGTGAGGCGTCGACCCGCGGATGAGTTCGCGGAAGCGATCCGTCTCTGCACGCTCGCGGGCCTGCGTCACGAACTCCTCGCGAACGATCTGTGCGCCTTTCGATTGAGCTATCTCACCGGCGTACCGAAGAATATCGATCGCCTTGCGGGCGTCACCGTGTTCTCTGGCTGCGAGCGCTGCCGCGCGCGGGATCGTCGAAGGGTCGAGGACGTCGTCGCGGAAGGCGTCCGACCGCGCCTGCATAATATTTCGGAGTTGGTTGGCGTCGTACGGCGGGAAGACGAACTCGCGTTCACAGAGGCTGGATTTGACGCGTTCGTCCATCCGGTCTTTGTATTGGATCTTGTTGCTGATGCCGATCACGCCGAGTTTGCACTGGTCGATCTTGCCGGCCTCCCCCGCCCGCGAGAGTTGCATCAGGATGTCGTCGTCGGAGAGTTTGTCGATCTCGTCGAGCAGGATCAAGACGACATCGTACTGTGCATCGAGGATTCGCCACAGCCGTTTGTAGTACGTCGACGTACTGAGCCCCTTGTCTGGCACTTTGATGCCCGTGACCTCGGATTCGTTGACGCCGTCCGCGATGGTTTGGACCGCTTGCGTCTCTGTCGTGTCCTGCGCGCAGTCGACGTAGGCGAACGTCGCTTTCACGTCTTCCTCGCCGGCGGTTTCCACCAACCGCTGTGAGACGTACTTCGCACAGAGCGACTTACCCGTGCCCGTCTTGCCGTAGATGAGAACGTTGCTCGGACTCTGACCGAAGATCGCCGGATTGACCGCCGCCGCCAGATCTGAGATTTCGTCGTCGCGACCGACGATCCGTCCCTCCCCCGGAAGGTGGTTGATCTCCAAGAGCTCTTTGTTGGAGAAGATGGGGTCTTCTCGGGTGAAGAGGTCGTCGCTGGTGTTCGGCATACTACAGGACACCGGGTTTCCGGTGAAATGCGTTGTTATTTCCCCCGGTTCGCCGGTTATGCTGTCGGACACATATTCGAGAATCATCGCGACATCCTGGGGTACCGGGCATCTTCGTACCGTTATGTCCGACGGATGACAACCGCGTTGTTCCGACGGTGCACGGCGACCGATTCGACAGATCACCGGACGACACACACACCACGTTTCCGGTGAACGGGGAAAATACCAGGGTGACATCCAGTCGAAACAGGGGTTCAGTTTCACCGGAAACACGGTGTGTGGCGAGGTCTTAGAATCTGGCCGACAACAGTACTTCCCAAGCGATGACTCAAATACGCACTGAGACAGGCCGATACGTGGGATCGTCGGCTATCGTTATTCCACGGCGAGTTAGTATGGTCGTGTCGCTGTGACGTTCTCGGATCGTCCGTCCGACACCTACCAGAAAAAGCGGCGCTGAGTCTCGGGTCTCTTTCCTATCGAACTGCTTCGATGAAGCTGATTTGTGATAACCTGATTGGAGTCAATGGTCGGTAACGAGTATCTAGTATATATTTGTTGCTCTTCAGAGGACAAATATCGGCTCGTTGCGCGCGGATGTGTTGTCGTCGTCGCTCCTGACGAGGGGGACTACCAGCGGGTTTCACCGGAAACGTGGTGTGTCTCCGCGTGGTATTCGCCACACTTCGACTGTTCTCGGCATCGCGAGTGAGGTCCGCGGTCTTTCGGGGTCACACGATATGGCTGGGGAAGAAATTGGAGATAGCTATCAACTCGAGCCGCTCTAATTACGCTCAATCTGAAATAGTCGACCTCGAATCCGATTCTTCTTGGCGTTTCACCGGAAACACGGTGTGTTCTCGTGAGAAACTGAGGATCTCGTCCACCAAGTCGAGACTGCTATCTCGAAGGGGGTCTCAGTTCCCCCCGTTTCACCGGAAACTCGGTGTTCGCGATTCACCTTCACACGGTGTTCGCCGGACCCAGTTCGTTGGCATTTCACCGGAAACACGGTGTGGGTGGCTTTGACGGACGTAGGCGCAGTTTTCTGGACACACTCTCTACCTATCCCTTCGAGTCGACGCCAACATACGAACTCGAACCCACGTAGTCGCAAACCGTTTCCCGGTTGGGACCGTCCCGAGAGACAATGACCGAAGAGGAGGGGACTGGCGGGCCAACTGCACCGGAGGGGGCGTCTCCCGAGGCGACGCCTGCCGACGGTTCTCACGACACCGACGGCGCTTACGATACCAACGGGTCTCACGCCGCCGAGACTTCTGCTGCTAACGTCGATCTCGATCGCTTCCACGACGTACTGGAGGCGGAGGGCCGTCCGGTCGTGACGGCTTCGGAGGTTGCACGCCGCCTCGACACGACGCAGTCGGCCACCGCCGCAGACCTCGACGCGCTGACTGACGACGGATCGGTCGAACGGGTGAACGTCGAGACGGACCCGGTCGTCTACTTTCCGAGTGAGTGGGCGAAACTCGCCGAGCGCGAGCGGATCGTGCTGTTCCCGGAACGGCGACAGATCGTGGTCGACCAACCGACGCAGTACACCCGCGCGCAACTCTCCCAGTTCGCCCACCTCGTCGACTCCACGGGCGAGCGAGCGCGGTCGACTACTGACCGCCAGACGACCACCCGCGGCTACATCTACCAGATCCGCCAGGAGGACGTCTGGCAAGCCCCCTTCGACGACCTCGCTGACTTGCTGTCGCTGATGCGGTCGGTGCTCCCGCGGCGGTCGCCCCCGCTCGAGGAGTGGGTCGAATCACAGTGGAAGCGCGCGAACCGGTTCCGCCTGTTCACCCACGAAGACGGATACGTCGTCCTCGAAGCCGCCTCCGAGAGCCTGATGGGCAACGTCGCGCGGCAGAAACTCGACGACGAACAGCTCGTCGCGCCGATTTCGGATACGCAGAGCTGGGTTCGCGACGGCGCCGAAGCCGAGATCAAGCGGATTCTCTACGAAGCGGGCTACCCCGTCGAAGACGACCGCGACCTCGACACCGGGGAACCGCTCGACGTCGAACTGACTGTCGACCTGCGCGAGTACCAATCTGACTGGATCGAGCGCTTCCTCGATCAGCGCTCGGGCGTCCTCGTCGGTCCCTCCGGCGCGGGCAAGACCGTGACCGCCATCGGCGTCCTCGCGGCGGTCGGCGGCGAGACGCTGATTCTCGTCCCGTCGCGGGAACTAGCCGCACAGTGGCGGGCCGAACTGCTCGAACACACGACGCTCACCGAAGAACAGATCGGTGAGTACCACGGCGGGCAGAAGGAGATCAACCCGGTCACGATCGCGACCTACCAGACGGCAGGGATGGACCGTCATCGCTCCCTGTTCGACTCCCGCGGGTGGGGGCTCGTCGTCTACGACGAGGTCCATCACATCCCCTCGCGGATCTACCGACGTAGCGCCGATCTCCAGACGAAGCATCGTCTCGGCCTGTCGGCGACGCCGGTGCGCGAAGACGACAAAGAGAAGGAGATTTTCACGCTCATCGGACGCCCGATCGGCACCGACTGGTCGAAGCTCTTCGAGGCAGGGTACGTTCAAGAGCCCGAGGTACAGATCCGATACGTGCCCTGGGGCGAGGAGTTCGCCCGCAACGAGTGGGCGAGTGCGGACGGCCGCGACAGACACCGGATCGCAGCCGAGAATCCCGAGAAGATCGACGAAACGCGGCGGCTCCTCGATGCGCACTCGGACGCGAAGACGCTCGTCTTCGTGGATTGGCTAGATCAGGGCGAAGCCCTCGCGGACGCGCTTGAGGTACCGTTCGTGAGCGGAGAGATGCCACACCACCGTCGCGAGCGCGTCTTCGAGTCGTTCCGCGCGGGCGACCTCCGAACCCTCGTTGTCTCGCGCGTCGGTGACGAGGGAATCGATCTCCCGAACGCGGAACTCGCCATCGTCGCCTCCGGACTCGGCGGCTCCCGCCGGCAGGGTGCACAGCGCGCCGGTCGGACGATGCGTCCTGCTGGCGGATCGCAGGTGTACGTGCTCGCGACCCGCGGAACCTCGGAGGAAGACTTCGCACAGCGGCAGATGCGCCATCTCGCCGAGAAGGGTATCCGCGTGACTGAGACGGACCGAAGCACCCGGGAATCGGACGGCGAGAGTTCGGCATCCGAGGCCTCGCCCGCGACGACTGATCCCGCCGCAAACGGCGAGGAGTAAGCATCGGATGGCCGACCAGCGACGGGACGTCGACACCGCCGCGTGCGCGCGCCATCTGGCCGACAGCGAGCGCCTCGCTCGATACCGCTCACGACTTCGAGACTCGCTCACCGACCCGCCGGTCGCTGACGCGTTCGAGGCGTGGCAGCGGTACGTTCGCGAGCGACACGGCGACGTCTTCGCCACGCTCGCAACCGCGGACGGCGATCGATCCACTGGCGGCGGCGACCGATCCACTGGCAACGGCGACCGATCCACTGGCGACGGCGACCGATCCACTGGCGAGGTTGCTCAATCTATCGCTGATGTTTCCCAACCGAATGCCGACGTCGCCCGCGACCTGTTCGTCGAAACCCTCGCGTTCGACTACCTCCTCACCGAGATCCTCGATGCGGTCGAACGAGAATTCGAGTGCACGGCCACACGCTCGCTCGCCGCGGACGCCGCGATTCCGTTCACGCCGAATTTCGAGGCCGTGCACGAGTCGATTTTACCCCATCTCGACACCGGAACCGCGGACGCAGGACGCGACTTCGAAACGTGGGCGTCTACCTTCGCCCGCGAGGCTTCGAGTCGGGACGTCGCACTCCTCCATCGTGAGTGCGTCTCGCCGCTCGCCCGTCGCGCGTTCGGCCGCTACGACACACCGCAGGGGCTCGCCGCACTCGCCGTCGACTCTGCCTTCGACGCTGGGCCGCCTCACGACGAGACGCAGACCCGAGACGAGACACCAGGCCACGACGAGACGCCGATCGCTGCTGATCGACCACCTGCCGACCTCCCGCTCGTAGTGGACCCCGGCTGTGGCGCCGGTGCGTTTCTCGCTGCGACGGCGACCCGGTACGTGGACGCTCTCGCCGAGCACGCACTGAACGCCGACGGCAGTCACGGGGCTTGCATCCAGGCCATCTTCGATGCCGTCCGTGGATTCGACGTTTCACCGACGGCCGTCCGTGCTTCGCGCTTAGCGCTGGTGCTCGCCGTGCGACCGTTGCTCGCCGCCGCCGACGGGTCGCCGACCGTCGCACCGCGGGTCGTTCTCGGCGATGCAGTCGACGCGACCGCAGACGACCCTCCGCTCGACGGTCGGCGCGCGGACGTCCTCCTCGCGAATCCGCCGTGGCTGACCTGGGATTCGCTTCCGGAGGGCGCGAAAGACCGGTGGCGAGCGGGACCGTTCGAAGAGGCCGGGCTCGAACTGTTCGACCACACCGGCGCCGACGCCCGACTCGGATACGCGAACGACGATCTCTCCGTCCCGTTCGGGTTGATGTGCCTCCACCGGCTCCTCCGGGATGGTGGTCGTGCTGCACTCGTCCTCAAACGGGACCTCCTCACCGGCCCCGCTGGGACGCGTCTCCGTCGACCGCAGGTGGGACACCGATCGATCACGTACGATCGCGTCCACGACTTCGGCTCGTTGTCACCGTTCACCGACGTCGATGCGGGCACCGCGCTGTTTTCACTTCGTCTCTCACCCGACGACGGCAGATCACCGTTCCCGACTGCAGAGGGTATTCCGACCTGTCGCTGGACGGATGTTCCGGCAACGACGTCGGCTCGCTACGTCGACCGCTCCGATGGAACGTCAGCGTTTGAGTCGCTGACGCGGATGCGGGCCTCGTTCGACCGTGCGGAGACGCATCTCGTACCCGCAGACCCCGAGGACCAGACGTCACCGTGGATCCGCGCCGACGCCGAACGAAGTGCACTTGGTTCGAGTCCGTATCGAATCCGTCACGGGGTGAAAGACGACGCAAAGGCGGTTTATGCCCTCGACCGAGAGACCATCGAGAAGCAGGAACTCGAATCCGAGCACGTCTTTCCGTATCTGAAATCGAAACACATCGTAAAGTACGGGCTGTTCGGCCACGACCTGCAGCTCGTCCCCCAGCGACAGGCGGGCGAGGACAACGAACCCGAACTCAAGCAAGAAGCGCCGGCGACGTACGCGTATCTCGACGCGCACCGCGAACGCCTCGTCGATCGCGGGTCGTCGTGGTTCGACGATGGGCCGTTCTACTCGCTCTTCGGGCTCGGCTCGTACACGTGGTCGACGTACAAAGTCGTCTGGTGCCGGCTCGGTTTCAAACCGCACTTCACGGTCGTCTCCACAGTTTCCGACCCCCTCGTCGGTGAGAAGCCCGTGATACCCGGCGATCACTGTATGTTCGTGGGGACCGACGACGAAGACGAAGCGCACTACCTCTGTGCGCTCCTCAATTCGGCACCGTACCAGCGCTGTCTCCGTACCATCTCTTCGGGCGGGAAATCGAGTCTCTCGAAGTCGACGGTCGAACGTCTCGCGTTACCTGAGTGGCGAGCGGGTCCGCGGCAGCGACAGCTCGCAGAGCTCTCACACCGTGCCCACGCCATCGTTCCCAACCACGTCGACTGCTCGAAGCGCGCGTACAACCAGAAGACGATCCCCGAGCTACAAACCGTTCAGACCGACATCGACCGCACGGCAGAACAGTTTCTGTCGGTCCTCGACGAACAGCCATCGCCCGAGGGAGAACGAACCGGACCGACTGACGGCGACGATGAGTAACCCTTAAGTCCAACAGCGGCGCTACGTTGAATTGCCCGCCCTTAGCTCAGCCTGGTAGAGCAGCCGACTGTAGATCGGCTTGTCCCCCGTTCAATTCGGGGAGGGCGGACTTCCTTTCCTGCCGAACCGTATCAGACATCTGAATTCGGTTGTTCACTCGATCTGCACTGATCGTCGAAGTCGCTCGGTTGCTTGACGGTGCGGACAAATACCTGAACGCCTACTTCTCACCGATAAGCTCAGTCGAACCCTTCTCAGCCGGCGGCTGAAATTCGACCGTATGGCTGGTGTGTCGGGCGTGGGTCTTCGCCCATCGCCGCGCAGGCCGTTCTTCGAGGTAGC
>ENA-ORCO01000675-ORCO01000675.1-marine-metagenome-genome-assembly--contig:-NODE-675-length-14252-cov-2.571287_pt1 | contig 14252 bp, 15 predicted proteins | sample MGYA00248633_ERZ508508 | MGnify/ENA primary metagenome ERZ508508 (study PRJEB26179, sample SAMN06268845) | marine metagenome | isolation source: A23 P1 aerobic enrichment on pine of planktonic cells taken...
TAGTACAGAGCACCCTTGTCAAACTCTACCGAGCTTGGAAGATGCGTTCGTCCAAACGAGAGGGAAGGGATCCTGACGTATTGTCTCGAGTCCATACCGCAACCCCCTCCCCCCGTCATCGATGTGTAAATCACCGAGGAAGGACGGGTAGAGGCGATAGAGCGAACAGTCTCAATTAGGGACAGAGCAGCTAACGGCAGTGATATCAAGGAAAGAAGGGTGTAGAACAACGGTCATTCGGAGTGATTGACCTCGTTCGGTCAGCTGGAGCATCACTCCACCTGACACTCACTCTAGGTCCATTGCGGTTCTGGTTAACCCGGAGGTTACATAAAACTTCGTCAGACTAGAGTCATAAGTTCTAGAGAAGTTAATTCTGGAGTGTTATGGCCTCTCCCCCGTATATTCGGCTGTTCCGTCCGTTTATCCGCAATTTCGCCTTCTCCCCCCGCCCCCTTCTCACGGTTTTACACATCGATGACGGGGGGAGAGGGTCCCCGTTTCGGCCCCAACGATATCGTCTTTACTTCGGGTTCACGGGTGCGATGTATTCGTTCTTCCACGAATCGCCCTCTCGCCACTGCCAGTAGTAGTAGCGGTACGACTTCTCTCCCGTTTGCTTCGTTGTCTTCACCGTGATGTAGGCTCCGCTTGCAGGAACACCGTCATACTCCTCAGGATCTGTTGAGATCTCGCGTTCTTCAAGCTCCTCGAGTTCCTCCTCGTCGACCTCTTCTTCAGCGCGCCGACGTTCCAGTTCCTCCTGGCGTTGCTGTCGTTTCCACCTCGCCAGCTCAGTTGCATACGATGCGACCTCATCGAGACGCTCCGGCGATTGCTTCTCCAGTGGCTCGCGGAGATATTTCGGGAGGTCGGGCGCTGGTGGTTTCGATGACTCCTCTTCTCCCATAGTTCCCCCACGAGGGGCGACTGACATCAATCTGTGGGGTAACTTCTACCCAATTCCTTTCTTCGACTCCTCCCTTCACTCGATATTCAAGAGCAGATACCGAAATTCAGCACTTCCTTCTGGGTCAGATGGGATCTCGTATTCGTATCTTTCCCAATCAAGCTCGTATGCTCCATCTAGTGAGAGTGTGCGATCTCGTTTGTTTCCTACTGTCCCAGCACCGACATCCTCAGCCCAGGTGAGCGTACCCTCCAGAGTTTTCCCGTCTGTGAGGCGGAACTCGTAATCAACAACATCGTCTCGTGTTGGCTCTTGCCAGTAGAGGTGGTCGTTTGTGAGCAGGATCACAACTCCACGCTCACACTCGGATGCTTGGACGAGTGTCTCAATCCTTGCGATGTCGTCGATGAAGTCGAACCTCGAGACGTCTTGAGCTGAGTGGCGGCGAAGGTCAAAGGATTCGTCACCCCATTTCCCTTCCAACGCGTCAGGCTTGTACTTCAACTCGACTGGAATGGTTTCTCCATCTATCTCGATCCAGATGTCGATGTATACGTCGTCAGTTGACCCTGGGAAATCAGTTCCAGCAAATCGCCGTTCTAACCGAAGACGAGCTTCCGGGTATTCTTGATGTAGATGCCAAGCCAGAGCATGTTGAAAATCGGCTTCATGATGGAAGATTCGATCGAGATTCTCTATTACGTGCCTGAGGTTCAAGCCGGCCATACTGAAAGCTGAGTCAATGTATCATCAAATATATTCACAAATTTGGGACGATGTGGGAGAGATAGGATATTACGCAGTTCGGCTGGCCTAGTTACCCCACGGACTAAGATTCACTCCGCTTCTGTGGGGTAACTCAACTTGGAAATCACTGAAACCCGACGGCAGAATCGTCGTCTGATGTAGAGTCGATCCAACTGTTATCGCCAGAACCGGCTTCAGGACCTTGATTAGAGGAAGATGACCCATTGGTCATCTGGATTTCCTCGTCGCTCGGGAAGTCTTCTAACGAGATTTTTTCGGCATTACGCGTCGCCGCATTCCGCTTCGATTTCGTGACTACTTCTTCGATATCTGCTCCACTGAGACCGCGACTTCGGCTTGCGAGATCTGCAAAATCATCTCCTGAAAGTTCGTGCGGAACCCCCTGTAGTTTCGACTGGAAAATCGCGTGACGGCTCTCCTCTTCGGGAAGAGCTATCTCGATATGCGTGGCTAATCGCCCTGGTCGAAGAATCGCTGGGTCGATATCCTCGGGACGATTCGTGGCTCCAACGACGATGGCCGTTCGATCGTCCGCTGTGAGGTGGACCAGAAGCTCGCTCGTAATCTTCCGATCTTCAGCGTGTGCTCCGCCGGCGCCGACATCGCGACCGCCGAGGCGATGTTCAGCCTCGTCGAGGAAGATCACGCAGGCCCCCATCGACGCAGCTTCTTCGAACAACTGGCGAACTCGTTGGGGGCCCTCGTTGATCCACTTACTCGTGATGTCTGCAGGACCCAGCTCGACGAACGGGACAGCGAGTTCTCCTGCCAGTGCTCGAGCGAACAGAGTCTTCCCCGTTCCCGGTGGCCCGTGGAGGAGAATCCCTCGCGATGGCTCAATTCCGAAACGGTCGAAACGTTCGTCACCTTGTGCGGCCGCCTTGATCGGTTGGAGCACCTCGTCTGTGAGTTGCTGCTTGACTTCGTAGTAGCCCCCGACGTCGTCGAAGCCAATTTCTGAACTCATCCAGCCGTACTCGAACGCTTCGTCGTTAGCTGCTTTGGCTGGTACTCTGGAGGAGTGGGTGTGACGCTGACTCTCGCCTGAATCAGTCGTATTCGACGAGTCTGCTCCATCCTGGTCTGTCTCTCCTTCCTGTTGGATCTGTCTGAACTTCTCGTAATCGACGCTCGGCGTCACATGACGGCCCGTAGCGTAGTGGTACCCGTTTTCTCCACGTGGATTATAGTACATCGCCGACACAATTGAGGCAGCAACGACTATTCCGAGAGCCGCCTGTATCCGAACATCGCCCGGAACGACTGCTGAGAAGAATCCAAACTGTGGAACTGGAAGATAGGTAGCAATCCACGAAACAGCCTCTGCGGAAAGCAACAGGACGACGAACAACTCATACACCAGCGCGAATGGGTAGAGTCCGATGGCATCTACTGACTTGAAGACGGGGATGCCAATCCCGCCTGCGACAAAGACGATTAAAATCCCGAGGCCGAGTCCGACTACAGCGGTTGGTGGGAGATTGAGCCAGGGAGCGACAACCCACATGTGGATGAGCGCCAACGTCGACCAGGCAAGGACGAGGAATACCCGGTATATGCTCCGCTTTTTGTGATCTCGTTCAATGACTCGGTAGGTCACGTACTCGATAGTGGCGAATATACCGAGAAAGACGATGACGGAGAGAACGGTATTGAGGAGTTTCATCGGCTTACGAGGGGTTGCCAGGTCTGTACACTGAATACGCCATTGAACGACGCACTCGTGCGATTCTACACACACTCTATGCCGTTACTACGCTATAACATCTCGCTCGGTAAAGACGAACTCAAAGTCGGAACGTCGTAGTTCCAAATATGAGTTCATAGCGTCTCTGATTGCTCGCTTCCAGTATCATTCTCCCACGGAGGGTTGGAGGCTTGACTCGGTCCCTCTCTTTGGGCTGCCCAGTCGAGGTCTGCATCACTTGCTGAATCAGTCAACTCGTCGTTTCCAGGGCCGATGAGGTGTTTCCCACCACGCTTTCCCATATTGTACGCTGCGTATGGGCTTCGCGTCATTGCCCCTGCGAAGACGATTCCGCTTGCCTTTCCAGCCTTAACTCCCGTCTTCCCGACTTGCTTGCTGGCTCGACCGGTCGTGATCGCAGCTCTTCCTGGCGCTTTCGCCGCGCTCTGTGCAGTCCGAAGTCGCTTCACACTCCTGGCCGATTTGGAGGCGTCATCTCTGAGCGCCACAGCCTGTTGACCGAAGCTCTGGGCTCTATCGTTAATGTCGATGGTTGTACTCCCACCAGATGCGGTCTCGTAGGTCACCTTGCCCTCAGCATCGGGAGTCACAGTGGAGACTCCAGTTGCTGGCTCTTCAGAACCAGTCAGAATCCCTCGACTGGACGCCTCTGCGACATTGAATTCGCCATTCTGGTACGCTTCGGTCAGGAACTCACGATTTGCATCTGCATCGTCTGCGGCGGCAAGATTCTGACTGATGGCTCTCCGGTGATTATCGATGCTCTCCGTTCCGATTGCTCTACGAGCGCCACCCAGACCGCCACTCTTGGCTTTTGAACCAAGTTTCTTGGCCGTGGAACCTGCTCGACTCGCATACGACCGTGCCGCGTTCACTCCTGGGGCACCAGAAACCAACCCGGCAACCGAGCCTTTTCTTTTAGATAAGAATCCGGGTGCTGAATCGACACTGTCCTCGACGGCTGATTCTCGCGTTCCCAGCGCATCTGAGATACTACTCCGCATCGTGCCACCGACGGTCGAGTTCCCGGTGGAGGCAGATGGATCCGACGCGGTCCCTCCGCCACCGGCAGCACCGGCTGCTCCACTACTTGCCCCACCGGCGCTCCCACCACTCGCTGCTCCAGATCCAGAGCTGGAGGCGCTGCTGACAGCCGCCGAACCGGCACCCGCGCCGACAGCGACTGCACCGACGCCGGTGGCTGCGATTGCGGCGGCCACCGTCATCGTGAACGCGGCGTCGACACCGAGCGGCTGACCCGCCCAGCCGATGGTTTTCCAGATCACGACGAACAGGATGATCGGGAAAATCAACGCCAGTGCTGCAGAGACGTAGAAGTCAGCCACGTCGCCGGTCGCGGAGATCCCACCGGTCGCGATGACGTTGAACACGCGCATCACCAGTGAAATAATCGGGCCGACGAGCAGGGCGTACACGCCCATTCGAAGCCACGTCGCAGCAAAGTTGCTGATCGCCTTCATCGGGCCCCAGTTCGCGTACCAGAGGACGGCGAAGAAAGGTGCTCCCACGGCGACCGTGACGACGATGAACTGCCGGAGGACCAGCAGGACAGACGCAAGGATCGTCGCGATGAGCATCAGCGGCACCGCCACGAGGAGCGCGACGACCTCGACACCAAGTCCGAGCGTGGATCCCCAGCTCCCGCCGAGGTCGGCGTTGAACGTGAGGACGAACGTCGCTGGTGCAAGCGCATTCGTGACCGCGTTCGAGGCTTCGATGAGGAACCCGAACAGCGGCTGAGAGATCGCGATGAAGAAGATGACGGCGACCACGCGGGCCACCATGTTCCAGAGTGAGGCCTCGCGGTCCTGACTGAACGGCATCGCGATCAGTCCGGCGGCGATCAGAATCGGGAGCAGTGCAATCGAGAGACGGAAGACGTCGTCCCAGGCGGTCGTGACCTGGGCACTGCTCATGATCGCTGGATCGATGTTCAGCAGTGGCTTCAGCCCGAAGTTGAACATGAAGTTGATCGCACTCACGAGCATCGAGCGGATGAACTCGAAGAGCGCCCGAGCGATAGCGTCGGGAATCCAGCCGAGGTCTAAAAGATCACCCATCGGCCTGATCCTCAATGTCGTCGACGCTTCCGCCCGGCTGCGTCATGCGAGTGATCCCCGTCGTGTAGAGTAACGGGTTCATGCCTCCTCCGGGGTGTTCCCGTTCCCGCTTGCCCCGGCTGGCCCATCCGGATCTACATCGCTGGCGTCTATCGATGGTTCGTCGATCTCGACAGAGAGACCGTCGTCGAAATCAGCCTCCATCGCCATCTGGAGGTCCATGTCTCGATTCATCACGTGGGGCAGGTCGGTCATGTCGAGGTCCTCGTGGAGTTCGACGTTTCGAGCATGACCCTCACCCTCGACGAGGTCGACACCTTCGACGCCAGCGAGCCAGTCCCACGGGTCTAGCGCGTCGTCAAGGACCGTGTGTTCGAACGGGCCGCTTCGAATTTCGAGACGGCGTCGACCGTGGACACTCGTCGCGAGCAGACACTCCGAGTAGTCCGAGTCCTGTCCACGCGCTGCCGTCTGGATGAATCGGATTTCGTCGGCGGACAGCCCGTAGTACTCGGCGGTCTCCTCGGAGACGGATTCGGCGTAGAACAGGCACTTCACGTCACAGTTCTCGTACACCTCACGGCGTTCAGGCGTCCGAACGAACTCGTGGGCTGTCTGGCTCATCAGCGTCAGGCCCGCCTCGTAGTGGCGGGCGTGCCGGATGTAGAGGTTGATCAGGTCGCGTGCGGCTGGCCGGCCCAGAAGGTAGTGCGCCTCGTCGAAGGTCACGTCCACCTTGTACGGCGAGCGCTTGGCCTCGAGGTACGCCCATGAGAGCATCGCGTGGAGGATGAGCGGCATCTCGCCCGTGTCTGCGAACGAACTCATGTCCATCACGACCAGCCTCGAGGAGAGGTCGAGGTTCGTCTGGCCGTTCAGATTGTGGTTGATACCGCCGGGCTTGAACGACTCGAACTTCGGTTGGAGCGAGGTCGCAAGTGCGACATGATGCTCGGTCGGGGAGACGATTGTGTCCGAGAACGGGACACCCTTCGCAGCTGCACTGCTGTCGGATTCATCATCAAGTTCGTCACCGAACACACCGAGCGCTCGGAAGTGTTCCACCTCTTCGTCGTCGATAACGCCGGCGTCGGTCGCGGCTTCGATACCGCCGGCTGCGATGACGTTCACCCCTCGGATCAGGTCGTCGATGACAGGCGACTCGTTGCCGTACGTGTCGAACTCTCCGAGGATGATCCCCTTCGAGAGATACGCGTAGTGGGCTGCCTGAATGAGGATGCCCTCCTCGCCGGCGGACATCCCGTCACGCTGTTCGAGGTGCGTGTTCAGCATCTCGATGACAGACCGAATCGTGAGCGCGTACGTGTCCTCTCCGCCCTCGTATTCGGCCTCAGCAGGCGGCGAAATATCCAGCGGGTTTACCGTGTAGTTCCCACCGAAACGGATTACCTCGCCGCCCAGCGACTGAGCGAAGCGTGGATAGTCATCGCCGGCGGGGTCGAACAGGATACACTGAACGTTCGGGTCGCCGAGCAAGCGACGGTAGATCTCCATCTTCCGGAAGTAGGACTTCCCGGACCCCGTCTTCCCCGAGATCGCCATCGAGTGTCCCGATAGCGCGTAGCGGTCGAGGATGACTGGACGCTTCGTATCGTCGAACCCAAACAGGACGCCCTCCGGGTCGTAGATGGACGGCTCGACGAGGTTGAAGAACGTCCCCAGCGCTTCGAGCTGGATCGGATGGGTGTTGTTGATCGTATCCGTCGCGAGCGGCGCGACGGAGCCCATCGCGTCCAGTTGTTGGTGCTTGACTGGACTGAGGTCGACGTCTTGCTCGGCGAGGATGGCTTCGACGCGGTCGAGCATCTCGTCCAGTTCGTCCTGGGTATCCGCGACGAGTTCGAGATAGATCGAGACGTCGTAGAGCTTGGTCGTTCCTCGAATGGTGTTCTGGAGGAGGCGTTCGAGGTCTTGCCGTTCGAGTTCGTCCTGATAGGTGTCCGTCCGACCGCGCTTCTGCTTCACCGCGACCGAAGTGACGGCCTGCGTGTACCGCTTCTGAAGCTGGCGACGAACGTCCTTCGCGGCTCGTGGTCGAACATGCAACGAGAGTCGGAGATCGACATCAGCGAGCGTGAGTGGGACGAGCCAGCCCAGCCCCACCTTCCGCGGGAACGAGGTGACCGTCAGAATCTGTGAGATCCGGTCGTCGCGGATTTGGAACTCCGGATAGTCCTGGACGACTCGCGGTGCGATGAGTCGCTTGTCGAGTTCCCCGCGCTCTTTCATCGTCTCCATCGGCGTCGCGAGGTCGACGTCGTCAGCCTGGAGCTGGTAGGCCGCCCACTCGATGTTTTCGGTCGTCGTCTCCTTACCGAGGAGATTCAGGTAGTCGAGAGCGTGCTGTGTTTCTTCGCCCGACAGCCCATCTATCGGGAGCCGTTCGTCGCCGTCTTCCGGTGAGTCGTTACTGAACGCTTGCGTGATTCGATTGATCATCTCTGGACCTCCAGCCCCGGTCGAGCCAGAGTAACCGCCGCCCGGTGAAGCCCGGGTCGCTCAGACATCTGCCCCCTCCGTCGGAGAATCGTTGTCTCGACTCTTGTCCGTCGGCTCACTCATCTCCTCGAAGTGTTCGAGAACGTTTCTGCGACCGCGAACGGCGAGGCCGACACCGACGACGAGGAGCAGCAACCCGACTGCATACACCTCGACGACGAACGCCGTCGACGCCGTCGGCGTACTATCCCACTGGAAGGGATACGCCTGGCTGAACAGGTAGACTGCCACAGCGGTCACGCCGACGCCAGCGAAGCCCACGATGGTCGCACGCTGGCTCGATGGAAGCAGGACGGCAAGACTCAGCAGGAAGGTCGGGAGGCTTCCCGCTGCAAGGCCGAACGAGGCCTCGCGGACGAACCAGTAGGACTCACTTCCAGGTTGACCGCTCCCGAGGAACGTCCCGAGCGCGATCACTGCGAACAGGAGGCTCGCAGCGAACAACCCCACGCCAGCGTACACCGACAACGGGGAGCGGTAGTTTTTCCCTTGACCGATGGGACCGACGGCTCTGGCGTACCACGCGAGAATCCGTGAGTTGTCGACCTGTTCGACGTACTCCTCTTGGACCCGACCACCATACGGGAGGTCGCCCGTCGTCTCCGGACGCGGATCGGCGTCCTCGTCTGGTTCGAGCAGTGCCTCTTCTTGATCGGCGCTGTCAAACGCCGCTTCCAGATCTAACCGCTCACCAGTCGCTGGATCGGTCAGCGTCTTCTCATCGGGTTGGGTGAAGACGCTATGCTCGAAGGAGATCGGTGCCTCCTGTCCTCGATAGACCTGGTAGAGGACGTCGAGAACCTTCGCTCTGTCATCGAGGATCGTGGTTTCGACGCGAGTCCGGGGGAGCTGTGAGGCGACTCGCTGAACGCGAGCCCAGACCTCGTCGAGATACGGCTCTTCGTCATCGACGTTCTTCGCCCCGCCTCCGAACGGGAGGGCATCCGCAATCGCGTCGAATCGACCGCCCCCGTCGTCTTCTCCCTTCCTGACCGCGACGGCAACGAAGAATCGACGATCTCGGACGTTCGCGAGCGCAATCGTTCGGTCGAGCCACTCCGCGTGAGCCACGCGTCCGTATTCGAGGAGCGCAGAATCAGCGACGTGATCAATGTGTGTCTGCGGAGCCACGTCCGCCGTAGCGACGCCGCCGTCAGTGGCGGGGTCCTCGACGACCTCGTCCGGGGCCTCATCATCGTCCGCTACCGGGATGGCTGTCGGCTGTCCCGTGGGCGCGCCCAGTGCATCCGGGCCGATGAAGCGTTCGAGGTAGCGGTCGCCGTCGAACCGGGTCGTCAGCGTCAGGAACTGTGTCGGGAACTGCAGCCCACGGAGGAACGTCATGTACGAGATGTACAGGCTGGTCCGTCGCTCTTCGGAGAGCGTCAGCCACTCGCGGGGCTCGATCTCGACGAGCATCGTGTACGCCGTGGGTGTCTCGATAACGCCGCCATCTCGGACGTTCTCGAAGTTGAGTAGGTCAAGCGTCGACTGCTCGCCACTGCCCACGCTACTCTGGAGATTCATTGCTCCTCCTCCGTCGACGACCCATCCAGATGGGGTCGCGTTGCGTCGAGGACGCCCTGATAGGCGAGGTCCGCTCCGCTAGTCTTCGCAGGGTACTCTCCCCAACCTGGAGGTCGCGGTTGGGTGAGCCACTCGTCTTGCGTCACGCCGATACCGAGATCGCCGTGTTCCGGATCAGGATGACGCCAGACGTAGACGTTCGACCCCGTCTTGAAGTGAAACACCGCATGAGCGTATCGGAGGGGACGCTGTCCAGGCGGTGTCTTCATGAAGATCAACCCGCCGATCCCGATGCCGACGACGAACAGCGGGAACGTGAACAGCAGTGGGAAGCCAACCGTATAGAGAACGGCACACGGCGCTAACGGGATTGCCAAGGATTCGGCGAGTCGCTTCACCGAGAAGCCGAGGAACTTCGACTCCAGGAGGTTGCTCGCGACGGGCACAGGATCGGGCATCTACTCGACCTCCTCGCCGTCACAGAGTTCCTCTTCGGTCGGAAGCACGCCGCCGTCTTCCAGCCGTTCAGCTCCCTTGATCAGCATCCCGCGCCAGTTGACGCCGTGTCGTTCACGAACCGCGTCTAACTGTTCGAACTGCTCGTCGTCCTTGATGATGATTCTCGTCGACGTCATCGCTCGACCTCAACTGGATTGAACTCGTCGACGGACGAGCGCTCGTGATGTGCTTCGGTGTCGAGTGTTCGGAGTGACCCTCGGGAATCGAACAGCGAAGAAGTCGGTTTGTGGCCCTCAGCAGAGCCACCTGGACTATCATGCCTACTGGACTCGGGGAGTTCCTCTCGTCTTCGCGGCTCTTGCCCGTGTGACCGTTCCGATACGTGGCTCCGGGGGCCTTCAGTCGAAGCGTCACCCCTCTTCTGGTCGGTGAACCAGGTCTCGCGCCCTTCGAGTCGCTTGGCTCCTTGAATCAGCATCCCGCGCCATTGCACGCCGTACTTGTCTCGGATGGTTCTGAGTCGGTGGTACTCGGTCTCGTTTCTGAACCGAATCTCGATTTCAGGCATTCTCAACTCACCACCCTCAGCTGGCACACTCGGCTAGCGAGCCGTCACTCAGGAACGAGAGTTCGATTGCAGTCACGACTGGTAGCCTCGTGCCGGCGGGGAGCGACAGGACTGCCCCAGTTGTGGGTACTGTTTGGTAGTGCATCACACCAATCCTCGGCGAGGAACCCATTTGTTTATTTCAGGAATGCGTATGGCGTAATACTGCGTACAGCGCACTGTTGCGGCAGGCGCAAGCCTGCGATTTCCGCATTCTTAGAGGACTTTTCTCGCGGTACAGCCTCGTCGATAGCGACGACCATGCTGACACCTCACCAGTTCCACCTCCCGCTGCCGTTCGCTGGTGGCTTCCTTGAACGCCTGCCTGACCTGTTGCTCCCCGTTACGGGACCACTGACAATCCCAATCGAACGATTCTACATCGTTGGTGATGTCCTGGGTTCGTTCACCGACCTCGGATGGCTGTCTCTCTTCGTATTCCAGCAGTTGCGTCCGGAGACCATACTCGCAGTCGTGGACTTCAGTTCGATGCTCGACTTCCCGCCGTGGACGGCGACCGTATTCGTCTACGCTGGACTCGTCCTGCTGGTCCTCGGCGTGATGGCCTGGCTCGGGAGCCACAGCCTCTATCGCCGTGCCTGGGGTCGCCGACTCGCGATGTCAGGCGGCGGGCTGTTCGTCGTCGGGACCGCTTTCGGGACGTTCGTGGACCTCCTGCAGTATGTCCTCGGATAAGTCTCGCGAGGGTCGCTCGTCGCCCTCGAAACTACGTCGAGTAGCCCGATTCACGAAACGACTGCGTCGACCTCCCGGTAGTCTTCCTGGAAAACTCGTGAAGACACGGCTCGTCGTGGCCGGCGTCGTCTTCCTGCTCGTCTCCAGCGCAGTCATCGGCGCAGCGGCAGGCGATCTGCTCATCCCCAGTCCAGAACCCGGCGTCGAGAAAGATTACGACGACACCTTCCGGGTGCTGGCGAGTAACGACCCCGACCCAGGCCGGGGGTCCAGTGTCGTTCAGGTCTACGAGTACGGCGAGAACGGAACGATCACCGAAGTGAACCGGACCGTGGTTACCCAGCCGGTCCAACTCTGGGACTCGAACATCCAATCACGGGACGCACTGCTCATCGCGAACGAGTCCGATATGTACCAATCCGGCCTCCACGGATTCGTCCAGGTACCGTACCGTGACCAGTGGACCACCCTCCGGGACTGGTGGGACGGCGAGTTCCGAATTCTCCCGATCTATACCGGTGACCCGAGTCGAGCCACGAGCAACGACGGCCAGTACACCGTCGAAGTCAGGCACCCGAACGGTTGGTGGAATCCGGTGTACAACGCAGACGTCGAGCGCGTCGACGGGGTCACGACGTCGCTCATCGAACTCGACCAGGAGGTCCAGAACGTCAAGCTCACCCTCGAGGGCGAGGGGCTCGACTACGGGGCGATAGAGGAGGCCATCGAGGGGTTGGGCGGGAGCGTCCACTCCATCGACCAGGTGGCCTGTGGGGAGCGCGTGGTCGAGGACCGCCGGACGCTCCAGGACTGAGACGTGCCCGGGATCCGAGAGCGACTGCGACGCGCCCGCCGACTCCTCGGCGACGAGGACGTCCAGTCGATCTCGCGGCGGTACTTCGTCTCGAACGGCTTCGACGGGACGCTCACCAGTATCGGCCTCGTCGTCGGCGCGGTCCTCTCGGGCGTGCCCGACGGCATCACGGTCGTCAAGATCGGCCTGGGCGCGGCGGTCGGCCTCGGCACCTCCGCGGTCTGGAGCGTCTGGGAGATCGAACGCGCGGAGACGAAAGCCGAGATCCTGCGGCTCGAACGGGCGATGCTCACGGACCTCGACGACACGCGCATCCAGCACGACCGCTCGGGCGCGCGGCGCTTCCACGCGGCGATGAGCGGACTCGGACCGCTCGTCGGGGTCCTGGTTCCGCTGTCGCCGTTCCTCCTCGCGGGGCGTCTCCTCACGATGGCAGAAGCGGGGGTGGTCGCGGTCGGGCTGGGGGTCTGCGTGCTGGGGGCCTTCGGCGCCTACATGGGGTCCATCTCCGGTCAGCGGTGGTACGTGTCGGCCCTGCGGATGGCCCTGGCGGGACTCGTCGTCGCCGTCGTGAACGTCCTGCTCCCCGGGTAGACCCGCGTCTCCGCCGTCTCGGCGGATCAGTCGGAGGCCGTCGCCGTCTCGGCCTCGACCTCGGCGTCGGTCTCGACGAGTACGGGAACTTCGCGAGCGGCGACGAGGGCGGCCACGGTGACGGTCCCGGCCGGACGGAACAGTCAGTCACAATCCGCGGTGCGGGAGATCGGGCCGGTAGCACCGACGATCCGTGGTATCCACACCTTGTCACTGAATCCCCGACGACCGGGGACATTGACAGAGGCTGGCGGGACGTGGTTCTCACCATCGACCCAACAGCGGGTAACGCCGACGAAATCGGGGTCGAACTCCAGATGAGCTGGGACGGCGGGGACACCTGGGAGACTGTCGTCGACGACACGTACGCGAGTTCGACGATCGGATCGGACATCCCCGAAGAGTTCTATATGGGCTTTTCCGGCTCGACCGGCGGTTCGACGAACGTCCACGCGATCGGAGAGGTCGACGTGCAGGTGCCCGCAGACCTCGAAACGACGGTCACCTCGCAGCCGGGCGGGAGCGTCGACCGCCTCGACTACGTCGAGTACGAGTACGAGGTCCTCGACGTGGTCGACGACCGCGAGCAGCAGGCCGCTGGCCTCTTCGAGATGTACCTCGGGATGGAGCCCGACCTCTGGATCGAGACGGACGAAGTCGAGGAAGAGGTCCCTGTCGAACCTGACGAAGACGATGAGGACGCGGAACCCGAGTTCGAGACCGAAACCGTCGAGAAAGAGACGCTCTACCTCGAGGCCACGCCCCAGATGACGATGAACCAGCAGTGGATGATGGGCAAACAGCAGATCGGCCAGGACATCATCGAGAAGGTCGGCGTCGACCGCGTCATCGTCCAGGAAGTCATCGACGGCATGGGTGGCATGGGCATGGGCGGTATGATGGGCGGCATGGGCGGTATGGGCGGCGGCGACATCGAGGAGGCCCTCGAGGACGCCGACGTCGATGCCGACGAGATCGTCGACGAACTCGAAGGCGCAGACGAGTAACGCAGCCCGCTGCATTGCGGTGTTTTTCTGACCCGCTACTGATACTACCGGACAGAACTCCGTGACGCCGGTCGCATGTCTGCGGCCGTCACCTGCGGGGACGGCCGCAAATCTGTTCAGTAGTATGACAAGCACGACGACGCACACCGTTCATCCGGATTACTGTCTCGAGTGATCGACGCACCCGTAGTGGGCCGCGGATCCGCCGGCACCCACTGCCAGGAGTGTGTGACCAACAGGGGCAGACTCAGACTTCCAACAGGACAACGGCTCACGCCGATGGGGCCGGATCCTCACAAATACGTTCGAGTGATGTAGAACGGTTGCGGCCGTTGACGATGTGTCATACGGTCTGCTGTAAGTCATTTCCGAAGGGACCGCGAGCGTCCTGCAGTCCCACCGGTAGCCAGTTCCATAAACCGTATCAAGCGATGTCGCGGCTCGTGTCGATCGCCACTTCTTCGGTCAACTCGAGTTTGATCGCCTCGGTCGGCTGGTGGCCGCCACGGAACTTGGGGACCGTCAGGTGGTTCTCGAGTTCGGTGCCAGCGATCTCGGTGC
>ENA-ORCO01000677-ORCO01000677.1-marine-metagenome-genome-assembly--contig:-NODE-677-length-14215-cov-3.590324_pt1 | contig 14215 bp, 8 predicted proteins | sample MGYA00248633_ERZ508508 | MGnify/ENA primary metagenome ERZ508508 (study PRJEB26179, sample SAMN06268845) | marine metagenome | isolation source: A23 P1 aerobic enrichment on pine of planktonic cells taken...
CATGACTGGTCGCCGCCGGCGGGCCAATCAGCGTGGTGACCGACCCCAGGCTGGCCGCGGCATGGGCGTGGGTGAGATTGGGTACCAGCTTCTTCACGTCCTGGAAATCGCCGTGCAGGGAGAAGCTGAGCATCCCGCCGTAACCGTCCATCTGCCTGCGCGCGATATCATGATGGGTATGGTGTGGCAGTCCCGGGTAGTAGACCTTATCCACTTTGTGGTGATCATCCAGGAACTCCGCGATGCGCTGAGCGTTTTCATTGTGCCGCTGGATACGCAGCTCCAGGGTCTTGAGCCCGCGCAGGATCAGATAGGCGGAATTGGCGTGGAGGGTAGCGCCATTGATTTCACGGTAATGATAAACCCGGTCCACGAGCTCCTCCGGACCACAGAGGATACCGCCCATGGCATCCGAATGACCGTTGAGGTACTTGGTGGCGCTGTAGAGAACCAGATCCGCGCCCAGCTCCAGTGGACGCTGGTTTACCATGGTGGCAAAGGTATTATCCACCAGCACCAGCGCGCCCGCTTCGTGCGCCACGCGCGCCAGCCGCTCGATGTCCATCACCTTGAGAAGCGGATTGGTGGGCGTTTCCAGATAGAGCAGTTTGCAGCCCTTGCGCACTTCCTCCTCGATGGTGTCGAAATCCAGGGTTTCGCACAGACAGCAGTCCACGTTCATCCGCGGAAGGAACTCCAGAAAGATCTTGCTGGTGCCGCCATAGGTGTCCTTGATGGTCACAACCCGGTCGCCCGGCTCAAGCAGTGTATGCAGGGTATTGCTGATCGCCGCCATACCGGTGGAAAAGCTCACCGCGTCCTCGCTGCCTTCCAGCGAACTCATGGTGACTTCCAGAGAACGCACCGTGGGATTGGTGTTGCGCGAGTAGATATGGCCGGCCTTGCGTTTCAACGCCACGTCGAACCATTCGTCCATGTCGTGATATTCGAAGGTGACGCTGTGATGGATGGGCACGGCGATGTCACTACCCGCCACAGGGGATAGGTGGTCCGCCCAGAGAGCGCGCGTGCTGAAGTTCCGTTTGTTGTCCGCCATAATCCTGCTCCTGTGTTTGGGGGCGCGATCAGCCAATGACAGGGACTCCGGGCCGGCGGATCGACGATCCTCTTCCTCAGGACTTTAGCACTCCCGGGTTTCCACCCCAATCCACGGAGGAAGTAAAAAGATACGCAGGATGACACCTGATAACGCATCACTTCCCCAGCTTTGCCCAAACAAGTACCCTTTCAACTCCAGAACATGACAAGGAGTCCCTGCCTCGTGCCCGACACCCGCCCCGCCACCGAAGCCAGCTTCGATCAGGCCGCTCACCAGGTCCTGCGTGATGTGTTCGGCTATGATGCGTTCCGGGGCCAGCAGCTGGAGATCATCCGATCCCTGTTCGAGGGCCGGAATGCCATGGTTCTGATGCCCACCGGCGGCGGTAAATCGCTGTGCTACCAGATTCCAGCGTTGCTGCGCCCCGGACTCACGGTGGTGGTATCGCCATTGATCGCGCTGATGCGCGACCAGGTGGAGGCTTTGCAGCACAACGGTGTACGGGCGGCCTGCCTGAATTCCAGCCTGGACCCGGTGATGCAGCGGGATATCGAGCAGTCCGCGCTGGCAGGCGAGCTGGACCTGCTCTACGTGGCGCCGGAGCGGCTGCTCACCGAGAACATGCTGGGGCTGCTGGAGCGTTCGGAGATCGGCCTGTTCGCCATCGACGAGGCGCACTGTGTCTCCCAATGGGGGCATGACTTCCGGCCGGAGTACATGAAACTGGATGTGCTGCGCCAGCGTTTCCCGCAGGTGCCACGCATCGCCCTCACAGCCACCGCGGACCAGCGCACCCGCGAGGAGATTGGCCGCCAGCTGCTGCCGGATGGGGGCGAGACCTACGTCGCCAGCTTTGACCGCCCCAATATCCATTACCGGGTCGGCCTCAAGGGCAACGCCCGCGAGCAGTTACTGACCTTCATCCGCGAGCGCCATACCGGGCATTCCGGCATTGTCTACTGCATGAGCCGAAAGCGCACCGAGTCCACGGCGGAATACCTGAGCAGCCAGGGCGTGCCGGCCGTGCCCTATCACGCCGGGCTGGACAATGAGACCCGCCAACACCATCAGGAGCGGTTCCTGCACGAGGAAGGGCTGGTTGTGGTGGCGACCGTGGCCTTCGGCATGGGCATCGACAAGCCGGATGTGCGCTTTGTGGCCCACCTGGACCTGCCCAAGAGCATCGAGGCGTACTACCAGGAAACCGGCCGCGCCGGGCGGGATGGCGAGCCGGCGGAGGCCTGGATGGTCTATGGCCTGCAGGATGTCTACCAGGTGCGCCAGATGCTGGCCCAGTCCGGCGCGGACGAACACCAGCAGAAGGCGGAACGCGAGCGTCTTGAGGCGCTGCTGGCCTTCTGTGAGGCGACCGGTTGCCGGCGGCAGGTATTACTGCGCTACTTCGGCGAGGAACACGATGGTGGATGCGGCAACTGCGACAACTGCCTGCAGCCCCCGAAAACCTGGGACGCCACCGACTCCGCCCGCAAGGCACTCTCCTGCGTCTACCGCACGGGCCAGCGCTTCGGCGCCACCCATGTAACGGACGTGCTCATGGGCAGAACCAACGACCGCCTCAGCCGCCTGGGCCATGACCAGCTCAGCACCTTCGGCATCGGCACGGACCTCTCCAAGCAGACCTGGCACTCCGTGTTGCGCCAGCTCCTGGCCCACGGCTACCTGCAGAGCGACCCCGAGGGCCACGGTGGTCTTCAGCTCGCCCCCGCATGCCGCACCCTGCTCAAGGGGGAAGCCGGCCTGTCACTGCGTGAGGACATACTGCCCGCCGCCCGCAAGACCTCAGGCACCAGCACCAGACGCAGTGCCCCGCCGGATGTGGCCGGGCCGGAATGGGAGGAAATGCGCCGCTTCCGCAAGGAGCTCGCGGACGCGGAAGGCGTGCCGCCCTACATCATTTTCCATGACGCCACCCTCAGGGAGATGCTCCATGCCAGGCCGAAGAGCCTGGATGAGATGGCCTCGGTGCCCGGCATCGGCCAGGCGAAGCTGGAGCGGTATGGGGAGCAGTTCCTCAATGTGCTGAAGGAACTTGAGGACGCGCCCGAGGAAGCCTGAACCATGGAGGCGATCGACTGTAACGGTACCCCGACCCTGAGCTTCCGCCAGGTGGATGAAATGAACGGCTTCACCAAGGGCACCGCCTTCCGGCTGTTCAAGCACTCCGGTGACGCGCTACAGGAAGGGCGTGATTTCTTCTATTGCCCGGCCCCGGACTACGGGCAGTGGATCGAGACGCTCAAGGCCGAGGGCAAGGTCTATCAGACCTCCCAGCACCTGGTGCTGCTGACCCGGCAGGGGTACGAGCGCCTGCAGCGTCTCTAACCCGCCGCATTACGGGCATTGCGCCGCTCATTCAGCTGCCACGCGAGCCAGACCACCACCAGAAGGGCCCCGATTGGCACCGCAAAGGCCAGGTGCACCTGGACGGTCCCGAGAATCAGGCCCAGGCAGCCCCCGAGGAGCTGGATCACGGTCAGGTTGCCGCCGGTGTTGTCCAACACCATCTTCTCCAGCTCGTCCGTATCGAGCCGGCGCACCTGCTGCTCCACCACGTTGGTCACATCCAGGCGCTTGACCGCCAGCTCGATACCCTGGCTGACCCAGGCCTGCCCCTTCCCGGAATGGAGCACGTTCAGGCCCTGCTTCTTCAGCCACTGCAGGGTACTGATCAGTGATTCCTCAATACGTACCCAGTTGGTCTCGTCTTGCAGGTACCGGTCGGTCTGTGCCACCAGCAACGGCAGGATCCGGTCCCGCGTCGTGGTCCCCAGTGTCTCAATCCAGGTGCCCAGACGGGCCTGGATCAGCGCCTGCACCTCGGGCTTTTCCATTTCCTCCTGGATGCCATCCACCACGGCATCCAGCATCGTCATGAAGTCATCGGAAACCTCGGGATCATTGATGAAACGGTCGAGAATGTCGCTGATCGCATCCTGATCGAACGAAAAAATGTTCTTGATGCCAAGGCCCAGCGCTCCCATACGGCGTTTCTGCCTGAGGTAATCCTCAAGCGCCCTGTTCAGCCAGCCCGAGATCCGGGGAACTTCCTGCTGCAGCCAGTGGCGCGCTTTTCCGGCGAGCCACTCACGGTTCTCCCGGGACTGGAGAAACGTGTTCAGCGTCTCCCTTATCTGGCCCCACCACTGGTCAATGTTTTCCGGGTCGCGGGCCAGATCCTTCAGGGCAGCTTCAACAAAATCCAGAGAGCGTGTCATTGCCTCAGGGCCACGTTCGCGCATCAGATCCACCACCACTTCCGTGATGCGTTTACGCACCTCGGGATCCTGCAGGTGGTCGTCAATCCACAGGGCCATCGTCTCGGTACCGGTCTCGATCAGCCGGCGTTCGCGGATGTAGTCCAGGATGATTTCCGGCGAGAGCAGTTGCTCCTGCACGCTCTCGGCCAGGCTGCGGGCGATCTGATCCTTGTTCTTGGGCACCAGCCCCTGCCAGCCGAGGACCTGGCCCTGCTTGGGCTGGAAGAGCATCTTGATGGCTAGGAAATTGGTGAAATACCCGACCAGGCCCGCCACCGTGATCACGAACCCGGCACGCGCCCAGATGTTGTCCCCGGCAAACCAATAGTCCAGCAGGCCGAACACCAGGGCCGAGGCCAGCAGCCCACGACGGAAGTTGCTGTCCCAACGGGTCAGGTCCACATCCATAGCGATTCACCTCCTTGAGGTTGGTATTCAGCGGCGACCGGTCACTGCCTCACGATACAGATGAACCACCCCCATTGCATGGCAACATTATTGCTTCATCATTTTTACATTAATCAAAAAAGATGTATTATTCGTGCCGCTTAAAGAATACCCCAGCAATCAACAGGAGTGCCTATGCTGAGTTCGACCCAGGAACAGATCCTCGCAGACACGGCCCCCATCGTGGCGGAACACCTTGAAACCATTACCGCCCGGTTCTACCCGCTGATGTTTGAGCGCTACCCGGAGGTCAACGCGCTGTTCAACGCCAGCCACCAGGCCAGTGGCAACCAGGCGCGCGCGCTGGCCGGAGCGGTTCTGCAGTATGTTCAGCTGCGCAGCAACCCGGCGGAAGCCCGGGCTGCCCTTTCAACCGCCATCGGCAAACACATCTCGCTCGGCATCCAGCCGGACCATTACCCCATCGTGGGCGAATGCCTGATGGCGGCCATTGGTGATGTGCTGGGTGATGCGGTGACGCCGGACGTCGCGGATGCCTGGGAAGCACTCTACAACGAACTGGCGGGGCTTCTGATCGACGTGGAACAACAGCATTACCACGACTTTGCCAACCGCCCGGGCGGCTGGCAGGGGCGGCGCGCGTTCCGCATCCGCAGCCGCCGACCAGAGAGCGCGGTCATCACCTCCTTTGAGCTGGAGCCCGTGGACGGTGAGCCGGTAGCGGACTTCCAGCCGGGGCAGTACATCGGTGTCCGGCTCAAGATCAACGGTGAGCCCGTCTATCGCCATTACAGCCTGTCCGATGTGCCCAACGGCCGCACCTACCGCATCTCCGTCAAGCGCGAATCAGAGGGCCATGCCAGCCGCTTCCTCCATGACGAAGCGCAGAACGGCCTTGAACTGGAACTCCTGCCCCCGGCCGGCGAACTGACGCTCACCGGCCAGGAACCGCTGTTGCTGATCAGCGGCGGCGTCGGCCAGACCCCAATGCTGCCCCTGGCGAAGCAGGCCCTGGAGCAGGGGCGCCCAGTCGCCTACCTGCACGCCGCGCGCAGTCGCCAGCACCATGCCTTCTCGGACGAGATCCAGGCCCTCCAGGCCCAGTACCCGGAGCACTTCAACCCGGTTGTCATCTACGAAGAAGGCGACATAAGCGAAGGAGCGGACGCCATTGGCATGATCGACCAGACACTGCTTTCACAGCACCTGCCCGACCCGTCCGTCCGGTGCTACTTCGTGGGGCCGGAACCCTTCATGCAGACAGTGGATGCCGCACTCGAAGCACTGGGGGTCAGCGAGAGCCGGCGCCACTACGAGCACTTCGGCCCGGCTCGCCCGCTGAGGGCTGCCTGAAAGAGACTCGACGCTCTCGCCATTCATACCTGGCAAGTTGAAACAGTGGTACCGTTAAGGCAGGGTTCCGGCCCTGCCATGCCACCAGTCCGGGGGAGCGCTCATGTCCGCCACCGAATGGATCATTTTCGTTCTTGTTATCGGCTCCATGCTCGGAGGACTGTTCTGGCTGCGCGACAGTGCCCGCAAGCTCAATATGTCCAGTGAGCAGATGGAAAGGATCCGCAAACGCAAGGCGGAGCTGGAGGCAGAAGAAAAGGAGCAGCAGGAGAAAAATGATGGGCCATAATCAAGGACGGTCTTACCAAGTGTCCACAAACCCGCTCTGCCCGGATTCTCCCTGCCGCCCCACATAGGCGGCGTTCAGCCCGCGCAGCAGCCAAGCCCGCGTCTCCTGCGGGTCGATGACGGCGTCAATCTCCAGGTAGCTGGCCACGTTGAGGGCCTTGCCCTGCTCGTAGGCCTTCGCGACCAGGGTATCGAACATCTTCTTTTGGGATGCCTCATCGGGCTGGGCCGCGAGTTCCTTGGCAAAGCCCAGCCGGACGGCGCCTTCCCAGCCCATGGGCCCGAACTCCCCGCTCGGCCAGGCGGCGGTAAAGAACGGCGCATGCAGGCTGCCGGCGGCCATCGCCTGGGCACCCAACCCATAGGCCTTGCGCAGCACCACCGTGAAAAAGGGAACCGAAAGGTTGGCCGCCGCCACAAACATGCGCGACACATGGCGGATGGTGGCCTGTTTTTCCGCTTCCGGGCCCACCATGAAACCAGGCGTGTCGCACAGTGACACCATGGGCAAACCATGGGCGTTGCACAGCTGCATGAAGCGCGCGGCCTTGTCGCCGGCGGCGGCATCCACAGCACCGCCGAGGTGCGCCGGGTTGTTGGCGATCAGCCCGAAGGGCCGCCCCTGGATGCGCACCAGTGCGGTAACCAGCCCGGGCGCGAACTCCCGGCGCAGTTCCAGCACGCTGCCCTCGTCTGCAAGGGTCCCGAGCACGTCCCGGATGTCGTAGACGCGCATGCGGTTTTCCGGGATCAGATGGCGGAGCCGGCGCTGGTCCGGTTCCTGCCAGTCATCAATCGGCCCCTGAAAATAGGCCAGGTACTGCTTGGCGGTTTGGACCGCTTCCGCTTCATCCTCGACCAGTACGTCGATCACGCCATTCGGCCCCATGACCGATGTCGGCCCGACTTCCTCGGGGCTGTAGCTGCCCAGTCCGCCCCCTTCGATCATGGCCGGCCCGGCCATGCCCAGGGTCGTGCCGCGGGTCGCGATGATGACATCGCAGCAGCCCAGCATGGCGGCATTACCGGCATAACACCGGCCCGAGGCAATGCCGATGGTCGGCACCTTTCCGGAAAGTGCAGCCATTGCCGCGAAACTATGACAATCCAGGAAGGACACACCGTTGGCATCGGTATCGTTGGGCCGCCCTCCCCCGCCTTCCGCGAAAAGCACCAGGGGAATCCGCCACTGCTCCGCCAGCGCCAGCATCCGATCCGCCTTCCTGTGCCCGGCCACGCCCTGGGTGCCCGCGAAGACGGTGTAATCGTAGGCCAGCGTAACGCAGCCTGAATCCGGAGCGCCGAACACATCCGCGTTCACCGTGCCGATGGCGGTAACCAGGCCATCCGCCGGGCTCAGCTCCGCCAGTTGCTCCACGGACTTGCGGCGGCGTTGCGCGGCCACCGCCAGGGCACCGTATTCGTTGGTACTGCCCTCATCGAGCAGATCCTCAACGTTCTCACGGGCAGTGCGTTGCCCGGCTTTGTGGCGTTTCTCCACCGCCGCCGGGCGGCGCTCGTCCGTGAGCTGTGCGTGACGTTCGAACACCTCCTCAAGGTCCGCCCGGATGTGATCAAGATCCACGGCCTCTTCGGTCTGGAGCTGCTGATCATCCACCTCCGCTGGCTCAATGAACAGCAGCGCCTGCCCTTCCGCCACCATGGCCTCGGGCTGCACGGCGAGCGCACGCACGATGCCGGACTGGCTCGCCCTGACCACGAACTCCATCTTCATGGCCTCCAGTACCGCAATCACCTGGCCAGCGGCCACGGCATCCCCTTCCGCCACGTCAACGCTGACCACCTGGCCCGCGCTGGGCGACTCGATGCCGACGGTGCCAGCCGGCGCCTCAACACTGCCCACGGGATCCACGGACGCCGGCGCGGCGGCGTCTACATGCAGGTGCGGGTGAGCCTGATCGTCGGCCGCGATCAGCGCCTCCAGGTGAGCCTCGAAAAAGCGCGTCGTGACGTCATAGTCTTCCACTTCCGGCCGCTGCAGAAGGTTCCGGAGCAGGCCCATATTGGTCGCCACGCCCTCAAGCCGGAATTCACAGAGGGCACGATAAAGGCGCTTGAGGGCTGCCCTGTAGCTGTTGCCATGAGCGATCAGCTTGGCCAGCAGTGAGTCGTAGGACGGACTGATGGGCAGGCCCACGTAGCCGTGGCCATCCACACGGAGGCCAGGACCGCTGGGTGGCTCGTAGGCGGTGAGCGTGCCAGCGGCCGGCATAGCGCTACCGTCCGCCTGCAGGGTTTCGGCGCAGACGCGCGCCTGGATGGCAAAGCCTCGTGGTGTCGGCGCCGTTTCAAGCGCCAGGTCCGCCAGGGTCTGGCCCGCCAGAAGCTCCAGCTGGGTCTGAAGCAGGTCAACGCCGGTCACCTCCTCGGTCACCGTGTGTTCCACCTGAACCCTTGGATTGGCTTCCATAAAGACGAACCGCTCCGGCTGATCCGCATCCACCAGGAACTCGAACGTGCCCAGGCCGTGATAGTTCACGGACCGCGCCATGGCCATTGCACACTCGATCATGGCATTACGGGTTCCGGCATCCAGGCTGGGGCTGGGCGCTACTTCGACGAGTTTCTGGTTGCGGCGCTGGAGGCTGCAGTCCCGCTCCCACAGGTGGCTGACCGCGCCGGTGCCATCCCCCAGCACCTGGATCTCGATGTGGCGCGCCCGCTCGATGAGCCGCTCCACGTAGAGCGCGCCATCACCGAAGGCGGACTGCGCCTCGGACTGGCAACGGGTGAACGCTTCCTCGAGCTCGCTTCCACAGGCAACCGCACGGATGCCACGGCCACCGCCGCCCGCAGCTGCCTTGAGCATCAGTGGCCCGTGCTCGCTGAAGAAGGTTCTAGCCTCGTCCAGCGTTATGGCCCGGTTGATCCCCGCAACCAGCGGCACATCATTCTGCTCCGCAAGCGCCCGCGCCGCTGACTTGTCGCCAAAACGCTCCAGCACCTCCGGCGCCGGCCCGATGAATACGATGCCGGCTTCCGCACACCGGCGGGCAAACACCGCGTTCTCCGCCAGGAACCCATAGCCGGGATGGATGGCATCGCACCCCCGGTCCCGGGCAATGGCAATCAGTTGGTCCATGTCCAGATAGGCCTTGGAGCCCCGCCCCCGGAGTGCAACGGCCTCATCGGACTTACGGGTATGCAGGCACGCCTCATCATCTTCCGCGAACACGCTCACGGACCGGATACCCAGCTCATTGCAGGCCCGCGCGATACGGATGGCGATCTCACCGCGGTTGGCGATGAGGACAGAAGAAAACGGCATCGGACGGCTCCCTGGTTTTCAGCCTGATCGACGGCCAAATGGCCGGATCCTGCGTTCAGCCTAAGAGCCTTTACGGAATGAAACCAATGAATCCATTTCAGACACCGGAATAAGCATCCCTTATAGGGGGGATGCTCTCAGTTCCCGGTATTCGGACGCCGATCTATATAGGACTGGTCGATCAGCGTGCGATGAACACCCTCCACGTTCATCGGCAGCCACTCTTCGTACATGGAAAGATGGCTGTACTCGGACAGACGGATCTCCTGCTTCAGGGTCTTCAGGTCCCTGCCAGCCAGCATGCCGTCCAGCACGGCGTTGTAGAGGGCCTTGGTGTAGGCCAGATAGTCTTCCACATCCTCTCGGGTGCCCATCTCACCGTGACCGCCCACAAACCGGTCGAAGGGCTCACCACTCAGCAGGTCCCGCGTGGAAGCAATCACGCCGTGGATGTCGTAACCCGGCAGGTCCCTGTACATCATGCGGCCGAGCACGACCCAGTCGACCACGTACATCACGTTTGCCGGCAGGAACCGCATGCTGACCGAGCCCCGACCGTTATTCGGGCCGTGATAACGCAGCTGCACGCGGCTTTCCCCCAACCGGAGTGTCAGTTCATCCGGAAAGGTCAGCTCCGGCATTGCCGTGGGCGCCCGGGTCCACTCCAGATCCTGCGCCGCGTACTCGTGGGCCACCACCGTGACCTCGTCACTATCGAGCACGTCGCCGCCCATCACATGGTCAATGTGATTGTGGCTGTACACCATGTAGCGAATGGGCACATCAAACCGCTCCGCAAGCTCCGTTTTCAGCCAGCCCGCCGCTTCCTCGTTAATGGGATCGGTTACCACAATGCCTTCTTCGGTCACCATGAAGGCCGAATGGTAATGCTCATAGGAAAAGCGATAGACGTTGTCTTTGACCCGCTCAATACCGGGCTTAGGCTCCGCCATGGCCAACACCGGGCTGAGCGCAAACGCGGCGACGGCCAGAAAACCCCATTTGAGCGGCTTGCTGTTTTTCTGAGCCATGATCGTTCTCCCTGCAACCCCATCAATATTGATCGTGTACGCTCCCGGGCTCGCAAGGGATCGCCGGGAAGACCTCCAGCCGTCCCTAATCCAGCACCTGCGGAAACGATGATGCTGTCCTGGAACAACTCAAGAGGGCCTGCTAGTTCTCTGTAGGCCCTTTAAGCCCTAGGCAGGCCCTCGTCTGGCGAATCGCTTCGAACGTACTTATACACCGTATTACGACTAACGCCCGCGAGTCGTGCGGTTCGGCTGACGTTACCACCCACCTGCCGATAGAGTTCCTGAATCCGGTTCTCCAGCGCTCCCGCGGTTTCCCGGGACACAGCCGGCTCGGGCAGCTCACTCTCCCCGGCACCCTCCGCGGGCGATGACTCCATCACCCTGTTCAGGTCATCGTAGAAATCCGCTGGCAGGTGTTCGCGCTTCATGATTCCATCATCAGCCATGGCATGCGCTATTTTCAGTACATTCGCCAGTTGCCGCATATTCCCCGGCCAAGGGTGTCTGACCAGCAGATCTTCCACCTCTGGGCTCATTAGAACCCGCCCCTCATCCACCTGCAGTCGGTCGTACATGTATTTGATGAGCGCCGCTTTATCTTCACGATGCCGCAATGCCGGCACTTCGATGTTCAGGCCGGAAATACGGTAATAGAGATCCTGACGGAAAAATCCTTCATCCGCTGCCGCCTTGAGATTCCGGTTCGAAGCGGAAACAAGACGGATATCCACCGGGAAGACCTCACTTGAGCCCAGAGGCACAACCACGCGCTCCTGAAGCACTCGCAGCAACCGTGCCTGCACGTGCAACGGCATTTCACCGATTTCGTCAAGGAACAGGGTGCCACCATGGGCACGGCGGATCAGGCCCACCGACCCTTTACTGCTGGCACCGGTGAATGCGCCTTTTTCATAACCGAACAGCTCTGACTCAACCAGCTCGGTAGGGATCGACGCGCAGTTGACTGCCACCAGTGTCTGTTCCCGCCGACTGCTGTGAAAATGCAGTGAGCGCACCATGATTTCCTTGCCAGCACCCGTCTCACCATGAATAAGGATGGGGATGTCCTTCTCGATGATCTTCCTGGCTTGACTGAGGACCTGGCGTACTTTCCGGTCACCATGCTCCAGTTCATCGAAAGGCACTACATCCTCCGGTAATTCACTGTTACCGGCGGCCGGTTCCGGCTTGGGCTCCGGAGCGCCCTGCCCGGACGCCTGGCCTTTCACGCGAAAATCCGCGACTTTCAGCGATGGCGCCAATGGCGGCTGACCACGAACCCACATGCGGTAGCGTCCAAATACCCATAGTGTGAGCGGAGCATTCGGGGGCTGCTGACGCAGTTCATGGAACTTAAAACCGAATATCTGTTCAATATCCATCAGCGCAATGTCCTGCGCCAGCAACGCCCAGGCCCGTCGGTTCGCCGAGATCACAATACCCTGGTCGTCCAGAACCAGCAGCCCGGCCCAATGGCTGTCCAGACCACTGATATCGGTACTGAAGGTAATGATGTGATGGTCCTGTTGAAAAGCCGCGTGAATCAATTGGTTTTCCACGCTCAACGACATCAGCTTGACCATGCCCAGGGTATGGTCCTGCGGCAGATAGGCGTCGGATGAAATATCCAGAACCCCTATCATTTCCTTCCTGATGTCGTAGATTGGCGATGCCGAGCCCACCATGTACCGGTTGGCGCGCAGAAAATGTTCATCACGGCTGACCTGTACCGCGTGCCCCGCAGCCAAGGCGGTTCCGATCGCGTTGGTGCCCACCCCCCTCTCATGCCACTGATGGCCGGGGACGAGGCCATGCTCTCCACGGCCCTGGAACCGGGGCGAACCCCAGGTATTGAGTACATGACCCTGATTATCCGCCAGAACAATCAGGCAGGACGAGTTCGACAGGATATTCTCGTAATAGGGCAACACCTCGTTTTCCGTGGTGTGCATCAGATCATGATGCTGGTCCACAAGCGCGCTGACATCACCTTTCCGCACATCACCAAAGTCTGGCGGGGCGCCATGGGCCAAGCCATACCTCTCACATCGATACCACGAGTTTTCAATGACTTCCTTGTGCGTCTGGTCCGCACCAGCGACTGGATCCGCCCACGGGTCGCCGGGGTTATTGTTGTTGTCCTGCACCAATGAATTGCACCTCTTGTTGATCGCCGCACCGCGATATGCACTTCAGCCGATTATCTGATTACCCCTAAGGGAGCACCAGCGCCGGAACCGTCTCTGACTACTTGGTGAACACTCATCTGAACACTTCGTGAACACTTTGTGAACACTTATCTTGCACTATTTTGAACATTTACGAACATTCGGAATGGGCCACAACAATCACACAAAATCGTATTTGGCACTTTTTGTTTATTAAAATCAAAAATATAGGGAATTATACGCGAATTCGAAAAATTCTGGCATCAGACTTGTATGGTTACCGAATGCGTTTTGCCTTGCGCTCAGCAAGTCCGCATAACAATAACAAGTCAGGGAACCAACAATGTCTCTAACTCTTGAAAAAGTCAGCAAAGCTGTTGACGGTCAGGACTGGATAACTGATATCGACCTGAATTTGGAGCCGGGCTCCTTTAACGTCCTTCTGGGCCGGACGCTGGCTGGGAAAACGACGTTGATGCGTCTTATGGCCGGTCTCGACCAGCCTACCAGCGGCCGTGTGCTCATGAATGGCGTTGATGTCACGGGCGTTTCCGTGAGGAAACGCAACCTGTCCATGGTCTATCAGCAATTCATTAACTACCCCGCTCATACCGTCTACGACAACATCGCCTCTCCGCTGCGACTCGCAAAGATGCCCCGAGAGGTCATCGATAAAAGGGTGCGGGAGACGGCGAACATGTTGCATCTCGAAAGCATGCTGGATCGCTACCCACTGGAATTGTCCGGTGGCCAGCAGCAACGCACCGCGATGGCTCGCGCTCTGGTCAAGGACGCCGATCTGATTCTGTTTGACGAGCCTCTGGTCAATCTCGATTACAAGCTGCGTGAAGAATTCCGTGAGGAACTGCGCGAACTGTTCAAGACCCGGAACTGCATTGCCGTCTACGCAACCACTGAGCCAAACGAAGCTTTGGCGCTGGGCGGTAATACGGCGGTCCTGCACGAAGGGCAACTTCTCCAGTACGGCCGCACGCCCGAGGTGTATCACAAGCCCAAGGATATCCTGAGCGCTGAAATGTTCTCAGAACCTCCCATCAACGTGGTCCCTGCCCTGGTTACAGAGTCTGAGGTAACCTTTGATGAGACGGTGCATTTCAAGCTCAACTCCGATCTCCAGTCCTTGACCCCCGGGCGTTACCAGTTCGGCGTAAGAGCGTCCCACATCGGCCTTGTGCCCCATGCTGACGATGATCTCGAGCTCCCCATGAACGTCGATCTTGCCGAGATCAGTGGTTCGGAAACGTTCCTGCATGTGCACAACGGTGAACTTAACCTTGTGCTCCATCTATCCGGTGTCCACGAATACGACGTGGATG
>ENA-ORCO01000679-ORCO01000679.1-marine-metagenome-genome-assembly--contig:-NODE-679-length-14175-cov-3.653142_pt1 | contig 14175 bp, 12 predicted proteins | sample MGYA00248633_ERZ508508 | MGnify/ENA primary metagenome ERZ508508 (study PRJEB26179, sample SAMN06268845) | marine metagenome | isolation source: A23 P1 aerobic enrichment on pine of planktonic cells taken...
CACGTCTGCATCTGGTGCTTGATGGCAGTCACTATCGGGTGCCGCAATCCCGCCTGCCGGCACTTCAGGCGCGTTCGGGGATCTGGTTCCGCCTGGGGGGTGCCCTCGCAAGGGAGGGGCTGGAGGAGCGTCTCGAACGGGGTATGGTCCGGCTCTTCGAACCTGTCGAGAAGCAGGTCCCGGCGTTTCTGGACTGGTACTACAGCCTCGGGGGTGAATACACCCGCCTGAGTGGATGGGCGCTGGAGAAAATGGGCTTTGAAGGCAGGGCGCTGGTGGTCGGCAGAACCGAGGAACTGTTGTTTGAGGAGGCGGATTTCCGTTCGCGTTTGGTGGTGCTGGAGCGTGGGCTTGCAACGGATGCGGGCCGCTATGCGGAGCGGACCCGGACGGGGTGGCGCCGTATGATGAAGGCCGCCCTGTCGGACTATGAGGTGCCCCCGCCCCTCAACCACGCCAGGGAGAATGATCCCCGTGCACTGGATCTGGATGGGCTGTCGTCAGGGGTCATGGCGGATGAGCGCAGCAGGCTGGAGAACCGCCTGGCCCTGAGCGGTGCAGGGGGGATTGCGACGGGGGCGCTGGTGTGGCGGGCGGCAACACGCGCGGCGGTGGCCTCCGGAGGCCGCGCTGCAGCAGCCCGGGGTGCGGGCAGGGTCGCCTCAAGGGCCGGATCAGCGGCGCTGGCGGGACTGGGTATCTGCGGAGCGACCGGGCCGCTGGCGGTAGGCTGTGGCCTTGTTGCGGGTACCGCTGCCTGGATCAGTATCGATTGGGCCATGATCGAGGCGGACGAGTGGGCGAATCGGGACAGGCTGGAACAGCGTTTAAGGGAAGGGCTTAATGGCGTGCGTGATGATCTGAGGCGCCAGCTCTCCCGGGCGCTTTCTGAACGGTTGGAGCAGCTGAATGGCCGCCACAGACTCCGTATCCGCAGGACGCTGACCCCACTGGATACCATTAAAAAGGCCGCCACACAGGGTGGCGGCCAAACGGAGCACGGATGATGATCCGCAGGATAACGGGTCCGGATCAGAACCCGAGCTTGGCGGTGAACTGCAGCCTGTGCAGCTCACCGTTGCTGCCACTTTCCATCTCCTTGTCCCCCCAGATTACTTCGCCACCGAGATCCAGGTTGGAGATTGGCGAATAGATGAGGTTGGCATGTGCGCTGCTGGCGCTCTTCATCACGTTGCCCATCTCATCATCGTTATCCGAGGAAACGTGTGAAACTGTAAAATTGGAGCGCCACTGGGAGGTCCAGATGTGACGATAGGAGACAAAGCCGCCCATCTGGTTGATAAGCTCGATATCACCGTTGCTTTCGACATAGCCAGGGTTAAAGGCGCCAAGAGCGATGTAGCGTCCAAGGTTGCCAGCGTTAAGCTGGGCCCGGATATCGCTGCCTTGATCACCTACTGGCATTTTGCCAGAGAGGGAAACACCATACCCATAAGCTTTTTCGCGGGTATCCTGATCCGTGGCGAAGTCACCTTCATAGGAGACTTCACGTCCCAGAACAGCGACACTCGCATGTCCTGAATCCATGGGAACGTTGTAACGGGCGACCAGGTCTGGAACGCTTGAGTTGTCAAAGTTAGTTGCTACGCCCACGTCGTCCTGAAGGTTGGATTGAGGGTTTTCGATTGCGAAATCCCAGTTACCCGGGCTGTAACGGATCTGAGCCTGACGATTGAAGATGGTGCCTACCGGGCCGACGAAATCCAGATTCTCCGGCAGAACGCTTACGTCGTGAAAGGTGGACCAGGTCTGACCAATGGTGAAGTCCTGAAACGTCATGAAGGCATGACGGAGGCGGGTCCCATAGCTGTTTGAGACATTCTCATTACCGCCAGCACCGCGGAAGTCCACTTCAATATAGGTACCTACTTCACCGATATCAGTGTCTGTTGTTGTCTTGAAGAAGATCCTGCTTTGCTTTGCGTTTGTGTTGTAGTTTGTGCTGCTGTTATCGCCCCCTGTGGGAATTGCGGAAGGAACGAGGAATTCCTCGGACGCCGAGGAGTCGCCATCTGTCGCCTGGGTAAGGTGGGAATCCAGCTTGATAAACCCACCAACATCAAAATTCGTATTCGCCAGCGGCGTGTTCTCCAGTGCGGAAACCCGCTCCTCGAGATCCTGAGCCTGGACACCGCTGGAAGCGGCACCGATGGCAATCGCGAGGGCAGTCACTGAGAGTTTTTTGTTCATTGTGATTTCTCCTTTTAGACAGAGCTTGAGCACGGCTCATTCCGGAACGACTGCTGTCTTCCGTTAAGAATGAGCCTGCGTGGCGTACGGGATTGCCGCAATTAGACGTTGGTCGAAATTCATTGATCCGTGGCCGCACGCCCTGCGTAGTGAATCGGTACACCCGTCTCAACGCAGGAAGCACCCATGATCACACTGCACCACCTCAACAACTCGAGGTCCCAGCGCATTCTCTGGATGCTGGAGGAGCTGGGGATGGACTACGGCATCCAGCATCACCAGCGGGACCCGAAATCCAGCCTGGCACCGGAGAGCCTCAAGCAGGTCCATTCCCTTGGAAAGTCCCCGGTCATTGAGGATGAAGGGCGGGTGATTGCCGAATCCGGCGCCATCGTGGATTACCTGGCCCGCAAGGACCCGGAGCGGCGTCTGCTGGTGGAAGAAGGGGATGAGGGATTTCTGGACTGGACCTTCTGGATGCATTACGCGGAAGGGTCACTCATGCCGCCACTGGTCATGCGGCTGGTGTTCGAGAAGGTCCGCACCGGGCCCATGCCGTTCTTCGCGCGGCCCGTGGCCAAAGGCATTGCCGACAAGACCCATAAGATGTTCCTGGGTCCGCTCATCGCCTCCCACCTGGAGTTTGTGGAGGACCATCTGGCGCGCCAGGACTGGTTTGTGGATGGGCGTCTTACAGCGGCGGATATCCAGATGAGCTTCCCGCTGGAAGCGGTGGTGGCTTCCGGGATGGCGGGGAGGCGTTACCCCAACATTGCCCGTTATGTGCAGAACTACCAGCAGCGCCCGGCCTATCGGCGCGCCCTGGAGGCCGGCGGCGAGTACGCCTACGCCTCCTGAACTGGCCTGCCGCCCTGTTTCAGATCCCGGGCCATGTACAGGGCGGCGATCACCCGGGCCTCGTTCATGTCTTCCCGGGCCACGAGCTCGTCCAGTTGTGAGAGCTTCCAGGTGAAGACCTCCAGCGGTTCCGGTTCGTCGCCCGGGAGGCGGGACTCGCTCAGCCCCTCGGCGAGTATCACCCGGATGTGATGGCCCATGTAGCCCGGTGACAGGGTCATGTCCTTCATCCAGGCAAGGTGTTCCGCCCGGTATCCGGCTTCCTCCTGGAGCTCCCGGTTGGCGGTCTCGCGCCAGTCCTCGCCATGTTCGGTACCGCCCTTGGGCAGGGTGATGTGGTATTCCTCGGTTCCCACTCCGTATTCACGGATCAGCACCACGGTGTCGTCGTCCAGAAGCGGTACGCACATGATGCCGGCGATCGGCGGGGTGCGCAGGCGCTCGAACTCGCATTCGGTGCCGTTGGTGAAACGCAGATGCACTTCCTCGATCCCGAACAGTCGGCTGCGGGCGACCAGTCGTGTGTCCAGTATCTCGGGCTTGTTTTCCATGGTTTCAGGGCCTGTTCTGTGAGACGGTAAGGCCAACAGTCTGGCTGGAATGGCAGCAGGGCGCAAAACCATGAATGGCAACCGGTATACTCCAGAGTGGCACCTGTTCAGCGACAGGGAAGCTCAGGCCCAAGCGCTGGCGGGTCATGTGGCCAGTGCCCTGCGCCGGGTACTGGCCCGGAGCGAGGCGGTCACCCTCCTGGTCTCGGGAGGGCGTTCACCGGTCCAGTTCTTTGAATGCCTGGCTGACTGTGCCCTGGATTGGGAGCGGGTGTGGGTGATGCCGGTGGACGAACGGGCCAGTCCGCCGGAGCCGGAATCCCGCAATGAATGGCTGATCCGCCGAAGTCTCCTGACCGGCCAGGCCGCCGGTGCCCGCTTTGTGCCCCTGGATCAGCCCCTGGAGGCCCGGGCCCTGATGGACCGCGTGCCATGGCCACCGGTTGTGGCGGTTCTGGGCATGGGCGAGGATGGGCACAGTGCCTCCTGGTTCCCGGGGGATGCGGCATCACTTGAGGCCCTCCGGAACACGGCCGGGCCCGCGGTGGTGGCGACCCATGCCGCGAGCGGGCCGGTTGAACGGCTCACCCTGAACTGGCCGGCCCTGGCACAGGCCACGGAGCGGATGCTGCTGATTTCCGGGGATGCCAAGCGGGCGCTGCTGGAACGGATTGAGGAAAGCGGCCTGGATTGGCAGGCATACCCTGTGGCCCGTCTGCTTTCGGCCCCTCTGAGCGTTTACTGGAGCCCCTGATATGCACAGCGACTTTGGCTGCCATCACCAGCACGATCTTGAGCACTGGCTGCGCCGTGCCCGGGTGGTGCCAATACTGACTCTGGACGAGGAAACCGACGCGGAACCGGTAGCCGACGCGCTGATCAGCGCTGGCATCCGCGTTCTGGAAGTCACACTGCGGACATCCGCCGGCCTGCCGGCGCTCCAGCGCCTGCGCAGGCGCTTCCCGAAACTGGTGCTGGCGGCTGGGACGGTGCGCTCCATCGAGGATTATCACAGTGCCATTGATGCGGGGGCCGATTTTGCCGTCTCCCCCGGAGCCTCGCACACCCTCCTGCGGTATGGTGTTACGGCCAGCATTCCGTTGCTGCCGGGTGTCGCAACCCCGACGGAACTGCTGAAAGGGTTTGAGTTCGGCTATCGCGGGTTCAAGTTCTTTCCGGCGGCGGCCAGTGGTGGTCTACCCATGGTGCGCTCCCTTCTGGGACCTTTTGCTGAGGCCTGGCTGGTGCCAACCGGCGGTATCAGCGGGGAGGATGCCGGGACCTGGTTGCGGGAGCCGAATGTGGCCGCGGTTGGCGGTACCTGGCTGGTGCCGGAGGAACGGATCAGGGCCCGGGACTGGCCCGGGCTCGAACAGCTTGCGGCGGATACCCTCAGGGATCTGGACTGATCACCAGGTACCGGTGTTCTCCATCGAGGCCCAGGGTTCCTGGGGCTCCAGTGCGTCCCCTTTCTGCAGCAGTTCAATGGAGATGCCGTCCGGCGAGCGCACGAATGCCATGCGACCATCCCGGGGTGGGCGGTTGATGGTGACACCGTTGTCCTGCAGGTACTGGCACAGCTCGTAGATGTTTTCCACGCGGTAGGCCAGATGCCCGAAGTTGCGGCCGCCAGTGTATTCTTCCGGATCCCAGTTCCAGGTCAGCTCCAGCATGGGCGATTTATTGGCGTGTGCGGAATCACGGTCGCCCGGTGCGCACAGGAACACCAGTGTGAACCGGCCTTTCTCGCTGTCCCGGCGGCTGACCTCTTCCATGCCGAGCAGGCTGCAGTAGAAGTGCAGGGACTGCTCAAGGTCACTGACTCGGACCATGGTGTGCAGGTATTCCATGGGGTGCCTCCTGTTGTGGAACGTGACAGGCGGGGTCAGTCGGAACCGTCCCCGTTGCGGTTGGGATTGTGGATGTAATGGGAGGCATCGACAATGCCGCCGCTGCGTAGATACTCCTGAACGGCAGGGGAGCAGTTCAGATAGAACAGCAGCAGCTCGCGCTGGATATCCTGATCCTGAACCCGGGAGGCGAAATGGATCATGTCCCGGATACTGTCGTCACTGTTCCAGGGGAATTTCCGCTGGTAGCGCAGTTCCAGCAGTTTGCTCAGGCGCTCCAGGTGGTAGTCACCGGTGTAGGTCAGATGATCACGCAGCCGGAACCCGTTGTTGCCGGATTTTTCCGATTGCCGTCTGCTTCGTCGCCAGAGAGATCTGAGCAGCACCCTGTATCGCCTCCCCTGTGCCTGCCGGCTTGCGCGGTTAGGATCAACCGCCATTATGCCTTTGCGGCCGCAGCATCCAATACATCATGTTACGTCTGTTTACAAACTCTAGTTCATTTTGTGCCCGACGTGTGAAGGGGCGCACGCATTTGCCTTAAAGGACTGTGCACTCAGTCAAGGTCGCTGGTCGGAGTGGCGGTGCAGCGGCTTGTGCATCAGGGTGCGCATCAGGGTAACGCCCCTGGTGCCGCGGATCTGCTCACGCCGTACCGGCTCGAAGCCAAGGCTGCGAAAGAGGGGCTGGGAGACGTCGCTTGCCCGCGTGCTCAGGGTGGCAATGCCACTCTGGCGGGCAACGGTCTCGAGTTGGGTAACAAGGGTTTTTCCTATTCCCTGCCTCTGCCAGCTGTCGTCCACATACAGCATGTTCACCAGGTGCGCCGGGCAGAGCTGGGCAAACCCCACGGAGCTGCCGTCGGCCAGCGCCACCACGGTCAGCCCCTGCCGCAGCTGTGCATCCGCGCCCGCCGTATCCACCGCCCACTGGGTCCAGGCATGGCGCTGTGCCGCTGAATAGAAACCGTCATCCACCGAGGCGATGCTGCGTCTGTAGAGGCTCAGAAGCGGGGTGGTGTCCGCTTCCGGAAGCAGGCGCTGGTAGTGGATCGCGTTCATGGGGCTGACCTCAGTGCTGTCTCCGGCAACGTACCAAAACACATCTGGATTAAACACACTTTTACAAAGTTGGCGGGTAGCCTTGGCACTGAAATGTCAACAAACCGGTGCAAAAAGATGTCATATCCCGCCAGAAAATTGGTTATCCGTGCGGCCAGCAGCCTGATCCTTGGTCTGGTTCTGGCCGGTTGCCAGGGAGGTGGCGGTTCCGACTCCGGATCGGAGGGCAGTGAAGCTGATCGCAGCAGTAATCAGGATAGCACCCAGGAAACGGCTAGTGTGAAGCCGGACAGTGCGGTGCTGAGCTGGGACGCACCAGGTTATCGGGTGAATGGTGTTGGTCTTCCGGACGGTCAGATTTCCCATTATGTGGTGCTTTGGGGGCAGGACCCGGAACAGCTCAACAACAGCACGGAAGTGACCTGCAAGGACTGTCAGGATATGGAGTACACAGTGGAAGACCTGAACGAAGGCAAATGGTACTTCTCTGTAAAAACAGTGGACTCCGAGGGCCGTGAGAGCGTCCGGGCTGAGCCGGCCAGCAAAACCATCTGATGCACCTCAGTCCACCAGGGGCAGATACAGCCGGAAGGTGGCCCCGCGCCCCAGGGTGCTGACCAGATCCACAGTGCCGCCATGACGCTCGGCCACGGTCTGGACAAAGGCCAGGCCCAGGCCCGCCCCGTGCGGGCCGCCCATCTCCTGGTCCTGCTGGCGACGGAACCGCTGGAACACCAGGGGCTGGTCTTCGGGGGCAATGCCTGGCCCCTGATCCGCCACCGCCACAATGCCATAGCCTCCGGCTTTCTCCACTGTGACCGCCACTTCCGTGGATTCAGGGCTGTACTGCAGGGCATTGGTCAGCAGGTTGATCACGGCCCGCTCCAGCAGTTCCGCATTGCCCTGCAGCCACAGATCCTCTTCCCCTTCCAGTTCGATCCGGATTCCCCGGCTGCGGGCCTGCTGCTGGACGGCATCCACCGCGTTCTCGGCAATGGTCAGCAGTTCGCATTCATAGAAGCGTTTCTCTGTGAGGTCCTCGGCCCGGGCCAGCTGAACAAATTCTTCCGCGAGTTCATAGCTGCGCCGGGCCAGGCGGGCGATCTGGCCCAATGTCTCCGGGTCCGCATGACGGTTCTCGCGCTGGAGCTGATCCAGAAGCGCCAGCTGCGAGACCAGGGGGGAGCGCATGTCGTGGGAGATGAAATCAATCGCTTCGCGATACTGGCGCTGGCGCTCACGCAGATCGGTGATGTCCGAGAAGTTGGCAATCAGGCCGGGCTGGCGCCAGGGGCTCCGGCCGAAGGGCGTCAGGTGAAACAGCAGGGTCTGCTGCCCGAGTGGCAGCTCCGCCGTGAGGGGAGTGCCGCCAGTGAGTACCGACAGGACGGCGTCGCGCCAGTTCCGGGTTCCGGGTGGCGGGGTCGTGTAGGGTACCGAACCCGCCAGAAGCCGGGCCAGTGGCATGCCCTGCAGGCTCTCGCGGGGGGTGCCGAACCACGCCGCAATGTGCCCGTTAACGAACTCGATCACACCCAGGGCGTCGGTCACAATGACCCCATCCGGCATACGCTCGAATCCTGTGCCGATGAACCGGCGCATGCCGGCCAGGTTGAGCGCTGCGGAATGGACGCGCTGGATACGGCGTGACAGTCGTTCACGGCTGGTTTTGATGGCGGCGGACGCGGTTCCGGCGTGCAGGGGCAGGCGGTTCAGATAGGCGCGCCGTGCATCGTCCGTACCGCTCGTGGGCCAGACCAGGCCCAGCTCATGCCAGGCACCGTTGCGGTGGAAGCGGACACGGCTGGTGGTGGCCTCGTGCTGCCACTTACCGGGTTGCTGGAACTGGTGGGTGGTCACGGGAGGCTGCCCCCGTACCGCTTGCCCCTCGGTAACAAGCCAGCCATCCCGTGCGCCCAGCAGTTCCTCCAGATGTTCCAGAAGGCGTGCTGGTGCTGTATCCGCAAGCTCGCTGGTGGGCACATCGCGCTCATGGCCGAGTGCGTCCAGCTGGCGGTTGAGGAAATGGGTGAGCAGCGCCAGGCGCTCCGCCGTCCAGAGGGGAAAGGCGAGTGCCGCCACCACTGCCGGCGCCGCAGGGGGCATCCAGAGCTGGAGCCAGCGCATGGCGAGGGCACTGAGCAGCAGGGGCAGAGCGGTCAGGCCGAGGCTGAGCAGCAGTGTGCGCGTTGGCCGCATGCGCGGAAACGCCAGTGTGATCAGCAGGATGATAGCGATGCCGGTAGCGGCCACAGGCCACAGCGATCCCGGATGGATCAGCCGGTCCCTGGCCATGGCGGCATAGGTGTTGGCGTGGAACTCCACCCCGGTCAGGGGGTTGCCGCGCCCGGACAGGGGCGTGGGCAGCACATCGCCAAAGCCGGCGGCGGTGTGGCCTACAAAAAGCGTGCGGCCGGCAAGCCGGGAATCCGGTACCCGGCCTTTCAGTACGTCAATATAGGAAAAGCGCGGAATCGCTCCGGTCCGGGTGAAGGGAACATGGACACGGTGGCTGCGTACGTTCACGTAGGGCGCCGCCTGTTCCGTCGCCGCAGGTGCCCGGCGCTGGATTCCGGCCTGCATGGCCACGGCATCGGCGAGGCTGGGCCAGGTGGCCTCTCCCAGTCCCTGGCGCCGGAACAGAGTGCGGGCGATGCCATCGTCGTCCAGTTCCGCATGCACATGGCCCAGGGCCGTTGCTGCCCGGGTCAGCCGGGCAGTCGGCAGGAATTCCCGCAACGGCGTTTCACTGTCTCCCGGGAAGATATGCAGGGGCAGAATCACGTTGCCGTGGCGTTCCATGGCCTCGGCCAGGAGCCGGTCGTCGTGACCATTTTGCGAGGGCTCGGTAAACAGTATATCCAGTGCGATGGGTCCGGCACCCGCCTCATCCAACCGATTGATCAGGCTGGCATGGCGGTGGCGGGGCCAGGGCCAGCGGCCGAGGGCTCCGAGGCTCTTCTCATCAATGGCGACAATGGCCAGGTCGTCCGGTGGTGTGACCGGCATCAGGCGGATGAAGGTGTCGTGCAGCCAGAAGTCCAGCCGCTGGGTGGTGGAGGTACTGAGCAGCAGAACCAGCACGGCGAGCAGGGGCAGGGCGAGATGCCAGCGTGCCAGACGGCGGGAGGGCAGCAGCTCGGCGGTTTCCATAATACGGAAGATCCCTTCCGGTTCGTGGTTCATTCCACGGCGATTTCGCGAACCTCTCCCCAGTCACTGTGCATGGGTGGTGGAGCCAGGCCCTTTACGCGCACATGATAGCGCTCTCCGGGGTCCAGGCGCATCCGGATTTCGGGTTCACTGACCTCCCGGTCCTGCACGATGCGCTCAAAATCACGGTCTTCGGCGATCTGAATGCGGTAGCCATCGGCACTGTCAACGCTCTGCCAGTACAGGTTGACGCGGTCGTCGATGGTATTGGCACTGATGACACGGGTAGCGTCCAGGCTGCCGGCAAGCCTGAAACAGTTCACCGGGCTGGTCGCCGTGCTCTCGCCGCCGGCGCGTGTTGCCACCCGCCAGCAATACTGGCCCGGTTCCAGTGGTTCATTCACGCGTGCGCTGTCACCGGTTTCCCAGGTACTGGTGGCGATGGTTTCCTCGAATGCGGCCGAGCGTGCCACTTCGACACGGGCCTGCTCGGAGTCGCCCTGGAGAGACCACTCGAATTCCGGTTGCCCCTGTTTCACGGTGGCGTCCTGGGCGGGGGTCTGCAGCGTTGCCGGCCGAGCCTGCAGGGGGACCTCGGATTCAAGGCCGTCCTCGTTCGAGGCGAGCTGTGATGTGGGTGGCAGGGGCCGGATCACCGGCTCTGAGCCGGGTCCGGGCGAAAGGAAGGCGGAATAGCCTTCGCGGATCGGTTGCATGTCCTGGCGGGTACCGAACCAGACCTCGCCCTCGCGCACCTCCAGCAGGGTGCCGTCCTCGCGGGCTTCGAGGCCGAAACGGGTGCCACGCACGGCGGCCACGGCGGAAGGCGTATGGATCTCGAACCGCGAACCGTTCTCTTCCGTGGGTTCCACATGCGTTTCGATGCGGCCCTGCTTCAGGTTCATGCGGGTATCGGCCATGGCACCACGGCCATACTGGGTCAGGCGGTTGAACTGCAGGCGGGAGTCCGGCTCGATGGCCAGAGTGGAGCCGTCCGCCAGCCTGATGCGGGCATAGCCATCACTGGCGGTGCGTACGCCATCACCGACGTTCAGGCGGTCGCCTTCGTCCAGCAGATCCCGGGTGCCTTCCGGGTGACTGGTCCGCCAGGCCTGGCCACGCACGGCAATTGCCCTGGCCGGTCTGGGGCGGCGTTCCAGCCACTGAACGGGCACCTGGAGCGTGTTGCCGGGCTCCAGCGCTGCATCCCGTGCCCGGCCGTTGTAACCCATGAGCTGGCCGGCATTGCGGTTTTCAGAGAGGAGGCGGTCGGCGATGGCGGCTGGGGTGTCATCGGGTTTGATGGTGTAGGTCCAGTCGCCATCGGAATCCGCGGGGGCCGGTGCCAGGGTGAGCTCCGCGTTGGCGGAACCGCGCGCGACATCGCCGCTGGCCGGCATGGCGCAGAGCACCATTGCGGCCATCACGAAGGGCCACAGACGGATTGGTCCGCGTGCTACTGAACTGGTTGCGACTGCCTGCTGCCCCATGGAACTCCAACCCGCCTTCAGGCGCTTTCGGCCTCCTGGTCCACCGCTTCCAGCCGGTAACCGCGCTGGTAGATGGTCTTGATGCGGTAGCCATTCTCCGGCTTGATGCCCAGCCGCCGTCTCAGGCGGCTCATGTGTGTGTCCACGGTCCGTGTATTGATGTCGCTGGATACGCCCCAGACCCGCTCAAGGAGCATTTCCCGGGTGAGCAGCCGGCCTTGGTTCTGGAACAGGAATAGGGTCAGGTCGAAATCCTTGTCCGTCAGTTCGATCAGTTCACCGTGGCAGTGGATGGTGCGTTTGGTGGTGTTGATCACGAAGGGCCCGAAGACCAGCTCCTCCTTCTCCACTTCCGGATGAACCCGGCGCAGCAGCGCCCGAACCCGTGCCAGCAGCTCGCCCGGGCGCAGCGGTTTGGCCAGGTAGTCATCGGCACCGGCGTCCAGGGCCTGGATGATGTCCTGTTCGCTGTCGCGCTGGGTCACGAACAGTACCGGTATGGGCCAATCCAGGTTGAGCCGGACCTGGCGCAGGACCTCGATCCCGTCGATGTCGGGAATCTGCCAGTCGAGAATCAGCAGGTCGTAACTTTTGTGGGTGACGGCACTGAGAAACGCCTGACCGGTCGGGAAGCAGTCGCACTGTTTCCCGTCTTTCTCAAGCAGCTCCGCGATGCGGTCCGCCTGTTCCTGCTCATCCTCCAGAAGTGCAATGCGCATTGGGCCCTCCGGGTTCCTTCATACAGCGTTCCACAGGCCGATCCTGTGGTGCAGTTGTTGAAATGTTGTAAAGGGTAACATGGATCAGTGCCACTGCTTTCTCAAGGCGTTGGCGGTATTCCCTGAAATCATGTCAAACGGCACGGGTGTCGGGTCTCCCGTCACGGTCCGGTACCGTGGTGCGGCAGCCAGGGTATCGGCTGCAGCCCCAGAAGGGGCCGTTGCGTCCATTGCGGCGGACCAGTGGCGCATAGCAATAGGGGCAGGGCACCGGCGCCTGGTCCATGCCATCCGATGTCCCTTCAGCCTGCGCCTGCGGTTCATCCTGGGGTTCCGGCTGCTCTGTGATGCGGCGCGTTCCCTTGCATCCGGGAAAGCGCGAACAGGACCAGAATTCCCCATAAGGGCCACTGCGCCGGCGCATCGGGGCCCGGCAGCGTGGGCAGTGGACACCGGTCTGTTCCGGTTCCGGTGGGGCGAAGGCGCTGCGGGCGGGTTCGATCAGGGTGCGGATGTCGCTGGCGAGCTGGGTCAGGAAGGCGTCCGTGTCCGCCTCGCCCTGGCGGATGGCTTCCAGCCGGGATTCCCAGATGGCGGTGCGGTCCGGGGTGGTCGCGTCTTCCGGCAGGCCATCGATCAGGGCACGACCCTTGCCTGTGGCATGGATGGAGCGGCCTTCACGGTACAGGAAGTCCCGGTTGAAAAGAGTCTGGATAATGGCCGCACGGGTGGCTTCCGTGCCCAGGCCGTCGGTCTCGCGAAGGGTGCGGCGCAGGGCCTCGTCTTTTACAAAACGGGCGATGCCGGTCATGGCCGAGAGCAGTGAGGCGTCCGTGAACGGCAGAGGGGGCCGGGTGGTTTTCTCCAGGCAGCGGGCCTCGTGGCAATGGACTGGTGTGCCGGGATCCAGCCGCGGCAGGGGGGCTTTTGGCTTTTCCGCTTCCTGGCGGCGCTGAACGGGTTCCAGCCGTTTCCAGCCCGCGTACAGCAGGCCGGTCTCCCGAGCCCGGAAATGCTCGCCGGCAATGGTCGCGCTCAGGTGCCCCTCGCGGTGGATGGCGTCGTGCTCGAACTGCATCAGGTAGAAACGGGCCACCAGGTCGTAGACGGCCCGCTCGTTGGTGCTGAGCTTCTGCAGGTCCATCACCCGGCGGGTGGGAACGATGGCATGGTGGGCGCTTACTTTCCCGTCGTCCCAGGCACGGCTGCGGCGGCCGGGATCGTCCGGCACGCCCTCGGGGGCCAGATCCGGGAGGTTGCGCTGGATGGCTTCGAGCAGTTCCTGGCGGTCCTCCCAGTGCGCTTCGGGCAGGTAGCGGCAGTCCGAGCGCGGGTAGGTGATGAGGCGGTGTTTCTCGTAGAGGGACTGGGCGGCGCTGAGCACCTGCTCGGCACCCAGCCCGTATCGCTTGGCGGCCGTGATCTGGAGCACGGAGAGTGAGAGCGGCAGCGGTGGTGCCTCGTTGCGTTCGCGGAAGCGGGCGTCCGTGATCTCGCCATCCTGCCCGGTGACCTTCGCTTTCACGTCCTCGGCGGGTTTGCGCCGGAGCAGGCGACCTTCCTCGTCGATATGGGCGGAATGTACTTCGCCGGGCTGCCAGCGGGCCCGGAACAGGGCGTCCGGCGTGTCCGGCGGGGCGAGGGCGGCATCCAGCTGGAACCAGGGCGTGGGCTCGAAGTCCTCGATGGCCCGGTCCCGTGCGACCACCAGCCCGAGAACGGGCGTCTGGACACGGCCCACTGAGAAGACTCCCTCCTTGCCCTGCTGCTGGTGGTGAAGGGTGTAGGCGCGGCTCAGGTTGATGCCGTAGAGCCAGTCCGCGCGCTGGCGTGCCTCCGCCGAGGCCTTGAGCGGGGCAAAGCGCTGGTTGCTGCTTTCTTCCTCAAGGGCGCGGCGCACGGCAGGAGGGTTGAGATCGTTGATCAGCACGCGACGGACGGCGCCGCACACACCACACCATTCCAGTACCTCATCCACCAGCAGCTGGCCTTCCCGGTCCGGATCCCCGGCATGGATCACGTCCGCAGCGTCCGCCGTCAGTCGCTCCAGAACGCTCAGCTGGTCCCGGACATCGTCTTTGGGGCGCCGCTGCCAGTCCTCCGGGATCATGGGCAGGAGGTCCATGCGCCAGCGTCGCCATTCCGGCCGGTAGTCCCCGGGCTCAATGGGTTCCAGCAGGTGGCCCACACACCAGCTCACACACACGCCACCCCCGCAGTCCAGGTATCCCTGCCGGCGCTGGGGATTGTTGGTGATGGCGGTTGCAATGGCTCGGGCAAGC
>ENA-ORCO01000681-ORCO01000681.1-marine-metagenome-genome-assembly--contig:-NODE-681-length-14158-cov-3.187487_pt1 | contig 14158 bp, 21 predicted proteins | sample MGYA00248633_ERZ508508 | MGnify/ENA primary metagenome ERZ508508 (study PRJEB26179, sample SAMN06268845) | marine metagenome | isolation source: A23 P1 aerobic enrichment on pine of planktonic cells taken...
TACTCGCCGGTGCCCGCGATCTCCTCGCGTACGTCGACCCACATATTCTGCATCGCCACGTCGATGTCGGTCAAGAGATCCTCGAGGCCGCCGCGCGTCGACACGCGCCGGGAGAACGCCGACTCCTCAGAGTGGAAGCCACCATCCGCGACGAGGCGGTCGTCGTCAGCGCTCGAAGCAGTCGGCGAACGTTCGATCCGCCAGCGGCGGGGAGTCCCGGTCGTCCCGTCCCACAGCTCGATGTCGAACGGCCGATCGGAGATATCGATATCTTCCAGCCGGCCGCTGCGACCGGCCATCCGGCCGAGGTAGTGTCCGACTTCACTCGGCGTGTGATCAACATTCTCAGCGATCCGACTGGCCCGATAGACCTTCCAGGCGCCCGGCTCGTCGCCGAGATCGTCCAGGACGAACGCCGAGATCGAGTCGACGACCTCGGGGTAGCCGTCACCGTCTGCAACCAGCTTCGGTCCAGTTCCTGAATCGCCATCGCAGTCGTGCTCGAGGAGTTCGTCGATCGAGTCGAAGTCGGTCCGGCCACAGTCGTTGCACTTTAAGTGCTGAGTTTTTGGCGCCATCAGTTGCCCTCGGGAAACGTGGTGACCGGACTCGGCGGCGTGGGCCTTCGCCCGGCGCCGCGAGCCGCGGTGATCAGCGGTCAGTTCTTCGTGCTCGCAGCCGTGACACACGACGTGAGAAAGTGGCTTGCCGCCGCCGTCAGCGACGAATTGTCGATCCTCGGAGCGATCTAACCACGAACTCCATCCACAGAAGGCACAGTTCCATTGGTCTTCTGTAACTGCCCGTCGCGCGTGCACGAACACGTCAGTCTCGCAGCGCGGACACTCCGGCGGGTTCTCGTGCGGATGCCGGCGGTTGGGTCTTCGTTGCGTCATAAGCCCGACCACCCCAGCCACGAGTCCGCACCGATCTGAAGGCCGGCCATCGCGACTAGTCCGATGATCGACGCCAAGACCCAGACAACCGGCAGCGCTGCCACGGACTCGATGGGCATCAGCGGTTCGAGCGTGAACCCGCTCGCGCCGGCGACTGCGAGAAACGCGACGCCCTGGGCGCGAGCGTCGAGGCTGGTGTTTCGCGGGCGGCGCATCAGAGGCCTCCATCCAGCCCGAACTTTTCCAGATCGATGTCTGAGGGATCAGTCACGTCCTCTCGTGCGAGCGCGGCCGACAGATCATTCCCACCCGACGTATCGCGAGCTGCTAATGGATCCACTTCCGGATCACAATATGAACACAACTTTGCGTCCGCTACGACCGAACTCCGCTCGTAAGCCCGCCACTCAGTATCATCGTGTGTCGCACTGAAACGGCAAGCTGGGGCAGGCTCATCGGTTGTCGCGTCCTCAGCAAGTAAGTGGAATCGTCGTCCGTGCCCACCGTTCGAGAAATAGGGCCTAACAACGACGATCGTCTCTGGTGTAATCTCTGCTATGTCGCCTCTCCGTTTCGTGACCGGGGCTCTTTTGCCGGTCTGCTTCATTTTACTCATTGTCGTACTCCACACGACCCCACAGGCGTCGGCCGGGCCACCATCCCGGTCGGCGCATTTTTTGGGAGCACCGATCCGCCTGAAGCGTCGCTTATCGTGAATGTTAGCCTATGGGTACTTAATTATTGCTCCAAAGCAACGGTCTTACTCCATTACTTACTTGATTTAATTGCACCACTAACGCGTATGGCTCCGACTCCTGGTCCAGATCGCGAAGCCACGGACCAGCGAATTCTCGAAGCAATACGGAATTCCTACGCACCCGCAGTTGGGACTTCGGAAGTGGCCGATAAGCTCGGCGTTGAACGGCAGACAGTTGACAAGCACCTACGGAAGCTTGACGAGAGAGAGCTGGTAGAAACCAAGTTAATTGGCCAAGTGCGCGTTTGGTGGCTTTCTGACGATGGTAGGAAATGGCTCGCTGAGCAGGACTGCTAGCCCCAACCCGATGGGAGCCACCAAATAACAGCGCTACTTCCAATCTTCTTCTTTTCAATCTGACCGGACTCAGATAACCGCTGAAGGTGCTTATACGCAGTCTGGCGACTGACACCAAACATATCCCCGACTTCCCGTGCCGTGACGAACGGATCCTCGTGTTCCTCGATTTTTTGAACGAGCTTTGCTTCCGTGACAATCGGGTTGGGGCCTTTCGTCGACATTTTCGTTTTGCTATTTCCTGCTCCGAAGCAATAGTTTTTTGGTGCTTTGGCGCAATGGTTTTGATGAGACACAGACGGCTCTTCTCGGGCAACGCTGCAGAAACGCCCGCGTGCTGAAGACACGCGAGCCGGGCTGTGTCGACCGCTATGTCGATTGAAAGCCCGTCGCCTGTTGATAACGGCGACACGACGCAAAAGCGTATCGCTCCCACGAACAACGGCAGCCAGGAATTCATCGCGCTCCGTGCACCCGCTCCGATCACGGAAGAGAAGTTCCCCCAGCTGCGTGACCCCGAAGATGACCTTACCGAGAACCAGGACGGCGGCCGGCCGGTCGTCGCGATCGCCCACCAGCACGGCCTCGTCCAGGACCACAGCGACCTCCGCGAGTTCGAGGCACACTCGGTGCTGTACGCCACCTTCGACGGGGAGTTCGTCTGCGAGCGCTGGATTTCCGGCGTCGCCGAGGATCTCTCAGACGTGCCGCGTGGCTTCATCGCGCCGGTCGACGGCCTCGACGCCATCGGCAAGAACGCCAAGCGCTTCGCCCCGATCGTCTCGAAGCACCCGGAGTTTTGAGATGACCTGCACGATCGAGGCCCGCCGCCAGTGCGAGCGCGCGCTCGCCGATCACGGCCTGACGCTGCGGGACGTCTCCCCGCGAGACGGTCACTTCCACGCGGCGGCTGTGACGCGATAGCCACGGCTTAATCACCTCCGACGTGTCGGAGAACGTCCTCGTAGCCCTCAAGATCGATCTGTTCTCGTGGGATCAACTCGCCCGTTTTTCCATCGCGGAGTTCCTCAAAGACGGGATCGTACTCTGCGTCGTGTGATCGGGCGCACGACTGACAAAAGAAGTGGTTGTTCGTCGCCTCCCAATTCCGGTGCCCCGCCGGACAGCGGAACCGCCACCGGTCCGTCTCGTCGTCGAGTTGGAGTCGTCGGCGCGACATATCGATTACCGACGGGAGCTACCGTATAAAAGGGAATCCACGCGCGGAGTGAAAGTGAAGAGGGGTTAATGATACCTTTATCAGGATACACGTTCGAAAATCGCGGAGGGGCGGACAGGTCAGTGTCCACCAGATAGTACGGCGCTCTGGTGGGTAAACGTATCGCCCCGGAGAGTGTCAACAATGTCATTCGATGATCCATTCGGTGACGATATGAGCGAGCTGCAACGTGAGATTGTCCAAACCTACGACCGGAACCCAGACGCGGGTCCGAAGTCGCTCGCGAATATGTGCGATTGCTCGGAATCGTACGTCCGGGAGACGATCAACGAGTACCGCGGTGGCTTCGGTGGTGGTCTCGGCGGTTTTCTGTAGACGGCAGCGAGATCCCTGTCGGTGATTTCGATCCCAACACTCCGTTCGGGAAAGCTGTCGAGTACGTCATCGAGGCGTTCGTTTTGATCGTCGTCGTGTACGTACTCGCGAGTGTCCTACTGGATTTGTGGGGGATCGGAATCACTCTCCCGCTGCCATTCTGATCAGAGGAAGTGGGCGACGATCGCGCCGACGGCCATCGCTATGAAATCCGCCACTACCCACGCGCCGAGCGTCTGCTGAACGCCCAGGATTCCGTAGAAAAACTCACGGTAGAATCCCAAAATCGGGTTTGGACCGAGTAGCATCAAATTCAGTGCCCCAATGACTAGAAGTCCAATCCCGCCAAGCCGTAGCAGTAGGTTCAGCCACCCACGGCCTCGGATCACCGCCGTCTCTGCGGTGATCTTGTGTCGCTCCCAGTTCATCTTATCCAGACTTTTCAGAGCTCGGTCATAAATCCTGCTGCGCTGTCAATGCGGCCATCCCCACTGCGGCGACGAGTCCGCCCTGGACCATCGAGATGAGTAACGACGCCCGCGCGCCCGGTGGTACGATCGCTAACGGCACCCACAGCAGGCTTGCGAGCGAGAGCCACGCGGTCGAGGACCGACGTTGAGTGACCCACCGCTGGAAGATCCAGCGCCCGACCCGCTCGCCGACGATAACGACGCCCGCGCCGAGAACGACGCCCGCGGCGACGTCGAGGAGATACCCGAACGTCCCCGTCGATGCCAGCGCGATCGTGCCGGTCGCCGTCGCGATCGCCGTCGCGAGGATCGAACCCATCTGGTGTTGGGTCTCGGCATCGGGGACGCCCTCCTGGTAGAGCTTCCAGCCGACGATGACAGCGACACAGAGCGCCAGGAGACTGAGGCCACTCCGAACGACACTGCCGGGCGCAAACAGCAACTCAGCGAGCCACGCGGGCCCCTGTGTCGTTTTCGGGCTCAATGCGGGCATCGTCACGCCGTCGTCCGGTAGACCGCGGCGAAGGCCGTCATCCCGAGGAGAAAGAGCAGCACGACCTTCAGCCACGCAGGCGCCAAGCCAACGCCTATCAGCCCGAAGACCGAGACGACCGCGACGACCGCGCCGCCCGGAACTCCGACGCGCGTTCCCGAGACCGCGCCGAGCAGGATGCCAGCGAGCACGAGCCCGGTGACGATCGTTCCGGAGAACCCGCCGCCGCCCGGGACGGTCGAGCCCGTGCCGATCACGAACGCGACCGTTCGCGTCAGCATCTGCCCCAGCGTCGGCAGCGACATCTCTTCCATCCCGGCGAACCACGCGGAGCCGTTGACGGTTCCACCGCTGGAATTGTTGTAGTAGCTCTGTGCGAGTGCCGCGGCGATGAGTGCTCGGAACATTTTATGCTGAGGACCTCACGAGGGTGACCAGGCTGCCGTAGAACATCACCGTCGGCGATCCACCGAGTAACACGGTGACTGACGGCGGCACGCCGTTCTCGATGCACACGACGATCGGCCAGTTGAGGAACGACACCACTCCGACTGCTAGGTTCCAGACGAGCACCGTCGCGCCGCCGACTTGGCCGACGAGCGAGGTGATCGCGCCCGCGACGCCCTGGAGGTTCGAGGACGGTTGCTCCCCGGCCTCGACGTTTCCGCCATTGTCGTCGATGAAGTATTTCGTGACGCCGGAGTCGTCGTAGGTGACGGCCCCGCCGCCGAACATCACAGCTCCGAGGACGAAGTACAGCAGCACGATGCGGCTGAATCTGATTGCCATCTTATAATCCCCTCCTGAGCAGCGCCAGCGAGACGACAGCGACGCCCGCGGCGAACACGACGTCGTAACTCACCCAGCCGATCGCCGAGAAGCCGACGAGTATCAACACGCCCGCGAGCCCCGCTGTTTCACCGCCGACTGGAAGCGCCGTCGCGACACCAGCGACACCAACGACCGTCACCAACATCGCGAGGAACCACGTGAAGGACTCGGTAGTCCCGGGCGCGGCGAGCCCTTCGAGATCTGCCAGCGTCGACAACAGGCTATTGTCGTTGGTTGGTGTGTCGGCGATGGTGAACCGGGTGCTCTCGACGTCCAGCTCCTCGCCGTCGATTGTCGCGAACACTTGAACGCGTACGTGCTGGCCCGCGAGTGTCGCCGCATCGAGGTCGTGTTGGAAGGCATCGGTGTCGCTCACGGTTTCGTTCCAGAGCGTCGTGTTCGTCTCCTCAACGACGGCTTTGACCCGCCACTCGGAGACGGTACGAGAGTTGTTTCGGAACTCGGCTTGGACTGTCGTTCCGTTCACCGCCGGGAGTCTCCGCGTCTGCGGCGAGATGACCGCCGACGGTTCGCGCTCGATCTCTTCGATCTCGCCGCTGGGTGAGACTGTAATCCGAGTCTGCTGTGCCGTCGTCGGCTGGTAGATCCCAAGGACGCGGGATTCTTGTGTCCCTGTGTTGTAGAGAACCAGCCGATACCGCGCGTTGTATTCGAGCGTGGTTCCGAATTCACCGGTCGCTCCGAAGTAGTCGCCTTCGACCGTCTTCCAAGACCCGTTGATCGCGCGTTGAACTTCAAGCACGGTGGTGTCCTGTGGATACGCACCGGAGTAGTCGGAGATCCCGAAAATCGTCTCGACGCTCTGTTTCGATTCGTTCAGCAGGTAGATCTCCTGTTGGTCGTACAGCGAGCGCACGAAGATCCGTCGCTGGTAGTATCCATCGGTCTCGGCGACCACTACGAATGGTTGACCGGTGGGAAGCCCGGCTAGATCGACGGTCCCGTTCTCCGGTGACCGTTCGGCGTAGCCGAGCGAGGTCCCGTTATCGTAGTAGAACTGAACAGTCGTCGAGGCGTTTTTCAGAAGCTTTGGGTCGGTGCTCTCGTTGTAAATCTCAAGCGTTGCGGGGACGTTGAACGTGTGCGTCTCAGACGTCGCCGTCTTGCCGTAGTCGTCAGTCACTCGGATGTACCAGTCGTGGCTTCCGCCCTCGAGTCCACTGACTGTGGCCGAGGAGGTCCCATTCGATGAGACTGTGTCCGTCGCTGCAACGGAGCCGTCGACAACGTACTCGGCGGTCAGTGTGTCGCCGGCCTCAGTGCCGAAGTCAGCGTCGGCGACGTCGACCGAGAGCTCCGTGTTTCGCTCCGAGAGGTTGGCACCGTCGCTCGGTGAGAGCGTAGAATTATCGACGATCGGCGCCGTGGGATCGGTGAGTGCAACCTGGACATCTGTTCCCGCGTCAACTGAGACCTCAGCCGATCCAGAACCGTCGGTCGTGCCGGTCGTGAGAACGTCACCCCCAGTGGTTGCGGCCGCGAACTCGGTATCCGCCGGGAGGCCAGTCAGCGTGACCGTGCCAGAGCTCGAAGCAGAGTAGGTGAACTGTGCCGTGCCATCGATTTCGGCGTCCTGGAACGAGAGTGCAGTCACGCCCCCGGAAACGGTCACGTTACTTTTGTCGACCGGAGCGATCGTCACCGCGTTCGCACTCGCGTTGATCGAAGACGTGTTCGTCCAGGTCCCGCGTATCTGATCGATGGTGATATTGGCTGGGCCACCGGCCGACACTGTGACGTTCGAAAGCCGGACAGCGTCGGTACCGTCAAAGGGGTCTTGCGTGCTGCCGTGGTCGGTTGCGACCGTGACTCGAAGCCCGCTGTCGGTTTCGTAGGTCGCGCCCGCCGGGGCAGTGACGAAGGTGTCAGCCGCTCCCACCACACCGGCCGCGGCGCTGGTAGCCAGCAGAATGACGAACGTGATCGCAAGCAGCCGCGCCCAGCGTGAGGATCCTAACATCGTTTATATCACATTGTTGATTTGATAGTCTCAGACATCGAGTTAGATTCAGAATCCAACATTGCCCACTCTTAGGATACAGAACGCGAACCCTGCTGTACTCGTCGTGCCATTCGCGCCGTCGACGATTTCCAGATTGCCGTCAGAACTGGTGTATGGATAACTCACCGAATCATCGTACCCTGTATTATACGATGATCCCTCAGCGTCAACGACGAAATTGTATGTCTCACCGCTTGTAAGACCGATATCTAAATTGATCGTAAATGTGTCACCTCCAGCGAGTGCGCTGATATCCGTGTCCCCCATAAGTTGGCCGTCGGAAACGCGGTAAACATACGCTCTGGTCGCTGTGCTGTCCATATTCCCCGATAGTTCGCCACCGATCTCGGGCCAGTCCTGACTGACGGAAATACGGACTCCGTACTTGGCCGTGACATCACTTCCGCTGTTGTTGTCTGGATCGCGTGAGACCACGCTGTCGGGTATTGCATTTACCTCGAGCGCGTCGTGTGCCTCATACTCGACGCCGGCGCTCGTCACGACTCGCGGCGAGCCGACCGCGCCGCCCTGATCCGTGACTAGCAGGTGGCCCTCGGTACCGTCCGCGAAGACGAAGCGTTTGCCGACGTAGACGTCTTCGCCAAGCGTGACGCTGGGATCGAACAGCGGCGCTTCGAGGTAGCCTGTGTCGCCGTGGACGCGGAGTGCGGCCACGCTGTCCGTGGTCGGCTGGATGTCCGTCCGAATCCACGCATCGCCCTTTGCGGGGCTCGACGGGTCCGACGTCCGAGCCAGTCGAGACACTTGTTCGCTGCGGAAGACCTCGGCCTCGATGATCCCACTCCCACTCATGGGAGATCACCGTCGTCGACGTAGGACAGCACGCGACCGGACGCTGGCGCTGAGGGCTGTGAGGTGCGCGTGTCGTACCGGATACGCTCGGCGCGAATCTTAACGAACGGCGGTTCTGACTCGATCGGGTAGACGCCGGGAGCTGCTGCCACGGGATCGGACGCGAACAAAAGCGCCGCGAGACTAGTGACACCGAGGCCCCCGCGGATGACGTTGCGACGTGAAACGCCGCTCGTGGTTGCTTTCAGTTCGCCGCGCAGTCGGCGGACTTCGTCGCGGAGCTCTGCTTTCGTCAGGTCGTTCAAGTCTTTGGTTTGTGACATTGTTATGATAGTTTTGGTCAGGAGGCTCCCCCCGAGACTGCCGTGAGGAACACTAACGACAGCACCGTCAGGATCATCGCCGGGAAGATCATTTGGAACAAATACGTCGTCCCAGTCCCGAGATCGGCGCTGTTCTCTGCGAGGATCTGGTACACTGGCCCCGCGAGATGGCCGAGGATGAAAATCACGACGCCGAAGAAGACGACGTCGACTGGAGTGAGACGTGCTCGGTCCATCGTGTCACCCCGACCGTGCCGCGACGCCGACGCTGACGAGCATCGCGATCAGCATCAGCGGCAGTGCGAGGGCCAACAACAACCCGCTGAAGGGGTCGAGTGCGCCCTGTCCCATCTCGATCGCCTCGTAGATCCACGGCGCGACAGCACCGAAGGTCACGAACGTCGCAAAAACCATTATAACATCCGTGAACTGGATCCTGGCGCGATCGTCCATCGCTATTGCGCCTCCAGCCAGCTGGCGATCAAGAGCAGGAGTGTCATCGGGAGCACTGCCGAGGCCAGCCACTGCACGACGATCGGCAGCCCGTCGAGGAATGGCCCGGAGAAGAACATCCACGCGGGCGCTATCATCACGACGGCAAGTAGCGCGAAGATGCCGAACCACAGTCGAAACGGGCTCATATGAGACCATCCGACCCCCCTCCGATGTCGATCCCGAAGTTTGCGAAGGAAAACGTCGCTTCCGCGGCCTCGACGGCCTCGCGCGTCTCGCCGGTCGCAGTCGCCTGCGTTTCGGTCTGTCGAGCTCCGAGGAACGTCGCTGCGGGCGAATCATCCCCCGCGGCTGGCTCACGCGCCCCGGGGCCGACGGCGTATCCGGTGACGAACTCGTTGTACCAGCCGGCGCTGATCCCTTGGTCGCGATTCGACCCGCTGGTGGAGCTGCCACCGCTGTCACTCCCACGCTGTCGTTCCCCGCCATCATCGCCGCGGTTGCGCCGGGGTCGCCGCGCGTTGAAGTTGAACGTCGGCGTCGGGAACGCCGTGTTCTGGGTCGGTTTGGTGAACTGTTCTTGGAACCGGTATTCAAAGGGTGCCGAGGTTGCAGCAGCAGCGGTCGCACCCGTCGGCGTCGGTCGTGCGAACGCATCCGTGAGTGCCATCCCGCCGGCAAGCCCGGTTGCGTCCTGGAGCCCCAGGCTCATCCCAAGCGGTGCCGTCGCCTGTCCGGGAATCGATCTCGCCCGCGATCGGCTGCGGCCGAAGCCGAAAGACTGAGAATCACTGCTGCTCACGCCCGCCTCGGTTACCTGGGTCTGCTGCTCTTCGGCCTGCTCGAGGAGGTTCTCGGTCTCCGAAATCGTCTCCTCTGGCGTCTCTGGTGGCTCGCGGACCCCCGAGCGTTCGCCGGTGAGATCTGATGACTCCTCGCTGCCGTCGGTCGGCTGCCACACTTCGCCGTCGCCAATCTGTGGCCCGGTGGGTTCGTCGCCGATCGTCGGCCCAGTCGGCTCGTCGACCTGCCGACCCTGCGTGCGGCCGCGTCGGACGGCCGTGTCGAAGGAGATCTCCATCGGCGAACGCGTGTCGTCCTCCGGGACGTTGATCTCGTTTTGTCCCGACTCAGCATCGTCCGGAACCGACACCTCACTCGGCTGTGCGACCGGTTCGCGGTCTTCGGGCACGGTGACCTCGCCCGATCGGGTGGTCGGTTCGCCGTCCTCGGGGACCGACACCTCCCCCGACTGCTGGACCCGCTCGCCATCTTCGGGGACACCAACCTCAGATTGGACGAACGGCGACTCCGGGACGCGCTGGGAGCCCTGGTCGGTTCCGCTCGCCGTCGCGCCGCCGACACCAGCTGCGGCCGCGCCAGCGAACAGCAGCGCTTCCCCGAACGGCGTTGGTTCGGCCAACGCCGCGGTCGTGAGAAGTGCGGCCGCCGCCGACGTCCCCGTCGCATCTCGACGGGCTTCGATCGAATCCTCGCCGGCGTCACGGCCGGTCGACGTGATCTCGCCGCCTGCCGAGACGAACGGTTGGGCGACCTGATTGGCGGCCCCGAGAGCCGCCCCGCGCGCTTGGAGTCTAGTCTCGCGTGGAGACTGTCCCGCGAACGGCGAGAAAAGTGGACTCGCCCGGCTGTCGAACGAGCCAAGGAACGCATTCGTATCGCTGGCTAGCTCACTCTCCGTCGGTATGTTCCAGTCCACAACACCTGATAGAAACTCCCGCGTCGCATCGCCTGCGTCCTGCACGGGAGTCGTTTCGCGCTGCCACTGATCGACAGCGGCCTGGAAGCCAAGCACCGCCTGAACAGGATCATCAGAGGCGACCTCGCCGAGATCGCGTCCGGAGCCGTACGCCTCCTCGACGCTGTCTGCGGTCTCCGTCTCTTGCCCGTTCGTTTCGACTGGCGTATTTGGCCCGATCTCGGGGTTGCCGTTCATCAGCGCCTGTTGCTGGGACTCGGGGAGGTCCGAGACGGTCGTTTGCTCTTCAGCCTCCTGGTAGAGGCGGACGTCGCCGCCTGATACGTAGGCATCGCCGCCGGTGTCTCGCTCGCGCGTGATCGACTCGTTCGGCGTGCCAAATTCACTCGTCCCGCCAGGGTCGGCAGGGTCGTCATCGGCCCGTGTCGGGTTCTGTCGGTCGTCCGGCTGGGACATCGCGAGAGCGTTCCGGCCCTCCTCGGACGTCCCGATCACGGTTCCATCCCGGACGTCGATATCGCTTCGCGTGACGCCGAGACTCTCCGCGACGATCTGTTCTTGACCCTCTTGGGTGAACTCCGCGGCGAAGCCCCCGTCACGCTCGACGACCCGGACGCCAGACTCATCTTCCACCGACGACTGTTCGACGATCTCCTCTTCGAACTGCTCGGCGCGTTCGAACTCGCCGGCCTGGGTGAACTCCGCGGCCAGCACTGTCTCGCCGCCGCGTTGCTCTTCTTCAATCCGGATATCCCCCTCGTCGTAGCGATCGGGGAGTGAGCGCAGCACCTCCTGCTCGAACTGCTCGGCTTGGTCTCCGAGTTGTTGTCGGCGCTGATCCACGCCGCTGGAGTCGCCTTCGAGGCGCTCTAACCCCTGGTTCGAGCGCCGAGGATCGGCATCCGAAAAGTCTTCGAGACCACTCCCGGGGACGCGACCGCCGCCCTCGACGCCGGCGTCGTCGAACGTCCGGTCGCCATCAACGTCGTCCGAACCGCTCCAGTTCTCGATCTCCTGGCGCGGGTCGTTCGTTCTCGACGTCGGAGAGTTAGTGCTGTCGTCGCCAATCGACTCAGTCGGTTCGCCCGTGTCTCCCGGCGCGCCGGCAGATCCGCGATCGCGGGTGACCGACCCGACCGTCTCGCGGTTGCTCGCACCGTCACTGCTCGAGGAACCTGTCGATCCGCTGCTGTCGTCGTTCGGGGCGCTACCAGTGGCATCGCCGGAGTCGTCAGCAAACGGGTCGCGGTTATCTCGCGGACCGCGTCCGGTTGCGTCGTCAGAGTCACTCGATGAGCCGCCGCTGTCGCTGTCGCCTGCACCAGGAGCGTCGGATGGGTCCGAGCCCCCGGCGACGCCTCCGAGATTGACACCGCCACCTGGTCCATCCGGTTCCTCATCGTCGTCAGCGCCGCCGCCAGGTTCGTAGTAGCCGCCGGCGTATGAGTCACGGGCCATCAGAGCAACCCTCCATCAGAGAGCCCGACATCCAGCGCGCCGCCACCGCCGGAGCCATCGGAGTCATCGGTTGCGGTCTCTTCCGACGCGTTGAGGAGTCCCGCGCCCACGCTGAGACCCATTCCGCCGGCGCCGGTCTCGACGCCGAAGGACGCCCCGGGACCCATACCGAGGCCGTCGCTGCCGAAGTCGAGTAGTTCGTTGCTCTCCGCAGCTGACGTGCGGGCCATCTCCGAGACATTCCGCTCGTCACCAACGGGTCGGAGGCCGCCACTCATCGGTGAGCCAATTTGTGCCGATCGGGCCGCGCGCTTTCCGACGTTGTCCGACTCGGCCTCCATCGACGGTGCCCCGTCGCTCGCAGCGGCCACAGTGACCAGTGCCTCCTGGAGGGCGGCGCGCGTGCTCTTGTCCTTGATGCGCTCTTTCTGCAGCGACGTGAGGTCGCTGATCCGTTGGGACGCCGCAGCCTTCGCTTCCGCGACGCGCCCCCGCGGCGTCGCCGCCGAGCTGGATGGGACGCCCTCGACGTCCTCCGGTGACCGTTCTGCATCGGCGACCGCATCGTCGTCGACATCGGTTTCGGCCGCGTCGACGGCCTCGCGATCGTCACCGTACGCACGGGCGTCGATGCCCTCACGCCCGCCGGATTCGCGACTGACCTTCTCACGGGCGTTCTGAATCGCCGCACTCACCCGAGATTCGGAGTCGTCGCTGGCGCGGCGGCGCTGCCCGACCGTTCGCCGATCAGCCATCTGCCTCACCCCCGTCTGCGAGCGCCGATCGCCCGGCTTTCTCGGCGGCGGCCTCAACGAGTTCCTCCAGTGAGTCCGCCTGGATCACCATATATTTCGAGTAGCCGTCCGTCTGGTATAGTTCGTATTGTGACATTTGTGATCACCCGAGGTACCGGAATGCAGCGTAGACGATGAACGAGCCACCGATTGCGACCCACATCAGCGTCTGCGTCGACATCCCGAAGGAATCGAAGAATCCCGGCGGGTCCGACTCGGCCTCCATATTTATCGTGCGCTCCATCAGATCGGCTTCGATGCCGGGATAGGCCGGGTCCTGGAGGTTGATCGGATCCGACTCGCCCTCGCGGTGGACCGCCACGTACGCACCTGTTTCGGCGTCAGTGATCATCGCATCGGGGTTGAAGTAGTACGGCTCGCCGTTGACCGTCACTTTCGGGAGTCCCGAGCCTTCGCGTTTCGGGGCGACCCATTTCGGAGCCGACATATTCGATCCGATACGGTACCACTTCACCCAGCCTTTTTTCGCCGCCTTGCGCTGCTTCTGGAGGTGTCGGCCGGCACGAATCCAGTCCAGCGGTGACAGCGAGATCGTGACGCCCTCGAACTCGACGGGGCCGTGGGGAATCTCATCCAACTTCGCCGCGACCTGCTCGTCGAGCGACTCACGCTCTCGGTAGTACCACGTCGTGGTCGCGCCGATCCCCACGCCGATCACGAGGGCCGCAATCGCCGACAACAGCCACGTCGGGATCGGAATCATTACTGCCCTCCACGGCTAAACGGGAACCCCCCGCCGTTTTCGGTCGACAGTTCGTTGACGAGGTTCTTCTTCACGCGGCCGAAGAAGTTGTCCTGCGTCCGCCCCTCGCGGGACTTCGAGGCCTCGTGATAGGCCGCCAGTAGCCGCCAGAACACGGGTTTCATCGTGTCGATACCGACGAACTCCGCGAGCGCCGCGGCCTGCTTATCGGAGATCGGTTCAGCGGGTTCAGAGAGTGACTCCCAGATCTCCTCACCGCGGTTCCGGAGCGCCTTCGTGCGCCCCTTTTCGTTGACCATCTCGTCGTCGATTGGGTCCCACTGGCGGACTTTCTCGCGGGTTTCGTCGTAGTGGGCGAAGCCGTTGTCGGCCAGTTTGATCTTGGTCTCCTCGATCGCCCGTTTGAAAAGCACGCCGTCGAAGGCGACGTCGACGATCATCCCTTTGCGGAACGATCGCATCTGCATCGAGATGTCGTCGCCGTCGTACACGCCCGATCCGAGGTTGACGTGCTGGAGGACGTCCTCGTATGTCGATGGCGAGACCAGCTC
>ENA-ORCO01000683-ORCO01000683.1-marine-metagenome-genome-assembly--contig:-NODE-683-length-14137-cov-3.039900_pt1 | contig 14137 bp, 13 predicted proteins | sample MGYA00248633_ERZ508508 | MGnify/ENA primary metagenome ERZ508508 (study PRJEB26179, sample SAMN06268845) | marine metagenome | isolation source: A23 P1 aerobic enrichment on pine of planktonic cells taken...
GGACAACAAGTACCTCGACTTCGCCGACCGCTTCGAGGAGGAGTTCGTCGATCAGGGGACCGACACGTCCCGCAGTATCGACGAGACGCTCGAACTCGGCTGGGACCTGCTCTCGATGCTCCCGAAGGATGCGCTGAACCGCATCGACGAGGACCTCATCGAGGAGCACTACCGCGAGGACGAGACCGCCGAAGCCGTCGAAGCCGAAGCCTGACAACGGCCCTATATCTCACGGCCGTTCGCAATTTTTACCATATATTTTGGGTACGCGACTGTTTAGCGTTGACCTCCTATACTAGAGTGCACTATGCCAGAACCAGGGAGTGAAGCGATATGGCTGTGGTTAGGTACAGCGGGCATGTTCCTCGGCATGCTATACTTCATCGCGCGTGGCTGGGGTGAAACCGACAGCAGGCGTCAGAAGTTCTACATCGCAACAATACTGATCACGGCAATCGCGTTCGTGAATTACCTCGCGATGGCACTCGGGTTCGGCCTGACGTTCATCGAATTCGGCGGGTCGGAACACCCCATCTACTGGGCGCGATACACCGACTGGCTGTTCACGACGCCGTTACTGCTGTATGACCTCGGACTGCTTGCAGGGGCAGACCGCAACACCATCGCCTCGCTCGTCAGCCTCGACGTGCTGATGATCGGTACCGGTGTGGTCGCGACGCTAAGCGCAGGGAGCGGCGTGCTGTCGGCCGGCGCGGAACGGCTGGTCTGGTGGGGTATCAGCACCGCCTTCCTGCTGGTCCTGCTGTACTTCCTGTTCGCCTCGCTGTCCGGCCGGGTCGCAGACCTGCCCAGTGACACGCGTAGCACCTTCAAGACGTTGCGGAACCTCGTGACCGTCGTGTGGTTGGTGTACCCGGTGTGGTGGCTCATCGGGACTGAGGGTCTCGGCCTCGTCGGTATCGGGATCGAGACGGCCGGCTTCATGGTCATCGACCTGACCGCCAAGGTCGGCTTCGGTATCATCCTGCTCCGGAGCCACGGCGTGCTTGACGGCGCGGCCGAGACGACCGGAACTGGCGCAACGCCTGCAGACGACTAACCGCTGCCGTTCGCCGACTTCGTTTTTTGGGTGTCAGTCCAGAAGCGGACCGAAATAACTGGAAACCGTTAACTGCCTACGTCGAAAAAGGACCCGTAATGGCTAAGGACGTCAAACCCACGCGCAAGAATCTGATGCAGATCGAGGACCGCATCGAGCTGTCCGAGCGTGGGCACGACACGCTGGAGAAGAAGCGTGACGGCCTCATCATGGAGTTCATGGACATTCTGGACCAGGCCCAGGACGTCCGTGAAGACCTCGACGGTTCCTACGAGCGGGCCCAGCGCGCGATCAACATGGCCCGGGCGATGGAGGGTGACGTGGCCGTCCGTGGAGCCGCCGCAGCACTGAAAGAGCACCCGGAACTGACGACCCAGTCCAAGAACATCATGGGCGTCGTCGTCCCGCAGATCGAGTCCAGCAAGGTCCGAAAGTCCCTGGACGAACGCGGCTACGGCGTCATGGGAACCTCGGCCCGCATCGACGAGGCCGCCGAGGCCTACGAGGAACTGCTCGAGAACATCATCCTCGCCGCCGAGGTCGAGACGGCGATGAAGAAGATGCTCGAAGAGATCGAGACGACGAAACGGCGTGTCAACGCCCTCGAATTCAAACTCCTGCCCGACCTCTACGACAACCAGGAGTACATCGAGCAGAAACTCGAAGAGCAGGAGCGCGAAGAGATCTTCCGCATGAAGAAGATCAAAGCCAAGAAGGAAGAAGAGGAAGACGCGCTCGCGGCCGAAGAGGAAGCGGAAGAAGAGCCCGAAGCGGTCACTGCTGACGACTGAACAGGGGACCCGTCCTGACCGGTATCGTTTTTGCGCTTTCCCGCTCGTGGTTGAGTATGTCCTGTCCCGACTGCGGCGGCGACCTCGTTTCGTTCCCAGTCCCGGCCGACCTCCGGCAGTTTCTCCCCGGGAACGAGCCGGGGGCCAGCGTCTGTCAGTCGTGTTTAGCTCTTCAACCGGAAGCGGAACCTCCCTCGGCTGTTCCGGACTTCACGGATCTCGACGATGCGATTCCCGACGACGACGCAGCGGTCCCGCTGGTGTTGCTCGTCGGGCTACTCGATTCGCTCGCGATGCACCGGGCGGAGATCACCGCGCTGCTGGAGCGAATCGAGCGCGAGGGCGTCGACCCGCTACTGGTACTGGACCGTCTTGACGCCAGCTACGGGGAGGCGGCCCACGTCGACCTCGGTCGTCGCCGTCGGCAACTCGAACAACTGTTGTGAGTGGGCAGGCCGGCCGTTCCCCGAGCCGCGATAGACGGGTCTCCCGTAGCTCGTTTCGGCGGCACTGGCTGTGACGCTCCCTTCGTCAAAGACGAAACAGAGATAAGAAAACGACCGGCGGCCGTTAGACGCCTGTCGAGTAGCGCAGCAGGCCGGCGACGCCGCCGAAAGCGGTCAGCAGCTGTTCGCCCTTCTCGAAGTCCGTCGAAATGAACACCGTCTCGGTGCCGCGCTGGTCGGCCAGTTCCATCAGGTGGTCGATGGCGTCTTCGCGCTCGCCGTCCTCGGCGTCGACGGTGGCCCCACAGCGGGAACACTCGTGGTCGTCTGTCCCGGCGTTGCTGTTGATGAGTTCGTACTCGTCGTGGCCGTTCTCGCAGGTGTAGGCGACCACGTCTTTCCGGAGGTCCTCGGAGATGAGCAGCTGTTCGACCGCGCCCATGTTGAGGTTCTGGCGCGTCTGGTCGAACCCGTAGGTGGCCTTGTCCCCGTTGTGGAGCTGTTTGAAGAAGTCCTCCATGAGCTCCTTGTCCCGGAGCATCTCGTGTTCGGCCAGCACGTCATCGGCCGCGTCCACGAGGTCGTACAGCCCTGACTCGTCCGTGTAGGCCACGTCGAACTTCCCGAGCACCATGTCCTGCAGTTCGTGGTGGAGGTAGTCGCCGTCGAGGAACTCGTCTTTCGTCGGTGAGGGCCCGCCGACGAGAATCCCGTCTATCTCGTGCCTGTCGGCGACGAACAGGTCGTTCGCCATCCCGGCGACCTCCTGATAGAAGTTGTCGATGGCTTCCAGTCGGAGGCGGGCGAAACGCTGGGCGGACTGCCCACCTTTTCGCTGCTTACCCGGGACCAGCGAGGAGGCGGACTTGACGGGTTCGACCCGTTTGCCCTTCAGCCAGCCGACGTTGGCCTCGCGCCGGTCGAGCACGATGAGGCCGAACAGCCCTTTGTCGGCCAGCATGTGCTCCAGCGGTTCGGTGAGGAACTCCGAGTCACAGTGATAGCGGAACGACTCGATGGGGTCCGGCGGGGATTCGAGTACTTTGGTCACCATATCGGTCCGGCCGCCCCCAGTGTCGAACGCTCCTGAGAACACGACAAGTCCGTTTTCCGGCGGTCGCACGTCGTAGTATCGGAGTCGGTCCTTGATCGAAGTGAGCGCGTCCTGCACCGCCGTCCGGGTGTCCTTCGATTTGATGTTCGAAGCTTCGGAGTGCTCCTGGGTGACGTGGGCGACGACGTCGCTGATCAGCTTGTCCTCGGGGACGTAGATAGAGACGAGTTGGGTTCCCGAGCCCTGGTACCCCTTGAGTTCCTCTATGACCTTCCGGAACTCGTATTTCTGCTTGTCAGATTGTTCCTGTTCCTGCTGCTCGCTCATTACTCTATGTTGGCCGAGGTGGCGTAAGAACCTGTTGACAGGGAGCGAAAGCCTGAGTGAAACGAAGGGTTTCGGATCAATCGAGCGGCGAAGCCGCGAGAAGCGAAGGGCGCGCGAAGCGCGACCTTCGGATGAGCGAGCGGGGAGGGACGACCCGCGAACAGCGAGGGGCGCGAACGGAGTGAGCGGCCCTCGTGCCGGAACTGCGAAAGCGTGACATCGATCCGGCTGGTGTGACAAGCGCTCGATTTGATTGGCCGTGGAACTGACTATTCTGGGCGTAGCCTGGCCCTTCGCGGTCTGACAAATGACAGTCGCATTTATATGACTGCCTGCATTGTACCCAAGCAATCAGACTATGGCGGGGTATGTGTGTACGATTGCGGGCGGCAAAGGCGGCGTCGGAAAGACGACGACCGCGGTAAACCTCGGGGCCGTCCTTCAGGAGATGGACTACGACGTCGCCGTCGTCGACGCAGACCTGGGCATGGCGAACCTCGGTTCGATGCTCTCTGTGGAGCCGGAAAAGAGCCTCCACGAGATTCTGGCTGGCGAGGCTGCCGTGAGTGAGGCCCTGACTGACGCGCCGGGCGGCCTCACGGTGATCCCGGGCGAACAGTCGCTGGAGGCGTTCGCCGACGCTGACCCCGCAAAGCTCAGGAAAGTCATCAAGACGCTCCGAAACGCCTACGACGTGGTGCTGATCGACACCGGGGCTGGACTGAGCCACGAGGTCGCCGTGCCGCTGGGGCTGGCCGACGGCATCGTCCTCGTCACGACCCCCGACGACGTTGCAGTGGGCGATACAGTCAAAACAGCCCAGCTAGCGGACCGAATCGACGGGGCCGTTCTCGGCGCGATCATCAACCGTGCGACCCGCCACACGGATGTCGCGTCCATTGCAGAGCAGATGGAGTTCCCGCTGCTTGCGGTCATCCCGGACGACCCGCAGGCGACGACCGAGGAGCCGCTCGTGCTCAACGCCCCCCAGAGTACGGCTGCTGACGCCTATCAGCGACTGTCCGAGGCGCTGGAAGGCGTGTTCTTCCACGGCGAAAGCCCCGAAGCGGATATCGAGACGATACTCGACGACGAGTGGTTCCTCGACGAGACCGAGGGCACCTCCGATGTCGACGACGACGAGGACTCCGGCGGTGTCTTCGGTCTGTTTAACTGATTTTCACTCCCGTCGCCGGTTCGCTCGGTCACACTGTCTCGGTCTCATCGTGCCAACTCATTCCGGGAGCGGTGGCCACAGGGTCGCGACCGTCTCCTGAATGAGCTGGGTCTGTGCCCGGCGCAGTCGCTCGGAGAGCGACGACGCAGAGATGTCCAGTTCTTGCGCCACGGCGTCCAGCGATGTGCGCCGCGGAATCTCGAAATACCCCAACTCGTACGCCGTCCGCAGCGCTTCCAGTTGCCTGTCAGTGAGTCCGTTACCGGGCGACTTCGGCTCCGCATCCCGAGTCAGCCGCTCCAGTCTGAACTCCGCGTTCCGCTGCCAGAACGAGGAAAACTCGGTGAACGCCGCTCGGTCGGCGAACCAGCCCATTTGCTCCCACCCGTCTGTGGTCACGGTTATCCGTTCGATGATGGCGTCTGCCGCGGCGAGTGCTTCGAGCCCGTCGAGGTCGTCGATTTGGCCACCGAGTTGCTCCTCGAAGCTCAGCGCCGGCACTGCCTGATACCGTCGGGAGTCGCCGGCTCTCCCGATTCGCGTCCACTCCTGTATGTCGTAGGCATCAGTGAATGCCCGCTCGATGGCCTGCTCGGACCCGCCCGTCACGGTAGCGAGGAACCGCGGGCGGCGGCCATGGTTGTACTGCAGGGAGAGGGTAATCGACGCTTCGGGGACCGCATCCGCGACCGACACGAGCGGCAGCGCTTCACAGCCGATCTGAAATTCTGCGACGAGCCCCATACGGCATCGCTCTCTGCCGACGCTGAAGCGCCTGTCGAAACAGAGCGTCGGCGTGGCTGCCGTCCTCGTTTCGCCCCTCACTTAAACGGCCCAACCACTGAGAGAACGGCTTAGCCCGACTGCGCTCGACCGTACTGTTGTATGCAGCCGACACAGTCCGTAGATGAGATTGAATTCGAGTTCGAGCGCTACGGCGACGGCCAGCCACTTCTCCTCCTACACGGCGGGATGGCTCCCACGGAGTACTGGAACCCAGTCATCGCACAGTTCGAGGAATACGGCGCTGTCGTCCCGCAGCGCCCGGGGTTCGGGACCTGTCTCGACTCCCCGGCGGAAACAAACGCCGACGAGGTGCTGGATCGTGAGGTCCGATATGTCCGGGCGCTTGCCGACGCTGTCGACGGCGACCCGATCCTGGTCGGGCACTCGTACGGCGCGCTCACCGCCATCGAGGCTGCGACGGATACACCGGTCGAGGCGGTCATCGCGTACGAACCGGCGGTGCTTCCCGCCGAGTATCGGGGGGACGCTGACCTCGCCGACCGCATGGCGTCGCTCATACGGGACGGGGAGCGCGAGGAAGCGGTGAAACGCTACGTCGAACAGGTCCTCCACCCCGACGGTATCGACGACCTCGACGCCTGGCTGGCGGAGTGGCCCGTCTGGCCCGACTGCGTGGACCTCGCCGAGGAGGTCGTCCGGATGAACCGATCCGTCGAACAGTACCGGCTCCCCGACCGGCTCGATGTCGACGCACCGACTCTCGTTCTGTCCGGCACCGGCGGGCCGGACTTCCTCCGGCAGAGTGCCCGGGACGTTCACGACGCACTCCCCCACAGCCGATTCGTCGAGTTTGATGCCGTCAGCCACAGCGGCCCCGCCGAGGCACCCGACCTGATCGCAGCGGAAGTCGACGCGTTCCTGCAGAAATAGGCCGGCTCGACGGATTTTTCCCAGCGATCGCCCCTCTAACCGGATTCCAGACGCGGACCGCTCCTACATCGAGGTCGGCGCTTCGACGCCCAGCGCGTCGAGGGCGTTCGCAATCGTGGTCCGAGTCCCGTCGACGAGGGCCAGCCGTGCGGCGCGGGTCTCGTCGTCGGCGTCGAGAACCGGACACTCCCGGTAGAAGGCGTTGAACGTTTCGGCGAGGTCGCGGGTGTAGGTGGCGACGGTGTGGGGCGTCAGGTCGTCCGCGGCCGCCTCGATGACGGCGGGGAACCGGGCTAGTTCGCGGAGCAGGTCCCGCTCTTCCGGTTCCGACAGCGGGTCGAGGTCGGGTTCGGCTGGGATGTCGGCCTCCACGTCTCCCAGGATACCACAGCAGCGCGCGTGGACGTACTGGACGTAGGGGGCGGACTGGGCCTCGAAGTCCAGCGCGCGGTCCCACTCGAAGGTGATGCCCTTCGTCGGCTGCTTCGAGACGATGTCGTAGCGCACCGCGCCGATACCGACCTGTCGGGCGATGCGGTCGATGTCGTCCTCGTCGAGGTCGCCGCGGGTCCGGTCGTCCAGTCGGGACTCGACCTCTTCGCGCGCGCGGTCGATAGCTTCATCCAGCAGGTCGTCGAGGTCGATACCGGTCCCTTCGCGCGTGCTCATCCCGCCTTCGGGGAGGTTCACCCAGGAGTAAAACACCTGCCGGAGCTGGTCGGTGTCGTTGTCGAGCAGTTCCAGCGCCGCCGAGAGCTGGTCGGCCTGCAGCTTGTGGTCTTCGCCCAGCACCGTGACGGCGCGGTCGTAGGTGTCGAACTTCCACTCGTGGTGGGCCAGGTCGCGGGTGGTGTACAACGACGTGCCGTCGGAACGCAGGAACACGAGGTTCTTTTCGAAGTCGGGCAGGTCGAGCTGCCAGGCGTCCTCCTCGTAGACGGCGCAGTCGAGGTCCTTCAGCCGGTCGACCAGGTCGTCCGTGTCGCCGTTGCGCATGAACCGCGTCTCTTTGACGAACTCGTCGAACTCGGCCGGAAGGCGGCCGAGCGTGCTCTGCATCCCGCCCAGCACGGTGTCGACGACTTCGGCGACGCGCTCGTAGGTCTCCTCGTCGCCGTCTTCGAGGCCCTGCAGAATCGACTGGACCTCGGCCTCCGCCGCCTCGACCTCCTCCGGGTCGCCCTCTTCGAGGACGGTGTTGCCCTTGCGGTAGTACCGGACCATCTCGTACTCCGGGGACTCCCGTTCGGGTTCGGGGAGGTCATCCTCGTCGAAGGTCTCGTAGGCCCAGGTGAACACGGCGATCTGGCGGCCCGCGTCGTTGACGTAGTAGTGGCGGTCGACGTCGTAGCCGGCGTAATCGAGCACGCGGGCGACGGCGTCGCCGATGATAGGGTTGCGCGCTCGTCCGACGTGGACCGGGCCGGTCGGGTTCGCGGAGGTGTGCTCGACAACGACGCTGGTGTCGCGGTCGGGGAGCCGCCCGAACGAGCCGTCTGTGACGGATTCGAGCGTCTCGGCGAAGTACGCCTCGCTCGGGAGGAAGTTGACGTACGGCCCCTGTGTCGTCACGTCGCTGACGTAGGTGAGGTCGTCGGCGTGGATCGCCTCGGCGATGTCACCGGCGACGTTCGGCGGCGCGGTACCGACCTCGCCGGCCAGCCGGAAGGCGACGCTCGACGCTAACACGGCGTCGACGTCCTCCGGCGGCTCCTCGATACCGAGGTCCTCGGCCGGCAGGTCGAGGGCTGTGAGTGCGTCGGCGAGGGCGTCCTCGACCTCCGCACGGAGCTGCAGGAACATACGCTCGGCTTTCGCGGCGGGGAGTAAATGGGTAACGAAACCCCGACCATGTTAGACGGACTCCTGTACGTCAGATTCACATCGACCGCCGCTAGTCGGGCGGTCGCCGAGAGAAACAGGGACAGCAGTCCGTATCAGGTCAGCAGCCGCGGCCCGAACACCATCAACAGGAGGCCGCTGATCATTGACACCGTAATCGCGATTGAGACGGCCGTCGTCACCCGCCGCCCGTCCGAGACGGGGAGCCGCGAAACGAACGACTCGGTCGCGGCCCGGAGGATGTGGCCGCCGTCGAGCGGGAACGTCGGGATGAGGTTGAACTGGCCAATGACGAGGTTGATCCAGCCGGCCCAGAACAGGACGTTCGCGAGCAGGAACACCGGCGTCGTTCCGAGCGCCCCGAGCGGGCCCTGGACGGTGTAGAAGTTCGTCGCGATGCCGGTGAAGCCGGCGAAGTTGTAGCCGAACCCGCCGGCGACGCCGATGAAGGGGAGCAAGAGGGTGCTGAAAATCCGCTGGGCGAACGAGAACTCGGAGACTGACGTGGGTTCGTCCGGGGACCCGCCGATGAATTCGAGGAACGCAGCCGCAGGGTAGGCGTCGATGCCGAAGTCGCTGACCTGGATGCCGCTGATACCCTGCTGGATGCTGACGCCGATGATTCCGTTGTCGACCTGCTCGCTCTCGGCCATCGTCACCTCGTAGGTTTCGCGTGCACCGTCGACATAGCCGGTGATCGACACCCGGTCACCGGGTTCGCCGCCCTCAAGCGCCTGCATCAGCGCCGTCCCGCTGTGCGTTCGCTCCCCGTTGACCTCGGTGATTATCATGCCTTCGCCGCTCGGTGCCCCTTCCCCGGCGAGCGGGCCGTCCTCGGCGACCAGGACGTATGCGCCGAGCGGGGTCGTGACCGTCTCCCCGGACTCAGTTTCGACTGTCGCAACGGGATGGTTTCGAGCCGCCTGTTCGAACTCACTGCTGGTAGCCACGGCAGTCCCGTTGACAGAGACAATCGTCTCACCGGTTCCAAGCGGCGCGCTCTGGAGGGCCGCCGAGACGACGACGGACCGCTCGACGGTGACTGTTTCGGCATCCTTACGGGCCACTTCGACAGTCTGTGCGTCGCTTTCGGCGAGCACCGATTCGAGTTCCTGCTGGTTCTCGACCGACTGGCCGTTGACCGCCGTAATAACATCGCCTGACTCGATACCCGCATCAGCGGCGGGGGTTCCGTTGATCGGGCTCCCGACTGGCACGCCGTCGACGACGGCGATAGCGCCGGCGACCGGCCCGAACAGCAACAGGAGCGTGATGATCGCGAGCGCGAAGTTGTTGGTCACGCCGGCCGTGTACATTCGGGCCTGGGCGCCGCGATCAGAGCGCAGGAGTTCGTTTTCGTCGGGTTCGACGAACGCGCCGATGGGGATGATCGCCAGCAAGGCCAGCCCCATCGACTCGATGTCGATGTCCTCGACGCGACAGAAGAGCCCGTGGCCGCCCTCGTGGACGACGAGGCCGAGCAACAACCCGAGCACGATCTCGGGTGCGACCGACAGCGGGAGGAAGTCGTTAACGCCGGGGATCGCCAGCGCGTTCCGCGGTTCGTTCAGTGCGGAGGGCTGTGGGTTGACGAGTGCCTGGTAGGCCCCGAGCGCGACGAGGAGGAAGGAGCCGACCATCACCACGAGTCCGAACCCGACGCCGAGGTTTCCCCAGGCCCGCCAGAACCGCTTTGGCCGTGCTAGCCAGTCGAGCACGGCCTTGCCCTTCTGCGTGTGGATCGTCGTAATCGGGCCGCTAAAACGGATATAATCGGGGACAACGCCGCGGGTCCGTAGCGCCATCGCGAGGAGGGTGTAAGCGACAAGGCCCGCAAGGACCCACGTCAGCGTACTCACCATTTACCCGAAACTAGGTTTAGCCAAGCAAGAGGGTTTGGTTTGGGACACACCGTCGCCGCCCAGCGGCCAACGGTGAAGTGACCGCGCCGCAAACGACCACACAATGTACGACCACATTCTCATTCCCGTCGACGGGAGCGACGAATCCACGGCAGCCGCGCGGCGCGGCCTCGCACTGGCCAGGGACTTTGATGCAACGGCCGAGGCGGTTCACGTCGTCGACCAGCGAGCACGTAGGCTCACGCGAACGGACCGCGAAAGCGGACATCTCCGCGAACACGGCGAGTCCGTCCTCGCGGACATCGAATCGCTCGCCGCCGATATCGGCCACCCTGTCACGACGGAACTTCTGGAGGGGAAACCGAGCGTGCAGATCGACGAGTACGCCCGCGAAACCGACGCAGGACTCATCGTCCTCGGTCGACAGGGAATGACCGGCCTCGGGAAGCGCCTCCTCGGCGGGGTTACTGAACAGGTCCTGCACCGAACTGCGTTGCCTGTGCTCGTCGTTTCGGGGGCGGAGGAGACGGGAACTACCGGATTCGATTACTCGCGGATACTCGTCACGACTGACGGCAGCGCGAACGCCGAAACGGCGACACGACACGGTGCGGCGGTTGCAGACTGTTACGACGCGACAGTACACGTCCTCAACGTCGTCGATATCCAGGCCGCCGGCGGGGCGTTCAACGCCGGCGGGCTAAACGAGACGTTCATCGAACGACTGGAAGAGAACGGGCGTGACGCCGTCGCAGCAACCGCTGACGAACTCAAAAGAACGGCCCCGGACGTATCGGTTGAAACCGCCGTCGAACGGACGACCTCGCTCGACGGTGTCGCCACCGGTATCCGTGAGTTCGTTTCCGACCGGGACATCGACCTCGTCGTTATCGCGTCTCACGGCCGTTCGAACCTGAAGCGCCAGCTGCTCGGTAGCGTCACGTCGCAACTCCTCCGAACCGCTGATGTCCCCGTACTGGTGACGCCCCGTTGACTTGAGAGAGTGTACGAACCACCCGTTCTATGTATCGTGCGAACGTATCCCAAGCAGGTGCCGGACAATGCCAGAAACTTGCGGTATCTGTGGCGAGACGGTCCCGTTCGACGCTACCGTCCACGCGATGATTCACACTCACAGCGAGACTGGCGTCATCGACGCGTACGTCTGTCAGGACTGCTACGACGAGCGTCTCGGACCGATGTTCGAACGGGTAGACACGCAGGAACAGTCGCCCTGAAGTCGCCGTTTCAATAGGCTGTTACGGGTGGGTAGGACCCGCCTACCCCGGGACTACTCGTTCTGGCGGAGCCGCTCCACAACGAACTCCTGGTCCAGTTTCGCGATGAACGTCCCGAGCTGCGGGCCTTCGGTGTCGTCGAACAGGAGCTGGTAGCCGGCTGAAAAGAACTCGCCGATATCGATGTCGTTTCGCTTCGCCGTCTCGTAGATCTCGGATTGAATCGCCTCGCCATCGTGGCCCTCGGCGATGAAATCGGCCAGTTCGTCCAGCGCGGCCGCCGTCTCGGACTCGAACGCCGCCGCCGCCTCGGGGTCGCGGAGGTCCTCCTCGTCGCGTGTCTCCAGTGCCTCCGCCTTCGACTCCATAGCGAAGTAGTCCTGCGCGTCGGCGTCGAACCCCTGCCGCAAGAGCAGGTTGTCGACGGTTTCTCGGAGCTGTGACTGCGTCACCGGCTTGACGAGGTACTCGTCAAACGGTAGGTCGATGATGTCCGTGTCGGGTTCGACGGCAGTGAGCATGGCCACCTGGCAGTCGATGCGCTGCTCGCGAATGTCTTCGAGGACGCGGTCACCGGGGATTCCCGGCATCCGACGGTCGAGCAAGACGAGGTCCAACCCGTCGTGAATCTGCTTTCGGGCTTGTACCCCGCCGTACGCCGTCTCAACCTCGAAGTCGTCGGAGAGCCACACGCTGTACGTGTCCGCGAGGTCCTTGTCGTCGTCGACGATGAGAATCGTCGGCGTCTCGTCTCGGTCGTGTGCGTCGACGCCCCCGTCAGCGTCGCTCGGGTCGGTGGTTTCACTCACAACTGACTCCCCTCCTGTCGTCGGGGTGGGCGACCCCGCAGACCCCTTCGTGGCATCGCGTCCTCTGAGTTCGCATACAGAATATCATTTCTCGCGCGTATTAACCTTCTCAGACCTAATATGTTCGGCTCCCGTCCGGAGTCACTCGCTCGTTGCCGCGAGGGGAAACGCGAGGGTTATCTCCGTCCCGCCACGGTCGCTCTCGGCTGCCTCGACGGCGCCGCCGTAGCTCTCCTCGACGATTTGCTTCGTGAGGAAGAGACCGACGCCGTGGCCGTCGCCGTCGAGTCCGGAGACGCCTTGGCCGAAAACCGAGCGGTCGATGTCGTCCGGAAGCCCGGTCCCGTTGTCGGCGATGGCGACGCGTGCAGTCCCTGACGCCTCGTCGACCGCCGCTCGCACCTCGACTGCGGGCGTGTCTACGGCCGCGTGTTGGACGGCGTTCCGGAGGACGTTCCGAATGCAGACGTGAGCGAGTTCGTCGACTTCGACGGCCACGTCGGGGATAGGGCCGGCGAGCGAGAACGTCGCCTCGGGGAACTTCTCGCTGGCTCGGTCGACCCGCTCTTCGAGGAGGGAGTCGAGCGGGCGGGGGTCGGTGTCTGCGGCGCCCTCGTCGGCCTGCATCTGCCGAATTGCCTTCGTGCGGTCGATCAGGTCGTCGACGCGGGCGTAGGCCGTCTCGTAGTGGTCGCGGTTCGTCTCCGAGACGTCGCTCTCGACCATATCGAGGCGCGCCCGAATCAGGTTCAGGCCGTTCAGGACCGAATGGCGAAGGATCTGGTTGAGCATCGCGAGTTCCTCGCGTTCGGTGCGTAGTGAGCGGCGCTCACCCACGGCTTCGAAGACGATTTCGAGGAACTCCCCGATGGCTTCGAGCCGACTGACGGCGGTGGCGTCAAGCGCCGACGCGTCGTGGGCTGCAACCTGTACGTACCCCAAGTCGCCGACGGGGACGTGCGCGACGGTACCCCACGTCTCGTCGTTTCGCTCGTCGCGAACGTCGCGTTCGATGGCGGGGCGCGTGCGCTCGGCGACTCGCGAGACGCCGATTGGCTCTGCAACGTTCACCAGTCGCTCGCCGTCGCCGAGGTGGACGACGACGGCGTCACACCCGAACGTCGCCATCAGGACTTCGGCGGTGTCGCCCCGGACGGTCGCCTCGTCGTCGGCGAGGACCAACTCGGCGAGAGCGGAGAGCGGTTCGAGCGAGCGGAGGGCCGAGGACGACGGGTCGCGGTTCGGCGAGTACTCGATGGCGACGAATGCGGCGCGGGCGTCGTCGGTAGGACACACCCGGAGAAATCGCTCGCCTCCGACGGCGGCGAGGTGGACGTACCCCTCACGGGCACTGCCGTCAGCGGTGGCACCGAACAACGGCCCGGAATCGAACCCGAGCACGTCGGTCAGCGGGTCGCCACGAATCGCCGCCTCCTCGTGACCGAACGCGCTCTCGAAGGGATCGTTGACGGCGCGGATCGGCCACCCGTCGGTCGCGACATCGACGACGGCCATGGCGTCCGTCGTCACGTTCAGCGCCGTGCGGTAGTCGAGGGATGAATTCAGGTTTGACATGTGCGTCTTGCCCCACTCGCTCGGTTGGAGCAGCATGATCGGCGACGACGCGACGGTGGGTCGCTAGCCGGTGGTTCGTCTATCGACGGATAAACCAGCGACCTAACCCGTCGCGCTCACCGCGACTCGGCGGCCCGAAGGATGGGTCCGCGAACCTCGGGAACCCCCGCCTCGGGCGCCGACAGGTCGCGCTCCGGATACCGGTCACCTCGGTCCGGGAACGGGATGACGACGGTGTCGGTGGCGTCGAAGACGCCCAGCGCAGACAGTCGGTCGACC
>ENA-ORCO01000688-ORCO01000688.1-marine-metagenome-genome-assembly--contig:-NODE-688-length-14033-cov-2.901763_pt1 | contig 14033 bp, 16 predicted proteins | sample MGYA00248633_ERZ508508 | MGnify/ENA primary metagenome ERZ508508 (study PRJEB26179, sample SAMN06268845) | marine metagenome | isolation source: A23 P1 aerobic enrichment on pine of planktonic cells taken...
CGGCCGGAATCGGGTCGACGTAGCCGTACTCGGTCGAGCCGGCGACGCCGACGACACACACCGTGTCCTCGTCGACGAGTTCGGCCATCGCCTCCATGTTGGCGCGGTAGTCCGTCGCCGGCGCGGTCCGCAGTTCCACGCCGAGGACGTCAGCGGCCTTGGTAAAGGAGAAGTGCGCGTGGACGGGCGCGACCACGTTCGGATCGTCCGTGTCGGCGCGGTTACGGGCGATACGTATCGCCTGGAGGTTGGCCTCCGTCCCGCCCGAGGCAACGTAGCCCGCGGGGTCCGAGAGTCCGGTGATCTCGCCGAGATAGTCGACGGCCTCGCGTTCCAGATCGGCGACGGTCTCGTACGTGCCCGGGTCCCCGGGGTTCGTCGCGAGGAAGCGTTCCGCCGCTTCGCGTGCCGACGGATGTGGCACGGTGCACATCGACGAGAGGACGCGTTCGAAATCCTGTGGCTCTGCCCGCTGGAGCATCTATCGCGAGTATAGAGGGGGAGCGGTTTAGCCGTTGTGCTCGGGTTACCAGTTCGACGGCCCGATCTTCTTCGTCGCTTTCGCGCGAAAGCCCGTGGGGCCGATCAGCGACTCGAAGACGGTCTGGCGTTCGGTGTCGAGCGCGCCGCCGAAGGAGCCGACACGCATCGTCCGATACGTCTCGAACCCCTTGTCGTTGGAGTAGAAGTAGACGCTGCCGTGCAGCAGGCCGTGGATGAGTTCGTCCGACCGCACGTCGCCCGCGGGCCGGTCGAGTTTGACGAAGGCCACGTTCCCCCAGTTGACGACCGCCTCCCGGAGCCCCATCAGGAACGCGATCTCGTGGTTCTTGGGCAAGCCGAACTCCGTCGCCCGTTCGAGGTCAGTCAGCGAGTCGATGACGATGAGCGTCTCCGCGGCGTCGTTCACCTGTGCGCTGATGTCGGCTAAGAGTTTCTCGAACGTCCCCTCGGAGGGCTCTCGTTCCGGCGGCTCCGCGTCGGGCTGTTCGATTTCGTCGTCGCTCCGTCGAGCATCGAACAGCGGCTCCGGAACCGGCAACAGCTCCATGAATCGCTGGGAGAAATCGGCGACGGTCATGTTGTCCGTGAGCGTGTCGAACTGGTAGCCGTCGAGCACGGCGTCGAGTTCGCTGTAGACGTGTTCGCGGTCGTGCGAGAGCGTGATGTAGGTCACCGACTCCGGGATCGCCTCGCTGCGGCGGGCGATGCCGTTCGGGACCATCTCCGGGCGGTGTTTCGCGAGCATCAGCGTCGCGAGACTCGTATAGGTGAACGCATCGCCGCCCGCGTCCGACGCCCCGGCCAGCAGGACCGTGCTCCCGGTCGGAATCCCGCGGACCTGTCCGTCCAGTCCAGGGATACCGAAGGGGATGTACGACACACCGGAACTGATACTCTTGGCTTCCGGTGTCGATTCGGGTACCATACCGCAACGAAGCGAACGGAGCAAAAAAGCCTGCTGGCTACATCAATCGGCCGCGGCCTCAGCGGACCGATTCCAGCAGCAGGCGCTGTTCGACGCGCTTGACTTCGTGTTGGACATCACGGACGGCGTCGATATTCGGCGAGATGGACGTGACCCCCTCGTCGACGAGGAAGTCGACCATCTGGGGCTTCGAGGCAGCCTGGCCGCAGATGCTCGTGGCGACGTCGTACTCGCGGCAGGTCCCGATGACCTGGCTCATGAGTTCGAGGACGGCCGGGTGGAGTTCGTCGAAGCGGTCGGCGACGTTGCCGTTGTTGCGGTCGAGGGCGAGCGTGTACTGCGTGAGGTCGTTCGTCCCGAAGGAGACGAAGTCGATCCCCGTTTCACAGATCTCCTCGATGGAGAGTGCGCTCGCCGGCGTTTCGACCATGACGCCCCAGTCGCGCTTCTCGGGGTCGATGCCGACCTCCTGCATCAGCGCCTTCGCCCGCAGGATGTCCTCGGCGTCGGTCACAAGCGGGAGCATCAGCTCGACGTTGTCATAGCCCAGATCGTACAGGCGCTCGAACGCGCGGAGTTCGAGCTTGAACTCGCCGGGTCGGTCGAGCGACCGCCGGATGCCCCGATAGCCGAGCATCGGGTTGTGCTCGCTTGGCTCGTCCTCGCCGCCCTGGAGCTGTCGGAACTCGTCGGAGGGGGCATCGAGGGTCCGGACGCGGACCGGGCGCGGGTAGAACGCCTCGGCGACCGAGCGGACGCCCTCGACGATTTCGTCGACGTACGCGCGCTCGCCGTGGTCCTCGACGTAGCGCGAGGGCGTCTTGTCCGTCGAGAGGATCATGTGCTCGATGCGCAGGAGGCCGACGCCATCGGCTCCGGTCGCGGCGGCTCGTTCGGCGGCCTCCGGAATGGAGACGTTGACCTTGACTTCGGTCCCGGTCATCGGCTTGACGGCCGAATGTGCCTCCACCGGCCCGGCGTCTCTTTCCTCGTCGCTCGTTTCTGGGACCTGGGCCCCTTTCTCGACTGTCCCCTTATCGCCGTCCAGGGTGACCGTCTCGCCGTCTCGGAGCTTCTGCGTCGCGTCCTCGGCACCGACGACGGCCGGGACGCCGAGTTCACGGGAGACGATAGCGGCGTGGCTGGTCATCCCGCCCTCGTCGGTGATGATGCCGTTGGCGCGTTTCATCGCCGGGACCATGTCCGGCGTGGTCATCTCGGCGACGATGATATCGCCGTCCTCGACCTTGTCGAGGTTGTCGAGTTTGTCGACGATGCGGACGACGCCAGTGACCCGGCCCGGCGCGGAGCCGATTCCGGAGAGCCGGACCGACTCCGACTGGCTCTCCATCGCTCCGCCGTCGGCGACGCCCGATTTGGCACCCGGCGGCTGACTCTCGACCTCGTTGGCCGAGCCGGCGCTCCCTTCAGGGTCGTCAATCGTGGTGATCGGGCGGGACTGCAGCAGGTACACCTCGCCCTCGTAGACCGCCCACTCGACGTCCTGTGGAGTATCGTAGTGGTCCTCGACGCGCTCACCGATTTCGATGAGCCGGTGAATCTCGTCCTCCGAGAGGACGCGCTCGTTTCGCTTCTCCTCGGGGACGGAGCGTTCGATCGTTTCCCCGTCCTCACCCCGAACGCACATCACCTTCTTGTCGGCGACGGTCACCTCGTCGATAGCGCCGCTCTCGCGGTCGACGATGTAGTTGTCGGGCGACACCGCGCCGGAGACGACCGCTTCGCCCAGTCCCCACGCGGCCTCGATGATGGCCGTCGGGCCGCCGGTCGAGGGGTGACTGGTGAACATCACGCCGGACTTCTCCGCGTCGACCATCTGCTGGACGACGACGGCGATGTCAACGGCGTCGTGCGCGAAGTCGTTCTCGTTGCGGTAGTAGATAGCTCGTTGTGTGAACAGCGACGCCCAGCACTCCTTGACTCGCTGCAGGAGGTCCGCACGCGAGACGTTCAGGTACGTGTCCTGCTGGCCGGCGAAGGAGGCGTCCGGGAGGTCCTCTGCGGTCGCCGAGGACCGCACCGCAACGTCCTCGTCGCCCATCTCGTCGTATGCGGCTAGCAGGTCCTCGCGGACCGACGGCGGGGTGTCGGTTTCCAGGATCAACTCCTGGGCGCGTTCGGCCGCCTCGGCCAGCGCCTGCGAGTCGTCGCTGTCGACATCGACGGCCTCGAAGAGCGGCTCGTCGATTCCAGTTGCTTCGATGAACGACCGATACGTGTCGGCGGTAACGACGAACGCCGACGGAACGGGCAGGCCCGCTCCGGTCAGTTCTCCGAGAGACGCCGCCTTGCCGCCGACCCGCGCCAGGTCGTCGGCACCGATTTCGTCGAGCCACAGTGTTGGCATGGACTCATTCGTACCATCTTCAACGACAAGTAAGGATGTTCCGGTTGCAGCCAGTGAGAAATCGCTCTTCACTCGATTTCGAGTGAATTAGGGGTTCAGCCTGCCGGTGCGGTGTGGACTGTCACGCTTCGATAATATCATCGTCGTCAACAGCGGGGACAGTCACTGTACCGTCCAGCGCAGTCACGCCGCGTCCGCCGACCCACACCTCGGTCCCGTCGGTATCGACTGACACCGTCCCGGGTCGGTCGCGGAAGTGACCACCCTCGACGGTTATCTGTTCGATGGTCTCATCGAGCGCCCCGTAGCGGCGAACGAACGCCGCGCAGGCCCCCGACGCCGCGGCGCTTACCGGTTCCTCCGTCCGGCTCCCGACCCGGAAGGCTCGCCCGTGCAGCGTCGACCGCCGGGTCGCGTCGCCGCCGACCGTGTCGAACGTGAACGGGTACACGCCGGCCGCGTCCGCGCGGTCACAGAGCGAGGCGACGGCAGCCCCGTCCACGGTGAGGTTGCTCAGATGCTCGAAGTAGTTGACCGGGACCACGAGCCACGACTCGCCGGCGTCGGCCGTCACGAGCGGGAGGTCCGCGCCCACGTCCTTGAGCGTCGCCTCGTCGAGTCCGAGCGCGTCCGCGACATCGCTGTACGGGATCTCTACCTCGGTGATGTCAACCCGGCCCTGTTCGACCCAGACCATCCCGTTCGGTTTGGTTTCGACAGCGACCTCGCCGCCAGCGGTGGCGACCGCCCATTCGGCGGCGTCGACCGAACCACGTTCGTACAGCGCCGCGTGCGCGGCGACTGTCGCCGTCTCCGCCTGCTCCAGTTCCTCGGTCGGCGAGAAGCAGCGAAGCCGGCGGTCGGCGTCCGCCGAAGGCAGGACGAACGCCGTCTCGGTGGCCCCCAGTTCGCTGGCGATGGCCTGCATCTGGTCGGCGGTCAGTCCGTCGGCTTCGGGCACGACGCCGGTCGGCGTGCCCGCCGTCGGTTCCGCGGCGAACGCGTCGACAAGCAACGCCTGTCGGGTATCCATGGCACGGAGTTGTGTTGACCCGCAGATAACCTTTTCCGGAGCTAGCTGGAGTCGGCCGGTGATCAGCTCCGGTGAGACACGCGACGACGACCGAGCCGCGCCCCTGACGGACGACTTTAGTACAGGGAGCTATCACTGGAACGTATGAGCGAGGACGTCGACCTCCCTGAAAGCCACCCCCGCTACGAGTCGCTCTTGACCCGCCACCGGATCGAGGAGGGCGTCGAGAAGGGGATCACCCACCTCCAGGGGATGCACGCCGAGGGGCGGGGCAGCGCCTTCGACTACCTGCTGGGCGAGGAGACCATAGAGAGCGCCGATCGCGCCGCCCGGGCCGCCGCCGCGCAGCTCCTGCTCGCCGACCACCCCGTCCTCTCGGTGAACGGGAACGTCGCCGCCCTCGTCCCGGGGGAGATCGTCGAACTCGCCGGCGTCGTCGGCGCCGACGTGGAGATCAACCTGTTCAACCGGACCGACGAGCGCGTCGAGGCGATCGCCGAACACCTCCGGGAACACGGGGCGGAGGACGTGAAGGGCCTGACCGCGGACGCCCGGATTCCCGGGCTCGATCACGAGCGTGCACGCGTGGACGAGGACGGCATCCACGACGCCGACGTGGTGCTCGTTCCCCTGGAGGACGGCGACCGCGCGGAGGCGCTCGGCGAGATGGGGAAAACGGAGATCGTGATCGACCTCAATCCCCTGTCCCGGTCGCCCCGGACCGCCGCGATCCCGATCGTCGACAACGTGGTGCGGGCGGTGCCGAACGTCACGCGACACGCGCGGGAACTGAAAGACGCCTCCCGGGCGGAACTGGAGGCGATCGTCGAGGCGTTCGACCGCGAGGCCGCGCTGGCGGACGCGGAACGCCGGATCAGGGGGGGCGAGTGGGACCTCGGCACCGAGTAGACTCGGCCGGGCGTCCGGGAACAGTCACTCCCCGGGCGTGTACCCCTCGCCGATGGGCGCGTCGGGGTCGATCTCCTTCAGTTCGATCGTCCGGAACTGGGTGGGGTAAGTCTCGGCCTGGACGGAGATCGTCCCCTGGTCGATGAGGGTATCGTCATCGATCCCTGGCTCGCTGGGGTCGAGCTGTGGCTCGGTGTAGGACATGACCTGCGTGTCCTCCACGTAGTGGCGGAACTGCTGGCTCCCCCGGACGACGACCGTGACCTGCACCCAGTCGTCGGCGGGGTAGTTGTCCGAGCTGGAGTCGGTGCAGTGGTTGGTGTAGGGGTCCTGCCCGTTCATCACGACGTTAGTACCCGGGGTACACAGGTTGGCGGTGGCGCGTCCGGACTGGCCCATCAGCTGCACCTCGATGCAGTGGGCGAAGTCCTGGTCGATGTCCATTTCCTGGGGCGTCTGGCCGTGGAGCATCAGGCCGTTGTTCCGGACGGCCCAGTCGGGACCGCCCGACACCTGCTCGTCCCCGAAGCGGTACTCGACGCGCAACGCGTAGTGGGAGAACTCCCCGTCGTAGAACAGGTGGCCGAAGGCGCCGTCCCAGCTGTCGTAGTCGTCGTACGTGACCTTCAGGATGTCGTCCTCGACGACGAAGGTGTTCTTGTGGGTTTCGCCCGGCGCCTGCCCCGCGAACTTCCGCGTCCAGTCGTCGATGTCCTCGCCGTTGAACAGCTGGGTCCACTCGCTTGGCGTCGCCGTCGGCGTGGCGGTGTCGGTCGCCGTTGCCGTGGGCGTGGCGGTGTCGGCCGTCGTCGCGGTGGTCGCGTCGGGGGCCGTGGTGGTCGCCGGTTCGGTCGTCGTCGCGGGGGTCGCGTCGGACGCCGTGGTGTCGGGCGCGTCCGTGGCCGTGGGCTCCGCGGTCGGCGTGTCCCCGTCGCCGTCGCCGCCACAGCCCGCGATCCCGCCGAACGCGGCGCCCGAGACCAGCCCGAGCAACCGCCGTCGCGACACGTGCCGGATCGTGTGCTGTTCGTCGTCCGTCGGTTGTGACCCTTTTTTGGTCATGGTCCTTCTTTCGTGTTGCTCGGGTAATAAAATCTGCGTACGGGGCGGTGGCAGTGTTACTCGCTCGCCGCCGCTTCCCCGGGCGTGACCGTCCCCGCCAGCAGCTCCTCGGCGCGGTCGCGGTCCTCGGGGTAGCCCACGTCGACGCGCCAGCCGTCCATCCGGATGGCGTCGATGGTGCGCCCCGACTGGATCAGCAGGTCGATGGCGTCGGGGAGCTCGTACTCCCCCCGGTCGGAGGGCTGGACGAGGTGACAGGCGTGGAAGATCGCGGGCGTGAAGGTGTAAAACCCGGTCATCACGAGGTTCGAGGGCGGCTCGGCGGGCTTCTCGACGACCTCCAGGATCTCGCCGTACTCGTTGGTGTCACACACGCCGTACCGCGAGGCCTCCTCCATGGGCACCTCCTCGACGAGGAAGGCGGCGTCGGCCCGCGATTCGCGCTGGCGGTTCAGGACGTCCCCGAGGTTCGCGCGGAACACGTTGTCCCCGAGCATGAGGACGAAGTCGTCCTCGACGTGGGGCTCGGCCTGCAGGAGCGCGTGGGCGAGCCCCAGCTGTTCGCGCTGGTGGGCGTAGGTGATCGGGGCGCCGCGGTACTCGTCGCCGTAGCGCTCGATGATCTTCTCTTTCATGTAGCCGACGACGACGACGAACTCGTCGATCCCGACCTCAATCAGCCGGTCGAACACGTCCTCGATCAGCGGCGTGCCGTCGACCTCGACGAGCACCTTCGGCTTGTCCTCCGTGAGCGGGCGCAGGCGCGTCCCCTTGCCCGCGGCGAGTACGACGGCTTTCATCGACCGCGGGAACGCCCTCCCGGGGAAAGTCAGTTTCGGTACGCTAGCTGTCCGACCGTGTCACGCGCCAGGTCGTCGCGTTCGCGTACGCCCAGCGGTCGATGCTGATGTCCGTCTCCCGGTCGCGGAGCTTCGGGATCAGGTTGCCGATCTCCTTCGGCGAGAGCCCGACGTCGTCGGCGATGTGCTTGCTCTTGAAGTAGTACTCGCCGTCGGCGGCCTGCCGGCGGAGGTAGGCCCGGAGCCGGTCCAGCTTCTCGCGAGTGGAGGACGAGTTCACCGCCATGGTCAGTCCGACACCTCCGGGTTGTGGCCGCGGCCGGCGGCGAGCGCGAGGACGTGTACACAGAGCACCCCGATCAGGAGCGTCCGGGACCCGGTCGTCCAGGCGCTGGCGAGGACGACGGCCGGGTAAGCAAGCGGGGCGAGGACGGCGGTCCAGAACCCGGCCGCCCTGGCACGGCGCCACAGCGACCGACCGACGCGACGGGCGGGGAGGCGCTGCGTTCGAACGCGTTGCGGGGAGGGCGACATCGCATCCACGCCTTCTCCCGGCACCATCAAAAGGCCACGCAAGACTCAAACAGCCATTGTAGGCTGTCCCGTCGTACGTCCGGACGGCCCACAACGGCGGCACGACGACGCGTGGACCGCCGTCAGTCGAACCGCATCCCGATGTCCTCAAGGTCCTCGTTGGCCGCGACGTTCAGGAGGAGCGGGACCATCCCCTCGGCCTCGGGCGCGTTCCCGATCCCGCCGGCGTCGAGTCCCCGGAGCCCATCGATCGCGTCCACGAGGTCCAGGACCGTCTCCTTCCCCGCTCCGGCCTCGCCCACGACGGGCGTGTCCAGGCCGAGGTCGGCGTCGAGATCCGCCAGCCGGGCGGCCGGCAGGTTGTGGAAGGTACCGACGACGGGCACGCCTTCGGGCGCCGCGTTCGCGGCGTGGGCCGTGATGCTCCCGGCCGGCGGCGGGTCGTGGTGGAACCCCGACTCGTCGCGGCCGAGGCCGACCGCCTGGATCTGGGTCCCGAGATACGACGTCATCAACACGCCCGTGACCGCCGCGAGCCCGAGCGCGTAGGCGTCGATCCCGGCCGCGAGACCGACGAGCATCGCGATGTCGGCGTAGCGATCGAGGACGTGATCGAGGAGGTCGCCGCCGTCGCTCTCGACGCCCTGCGCCCGCGCGAGCGCGCCGTCGACGAGGTCGAGCCACCCGTTCGCGAACACGAGCGCGGACCCGGCGACGTACGACAGCGGCGCCTCCGAGGGCGGCGCGAGGCCGAACGCGATCCCCGCGGCGACCGCGCACGCGAACGCGAGCACGCTCACGCCGTCGGGCGAGAGTCCCAGCGCATCGGCCGCGCGGACGAACGGCGACAGCCCCTTCTCTGCCAGCGGCCTGAACTGGTCCAGCGTCATAGGTACTCCACGAAGTCGACCTCGCCCGCCGAGGGCTCGCGGTCGCCGTCGAGCACTCGCCCGAGTTCGAGCGCGACCGCTTCGGGGTCCCGGTCCGTCGTGTCGATCTCGTATACGCGGTCCTCGCCGAACCGTTCGACCGCCTCGCCGAGGATCACGTCGAGCGCCTCGCTCTCGCGGTTCTCTCGGGCGCTCGCCTCGCCCTCCCCGCGCTCGACGAGCCGCCGTTCGAGCACGTCGGGGCGGCACCGCAACACCGCGACGCGGTCGGCGTCGAGGTAGTGCGCCAGGTGGGAGTCGACGACGCCCGACCAGTCGCCGAGGTGCTCGGCCGCCGCGTCGAGGTCGGCCACCAGCGAGTCGCGCTCCTCGTCGCGCTCGGTGTACAGGCCCGCCTCGCGGATCAGGTCGTTGAGGTGGACGACGTGGACGCCGCGCTCCTCGGCCAGCAGGTCCGTCGCCGTCGTCTTGCCCGTCCCGGGGGTGCCCGTGACGACGAGGCGGTCGACGGGACCGTCGCCGTCGACGTCGGCCGCACCGTCGTCCGTGGCCGTCGCGTCGGCGCCGTCGGTCACGCTTCGACCCCGGGCTCCGGGTCCGCGAGCACCTCGTTCAGCGTCGCGACCGCCTCGCGGGTCTCCGCCTCGGTGCCGCAGGAGATCCGGACGCACCCGGGAAGTCCGAACGAGCCGGTGTCGCGGACGATGACGCCCCGCTCCTGTGCGCGCTCGGCGACGGCGCTCCCGTCGCCGACCTCCGCGAGCACGAAGTTTCCGGCGCTCTCGAACGTCGGCGCGTCGAGTTCGCCCGCGATGTACTCGCGGGCCCACTTCGCCGACTCGACGCTCCGCTCGACGTGTTCGTCGTCGTCGAGGGCCGCGAGCGCGGCGTCGAGCGCGACCGCGTTGGCCGCGAACGGCGTGTTCACGCGGGCGTACGCGTCGGCCCACGCCTCGGGGACGAGCGCGTAGCCGATCCGGAGTCCCGCGAGCCCGTACGCCTTCGAGAAGGTGCGCGTGACCGCGACGTTCTCGTACTCGTCGAGCAGGCCCGCGGCGGAGGGCGTGTCGGTGTACTCGCCGTACGCCTCGTCGGCGACGACGAGCGTCTCCTCGTCGACGCCCTCCAGCAGCGCGACGAGCTCCTCGCGCGGGAGCTCGGTGCCGGCGGGGTTGTGCGGCGTCGTCACGTAGACGATCCGCTCGCCGTCGTAGGCGTCGAGGATCGCGTCGGCGGTCTGCGCGAAGCCGTCGGCCTTCTCGACGGGGTACGTCGCAACTTCGCCGTGGTGGTAGCGCGCGCTCATCGGGTAGTAGGCGAATCCCGGTTTCGGGACGAGGACGCGCTGGCCGGGGTCGATGAACGCCCGCGCGAGGTAGTCGAGGGCGGAATCGCCGCTCGGCGCCAGCCAGACCTGTTCGTCCGCCACGTCCCACCGGTCGGCGACCGCGGCGGTCAGGTCGGTGTGGGACGTCTTCGGGTAGTGGTGGATCTCGTCGGCACCGTCGCGGATCGCCTCGACGGCCTTCGGACACGGGCCGAAGGGGTTCTCGTTCGAGGAGAGTTTCACGAGGTCGTCGGGGTCCAGACCGAGGTCGCGGGCGACCTCCTCGATCCCGCGGCCGGCGCGATAGACGGTGTGGGCCGACAGATCCCGTGGTTGCATACGCGGGCCAAGCGGACGGCGGGTATTAAGCGTGCTCACACGGACCGCCTCGAGCGGGTCGCTTGGGCGTCTCGCTTCCGCCGACGGAAGTGAGTACGTTCAAGACCCTCCCGTCCTCGCAGTCGCCTATGTCAGCACTGGACACCGCGATGTACGCGGTTCACCTCCTCTTCGGGGGCGTGTGGACCGGGAGCGTCGTCTTCGTGACCTGGGGCGTTCTGCCGACCGCCATGGACGGCACCGCGAACGCCGAACCCCTCGCGTCGGTCGTCGGCAAACTCAAACTCGTCTCGCGAGCCAGCGCGCTCGTCCTCCTGCTCAGCGGCGGCCACCTCGCCGGCAATCTCTACACCGTTGACAGCCTCACCGGCGGGTCGCGCGGCCACCTCGTTCTCTCGATGGTCGCGCTGTGGTTCGTTCTGGCCGCGCTCGTCGAAATCGGGTCGGGCAAGCTCTCGGACGGCTTCGACGAGATGAAAGTCCGCGAACCCGCCCGTGAAGCCCGCCCGTTCCTCCTCGTCGCTTCCGTCGTCGCGGGCCTGCTCCTGCTCAACGGCGGCGTGCTCGCGGGCGGTATCCCCTGAGCGCCGCGATCGTGCGGCGTCCGTGCGACCGGCGGCGCGAAGCGTTTATTCGGGCCGGTCCGCTACGTGGAGTGCGTGCCTCAGTCCCCGCCTGAGCGTACCCGGACGGGAGCGATGACAGCGCGGCGAACCCGGGCACGCGACATTCGCTGACCGCGGAGGCTCAGCCTCCGCATCCGGGGCGCCTCGCGGCGCCCCCGCCTCGACGGGTACCACCGTCTCGGCAACCCGGTGGCGCTGACGCGCCACCCGCCCGGCACGAGGGTTTCCCGGCAGACCCGGCACGCCGCCAGGGATGACGTCGGTCGTTAGTGTTCCGGGCGTACAGCCCTTCGAACTACCGCAGATACGTCTCCAGTGAGTTTACGACGCGAACCACGAATTCGTCAGTGACTCGGCCCTGCCACGCGACGAGGTCTTCGTTCCGGGGCGAGTGGATCGCCCACGGCGAAACGAACGACTCTCGTGGAACACCGCCCGTTTCCCAGACGTCCTCCCCGAGACGAAGCGAGTCGTCATACTCCATCGTCGAGATAGCGACCGCGACGTGTTGCTCGTCGGCGAACGGGTGAGAGTCGTTATTCACGACGAGCCACGGCCGCTGGCGATCAGTACCGAGCTTGAACGGGTCGGTACTCCTGACGACATCGCCGCGTTCCGGCTTCATCGATCACTCGTCCTTGCTCGAATCCTGTTCGCTCGGATGCGGCTGATCAGGTGCGACAGCGTCCCAGTTCTCCGACTCGATTCCGCCGTCGGCTTCGTCGAGCTGGACGCTCACATCGTGCAGATCGTACGCTGCGGCGATCCGCTGTTCGTCCTCCGTGATTGCCCAGTACTGCCCCCGATGGCGGACGAGGTCACGCGCTTTCAATCGCGTGAGCGCGGTGCCGACCGTGTTCGGATCCTCGTCGATGGCAGTCGCTATCTCCGACCGGGTGAACGCCGCGTCCCGGCGCGTGTGGAGGTACGTGATCACCTGCTCGGGCACACTCGGTCCCTCTGGAAGGTCACCCGATTCGAACTCGTCGATGCTCACGGGCATACTGCGGAATTGGTGTGCGTACGTAATCAATGTACTGCTGTACTTCGAGTGTGCATTCACTAGTAGGTCCTCGCCCGGTAGTGTTCCGGGCGCACATTTCGAACGCTCTTCAGTACCATCTGAGAGGATCCGACGATCTCCGCTGGACCCCCGACGATTGTCGGACAGCCGCACCCGAAAAATCACCCCTACCGAAGTATCTAAGTGAAACAATATCGGCATGTTAGCCGAAAGTAAGTGGCGGAGCTCAGTAATCACTATGGCCGAAATTCCACAACCCGTCGTCGGCGTCGCGGCGCTCGCCCTCGTTGCCATCGGTGCGTACATCACCTACCGGGGACTCGAGAACCTACAGAAGGGCTGGACCATCTGGCAGAGCGATCCGATCGGTGCGGGGGAGGTCGAGTACGAGGATGGCGCCGTCGAGGTGCAGGGGACCGTCGAGCAACTCGAAGCGGAGCTGCTCACCACGAAGTACACCGATACGCCGGCGGTGGCCTACGACTACAGACTCGAGAAGCACGAGGAGAACCGGAGCACCGAGAGCGGACCCGAGTGGCAGACCGTCGATAGCGGCACGGAAGCCCAACCGTTCTACGTGACCGACGAGACCGGGAGCGTGGCCGTCGATCCGGACGGGGGGACCGTCTCGCTGGATACCGAGAAGGTCTCCGGTGGCTCCGAGATAGATGTCGGTCCAGTGGACGCCTCGACGAGCAAGCGGTACGAGGGCCGACTGGCACCTGACGATCAAGTCCACGTCTTCGGTCAGAAGCGGAACGCCCAGAGAGACGGTCCGGGTGATGAAAGGCACTACATCGGCGACGGTGGGGAGACGGCGACGTTCACTATCTCTGACACGACGGAAGGCCGGACGGTGATGCGGTTCCTGGGCAGGGGTATCGGGTTGGTGGTGTTCGGGCTGGCCGCAATCGCAGTGGGAGCCATCCTGTCGCTAGTGTTCATCGGGCAACTCGAATTTGCTGACCTCCCTCTCCAGTGGATCGGCCTCCTGGTACAGCCAGGTCTGTGACGAGCATCTCGCAATTCCAGTGTATCGAGCTACTATACTGACCGACGTAAGTAATCGGTTATATTTGGTGAATTAATTTGGCGAAATCGATTGTCACAGCTGGTCTGAGTTCGTCTATCGAGCCGAAGAAGCGGTTTCCAAGAGATCGCTTCAATTGACGCCAGCACTCCTCGACAGGGTTAAGATCCGGCGATCCGCGCGGAAAATATGTCACTTCGGTCTGTGTTTCTTCGACAGAGTCGTGCACTTGCTGCGACCTGAAATACGACGCATTATCCAGTAATACGTGGATTTTCTCGCCAAACTCGTCTTGTAACGCTCGAAGAAATCTGATCGTCACGTCGCTGGTGAAGCGGTCTACGACTTCGGTTGTGAAAAATTCCTGTTCGTCGGAGACTGCGCCGAGGTGCTTCACACCCTTCGCCGCCAAAACGGGAGGTTGACTCGTTGACCGCGTGGAAACCACGAGCGATACAGATCACAGTCGATCGTTTTCCGCGTTTGATCGACCGCAACGGTGGTATATTCATCAGAAATCGATTTACGAGACGTTCGATTCGTGCGTTGTCGATGGCGTCGACGCGAGGGACGTATCCCTGCCGGTCGATGTGGTCACCGACCTCAGGTCCTCGTCCGAGCTGGCTGAAGACGAATCCGCCGACCGTCTCGACCCATTCGGT
>ENA-ORCO01000691-ORCO01000691.1-marine-metagenome-genome-assembly--contig:-NODE-691-length-14015-cov-3.828311_pt1 | contig 14015 bp, 12 predicted proteins | sample MGYA00248633_ERZ508508 | MGnify/ENA primary metagenome ERZ508508 (study PRJEB26179, sample SAMN06268845) | marine metagenome | isolation source: A23 P1 aerobic enrichment on pine of planktonic cells taken...
TGAGGCCCTCGATTGCGGTGGGCCGGCACCGTCACCGCTCCGTGGCGGTGTGTGCCCGTTGGATCGAGGACAGCAGCGCGTCGCGCCGCGGCGAGTAGTGGAGGTGCGTCGGACAGTCACAGTCCGTCGCGCCGAACGCGGGCACCGGGTCGCCCTCGGTCGCGCCGGCGACCGCACACTCGCCGTCGACGGCGGGTGTCCGGACGACGGCGTCGACGTTCGACGCCCGCGCGCCGAGGAGGTAGTCCACGTGCCAGTGGCGCGTCTCCCGCTCGCCCCGCGCCAGTTCGCGGTGGCGGTCCACCCGCGCGAACCCGCCCGACCCCAGCGCACTCCCGGCGTAGGCGTACCAGCCTGCATCGAAGTCGACCGTCCCGACGGCGCCGACCTCGACGGTCGTCCCCTCGGCGACCTCGACGAGCAACGAGTACGTCCCTCCGTCCGCCGCCGCACGACAACCGTTGCCACCTGCCATACGAGACTCGCTCCCACGGGCCCCTCTTGGTTCTTGCGTTTGTGGCCGAGCGCGCCTCAGTCGTCCGCACCGACTGGACCCGCGTCCTGGAGCGGGTCGGGCGTGAGTCGCTCGACGGCCCGATCGAGGACGGTCACGAGGTTCGCCGCGTCCTCCTGGTTGTAGTCGATGAGCCGCTCCAGGGCGCCGTCCTCGCCGGCCTCGTGGGCGTGCCAGAGCCGGACGGCCTCCCGCCCGCCGACGTCGGGGTGCTCGCGCTCGACGCCGAGGGCGCTCTCGACGGCCGAGAGGCCGCCGGAGAGGCCGAGTCGGTTGCACGTGTACATGCAGTCCAGGTGCGGGCGATCCAGGTCGACGTCGAAGTGGTGTTCGAGGAAGGGGACGTCGAAGCGCTTGCCGTTGAACGTCACGAGGAGTTTGGCGTCGTCGAGCCGACGCTGGAGGTGGTCGGCGGTGAGGTCCCGGCCCGCCACGAGCGTCTCCGTCTCACCCGGCGAGTGGAGGCCGACGACGGTCACGTCGTCGCGGTGCTGGTCGAGCCCCGTCGTCTCGATGTCGAGAAAGCACGTCTCCTCGCGGAAGTTCTCGTAGCAGCGCCAGTGGGCGCCGTCGGGGAACGCGCGCCGGAAGAAAGCGGCGTCACCGTCGTCGAGTCGGTCCGTGGCGGTGTCGATGAACTCGCGGATCCGCTCGCCGCGGCGTTCGCCCACGACGGACTCGTCGAAAGCGTCCCACCGCGTGACGCCAGACTCCCAGAGGGTCCGCTCGGTCCGTTCGCCCACACCGTCGACCGGTATGAAGCTGTTCTCGATGCGCATACCACTACTGCGAGCGCCGCCGGCATGGTGTTTGCTATCGCCGTCGCACCGCCACGGGAACACCACCCCGACACTGGAGAATCATCGGTGATAAACCCACGCAACAATTATTAACGATGAGACCTGTGCCACAAAACCAGGAGCCGCTGGAGAGCGATCACCACTCGGCGACGCTGCCGTCGTCGTGTCGCCAGACGGGATTGTGCCAGTCGACGTCTTCCTCGCTCCGGTCGCGGACGACACTCTCGTCGATCTGGATTCCCAGCCCGGGGTCGTCAGGGAGGTCGACGTAGCCGTCGTCGTACTCGAAGACGGACGGGTCCTCGAGGTACTCCAGTTCGTCCGTGCCCTCGTTGTAGTGGATGCCGAGGCTCTGCTCCTGGATGAGCGCGTTGCCGACGCAGGCGTCGACCTGGATGCACGAGGCCAGCGCGATGGGGCCGAGCGGACAGTGCGGGGCGAGCGCCACGTCGTAGGCCTCGGCCATCGCCGCGATGCGTTTCACCTCGCTGATCCCGCCGGCGTGGGACAGGTCGGGCTGTATCACGTCGACCGCGCCGTCCTCGAAGACCTCCTTGAAGTCCCACCGCGAGTAGAGCCGCTCGCCCGTCGCGATGGGCGTCGAGGTGTGGTTCGCGATGGTGGGCAGGGCGTCCTCGTGGCCGGGCGGGACGGGTTCCTCGACGAACATCGGGTCGTGGACTTCGAGCGCGGCGGCGAGTTTCTTGGCCATCGATTTGGCGACGCGGCCGTGGAAGTCGACGCCGATGTCCACCTCGTCGCCCACCGCCTCGCGGACCGCGCCGAGGCGGTCGACGGCCGCCTGGACGGCCGCTGGGTTGTCGACCCGGCGCATCTCGGGCGTCGCGTTCATCTTCAGCGCCGTGAACCCCGCCTCGACCTGCTCGCGGGCCGCCTCGGCCACGTCGTCCGGTCGGTCGCCGCCGATCCACTGGTAGACGCGGACCCGGTCGCGGGCCGGCCCGCCCAGCAGTTCGTAGACCGGAACGCCCAGATGCTTGCCCTTGATGTCCCACAGCGCCTGGTCGACGCCCGCGATGGCCGACATCAGGACCGGGCCACCCCGGTAGAAACCGCCGCGGTACATCGTCTGCCAGTGGTCTTCGATCCGCCGGGGATCCTCGCCCAGCAGGTACGTGTCCAGCAGTTCCTCGACGGCCGTCTTCACCGTCCGGGAACGGCCCTCGACGACCGGTTCGCCCCAGCCGACGAGGCCGGTGTCGGTCTCCAGACGCAGGAACAGCCACCGCGGCGGCACCTCGAACAGGTCGTAGTCGACGATCTTCATCGGTACCACCTCGCCCGGTCGGTACGGGTCGCGGACGCGGCCGGCGAGTCGGTCACGGGTCGAACGCGGTCGTGCATGCGAGTCAGTGCCGACCCCAGTCACTAAAGCGACGCTATTGCCGCCGGAACAGCCGATCCGGGCTTCGTCGGTCGATGATCCCAGTTGGCTTCACCGGCCACACGCACCGTTATCGGCCGTATACGCGCCGCCCTCCCGAATTCGTATTTCGCAGGCGAGTTAATTTCTCGGATTGAATCGTGAAAAGAATTATAGCGACGCTCGGGGAATAGGGTGACATGCTCCACGTGGGCGTCAACGGCTTCGGAACGATCGGCAAGCGCGTCGCGGACGCGGTGCGCGCACAGCCGGACATGGCGGTCGCGGGCGTCGCGAAGACGCGCCCGAACTACGAGGCGGCGGTCGCCGCGGAACGGGGGTACCCTCTGTACACGGCCTATCGCGAGCGCGACGCCGAGTTCGACAGGGCTGGGTTCGACCTCGCGGGGACGGTCGACGACCTGGTCGCCGACAGCGACGTCGTGGTCGACGCGACGCCCTCCGGTGTCGGCTTCGAGAACCGGAGCCTCTACAGCCGCCACGGGACGCCCGCGGTCTTCCAGGGCGGCGAGGACGCGAGCGTCGCCGACGCCAGTTTCACCGCCCGCGCCAACTACGATGACGCCCGCGGCGCCGAGTTCGTTCGCGTCGTCTCCTGTAACACGACCGGGCTCGCGCGTCTGCTCACACCCATCGACGAGGCATACGGCATCGGGAAAGTCCGCGTGACACTCGTCCGCCGCGGGGGCGACCCCGGCCAGACCGACCGCGGGCCGATCAACGACACGCTGCCCGACCCCGTCACCATCCCCTCCCACCACGGCCCCGACGTGACCACGGTCATGCCCGATCTGGACATCGACACGATGGGGATGAAAGTCCCCGCGACGCTGATGCACACCCACGCGGTCAACGTCACGCTCGAGTCCGGTCCCGACGCCGCCGACGTGCGCGAGTTGCTCGCCGACGAGTCCCGGCTGTACGTCATGCCCGACTACCTCGACATCGACGGCGCGGGCAAGCTCAAGGAGTTCGCGATGGACGCCGGCCGCCCCCGCGGGGACTGCTGGGAGAACTGCATCTGGGGCGAGTCGGTCACCGTCAGCGACGGCGAGCTGTACCTCTTCCAGGCGATCCACCAGGAGGCCGACGTGGTCCCCGAGAACGTCGACGCGCTCCGGGCGATCGCCGACCTCGCCGACCGCGAGGAGAGCGTCCGCACGACCAACGAAGCGCTCGGTCTCGACGGCGAACTCGGCCGAACGCTGACCGACGCCGTCCCCGACCAGCCCGCCGTCGCCGACGGCGGCGACGGCCGCGCCTGAGTCTGAGGGCGTTCTGCGTTCCACGCGAAACCGAGCCCACCGAGACAGCCACGTCGGCGCGCGCCGTCGCGCCCCTGTGGCGCGACGAAGCCGCGCGAGGGACGAGCACCGAGGAGGAACGACGAGACGCGAGGAGGCTGGGGAGGTGTGAGGCTCACGCCTACCCGGACGGCCACCGTTCACAGCCTGCCCCGGATAGATTTTCCTGGCGGACTGAAAGGGCGAGGCGCGCTCGCGTGCACTTCAGTCGCTGAGCGGGCACTATCCGCGCGAGTGCGGCGCGGTGCGGCTGTTCGACGCGCGGATATCCCGGTCAACGACCGCGAGCGCGGCGAGGGCTTTCAACGCTCGTGCTCACCAGCGGTTGTGGTCGCGGCAGAATCGTCTGCGGTCGCGGTGGCGTCTGCGGTCGCGGCAGGATCGACTGCGGTCGCGGTGGCGCTCGCAGCCGATCGAACGATCACCCTCACTCCACCAGCGGAGTCCGCTCCAGATCGCCCGAATCCACGTCCAACACGACCGCGTAGGGTGTTTCGGGCGCCGCGTCGAACGGGATGCCGCCGGGGTTGATCCGGACGGTGCCGTCGCGGTCCTCGTGGACGAACTCGTGGGTGTGGCCGTGGCAGACGTAGTCGTAACGGCCGCAGTCCACGAGCGCGTCGACGATGGGGCCGCTGGTGCCGTGATAAACGGCGACGGACGCCCCGCCCAGTTCCAGTTCACCCATCTCACCCAGGTAGGTGCCGAAGTCGTCGACGACGTCGGACAGCGCCCACTCGCCGTCGTTGTTGCCCCGCACCGCGTAGAAGTCCCACGCGCCGTCGAACGGCGCGGCCGAAAAGGGCGCGACGATGTCCCCGCAGTGGACCACCGCGTCGACGCCCGCCGACTCGAAGAGTTCGACCGCCCGTTCGACCACGTCCAGGTTGTCGTGCGTGTCCGAAACGATGCCGACTCGCATACCCACTGGTTCGCCGTCCCGCCCCATCAACGTGTCCCACCACGGCCGTTCCGCCCCGATCCCCACTGCCCGCGCAAGGTTTACTCGCGACCGAGTTTATTTTGACCCTTATATTCTGGAAAGAAATTTAATCGTCGGGCCGAATGGATCAGTATGAGTCGTCCCACGCGCGGCTCCGACCCCGACCGCACCCCCCCATCGAGCGAGCGGGCGATTCCCGTATCGATCCCGGGCTTCGCCGAGTGGGAGCGCCGACACGCCGAAACCGACGCGAGCGGGGAGAGACGCGAACCCGAGTCGGTGGTCCGTGCGAACGCGGAACCGGCAGATCTGTACTCCCGACACGGTCGCTGTCCGGGCGAATAACGCACAGCAGAATAACACAGCAGAACAGCCCAGCAGAACAGCCGAAAACCCGCCCGCAGAACTCAGTCCCGCGAGAGTACTTCGACGCCGACCAGCTGTGCGCCGGTGAGCGCGCGGATGTACGCACCGCCGGCGATGGAGACGTGGCCGAAGTCGTCCTCGCTCATGCCGTACATCTCGATGGCTCGCGACGTATCACCGCCGCCGACGACCGAGAAACAGTCCGTCTCCGCGATGGCCGAAAGCACCGACACCGTGCCCACCGAGAAGCGCTCGTCCTCGAAGACGCCGAGCGCGCCCTTGACGAAGACCGCCTCGGAGTCGCGGACGGTGTCGGCGTAGCTCTCGGCCGTCTCCGAGCCCACGTCCATGAACGAGACATCCTTCTCCTCGATGTCCTCGACGCCGACCTCCGCACGGTTGCCCTCGTCATCCTCGTAGGCCATGTCCACCGCGAGGGTGATCTGGTCGCCGCGCTCGTCGACGAGTTCCTCGATCAGCTCTCGATTCTCCGCCCACTGGCTGTCGTACAGGTCCGCCTCGGGGTCGAGGTCGAAGCCGACGGGGTGGCCAGCGGCGCGCAGGAACAGTTCGCCGGCGATCCCGCCCAGCAGGAAGTCGTCGACTGTGTCGCCGAGGTGGCTCATCACGTCGATGACGTCCGTCGCCTTCGTCCCGCCGACGGCCATCGTCACCTGGCCGTCGAACTCCCGCGAGGCGATGGCCGTGTTCGCCTCGTACTCGGTCTCCATGACGCGCCCCGCGTAGGCGTCCATCACCAGGGGGAAGCCGACCAGCGACGCGTGTGAGCGGTGTGCGGCCGAGTACGCGTCGTTCACGTAGGCGTCGAACTCCGGGGCCAGCGTCCGGACGAACTCCGTCTCGGCTTTGACCTCCGGGTCTTCCTCGGGCAGTTCCTCGTCGCACATCCGCGTGTTCTCCAGCAGGAGGGCGTCGCCGCCGGAGAGGTCGTCGATGGCCGCCAGGGCCTCCTCGCCGAAGGTGTCGGCGACGAAGTCGACGTCGTGGTCGACGTGGTCGGCGAGGATGTCGGCGTGCTGGTCGAGCGAGACGAAGGTGTCCCGGCCGGGCCGGCCCTGATGAGCCATGAGCGCGACCGCGAAGTCGCGCTCTATCAGTTCGGCCACGGTCTCGGCGTGGCGGTCGAAACGGCGGTTATCCTGGACGACGCCGTCCTCGACCGGCGAGTTCAGATCGAGTCGGACGAGGACGCGCTGGCCGTCCGCCAGGTCGTCGAGGGTTTCGAACGCGGGCATTGGTATCCGAAGCGTCGCCCGGCGGCGAGAAAAAACCGCGTGATCCGGCGGACGCGGTCCGCCGCTGCGCGAGGCCGGTGAGAGAGAAGAGAGCCGCGAGAAAACGGACGCGCCGACGGGTCAGTACTCGGTGACGAACTCGGCGACGTCGAGCATGCGGTTGGAGAAGCCGTACTCGTTGTCGTACCAGGTCAGCACCTTCGTCAGGCCGTTGACGACGTTGGTCGATTCGAGGTCGACGAGCGAGGAGTAGGGGGTGCCCTGGATGTCCGTCGAGACGACTTCGTCGTCGGTGACGCCGAGGACACCCTCCATCTCGCCCGCGGCGGCGTCGGTGAGCGCGCCGTTGACGTCGCCCTCGGTCACGTCTTCTTCGAGCGTGGTGACGAACTCCGTGATCGAACCGTTGGGCACGGGGACGCGGATGGCCATCCCGTCGAGTTTGCCGTCGAGTTCGGGCAGGACCTCGGTGGCGGCCTGCGCGGCGCCGGTGGAGGTCGGGACGATGTTCTCGGCGGCCGCGCGGCCCCGCCGGGTCTTGGCCTTCGGGCCGTCGATGAGGTTCTGGGAGCCCGTGTAGGCGTGGACCGTGGTGAGCTGGCCGTTCTCGATGCCGAACTCGTCGTTCAGCACCTTCGCGACCGGCGTGATGGAGTTCGTGGTACACGAGGCGTTCGAGACGACGTCCTCGCCCTCGTACTCGTGGTGGTTGACGCCGTAGACGAGCTGTTTGACCGGCTTGTCACCCTTGGGCGGCGCGGAGATGACGGTCTTGTCCGCGCCGGCGTCGACGTGCTTGCTCGCGTCGTCGTAGTTGCGGAAGATGCCCGTACACTCGAAGGCCACGTCGACGTCCAGGTCGTCCCACGGGAGCTGCTCGGGGTCGGTCTTCTCGTAGATCGGCGCGCGGAACAGTTCGCCGTCGTCGTCGGCGACGACCAGGTCGCCGTCGTCGAGTTCGACGCCGTCGAGGCGGCCCATCACCGTGTCGTACTTGCCGAGATACGCCATGTCGTCGTCGTCCATGACGTCGTTGATGCCGGCGATCTCCACCCGCGGGTCGGTCAGCGACGCCCGGAAGACGTTCCGGCCGATGCGCCCGAAACCGTTCAGGCCGATGCGTACCGTCTGGGATCCACTCATACTGTGAGAACGGTGTCCCGTTGCGAGTATAGGGTTTTCGAAGATGGGACGGGTTCACGCACACGCGCCGCGAGAGTGCTCCGTTCCAGATCCGGTCACTGCACCGGGATCCGCCGTCCGGCGCGCGACTCGGCGGCGCGCTCGCGGAGGCGCTCGACGCGCTCGTCGGTCTCGGGATGCGTCGAGAGCCAGCGGAGCAGGCGCTGTTCGTCCTCGCCGGTCGTGTACAGCGGCGTCAGGAGGTCGAGGGGGGAGCCGCTCGCGCGTTCGATCTTGCGGAGCGCCCGCGCCAGCGCCAGCGGGTCGCCGGTCACCGCGGCCGCGCGGTCGTCGGCCGCGAACTCGCGACGCCGCGAGTGCGCCAGCAGGGCCAGCGTCAGCGCGAAGAAGACCACCGCCACGCCGCCGCCGATCAGCCGCCCGACCTTTCCGGGCAGCGTCTCCGTCCACGTCTCCGGGCGGCCGCCGATCCACGCCAGGCCGCGCGCGAGACCGGTGGCGAGCAGCAACAGCGGCGCCAGGAGGAGAAAGACCACGCCCGAGAGCGTCCGGAGCACGCTGTATCCCAGCGTCTGGACGACGCTGTCGCGGCGCTCGATGTGCGCGAGTTCGTGAGCGACGATCGCCACCAGTTCGTCGGCGGTCAGCAGTCGGAACAGGTGGCGGTCGAGGACCACGGTGCCGCGGCCGACGGCCCCGCCGAGCGCGAGCGCGTTCGGATGCTCCATCGCCGCGACGAGCACCTCCGGGTGAGCGACCTCCATCTCCTCGGCGAGCGCCGCGATCCGCCGGTGGAACCCCGGCGCCTGCTCGGGAGCGAGCGACCGGACGCGCAGTTGCTGGAGGATCCGCGCGGTGCCGACCTGGTAGCTGACGTACGTGAAAAGGAGCGTGAGCCCGACGAGATACAGCGCCACGAGCCACAGAGACGGCCGCAGTTGCCAGACAGTCGCGACCAGGAGATAGGCCAGATACGCCACGCCGAAATAGACGGCGAGCGTCGCCACCCCCACGACAGCCATGAGCGCGCGGAGGACCGGGCGTCGCATACCCCGAAATCCGGCCCCGTCGGTAAAAACGCTTGTCGGCGACGGCGCGTCGTCAGCCCGAACGGCTGGGGCGGACGTCACGCTTCCGAACGATTGGGAAGGGCTCATTTACCTGGCCGCGAAACGCCGGGACAATGCTCGAGGACGGCGACACGGTGTTGAACCTGGTCGGGGCGGTGCTGATACTGGCAGTCGTCGCCGGCCTCGTCGTCGTCGGTCTGAACTTCTCGGGGTCGGCCGGCGAGCAACCGCCCGAGGCCGACTGGACCATCGAGCGGATCAACGACACGCACGTCCGCGTGACCCACGCCAGCGGCGACCCCGTCCGCACCGACGAACTCCGCGTCACGGCCGACAGCGTCCGTCGCGCGGCGAACTGGACCGACCCTGTCTCCGACGGCGAGTCTGCGGTGATCCCCGCCAGCGACGGCTCGCTGATCCGTATCGTCTGGAACGGCGGCCGCGGCGACCGCTCGATCATGGCGCAAGAACGCGTCTGAAAACGAGCGTCCGGAGCAGAGCGCGGCCTACACGACGGGAAGCGCCAGGTCGTCGCGAGCGGGGACGACGTAGGTGCCGCGATTGACGGTGTTGACGTAGTCGACGATACCGTGGTTCTCGGCGGGGACGTCCACGTCGTACTCCTCGACGTTCATCGCCGCGCGCGCCTCGACGAACGACTCCAGATCCCGCTGGACCGACGTGAAGTTGAAGCCGGTGTGCTCGGGGGCGTCCGTGGCGAACCCCTCCGAGCGCCGGAGGATCTTGGGGTCGAAGTTCTCGTCGCGAGCCCGCGCGACCTTCTGGGAGTGGCCGATCCGCCCGTGTTCGGCCGCGTCCTCGTCGATCCGGTCGACGTCTTCTTCCGTGATCCCGCTGTCGGCGCCCAGCCCCGACCCCACCTCGCCGACCTCCTCGCTGTCGTGGGCGGGGCAGAACATCTCCTCGACACGCTCCTCGTGGTCCTGGTCGTACCAGCGGTCGAGTTCGAGGCGCAACCGCGACACCGCGAGCGTCGTCCCGCCCGCGAAGGGGCCCTCGCGGAGTTTCACGCCGTCCTCGCTCGGGAGACTGTCCCGGAAGCCGGACTTGAACCCCATCGACAGCGGCGCCTGCTCGTGGATCTCGTCGTGGTCGAGTTTCTCCGCTGGGACGCCGTTGCCGGCGAAACCCGTCCGGCGTTCCGCGACCGAGAAGACACCGTCGAGCGACCCCACCACGTCGACGCCGTTGACCGACTCTCGGCGGCCGAACAGCGCCTCCTCGGCCGCGAGGACGACCGAGCCGAAGTCGCAGGTCAACACGACCACCGCGTCGAAGCCGTCGGCTTTCGACGGGTCCTCGCCGACGCGTTCGAGCAGCGTCTCCGGCGCCATCAGCGCGTCCGGCACCTCGCCGCCCACCGTCTCGAAGTACGAGGGTGCGTAGCCGACCAGCCAGAGCAGGCCGCGGTTGAACGCGGCGCCGTTGTCGCCGCCGGTCCCCCACTGGAAGGCCTCGGCGAGCGTGTCGAACGCGTCCGCGACGGCCGCGCGCTCGTCGTCGGTCGGCGGCGCCGACCCCTCGTAGGAGAGCCCGAGCACGAGCTGGTGTTCCGGGAGGATGGTGTTCCCGGCGGCGTCCCGGACGAGGGAGTTGCTCCACTCGTGCTGGCTGGCCGGTAGCGTCGCAGGGTCACCCCGCGGCGCGGTCACGGTCCGGTCGGTCGCCGTCTCCGGCCGTGCGGTCTCGGTCCCGTCGCCCCCCAGAAGCGACCCCTCGCGGTCGACGCAGGCGCTCAGCGCGCTCGCGCCGCCGATCGCCACCGCCGAGCGGACGAACTGTCGACGGGGGATCGAACGCTCTCTGTCGTCGTCCATAGCCACCCGTCGGTGTTTCAGTGTAAAAAAGGTAGTCATGGTCGCGACCGGCGAGTCGAGCGCCAGCGGTCGAACGAGAGCGCGAGAATGCGTGCCCGAGCGCGCCATCGCTGGTCGCGCGGAGTATCGAAAAAGCGGCGAGTAGAGAGCGAAGGGGGCTACTGGATGCCGGTCTGCATCGGCCCTTCGTCGGAGTCGTCCTCTTCGGCGCGGGTCTCACCCTGGTGGCGGGTACGCACCCGCGGGTTGAACAGGCGATCGGTCCCCTGCGAGAGCAGGATGAGTCCGAGCGAGAGGAGGATGATCGGGATCATCGGCACGTAGATGACGTACCGGGGGCCCGCCGGCGTGAGCGCGGCGAACTGTGTGTAGGCGTAGTTCATCATCACGCCCCAGTTGTTCGGCGTGTTGACCGGCAGGAAGCCCAGGAAGTACAGCGCGACGCTGTCGTAGATGACCCGTCGCGAGGCGTAGACGAAGTTGACCATCACGTAGGGCATCAGGCGCGGCAGGATGTCCTTCTGGATGATCCGGGGCATGCTGATCCCCATCGCCCGCGACGCCTCGACGTAGGACTCCTCGCGGATGCTGAGCACCTGCGAGTGGACCGTCCGCGCCAGGCCCGCCCACACGTTGATCGTGATGAGCACACCGAGCACGTACGGCGATTCGGGCTGGACGATGACGACCATGACGATGACCAGCGGGATGCCGGGGATCGACATCGCGATGTCGGAGATGGTCATCAGAACCGACTCGACGCGGCCGCGCTTGTAGCCGGCGACCGTGCCGACGGCCGTCGCCATCACCGACGAGAAGACCCCGCCCGCGATGATCATCTTGAGCATCGGCGGCGTCGACCAGAGGATGGCCGAGAAGAGGCCCCGACCCGTCGGGTCGGTCCCGAGCGGGTACTCCCAGTTCTCGAAGGGCTTGAGCCCCTGTCGCCACACCTCGTCGAGGCTGAGGATGCTCGTCGGCTGGCTGAGCGTCCACGGTGACCCGACCAGCCCGAGGAAGTCGTTCAGGATGTAGTAGCCGGACTTGTGTGCGGCCGTGAGCACGGCCGAGAGGACGAACAGGCCCATGATGATCAGGCCGATCTTCGTCCGCCAGTCCGACCACGCGACCTTGAACGGGACGACGAACCCCTCGGTGAACATCTCCCTGGCCCGCTGGCCCCGGGTGACGTCCGTGACGTCGGACTCGTCGAACATCCGCCGCTCGGTCGAGTCGCTCTCAGTAGGCTTCACCTTGATCACCTGATTTGATCCGCGGGTCGAGGTTGCTGTAGGTCGCGTCCGCGATGAACGTCGAGATCACGACCGAGGCCGTGATGACGATGAACGTCCCCATCATCAACACCACGTCGCGGTCCTGGATGCCGCGGTACATGTAGATACCGACCCCCCGATACTGGAAGATCTGTTCGAGGATGACCGACCCCCCGAACATGAACCCGATCGAGAGGAGCAGGCTCGTGTACAGCGGCAGGATGGCGTTTCGCCCGACGTATCGCAGCGCGATCCGTCGCTCCGGGATGCCCCGGAGCTGTGCGACCTGGACGTAGTCCTCACCCAGCGTCTGGACGCTGTTGCCACGCATCGCGAGCGACAGCAGTCCGTACTGGGTGAGAATAAACGACATCGCCGGGAGCGTGGCGTGCTGGAGCGCCGCCGAGACGAAGTCGATCGACAGCCCGACCGAGACTTCGCCCGGAAGCCGGTAGCGAACCGGGAACAGTCCCGTGATGGGGCCGTTGTTGTAGCCGACCCAGAGGATCAGCAGGATGGCCGCCACGTAGTACGGGATCGAGGTCGTGAAGATCCCGATGATCGTGTTCCCGAGGTCGAAGTACGACCCCTCGCGGTAGGCCATGATCGCCCCGAGCGCCAGCGAGATGCTGAACAGGCCGAAGGTCGCGAGCGACATGACCAGCAGCGTCCACGGCACGGTGTCGACGAGCAACGCGTTGACGTCGCGCTGGGCCGCCCAGGAGTAGCCGAGGTTGCCCTGCAGCAGGTTCGACAGATACGTCAGGTACGCTTCGTGGACCGGCGCGTCCGGGTCGTACATCAGCGTATCCGCGATCGCACTGCGGATCGCCGCCGGGTCCTGCCCGGTTGTGGACGACAGCTGGTCCACGTATCGGTCTATCATCGACCCGGGGATGTTCCACGCCAGGACGAACGAGAGTGTGATCACTGCCCAGAGCGTAAACACCGCCTGTCCGAGTCGTTTGAGATACCAGTTCATAAACTGAAATGTGGGGAAGCGCCGCTCAGTTGCCGTTGGCTTTCATCAGACCGTTCGAGTCGTAGCCGTCCAGGGACTCGCTGACCTTGGGCAGCCACCACATGGGCCAGAAGGTCTGGAAGTGGTCCGACTCGTCGGGGATGTCGAACTTGCTCGTGTTGATGAACGACTGCTCGTACTTCTCCATGATGACGGCGACCGGGACGTCCTTGTTGACGACCATCGCCAGTTCGCGGACGAGCCCTTCCTGCGCGCTCGTCTCGCCGGTGGTCACGAGCTCTTCGAGCGTCGACGTGACGTCGACCTCGTTGCCGTCGACGGTGACCGTCGACGAGTCGTTGAGGTAGCCGGCGAAGTGCTCCTCGGAGTTCCGGAGGCGGTTCCGGAGGATGTAGTCCAGCGAGAAGTAGGGCAGCGCCATCCGCGGCGAGCCGCCCAGGGTGTGCTGGTCGGCGCAGATCATCCAGTCGTCGGAGCCGGCGTAGCCGCCAGGCCCGGACGACCGGGAGTCTGCCTCGGCGTCCCAGCCCGCGTCGTTGAGCTGGTCGACGATCGCCTGACAGGCCGTCGCCCAGTCGGACCAGCCCGAGGGGAACGTGATCCGGACCGTGCCGACCGAGGACTTGCTTTCGCCGATGTCCGAGAGCAGCTGGTCGGCGCGGTCGTCGTCACGCGTGTAGGCGTTGAAGCCGTCCGGGTTGTCCGAGCCGAGCCAGTCCTCGACCGTCCCGGCGGTGAGGCCGGTCGGGGCCGGGTGGTGGATCTTCGAGGACGGACTCACGTTGGCGATCACCGCTTCGCGGTTGATCGACCACATGAACGCCTGCCGGGCCTTGCGCTGGCCCCAGATCTCGTGGTCGTGGTCGAACCACAGCCCCATCCCGAAGTTACCCGGGATGCGGAACTCCTCGACGGAGTCGGGGAACTGGTTGAGCACGTTCGGGGGAACGAACAGGCTGTGCTGACCGTCGGCCTCACCCTCGATGAACGAGGTGTGGGCGGCCTGGTTCCCGTCGCGGTGCTCGACGCGGTAGCCGTTCCAGTTGTAGTTCGAGCCCAGCGGGTGGTCCGCGATGTCGTCGAGTCCGTCGCGAGGCTCGGTCTGCGAGTACTGGTCGGT
>ENA-ORCO01000701-ORCO01000701.1-marine-metagenome-genome-assembly--contig:-NODE-701-length-13854-cov-3.543079_pt1 | contig 13854 bp, 8 predicted proteins | sample MGYA00248633_ERZ508508 | MGnify/ENA primary metagenome ERZ508508 (study PRJEB26179, sample SAMN06268845) | marine metagenome | isolation source: A23 P1 aerobic enrichment on pine of planktonic cells taken...
GGCGACTGAACTGCACGCGAGCGCGCCTCACGGCAGCGCCGTTCGGCATCGAGGCGCAAGCGCCTCGCACGTCTCGCCCTTCCAGTCCACCAGGGATCTGTCTGTGCCGTCAAGCACTCGCCCGTTCAACGTGAAATCAGCCTGTGAAACAGCCAACGTCGAATCGGTCTGTGAAACGGGGTTCTCCTGGAGGACTGAAAGGGCGAGGTCCGCTCGCGTTCATGTAGTCGTCCCTGGGACCACTATCCGCGCGAGCGGTGCGTAGAGCGCGGATATGTCCCGGAGCGACCGCGAGCGGGGCGAGGGCTTTCAACGTTAAGGACCGTCCGCGGTCGCGGTTGCGGTGGCGACTGCGGTTGCGGTCACGATCTCTCGAAGCGAGCGGGGCGAGGGCTTTCAACTCTCATGATCGAGTGCAGTCGCGGTTGCGGTTTCGTCTGCAGTCGCTCTTTCTGCGACAGTACGTCGAACCGAAACAACTGCTTAACTCGCACCCGAATCAATCAACGAAATTAGACCCTCACTCACTCGCGATGGGGAGAACCGACATGTTGAAATGAGTCAGGGAACTTCGGTAGCCTATGTCTCGGGGCGCGCCGTCCGGATACACGCTCGCCGTCCACCCTGCACAGCAGTCGACCGGGTTCCACGACCCGGCCGCCGCGATATTCGAGGACGGCCGCCTCCGCTACGGCGCCGAAGAGGAGCGGTTCACCCGCGTCAAACACGCCGAGGGCACCTTCCCGACGCGGGCCGTCGAGGCCTGTCTCGCCCACTGCGACGTCGAGATGGGCGACCTCGACCGCGTGGTCGTCCCGTGGGACGTCGCGCTGGCCTGGCGCAAGGTCGACCGCGACTACCTCACAGACGCCGTCACTCGACCGACCTCGCTGCCCCACCGACTCGCGCGGATCGTCCGCTACGGCTACTGGAACCGCTTTCCCGATCGGGTCCCCGACGGCGTCCGCACGAAACTCGCCGAGATCGGCGAACCCGTTCCCGACGTCGAGACGCGCCCGCACCACGCCTGCCACGCCGCGAGCGCGTTCCACCCGTCAGGCTTCGAGCGCGCGACGGTCCTCACCATCGACGGCGAGGGCGAACACGACTCGACGGTCGTCTGGCGCGCGGGGCCGGACGGCCTCCGCCGCGTGCGCACCTACAAGGGGTACAACAGCCTCGGCGGCTTCTACGGCGCCGTCACGGAGTATCTGGGTTTCCGCGCCTACAACGGCGAGGGGAAGGTCATGGGACTGGCGCCCTACGGCGAGCGCAACGCCGACATCGAATCGCGCCTGCGCGGCGCCATCGACACCGGCGCCGACTACGACGTCTCGCCCATCGCAGCGGCGGGCACCTCGAAGGGCGTCGAGCGACTCGAGGCGATCCTGGGTCGCGAGGCCCGCCGCGGGCGCAACACGGACGAGTTCACCGACTGGGAGAAAGACCTTGCGGCGACGGTCCAGTATTTGCTCGAGGAGATCGTCTCGGACGTGGCTCGCGCGTACGTCCCCGAGGACGGCGGGAACCTCTGTCTCGCCGGCGGCGTCGCGCTGAACTGCAAGCTCAACAAGGTGCTGATGGAACTCGACCGGGTCGACGAGCTGTTCATCCAGCCCGTCGCCCACGACGCCGGGACGGCGCTTGGCGCGGGCTGGATCGACGCCGACCCCGCCGACGTGCCGGAGATGCGCGAGGTGTACCTCGGGAACGGCTACGACACCGGGGAGATCACCGACAGACTGGAGACCAACGGCGTCGCCTACCACCAGCCCGACGACGTCGTCGAGTACGCGGCCGACGCGCTCGCCGACGGGAAACTCGTCGGCTGGTTCCAGGGTCGCTTCGAGATGGGGCCGCGAGCCCTCGGCGGGCGGAGCATCCTCGCGGACCCGCGCACCGTCGACTCCCGCGACCGGGTGAACCGGCGCGTCAAGCACCGCGAGACGTGGCGCCCGTTCGCCCCGTCGATGCTCGAATCCGCCGCCGAAGAGTACCTCGAAAACGCCGGCCCCTCGCCGTTCATGATCAAGACCTTCGACGTGTTGCCCGAGCGCACCGACGACATCCCGGCGGTCCTGCATCCCGGCGACGACACGACCCGGCCCCAGACCGTCACCGAGGAACAGCACCCCCGCTATCACGCGCTCATCTCCGCGTTCGAGGAACGGACCGGCGTGCCTGTCGTGCTCAACACCTCGTTCAACGACAAGGGCGAACCTATCGTGAACACGCCTCAGGAGGCCGTCAAGGACTTCTTCGGGATGGGCCTGGACGTGCTCGTCGTGGAGGACGTCGTCGTCGAGAAAGCCGCCGCAAGCGCGGTTCCCGACGACGCGGAGGCGTCGATGGAGACAGACGACCAACCGACCGCGAGCGCCGCCGAGGACTGACCCATGGCGGACGGCGAGAGCGGTCACGTCGACGGGTCGAAATCGGGTGTCGACGGGGAGGCCGCGCCCGCCGACGGAGCCGAATCCCCGGCGTCGTTCAGAGCGCGCGTCGCCGACCGAGCCATCGCGCTCGCGCGCCGCTACCGCGACCTGCTCCTCCGGATCGACGAGCGGCCGGACTGGGTGCTCACGGGCGTGTTCGTCGCCCTCGGCGTGATGGTGATGCTCGCGCAGTACTCCTTCATCTACTTCGGCGTGCAGGACATCACGCAGTTCCGCGTCGACGCCCGGACGGTCTGGCGGCCGCTCGCCCGCGAGGTGCTCTACGAGGGCCAACCCCTGTTCGGCCCCGACCAGTTCGAGAACAAGCCGCCGCTGTGGCAGTTCCTCAACCTCGGCGTCGAGTACGCCGGCCCCTATTATCTCCTCTTCTACGCGCTCACCGGCGTCGCCCACGGCGTCGCGGCCTTCGGTCTCTTCGCCTGGGCGCGCCGGTACGGCGAAGCCAGACTGGGCGCGCTCGCAGCGCTGCTCTTTCTCGCGTCGGTCCACGCGGGATTCATGGCGCGGATCGACCCGCGACCCTACGCCGCTGCGCTCGTCTTCGTCGCCCTGTTGTCCTCGCGGGCGACCGTCGCGGGCGCCAGCCTCGCGGCCGCGACGACGATGATCCAGTACGCCTTCTTCGCCGTCCCGGTCGTGATCTGGCGCGCAGTACGGGACAGTTCACGACGGGAGGTGGCGTGGTGGGTCGCGAAGTTCGGGGCCGCCGGCGTCGCCGTCGCCGTCGTCGTCTTCGGCGCCGTCGGTGTCGTCTGGGGCACGACCGCCCTGGAGTACGCGATTCGCTACACCGTCTTCATGACCGCCGACTACACGACGACCCACTCGATTTTCATCGTCCCGGTCAAACTCGTCGGCGGTCACGCCGCCTGGACGACCGAACTCTTCGCCATCGTGATCCCCGCGAGTCTCGCCGTCGCGACGCTGCTCGCGGACGGGCGGGACTGGCGGAGCGCCCGCGGCGAGAGCGCGCTGCTGGCGGGGTCGCTGATGCTCCCCTTCCTCATCCGCGGCCACGGGATGTACTGGTACTCGCCGCTGCCGTTCCTCGCGCTGCTGGCGGCGTTCGGACTCCGGGACTTCTTCGCCAGCGACGACGCGGAGTCGGACGACGCCGCGGAGTCGGGCGACGCGGAATAGGTCTGTCGCCCGCTCAGCGGTCCAGCACGACCGGCGACCGGAAGCGCACGCGGTCGGTCCAGTACAGTTCCGCGCCCGCCCAGACGAGGAGCGTGAACGCGAACACGGCGAGCAGGAAGACGTCGAAGAACGTCGCCCACGGCGGGACGACCCAGAGGACGCCGTGGCGGACCTTCGCGGGGACGATCGACTCGACGGCCCCCTTGAGGCCGCCGCCACCGCCGCCCGAGACCGCCGCCGCGCCGCCTCCGGTCGTGACGTTAGTCAGGCCGAGCGCCTGCGCGCTCTGCCCGCCCGCGCTCTCGTCGCCGGTGCCGAGGCGTTCGGCCTCGTAGGCCCGCGGATACGACACTTCCCAGACGACGTCGCCGCTCCGATTCACCTCGATGATCCGGTTGCTGTGCGTGTCGGTGATGAGCGTGTTGCCGTTCGGGAGGCGGTCGGCGTCGCGGGGCCACTCCATCTCCACGTCGGCGTAGGTCCACGACCGGCGCCACTCGCCGTCGATCCGCTGGTACTCGACGATCCGGTTGTTCTCCGAGTCGGCGACGACGACGGCGGGGCCGCCGCGCTCGGCGGGGATGTAATCGGGGTTGTGTTGCTCGTAGAGGACGTCGTACTCGCCGTCTGCGCCGAGGGTCATGTTCTCGACGAGGCCCGTCTCCTGGTCGACGAATATCACCTGGTCGTGGTTGCGGAGGCTGAGCATGAACTGGTCGCCGCGCACCTGCTCGACGTCGTTGATGTGCGTCCAGTCGCCCTTGTCCGACCCGCCGGAGTCGAGGTCGAAGTCCGCGGCCGCCGCCCACTCCCACTCGATCAGGCCGGTGGTCGTGTTGACGACGAACGCGCGGTCGTCGAACAGATCCGCGACGGCCCAGGTGTCGGGGCCGACGCGGTCCACGTCGTGCCAGCTATCGGTCCGCTGGGCGCGGATGGTCCGTTCGAAGAGCACTGTGGTCTCGTCGGTCCGCAGGTCGAGGCGCTCGATGATCTGCGTGACGCAGGTGTAACTCGACCACGGCGCGATGCCGCAGTCGGTCTTGCCGGCGTTCTGTTCCGCGATGTAGGTGACCGTCTGGTTTCGCCCCGGGACGGGGTCCACGTCGAAGTAGCGGGTGTAGCTGGCGTTCCGGTAGACGACGTCGCCGGACTCGTTGAACGCCGCGATCGAGCCCTTCCGGTCGTCGTTGAAGTGTGTCGTGACGACGGTCAGGTTCGAGTCCATGCCCTGGGGTTCGTGGACGAACGTCGAGGAGTCGACGCCGTCGGCCGCGAGGGCGTGACTGGCCACGAGACCGCCCGTGCCGAGCAGGACCAGCGCGAACGCGACGCGGAGGAGGTTTCGGAGCGGCAGATCGCGGACGAACCCGGTATCCATCGTTATCCCGAACGTCCCGGGACGGATATTACTCTTGTGACCCGGAGCGAGGCGCTGTGGGCGTCCAGGACGCTGGGTCCGGTGCCGGTGAACCCTCCCGCCGAAGAAGGCCTTTTCCGTGTAAGTTGAAAAGACAGAACATGGACAGACACGACGGTGAAGCCGACATCGTCGACGAAGATACCATGATAGACCAGGCGGAGGAGGCCGACAAACGCACCGCTCCCGGGGATTCGGCCCTCGAATCGCTGGGGTACGACGTCGGCGGTGCCAGCGGTGTCAGCAGTGGTGGCGCCAGCGGGGACGGGGGTTCGGACGGGGCGGCCGCGACGCTCGAGACGGTCAAGGAGTTCGCGCCGCTTCTCATCGTCGCGGTCTTTCTCGTTCTGTTCACCCTGATGTGGCTGTGGTGAGACAGGGTACCGACCGCGGGAGTCGGCGGGGGAGATCGCTCTGTCCACGAAGCCTCCGACGTCTCGAACCCGTGCGGACGCGACAGCTATGACCGGACGACCGCCAGCCAGTTCCCGTCGCCGGGGGCCGAGAGCGAACGATGACCGCCCCCTTCGACACTCCCCGAATCGGTCCACGCCGCCCTGTCGGCGTCGAGCCACCGGACCGATAGTGTCACGTCCACCCCGGTGAGGTCGAGGTCGACCGCACCGCCGTCGGTGAAGTAGACCACGTACGAGCGGCCCGGTTTCGCGGCGCAGTAGGCCTCGTTCGGTCGACGGTTCGCGAGCAGGTCGGGACGCGGCGCGAGCGAGACGAGGTCCACCGCGTCCGTCAGCAGACCGACGGAACGGATCTGCGACCTGGCCCGCTCGTCCAGTCCGATGCCCCAGCGCGACGGTCGATGGAATCGGACTGCGGCCGCGCCGCCGACGATGTTTCGCCAGAACCGTTCGACGGCTTCGGCCGCGCTCCCCGCCGAGGGGTTGTCCTCGTCGGTCCCGTAGATCTTGACGTTATTGAACGGACGGGGACCCGTGTCCGCGTCGATCTCCTCGCGCCAGCCCTGGATCCTGTCCCAGTGTTCCTGTCCGGTGTATCCCTTCGAGTCCTGGTTGGCCTGGGAGATCTCGACGAAGGTGACCGTCTCCGGATAGCGTCGAGCGACGGCGACGGAGCGGCCCGGCCACATGTTCATACACGTCACGTCGACGTCCGTCCCGCGGGCCGCGGCCCGTTCGTGGACGTGCGTCGCCCAGTGGCGTTCCCACTCCTCGCCGGTCGTCGACTCGTTGTTCACGTTGTAGATGACGTGGTCGTAGCCGAGGGCCACGTCGAGGACGCGGTCGACGAACCGTGCGAGATGCGGGTAGACGACGTCGTTTCTGTCCACCGCCTGGTGGATGTCGGACGCACCGGTCAACCCGGAGTCGTAGCGCCCGTAGTTGACGTTGTTCTCGTGTGCGAAGGGGTGGTCCGCCGAGAGGTCGTGCTGGTCCCAGATCGTGAGATGCACGACGATGTCTCGCGCCGCCGTCTCGTCGAGGAAGGTCTCCAGTCGCCGGAAGTACGCCTCGTTGAACGAGGTGAGGTCGTACATCCCGTCGGAGACCTCGTTGAACGCGTGGACGTCGTTGCCCCCGCGGTCGGACATCGTGTTCCGGATGTAGTTCCCGCCGACCGCCACCAGTTCGTCCAGGTGCTCGCGCAACTGGTCGCCGGTCCACTGGAACGGATTGTCGGTGTTCGAACCGCCGACCAGGACCGTCGGCTCGCCGTCGTACGCCCAGTGCCACGGCTCGTCCGCAGCGATCTCGATTCCCGTTTCGGCCATGCCCTCCCTTCGACCAGCGAGGAAATACGTGTTCGCCCTCGCAGTCCCCGCCCGCGAGCGAGCGTCTATTGCGACGACGGGACGACGGAACACAACAGTCAACACGACCACCGCACAACCCGAAGGCATGACAGCGGACGGTGCGACGAGCGAGGGCGGGGCAGATCCGGACGGGGCGACGGGCGAGGGCGGGGCAGACCCGGACGGGGCGACGGGCGAAGACGCCGCCGCTCCGGACGGCCCGGAGTCTGACCCCGCGGTGACCGTCGTCGTCGTCTCTTACTTCAGCGGCGACTCGTTGCGGGACTGTCTCGACAGCGTCGTAACCCAGTCGGGCATCGACGCGCGCGCCGTCGTCGTCGACAACGGTGCGCCCGAAGCCCGCGCCAGCGGCGACCTGGCGGCCGACGCGGACAGCGAGACTGCGACTATCTGCGCGGAGTACGAGAGCGTCGCGTACATCGAGAGCGACGCGAACGACGGGTTCGGCGCCGGGATCAATCGCGGGTTCGAGGCAGCCGAAACCGACCACCTCGCCGCGCTCAACCCCGACGCGACGTTCGACGAGGGTGCGCTCCGGCGACTCGTCGATGCGCTCGGCGGTGACGATACCGGGGCGACCGCTGGAGCAGCGTTCGCCGCACCGAAGATCGTCCTCGCCGACGACCCGGACCGGATCAGCACGGTCGGACTCCACAACCACGTCACCGGAATCTCGTTCAATCAGGCCGCGGACCTGCCGAGCGACACCCCGGTCTGGTCGGCCGGGTGCGACCTGGGTGGTCTCTCCGGTTGTGCGTTCGCGACGACGGCGAGCGCGTGGCGCCGCGTCGGCGGCTTCGACGAGGAGATGTTCCTCTACAAGGACGACGTGGACCTCTCGTGGGCCTGTCAACTGTTGGGCGAGCGCATTCGGTACGTCCCCGACGCCGTCGTCGCCCACGACTACGAACGCGACCTCGACGGCTTCAAATTCGAGCACATCGAGCGCAATCGGCTGCTCGTGCTCGCGAAGTACCTGCCCGCGTCGGCCGCCGTGTTGCTGTTGCCGTCGCTCGTCCTCACCGAACTGCTGACGTGGGCGATGGCCGCCACGCTCGGCGTGGAGGGACTTCTGGCGAAACTGCGGTCGTACGGGGTGCTGGGATCGGGAGACGCGCGGAACATCCGCTGGCGCGGCGCGCGCTTCCGCGAGCACTTCCCTGAGAAAATCGGCGAGCTCGACGCCACCGTTCCGTGGGCCGATCTCCGGCGAAACGGCGTGGTGCCGGACTCGCCTGTCGTCGAGGGTGTCGGTGCCGTCGTGAACCTCGTCTATCGCGCGAACGTCGCGCTGTATCGGAAGTCGTGACAGCTCGACAACCATCGAGCCCGACTAGCCAGGGTAGAAGGCAGTGGATTAATATAGGTGGAGTCTACATTGCTGGTATTCATGCCGAAGGCGAGAAAGTTCGTCGTCGTTGCGGCTGTCGCAGTGGTGCTGATAACGATAACGCTGGCAGTTGCGTCCCCGGCCGGTGGGTCGTTGGGGCCAGTTGTTTCAAACCACGACGCGACACCGACCCCGACACCGACCCCGGAGAACAGTCCGCCGACGGCCGACGCCGGGTCCGACATCAGTGTGGCACCGGAAGAGAGTGGCACCCTCGACGGGACCGAGTCGAGTGACCCCGACGGCGACAGCCTGTCGTACTCCTGGGAGCAAGTGTACGCGCAAAGCGACCCCGACCTGAACCTCGAGGACGCCAACAGTGCCGAACCGTCGTTCACCGCACCCGCTGTCGAGAGCGAGACCGTCATAGAGGTCCGGCTCACCGTCTCCGACGGCGCAGGCGGTGAAGACAGCGACATCGTTGACGTCACCGTCGTCCCGTCCACGCCGACGCCGACACCGACGCCGACGGCCACCCCGACGCCGACCCCGACCCCGACCCCGACGCCGACCCCGACGGCTACCCCGACTCCGACGCCGACCCCGACGGCGACTCCGACCCCGACTCCGACCCCGACGGCGACGCCGACTCCGACGCCGACTCCGACCCCGACGGCGACCGCAACCGCGACGGCCACGGCGACCCCGACGGCGACCGCAACCGCGACCGACAGTCCGACCGCGACCGACAGTCCGACCGCGACGGCCACGCCGACCGCGACTGATACTGCCGCGCCGACCGATGAGCCGACCGACGAAGACGACGAAGAGACGACTACGTCGACGGCCGACAGCGGTCCCGGATTCACCGTCCTCGTCGCGCTCGCAGCGCTGTTGATCGTCGGCTGGCGGCGCTACTAACCACAGCGCGGTCGGCTGCGTGCCGCATTTCCTGTTCGAACGTGCGGGACGCTGGTACCGCGCGAAACGGCCCCACTCTGGACCGGCGAGACAACCGGTGTCTCTCCCGTACGGGAGTCCGCGACACTGAGCCCTGCTTCGAGATCACCGTCGGCCCAGGCAGGCCCATCACGACGGTTATTGGCGACCTCAGGAATCGACCAGTGGCTACGTTCGACGACGATCACCGACGAGGCCCGTGACTCGACGGACCGGTCGTCTGTTCGACAGAGCAAGCGGTCGAGTGGTACCGCGTCACCGTGGACGTCTCGGTACCCCACCGACACAGTTCAGTCACCCCTGTTCCTCGCCCCGATCGAGTCAAAAGTGCGACTCCATCCGTCCGAAATCGACGGGCCCGACCGTTCGCCCGATGAAACGAGTCGGCGACCGGCAGACATCCGAAGGGCCCCGACCGGTTCGAACCCGCCCGATCGGGTGGCCGAAAACAGATAGTGGAGTGTGAGTTCGCGTCCAGACCGACAGTGAACCATTCGTTCCGGAGAAAGGCCGGAACGGCAAACCGGCCGAAGAGGGCCACAGCGCGGTCTGGTTCCCGACGTCACTCCGTTCGATTGCCGAGAAGCGTCGTGGGGTCGTCGACTGCGGGAGTCGAGAAGGCCACGTCGTCGACCTGGCCGGCGAAGTTGGCCCCGCCCGGCGGCCCACCGACGTACAGCGACTGCTCGGCGGGCGGCCCGCCGCCGTCGAAGGTGTCGCCGGCGACTGCTTCGCCGTCGAGGTAGAGAGCCAGATGACCGTCCTCGAAGTGCAGCGTGGCGTTGTGCCAGGCGCCGTCGTCGACGCGCGGCCCCTCGATGTGACGGAAGGAGTCGCCGTCGCCGTACGTCGCCGCGATGGTCCCCTTGCTCATCGCGAGCGAGAAGCCCGAGGCGCGGATGTTCGCCCCGCTCTCCGGTGCGCTGGCGACGATCGGCGCGAACCGTCGGTCGTTCCGGTAGTCGACGCTCTCCGCGGCGCGGAACCGTGCCGAGAGCGTGACGCCCGCGCCCGCGCTGACGTTGGCGGGTTCGGGGACCGTCACGCGAGCGCCGTCTCGCAGCGTGACGATACCGTCGCCGTCGACGTTGGTCCACTCCGCGCCGTAGACGAAGCCGTGGTTGGTGCCGCGCTGGTCGAAGGCGACGGTCCCCTGGCGCTCGTCGAAGCTCCACCGGCTCTCCGGGCTCCTGCCGTCGAGGGCGAACCCGCCCGCGTGGATGTCGTGTTCGGAGACGGTCACCGCGGGCGTGCCCGAATGGCTCTCGTACGTGCCGGTCTGGGGGACGCGGACGGCGAAGTGGCCGTTGCGCGTCGAGCGGGTCGTCCGCCGGTAGGTGACGGTGTCGTGGACGACGTCCACGTCCGTCTCGACGGTGACTCTCGTGTTCGGCTGCGCGGTGCCAGTGAGGATCGTCCCCTGGACGGGCGTGAACACGCGCCGGTTCCCGCCGGGCGCGGTGTAGACGGCGCGGTAGGTGCCGACGCCGTTCACGTCGCCGTGCTGGCTCCCGTAGTGGCGAAAGAGTCGGGCGTACATCGTGTCCGCGGCGAAGCCCATGTTGTTCCGCGTCAGGACGACGTAGCCCACGTCGTCGCGGACGAGGCGCTCGTACCACGCGAGCGGCCGCGTGCTCGTCGCGAAGGCCCCGTAGTTGTCCTCGGCGTAGGTGTAACTGGCCGAGTCGCCGCTGACGAAACGGTTGTAGACCCGGTTCTTGTCCCACGTGCTGAGGACGTAGTTGTCGGGCGAATCGACGCCGTTCGCCTCGGCGTGGCCGTCGATCCACCGCGCGGTGTCCGTGACGCCCTCGCCGACGGCCAGTTGCGAGCCCTTGATCGGGATCTGGACGAAACTGAACGAACCGACGACGAGGAAGAAGGCGAGTATCCAGGCGGCGGTCCCCCGCGACGGGAATCGGAGGTCTGGGACCGCCGAGTCGTCGCGGGCCGCGGGGGCTGCCCCGGACCGGCGCGGTGTCGGTCCGTCCCGACTCGCGGCGGACCCGCCGCCGTCGCTGCGTGCGGCGGCGCTCCCGGACAGGTCGTCCAGGCCCCGCGGCCCAGCCGGGAGCGAGTCGTAGGAGACGACCGGCCGGCGGACCGCTTCGATCTTCGCGGGGAGGAAGACGAAGGCGTAGCCGGCGAAGGGCGCGGCGGCGACGGCGAGACTGCCGCCGAAGCGGACGAAGACGGTCGTCCAGCCCAGCAGGTACCAGAAGTACACCGCGGGGGCGAGCCACTCGACGCGCTCGCCGCGGAGCGCCCCCGCGGTGAGCCACGCGACGACGGGGACGGCGATGACGAGCACGACCCCGAACACGAGCAGCGGGCCGAGGACGTTGCCGAGCTGGGTCGAAAAGAGCGGGTCGGTCCCGGCGGTCTGGCGTCCGAGCGCGCCGGTCACCCACGACCCGCCGCGCTCGACGAGGCGGTCGAAGAGTGAGGTTCCGAACCAGAGGACGGCGCCGACCAGCGCCATCGCCGACGCGGAACTCACCGCCGCGACCGTCGGCGAGAGGTCGAGCCTGTGGACGACTTCGCCCGTGGCGAAGACCGCGGCCGTCCCGAGGAGGAGCGCACCGGGCAAGAGCGCCCGGAACGACGACCCCAGGCCGACGCCGAAGTAGGCGACCGGGGCGATGGCCGTCGCGACCGCGAGGCCGACGAGCAGGTACCGATTGCGGGCCAGCGGCGCGGCGCCGCTCCGCAGGTCCGCGAACGCGAGCACGGTCACGTAGAGGGCCAGCGGCGCGACGAGGATGGGCGACCCGCGCCAGGCGAACACCTGTCCGAACAGCGCGACGCCGAACAGGGCCGCGACCGCGAGGGCGCGTCGGTCGCCCAGGGCCGCCGCGGTCCGCGCTCGCCAGTCGTCGCCCATGCCGTCGAGGTCGAGTCGCCGGACGCGTTCGCGGCTCAGTCCCGTCAGCGCGGCGAGAACCATCCCGAGCATGAGGTAGTCGAACGCGTGATGGTCGGCGAAGCCGACGGTCGTTCGGTAGGCGTGGACGGGCGTGATCGCGAGCATCAGGACCGCCGCGAGCGCGACGCGGCGGTCCGGCGTCAGTTGCGTCGTCATCGCGTAGACGGCCAGCCCGGTGCCGACGGCCGCGAGGACCGGATACCACGCCAGCAGGGCGTCGAGCGCGCCGGGCGCGACACTCAGGAACGCCCACAGCGTCAGGAACAGCGTCACGTCGTCGCCGGCGATCTGCGCCGGCAACGATCCGAACTGGAACGGGTCGAACGTGCCGTACTCGGTCAGAAGCCTTTCCGTCCAGTACCAGTAGGCGAAGGGGTCGTTTCCCAGCATGACGACGCCCCAGTCGCGAAACACCGCGCCGTAAGTCAGCGCACGGAAGAAGACGACGACGGCGAGGACGGCCGCGAGCGCACCGATGGTCACCCGGTCGACGGACGGCCAGCGGCCGAAGCGAGTCCCGAGTGAGAGCGAACCGCCCGAGCGTACGTCGAGGGAGGCGTCGCGGTTCTCTGCCGCTTGTTCGGTACCCTCGGCCTCGAGAGCGGCTTCGATCGTTTCGCGGTCGGCGACCGCATAGCCGTCGCCCACCTGCTCGACGAGGCCGCGCGAGACCACCTCGCCGAAGGTCCCCGAGTCGATCTCGAGGTCGTCGAAGGTCCACCCGTCAACGCGCTCGTCGACTTCGAGAAGGTGGCGAACAGTCTCCTCACCCTCCGCACGTTCCGAGACGTACGCGTCTGTCTCGGACCCCAGATCAGACATTACACCCGCGTGTGTGCTACACCCAGATAAGACCCATGGGAATTCTACTGATAATAATCGTTTAGTATCACTATACCGCCGCGAGAGACGCTGATCCGTCGCTCGACAGTTCGCGCGTCGCGCCTCTGGTGAAGGTCACGGGGAACTATCTCGAGGGTACGACCAGTCACGCAGGACTCGCGGGATCGGTCTACCGATACCGTGACCGCTCCCGCCGCGGGCAGTCACGTCCACACGACGCACGCTCGCGGCGATCGTATCGCTGCGCTTCCCCTCACTTCCGCGAACGATCGCACCACGTCGAGCGAGAGGAGGCGCGCCACCGGATCGCGTCGAGAAACGTCGTTTCGGTGGTCGGTCACCAGGCGGCGATGACTTCGCGGAGCAGCGGCGTGTCGATGTCACCAGAGCGCCAGTCCCCGAGCGCCGTCCGGAGGCCGCGAGTCGTAACGGTGCCGTCGTCGGCGGCGTAGTCGCTCACGTCCGGTTCGACGACGCGAGTGTGCGCGTAGAGCCAGTCGCCGAGGTTCTGGGCGGGCACGTCGAGCGAGTGCGTGTTCTCGGCGAGGGAGGGGTAGCCGCCGACGTCGTCCTGGCTGTCGACGATGCTCCCGGTCGCGTTGCGGACGTGGTCGACGTGGCGCTTCTCGCCCGCGGTCCGGTCCGCCGGGCGCGCGCCGGCGTGGACCGTCGTGTGCGAGCGGACCGCGCCCGGTCGGAGCGCCTCGAGTCCGGAGGGCCAGACCGGCCGGGAGTCCACCCGGTCTATCTGCCCGTTGGTCAGTTCCGTGTCGTAGGTGGCCCAGTTGTCGGCGAGGTAGGCGGTCGGTTGCTCGCCACCTTTCGCGCCGCCCTCGATGAGGCGGTCGTCGTCCGTGCCGCGCTGATAGCCGTTGCCCTCGATGGTGTAGCTGCCGGCCTCGTCCATGTTCGTCCCCGCATCGAAGTTGTCGAAGACGTTGTTCAGGACGACGGCCTCGGTGTCGACTTTCAGGCGGATGTTCCGGCGGA
>ENA-ORCO01000702-ORCO01000702.1-marine-metagenome-genome-assembly--contig:-NODE-702-length-13810-cov-3.545402_pt1 | contig 13810 bp, 17 predicted proteins | sample MGYA00248633_ERZ508508 | MGnify/ENA primary metagenome ERZ508508 (study PRJEB26179, sample SAMN06268845) | marine metagenome | isolation source: A23 P1 aerobic enrichment on pine of planktonic cells taken...
CGTGGGCGGGCGCGCCGGCCAGCGCGCCGTCCAGACCGTCGCTGGCCACCCACACGTCAAGAAGGTCATTCCCGGCCCCATCGACGCCGGCGGGAGCGGCTCCCGCTCGGGCGTCCGGGCGAAGGCCACCCGCGCCGGCGAGAACGGTAACGTCCGGCTCCTGATCCGCGACGGCTCGAGCGTCCAGGAAAACAGGGTCGTCACGACCGCGCGCGAGCGCCGACTCGGCGAGACTGTTCGCGAAGACCTCAACGAAGCGCTCCGCGAGGCCGACCTGCAGGAGTGACGCGGAAACGCGAGCGACCGCTCACCGCTTCCGCCGCTCGTCCGATCCCGTCCGGTCGCCGGGCCCACCGTCGGACTGGTCGGTCCGGGGGAGTCGAGTGTCGCTCTCGCCCGACGAGTCGCCACCGGATGTCCGAGTAGTCCCGCCGGACGAGTCGCTGGTCCCACTCGTCGCCCCCTCTCGGGACGGTCGGCTGTTCCCGCCGGCCGACCCCTCGCGGGACGGTCGGGTGCTTTCGCCCGTCGACCCGCGCTGGGGCCGCCGCGTCCGGCCGACGTCGGGCGGGCCGCCCGACTGCGTCCCCGGCGGCGACCCTTCGGGGACGTCGCCCTCCGTTCCGCTCCGGGAGCGGTACCACAGCGCGAGAGCACCGCCGCCGCCGAGGACGCCGGCGGCGACCAGCGGGAGCGGGAGGTCCTCGGCGATGCTGACGAGGGACGAACTCGAGCCGTCGGACCCGAGCGTCGACAGGTCCGCCGTCGCGTCGACGCCGCTCTCGGTGTTGTCGACCGACATCGAAAACGAGTGTGTCGTCGACGAGTCGACCGACACGTCCTCGGTCGTATCGAGAGTCTCGGTGGTCACGCCGTCGCCGGTCACGGTCGCCGCCGCGATCTCCAGGTCGTAGGTACCGCTGTCCCGTCCGACGACCTCGACGTCGAAGTCGCCGCCCCCGTCGACGATCGCGAACGTCTCGGGTTCGGCGTCCGGGCCGGTGTAGAGGAACTCCGCGTCCATCGACATCGCGATACCGTCGACGCTGTCGCCGTCGTACACCGCCCCGAGTTCGCCCGTCTCGTCGGCGACCCGCAGGTCGACGGGACTGAACGCCGACACCACGGCCATCCGCCGGGGCGACAGCAGGCGTTTTTCGGCCTCGAAGAAAGCGATCGCGGCGTCGAGGTGACGGCTGGCCGTCTCCCTCGACAGCCGTCGCCGCTCGGGACCCAGGTCCGCGAACCCCCCCTCCCGCTCGAGCGTCGCGACCGGCTGGTAGCTGTGCGTGAGACTCGCCGACAGATCGACCGCCGACGTCTCCGAGAGCGCGTCCGGCGCGGCCGAGACCGGCGGGTCCGACACGCGGAACGTCACCGAGACGGGGTCGCCCGCCGAGGCGGCCGGGAGGTCGCCGCTCCCGTCGAGTCGGAGGACGCCGCCGCGGCCCTCGGTTGTCACCGTTCCCGTCCGTCCGGCGACGTCGACGGTAATCTCGTAGGCCCCCGCGAGCGGGACGAACCCGTTCTCGACGACCGTCCAGGTGAGCGTGCGGGTCCGGTCGGCGGCCGTGAACTCGGCCGTGGCCGACTCCCCTTCGCGCGCTTTGATCGTCGCCGTCGTCCCCTCGCGCTCGAAGGCGCCCCGGTAGGCGCCGGCGACCTGGAGGGTCTCGACCTGATTGCGCCACGACCGCAGGTAGGTGAGCAGCGATTCGATCTCGGAGAGGGCGATCTGGCGCTTCGACGGGCCGCTCGACGCCGACGGCCCGTCGTCCGATGCACCCCCGCCCGGCGTCGCGCCGTCGCCGCCCGCCGACCCGTCGGGCCCGGACGCCGGCCGGTCGGTCGGGGTCGCTGTCGCCGCCGCGTCGCCGCTCGGGCCCGGCGACGTGCGCTCGCGGCCGGGCGTCGTCGTCCCCTCCGGGTCCGACCCGCCGTCGTCGGGCCGGCGCATCGTCTCCAGGAGCGATTTCAACATTCCGACCTGCACCGAGGGGTCGGTGACGCCCGAGCGTTCGACCGTCCGGTCGGTGACGTTCTCGGCCGCGCGGTTCTCGACGACGCCGGTCCCCCAGACCGAGTCGTCCGACGAGATTCGCACGTTCTCAGCGGCGTCGGCGGCCGAGCGATAGCCGTCGCCCGCGTCAGGGCGGTCGGTCAGACTCGCCCCGAGATCTGTCAGTTGCGGGCCGACGCTCTCGGCGAGATATCCCAGCTTCTCGCGGCCGCCGCCGAGCCAGAAGTCCGCCCGGAACGAGCGCTGGAACCACTCGTAGAGGGCGAACCGGGCGTCGACCGCCGGCCCGGCGCCCCGGAGTTTCGCGACGGGGATCGACGCCCCCGTGTCGCCGTAGACGTCGGCCTCGACGGCGACCGTCTTGACGCGGGACCCGTCGGCGAGTCCGTACAGTTCGAGCGTCCGCGTCCCGACCGTGGCGTCGACGGGCGGCGCGACGGTCACCTCGAAGGTCCGCGTCTCGCCGGTCGAGACGTCCTCGAACGACGCCGGCGACGGCTCGACCCAGCTCTCGTATCCCGCCTCCGCCCGCAGCGTCAGCGTCGCCGTGTCCGACTCCGCGCCCACGAGGGCGACGACTTCGGAGGCGATCTCCGAGGCGTTGCCGAGCTGGTAATACGCGCCGTTGGTCTCCTCGGCGATGTACCGCCAGTGAGCGTCGTAGCTGCCCGAATCGACACAGATGACCGGCATCGGGACGTTCCCGACGACGTTCTGGAAGTCCAGGTCGTCGCCGGTGAACATCTCGCCGTCCGGGCCGGGGTCGCCCCCGGTCGACCTGTTCGGGTAGTCGCCCCACTCGTCGGCCATCTCGTGGAAGTCGTCGTCGTGGGGGACGTTGTCCCCGAACATGACGACGATCCTGACAGATCCCGGTCGCCAGCCGAGGTCGCCGCCGGTCAGTTCGTAGAGCGCGCGCGTCACCGACTCCGGGCCGTCCTCGCCGTGGCCCAGTTCCACCGCGCTGATGGCCTCGTCGACCGCCGCCGTGTCGGCCGTGACCTGCTGGTGGATTTCCCACGGTCGGTCCTCCTCTGTGTTGCCGTACTGGGCGGAGTAGTCGTAGGAATCGTAGCTCCCCGGATAGTCCATGAAGCCCGCGAGCCCGAACGCGGTGTTTTCGGCCGACTCGCTGATGTCGGACATGATCCGCGTGGCCTGCTCTTTGACCTCGGCGATCTCCTCGTCCATACTGCTGGTCATGTCGAAACAGAACACCACGTCGAGCCTGTCGACCGTCTCGTCGTCGCCGACCGAGACGTCGACGTCGAGGCTCGCAGACCCGCCCGGACTCACCTCGACCGCGTGGTCGGTCGAGACCTGTCGCAGTCCCGCGTCTCCCTCGCGGATCCGACCGGCGGCCCCGCCCGAGGCCGCGGCCAGCGCGCCCGTCCCCGTGATCCCGGCGAGAAAGGAGCGGCGGTGGATACGTCGATCCATAGTCAGGATGGCTTGCTGATTTACTTCAAGCTTCGGTCCGTCGTCGGTTCGACCGGTTCTCGCCACCGAGACGCCGTGGGGGCGTGTCGACCGGTGTGACTCGCAGGGTTTATACGGCCCACTGCCGGACGGTACGGTACTATGGCCCCAAAGAGAGGAGAGACCGGCAGTGCGGGGCGGTTCGGCGCGCGCTACGGGCGCGTCGCTCGCCGTCGCGTCGCCGAGATCGAGGGCGAGATGCGTCAGGAACACGACTGTCCCGACTGCGGTGCCGAGCGCGTCGAGCGCCAGGGCACCGGCATCTGGGAGTGTGGCAACTGCGGACACACCTTCACAGGCGGCGCCTACACCCCCCAGACCCCCGGCGGCCGGACGGTCACCCGCTCGATCCGCGCCGCTCTCGCCGACGACGAATGAGCTACAAGTGCTCTCGCTGCAAGCGCGACGTCGAACTCGACGAGTACGGCGGCGTCCGCTGTCCGTACTGCGGTCACCGCGTCCTCCTCAAGGAACGCAGCCGCGACGTGAAAGAAGTCGACGTTGAGTAGCCCGACAGCACGCCCGTCGCCCCCAGCCGTGGACCACGAAGCCCTTCTCGAATTCGAGTACTCCTCCTCCGAGAGCGCCCGCACCGTCGCCCGCAGCGTCGCCGTCGAGGCCGGCGACATCGAAGGGGACCGCTCGCGTGCGACCGTCGACCGCGCGGGTGCGACGGTGACGGTGACCGTCGCCGCCGCCGACCTGGTGGCGCTGCGGGCCGGACTGAACACCTGGCTCTCGCTCGTGGCGGTCGCCGAGTCCTGTGCCGGCGCGACGTCGCTCGCGTAGTCCCGGTCATCGACTCATAGTGATTATTGTAGATTATATCCGGATCGCGCCGACCCCGGGATCGGCGCGTACCGGTAAATCGCTACAATAAACACTATCACCCGAACCTGTTCCCGGAAGCGGGCCGCTCCGGGCCGTGCGTGCCGTGTGAGTTATGAGTCTCGGGCCAGTACGTGTCCCAGTATCATGGGCCGAGGCGTTCGAGGGGATGGGGATGAGCGACCCGAGTGACCAGGGGGCGCGGGGATGAGCGACCCGGTCGAAGACCGAGCGAGCGCCGGTCCGATCGTCGAGCGGTTGCTCGACGCGGTCGAGGACCCGGCGTTCGTCTGCGATGCCTCCGGGGGGATCGTGACCGGCAACGAGGAGTTCGCGGCCGCGATCGGCGCGTCGGCCGACGGCGTCGCGGACCGGTCGTTCGCAGACGTCGTCGCCTGCGACGACGATCCGATCGCGAACGCGGTTCGGACCGGCGAGGTGGCCCGTGCGTCCGGCCGGCTGGTCGGCGGGCCGGCCTGTACCGTCGTCTGTCGGCCGGTCGAGCGCGACGGCGCGGTCGGCCGGGTCGTCGTCGAGTGTCCCGTCGCCGTCGACGACCCCGAGACCGAAGACTGGGAGGAGGTCCACCTCGCGGGGTTGCTCTCGGACCTCCCGGTCGTCGTGGTCGGCGTCGACGCCGACGGTGTCGTCGAGTACTGTCGCGGGCTGGAGTTCGACTCGCTCGATTGCGAGCGCGCGGACGTGGTCGGCGCGCCGGTCGAGCGGTTCGCCGGGGTCTCCGGGGAACTGGTCGGGTGGACCGACAGCGCCCTCGACGGGGAGACGGTCGGTGGGCGGGCGACGCTCGGTGACCGGTCGTTCCAGGTGCGACTGGCGCCGCTGGAGTCGGACGGGACGGTCGTCGGCGCGGTCGCCGTCGCCGTCGAGATCACTGACCGCGAGCGCCGCGAACGGGAACTGGAGGCCACCCAGGTTCGACTCGACCTCGCGCTCGAAGCGACCGGGGCCGGCGTCTACGAGTGGGAGATCGGCGAGAATTGCGTCTACTGGCACGAGACCACCTCCGAACTGTTCGGACTCGACACCGACACCACCTATCGGACGCGCGAAGCCTTCGGCGAGCGAGTCCACTCCGACGACCGCGACCGGGTCCGCGAGTACCTCGTCTCGGCCGTCGAGGACGGCGAGCGCGAAGTGCGCACGGAGTACCGGGTCGTCCGCCCGGACGGCGAACTCCGCTGGATGGTCACCGAGGGGAAAGTGCAGTACGCCGACGGCGAACCCGACCGACTCACCGGCCTGGTTCGGGACGTGACTGAGCGCAAGGAGCGCGAGCGGGACCTCGAGACCCGCGAGGGGAAACTCCGCGCGGTCATCGAGAGCAGCCCCGACCCCATCTCGATGCAGGACCCCGACGGGCGCTATCAGCTCATCAACGAGGCGATGGTCGAACGAACCGAAACCGACAGGGCAACGCTCCACGGCGCCACGCCGGCGGACGTCTTCGCCGCTCCCGTCGCGAGACGACTCGAACACCACCGCGAGGCGGTCCTCGAGACCGAGCGGGCGATGGTCGCCGAGGAGCAGTTCCCGAGCACCGACGGCGACAGCACCGTCCAGTTGACGATGGCGCCCTACTACGGCCCGGAGGGCGACGTGCGAGGCACGGTCACCATCGCACGGGACGTGACCGAACTGGAGCGCCAGCGCGACGAACTGGAGACGCTCACCGAGATCCAGGCGCTCGTCCAGGAGAGCGTCCGCGCGCTCGCGGCGGCGACGACTCGCGAGGAGATCAAACGGACCGTCTGCGAGCGCCTCGCCGACTCGCAGTTCTACGAACTCGCGTGGATCGGCGAGCGGGCGCCCTCGAGCCGCGAGGTCGAACCGAGCTGCGTCGCCGGCGACGCTGACGACTATCTCGAGGCGGTGACCGTCACCGTCGACCCCGCCGACAGCGGTCGGGGCCCCGGCGGAACGGCCTATCGCAGCGGCGACGTCCAGGTGGTCCACGACGTGGCCGAGGACCCCGACTTCGAACCCTGGCGGGACGCGGCGCTCGACCGGGGGTTCCGGTCGCTCGCGGCGATCCCGCTGACCCACGGCTCGACGACCCACGGCATCCTCTCGGTGTACGCGAGCGAGGCCAACGCCTTCAGCAAGCGCGAACTCGCCGGGTTCAAGGCGCTGGGCGACGTCGTCGGCTTCGCCCTCTCGGCCGCGCAGTACCGCCGACTGCTCGAGGCCGAGACCGTCCTCGAACTCGAGTTCGAGGTGCGTAGCGATCGAGCGCCCTTCATCGTCGCCTCCGGCGAACACGACTGTCGGTTCGTCATCGACCACGCCGCCCACACCACCGAAGACTGCGTCATCGACTACCTGACTGTCGAGGACGCCGACCCGGAACTCGGTCGGACGGTTGCGAACCGACTGTCGGCGGTCGAAGAGATCCGCGAACTCGGGCACGAGGACGGCCCCCACTACGAGATGACCGTCAGGGACTCGGTGTTCCAGTACCTCGCGAACGCCGGCGCTCGCGGTGACCGCGGCGTCATCGAGGACGGCGTCGGCCACCTCTACGTCGAAGCGCCCGGCGACATCGACGTGCGGACCGTCACCAAAGCCGTCGAGCGCCGGTTCAGCCGGGTCGACCTGAGCGCCAAACGCGAGAAACACCGGACCGACAGCCCGTGGTGGCACCCCTCGGGCGACCTCGGTGCGCAGTTGACCGACCGCCAGCGGTCGGTCCTCCGGACCGCCTTCTACAGCGGCTACTACGAGTGGCCCCGGGAGACCGACGCCGAAACGCTCGCCGACTCGCTCGACGTCGCCTCCTCGACCGTCCTCCAGCACCTCCGCAAGGGGCATCACCACGTCCTCGAGACGCTGTTCGAGTCCTAACAGCGACCGCGACGACCATCGCCGCGCAGTCACTCGAATCCGTTCCGGAGCGACGACGACGTACTGTACCCGCGCAAATTAATTCGGGCAGACAGGTGAATACGTCTACACGAACCCTAGGCTACTAGGGCGAGTACTCTTGATGGACAGTGCAGAACATATGGGTACCCTGGGCATGAGTGACCGAAGCGGATCCAACGGCGAAGAGGGTGGCCCGATGCCGGAGTCGGTCGAGGAGGGGCCGGACGAGGCGCGGCCGTTCATCGACAGCGTCTTCGACGCACTCGCGGACTGGCGTCGCCGGGAGGTGTGCCAGTACTTCATCGAGACGGGTGCCGAGAGCGCGACAGTCGACCAGCTAGCGATGCTGTTGCTCGCCTGCGAGCAACCGGGCGTCGAGGAGCGTCCCGACCCGACGCTCGACGAACTGGCGATCCAGCTCGAGCATCAGCACCTGCCGCGACTCGACGAGGCGGGGGTCGTCGACTTCGACGACCGCTCGAACACGGTCCGGTACTGGGGGCAGCCGACCGTCGAGAAGTGGCTCGAACACGTCCTCGCGGTGGACGAAAAGCAACACTGACCGTCCCGAAACGGGCGGTGTCGCCGGACGAGCACCGCCGCGGTGGGTGGACCGGAACGCGCGGGTCCGCCGCGCGGAACCGGAAAGCGGGGGTTTTTCACCACGGGTCTCACACGTCCGGGTATGCAGGGAAATCTGCCGCCTGAAGCACAGGAGAAACTCGAGGAACTGCAGGACCTTCAGGAGAAGGCCCAGCAGGTCGCGGCCCAGAAACAGCAGGCCGAGACCCAGCTCCAGGAGTCCGAGACGGCTCTCGAGGCCCTCGACGACATCGAGGGCGACACCACGATGTATCGCAAGGTCGGCGAGCTCCTCGTCGAGACGGACTACGACGAGGCCAACGAGGACCTCGAAGAGAAAGTCGAGAGTCTCGAGCTTCGCGTCGAGACCCTCGAGAAACAGGAAGAGCGCGTCCAGGAGCAGTTCGAGGAGCTCCAGACCGAACTCCAGAACATGCTCGCCGGCGGCGGCGCGGGCGGCCCTGGCGGCATGGGCCCCGGCGCTGGCGGCGCGTAAGGCGATGCCAACCGACGCGAACGGTCCGAGCGAATCCGGTAACGCGACCGCCGATCCGAGCGAACCCGCCGACGCGGCCGGTCCCGCCGACGACGACGTCGTGCAGGCGGCTGCCGAGGCCGCCGAATCGGTCGTCTTCTCGCGGTTCGACCGCGGCGCCGTCGACGACCTCGACGTGACGGTCACCTTCGAGGACGGGATCCTCGAAGTCGACGTCTATCTCAACGCGCCCGACGGACGCGCAGACGCCGACCGCGTCGCCGACGACGCGGCGCTGGCGGCGCGCGGCGCTGTCGACGACCTCTTCGCGGACGAGTGATCTCCGGCCGTCCGCACCGCGGTGGCGGCGGCCGACTGCATTCGCTGTCGAGCCACTGCTGTTACCCGACCGGCAGGTCTGTGCGATTCGCGACAGGACGGGAGCGCCCGGTCACTCCGGGTCCGTCAGCGGCGCGTCCTCGTCGCCCGTCCGGTCGCCGACGAAGCCGGTCCGGAACCCGAGCCACGCGAGCACGCTCATAAAGAGGATCGGCGGGAGGATCATGAAGCCCCACAGCGGGTCCAGTCCCCACCCGAGCAGGAGGACGACGTCGGCGAGACCGAGCAACAGGAACGGCGCGACTGCCAGCGCGGCTTGCCGCCGGTCGTACCCGCCTTCCTCGGACGCGTCGGCCATACCCCGACTTGGACGGCGAGCGTGAAAAACGGCGCGTTCCCCGCGCCGACCCTGGTCAGCGGGTCGCCGCGGCAGCGTCCACTCCCGGCGCCCGGCCACCGACCGAACCCTTGCGCTTATCAATGAGCGGTCGTGTACCGGCGGTATGGAGTTTTGCGACGACTGCGGATCGATGATGAAGACCGAGGGGGACGCCTGGGTCTGTGGTAGCTGTGGCTACGAGAAATCGCGCAACGAGGAACAGGAAGCGAAGACAGCGGTCACCACCCAGGGCCAGGAGGAGACGGAGATAATCGACACCTCCGAGGTCGACGCCGAGGACATGGGGCCGACGACTGGGGCCCGCTGTCCCGAGTGTGGCAACGACCGCGCCCACTGGGAGATGAAACAGATCCGCGCCGCCGACGAGAGCGAGACGCGCTTTTTCACCTGCACCGAGTGCGACCACAAGTGGCGCGAAGACGACCACTGACCGACACCGCCACTTCGCTCCAGGCCGGCCGCGCCCGCCGAACCGATGACCGACGACACACCCGACGTTCCCGCGCCGACCGTTCGCACCGACCGTCTCGGTGACGGCTGGGAGCGCGTCGAGGCGTCAGTCGAGCGACTCTTCGACGCCGGCGGCGCCGACGTGTGGGGCCACACGCTCGTCTTCGAAGACCGGGCGCTTCGGGAGGCCGTCCGCGACGCGACCGACGGCGCCGTCGACCAGTCCTGGCGCTTTTTCTTCGCGACGCGACTCCGCTTTCGCCCGCCGCTGGCCCCGGGTGTCGGCACAGCGATGGTCCTCCCGACCGTCAAGAGCGAGGGCGTCCGCTCGTTCGTCGCGGACCTGCGCGACCGCGGTATCGCCGACGTCGAGCGCGGCCGGCGCGAGCGCGTCCGGACCGCCAGCGGCCAGCGCGTCCGCATGCGCCAGGTGACCGGCCGCGTCCCCCTCCCCGAAACCGCCGCCGATAGCGCCGACGCCGTCCCCATCGAGGGCTGGGTCGGCGCCTGGACGGACGATGCGATCCACCTCGCCGGCGGCGCCTATCCGGCGACGCGACTCGACGCGGTGTTCGGCGTCGAAGCCGACGACTCGGTGCTGGCGGGGTCGCGCGAGCGCTACCGCTCGGCGTTTTTCGACCTCGTGAGAGCGGTCGGCGAGGAGTGAACAGGACCGACGCGCGCCTTCCGCTCACACCCGCCGCGCGAAGGTGAGATAGCCGGTGTGGCCGACGCCCGCCGTCGAGGGTCGCGAGCCCCGCTCGTCGAAGTCCATCTCGCGCTGGATCGTCTCCAGCGTCTCGATCCCGCCCAGTTCCGCCCCGCGAGCGGCGTCGACGACCTCCCGGGTGTGCTCGACGAACGGCGAGTAGACCGCGAGAAAACCGCCGTCGACCAGCAGGTTCGGCGCGCGCTCGACGACCGTCGGTGCGTCCGCGGTATCGAGCGTCAGCACGTCGTACCGGTCGAGTTCGTTCAGGTCGTCGGTCACGTCGCCGGCCCGCACCTCGACCCGGTCGGCGACCCCCGCCAGATCCATGTTCTCCCGGGCCACGTCGGCGAACTCGGGGTCCTGTTCGTAGGTCGTCACCGTCGCGCCACAGCGCGCCAGCGACGCCGAGAGCACGCCCGTCCCCGTCCCGGCGTCGAGGATTGTGTCACCCTCTGCGACGCCGGTGTGGCCGATCACCAGCCCAACGTCTCTGGGCATCATCGGCGCCCCCGTCCGCTCGAAGTGATTGAACAGATCCGGCCCGCGCAGTTTCCGCGCCCGGAAGGTCTCGCCGAGATGCGTCTGGACCACGTCGCCCGGCGCCACGTCTTCGGGAACCTCCAGCACCCCGAGGTCGCTCTCCAGGGTCTCGCCGGGTTCGAGGAGGTACTCGCGGTCCTCGCGGACGAACAGGAGGCTCACTTCAGTCGACTGATCGCCGCGGCCAGGTCGCCGTCGGTCGCCTCGAGCGCCTCGCGGGCCTCGTCCTCGCTCGCCCCCGCGCGCTGGGCGACGAGTTCCACGTCCCCCTGCTCGACGCCCCCGTCGTCGCTCGACTCCTCCGCGTCGTCCCCAGCGCCTGCCTCGCTCGCATCGCCTTCGCCGAGCGCTCGGGACTCGGGTTCGCCCACGATGGTGTAGGTCTGTTGCCCCTGGGCGTCCATTCGCTGGACGTCGGCGTCCGTGAAGACGAGCTCCTCGTCGGGCGTCCGAATGATCACTTCCTGGGCGTCGAGTTCCTGCATGTCGATGCCCATCTGTTTCATCATCTGCTGCATCTTGCGGTCGTTCATACCGCCGCCGCCACCGGGTAGCATACCTGCCGGTCGTTGCTCCGGCGCAAAAAGGGTTCCCAACCACCTTTTTGCCGCCCGGGTTTCCTCGGCGCGCGGAGCGCGCCTGCGGGAACCCGGGCGGCAAAAACGTGGGCGAAAAAGGCCGCGAGTCGCGCCGTCGGCGCGCTCGCGGTGAACCGCGCCTGCGGCGCGGACAGGAACGCCACCCCGCCTCCGCCACTGCATCGCCCTGCACCGCCTCCGCCACCGCCCCGCTACCGCCCCTGCACCGCCTCCGCCACCGCCCCGCTACCGCTCCGCCATTGCATCGCCCCCGCCGCACCACTACTCAGTCGTCCCCGTCGTTCCCGTCTCTCACGAAGACGGCCATCCCGGTCTCGAACTCGCCCATCCCCTCCCCGCTCAACTCCGCGCGGCCGACCGCGAGCAGGTCACCCTCCTCGTGGACCACGAGCACCTCGTCGCCCGGCCGGATGGCCGGGTCGGCCTCGTCGACGAACTTCGCGAACGCGTTGCGCCCGTCGCGGACGAACGGCTCGCTTTCGTCTCCCACCACGACGCGATACGCCCCGTCGCCGAGTGCGTCGTGCAGCCGCGCGCCACCGGCGACGCCGAGCGTGAAGCGCCCGTCCGTCGCGTAGGTGACGAGTCTCCCCTCCGGACCGTGGACCTGCCGCGGCCGACCGGAACTCGTGTGCGTCACCGCGACGTCGTCGCCCGAAAAGAGTGCTTCGCCCGCGGGCGGTCCCCACTGATAGTCGGCGACGCGAGTCAGCATCCGCCGGTCGTCCGCGCCCAGCGCGACGCCGCCCGCCCCCGCCGCCATGACAGCTGTGTCGTCGGCGCCCTCCGCGCCCTCCGCACCGTCTACACCGCCGCTACCCTCGGAGTCGTCCATTATCCCCTCGTTGCCCGCGCCGCGTCTTGTATCTGTCTTCGCTCCCACTCTGTGTGTCGTGATAACGTGACCCTATCTGATCGGAATTCATCACGATCTATTGTACCACTGTCTGGCGATTACAGGTGGATTTATACGATACGATATCTAAAGCTCAGGCGTTATGACAGACACAGACACCACGAAAGTCGGTCTCGGGCTGGTGCTGCTCGCCGTCAGCACGATTCTCATCTTCGGACCGGGCACGGTCAGCGTTTCGCTCCCGGTCGCGCTCATCACGGTCGGCACCCTCGGCCTCGCCGCCGGCGCGTTGCTCGTCGGCACCTCCGAGTCCGGTCGCCCGGTCTAACTCCGGTTTCTCTGTCGTTCTCGACGTCGCGATACCGAGGAGCTCCCACGCTCCCAGTCGTTCACCCTCGCTCTCCCAGCCGTTTTCAGCGCCGCCGCCCAACGTTCGGCCATGACTCGCGACTCTCGACTCGGTCGGTCGGCGCTGCGACTCGCCGCGACAGCGACGGCGATTGCCGACCGGTCACCGCCGCCCGCGACGCTCGCGAGGGTCGGCCTCGGCGCGATGGTCTTTCTCGCGGGCGTCCACAAACTCGCCGCGCCGGCCGCCTGGACCCAGTACGTCACCGACTGGTTGGCGCCCGTGCTCGTCGTCTCGCCGACGACGTTCATGCTCGTCGAGGACCTCAACGTCAGTGGCATCCTCGCTTCGGATCCCGAAGTCGAGGACGAGACGGTCATGATCGAAGGCGAGGAGCAGGTCGTGTACGCGGAGGACGACACCTACCAGCCACTGTCGGAGTACCTCCGCGATCCGGGGACGGTGCAATTCGAGCAGGGAGAGCACTTCGACTATCTCGGGAACGAGACGAACGTGTCCTCGGTGACGGCTGACGCGGCCACGCTCACCTGGACGGCTCCCCGCGACAAATCCGTGTCCGCGTCGGAGGGCGCAAACGTCACGCTAGGTGACACCACCTACCTCGCGCACTTCCCCTCGGGCAGCGAGGTCATCCTCTCGACGAACTTCGAGGAGTATCAGCACGAAGTCGAACAGGGCCAGTACTTCACCGAACGCGTGAACGGTCTCTGGGGCGTCAGTATCCTCAGCGGCCTGACGGCGATTCTCCTCCTCGGGTTGGCGTACCTCCCCTCCCGTTACTGACGGGTCACGAGCAGCGCCAGTCCGATTCCGAGTGCGACAAGCCCCAGCGAGCCGACGATCTGTCCGGCCGCTGCGGCGGTGCTGTTTCCGTACTGCCACGGCATCCCGACGAGCGTCGCGAGCCCTGCGAGCGCGAGGTACGCGCCAAGCCCGGTCCCGATGACGCTCAGCCGATCGTCGAAGACGTGTGTGTCCATGTCCTCGGGATCGGGTGCCCACATCCTAACAGTAACGGTCCCGTTTCGCTCGGCTGGCGTCCACAGCCGGCTTCAAATCCTGACGGCACAGACGGTGGCGACGCTGCCGAGCCAGGGTCGCCGAGGAGGAACGGGCCGAGGGGGATTTGAACCCCCGACCGTCTGGTGTCTTCCGCCGTCACCCAGTGGGTAACCGCGTTAAAAGCCAGACGCTCTGCCGGGCTGAGCTATCGGCCCTACAGGCAAAACCGGGTCGTGAAATAAATATGTGCGGGTTCCGCCTCGGCGGCGCACCCT
>ENA-ORCO01000707-ORCO01000707.1-marine-metagenome-genome-assembly--contig:-NODE-707-length-13693-cov-4.004847_pt1 | contig 13693 bp, 18 predicted proteins | sample MGYA00248633_ERZ508508 | MGnify/ENA primary metagenome ERZ508508 (study PRJEB26179, sample SAMN06268845) | marine metagenome | isolation source: A23 P1 aerobic enrichment on pine of planktonic cells taken...
AGGAGATTCCGCCGGGCTCATAACCCGGAGATCGGTAGTTCAAATCTACCTCCCGCTACTTCTCCTGACGACGCGAGCGCGAAGCGTCGAATCGTCGCACACCAGAATCGGAGTGGTATCTACGCCCCGTTCTCGGCCCGCGGCAATTTCACGACGAACGTCGCGCCCCGCGGTTCGTTGTCCTCAATCCACACCTCGCCGGCGTAGCCGCGAACGAGCGTCCCGACGAGCGCGAGGCCTCCGCTCGACGTGTACTCGTCCGGTTCGAACACGGTCGGCTTTATCGCGTCCGGGATGCCCGGGCCGTTGTCGTGGACCGACAGGCGGACCGCGTCGGCCCCAGTCTCCACGGCGATAGTGACCTCCGGGTTCGCGGCGTCGTTGTGCTCAACGGCGTTCTCCAGCAGGTTGTCCACGACGGACCGCACGCCGGCGTTCGCGACGACGAACGCCTCCGCCGGGAGGTCCGTCGCCACGGGCACGCCAAACGTGTCCTCCGTGCGAGCAGCGAGTTCGGTAACTATCGGGACGAGGTCTACCGGTTCGAGGTCGGGGTCACCGACGAGCGTGTCCGAAATCACCCGGCTGGTCTCGATGCGCGTGATTGCCTCCCCGGTCTTGTCAGCGATGACCTCGGGGTCGCCGCCGCCGGCGGTGGCGTCACCGAGCGACTCGACGAGGAGGTCCGCGTGGCCCTGAATCACGCTCAGGTCGTTCTGAAGGTCGTGTCGGATGAGGTCGTTCGTGAAGGCGAGCGCGTTCCTGACCGCGCGCGCCCGCCCGGCCTCCGTGTGCGCTCTGGCATTGTAGTATCCCGCCACAAACCCGGCGATACCTCCTGATTCGACAACGACCAGCAACAGAAACAGGGGCTCCGAGACGTGGCGCGCTTCGGCTATCTGGACGAGAAGCGTCGCGCCGACGACGGCGCTGAAGAGGAACGCGCCGGTGAGGCTCCAAACGGAGACGGTCCAGTAGCCCCGAGGGGAGATGTCGGTCCCGAACAGTCGATAGCCGGCGTATACGAGCCCGAGCGCCGGAGTGGCGTCGAGAAACAGCGCGAGCAGCGGCCAGGTGAGTTCGTTCAACGCGAAGAGTTCCCGCGTGTGATGGACCACAGCGACGAGGAACAGGGCCGCTCCCATCGCGACGACGAACAGCGGCGATATCGACCAGAGCCGACTGCGGTCCATACCCGTTCTACCGGGGACCCCCTGTTTAGCGTTCCGACCACCGTCGCGCGACGGTAGGGGGTACATCGCCCCACTCATCGCTCGGGAGTCGAGCGAGCGCTAAACACGCTTCGAGAACTGGGTGGATCCGGTGTGGGACGCTATCCGTCGCCGTCCGGGTCGGTGATGCGGACTTCGCCGTCCTCGACGACGACGTTGATGAGCGTCTTCACGGACTTCTCCGCGCCGAGGTTGCTGCCGCCGTCTTCCTTTTTGATGACCGCCACGGAGTCGACCACGTCGGCGCCGATGTGTTCGAGCGCGTCGATGATGGCGTCGAGCGTGCCGCCCGTCGAGAGCACGTCGTCGAGGAGGAGGACGCGGTCGCCCTCGTACACATCGTTGACGTACATGTCGTTCTCGGAGTAGCCCGTCTCCTGAGCGAGAGAGACCTCGCCTTCGAGGCCGTACTCGCGCTTTCGGATGACGACGAGGGGGATGTCCGTCATCAGCGAGACGGCGGTGGAGATGTGGATGCCCATCGCCGCGGGCGTGACGATTTTGTCCACATCCTCCAGCTCGGCCTTGCGGATGATGCCGATGACTATCTCCCGGAGGAGGCCGGGTTCGAGCATCGGTACGCCGTCGCTGATGGGGTGAACGAAGTACTGGTAGCCGTTTTTCTCGATAATCGGCGCGTCGAGCAGCGACTGCTCCAACCGTTCCATGTCGGCGGTACGGAGAGGAGCGGATAAAACCCCACGGATACCGTCGGACGGCCGGGTTTATACGGCGGGAAGGGGATACGGAGGTATGGCACGGTGGGTCATCCCCGAGTACGAGAACCGCCTGGCGGCGGTGTTCGTCGTCGTGAGCCTCCTCACCCCGTGGAGCGTGTCCCGTCTCGTCGTCCAGGGCGGGTCGATGGTGTTGACGTACGTCCGCTGGCCGTTCGTTCAGTGGCGGCGTGCGGCCGTCCAGGGCGGCGCGGGGTCGCGCTGGATGACCCCGCTCGGCGCCTACGAGTTCCAGACCACGAGCGCGGGCCCGACGCCGCTGGCCGACGCGTACGCGGTGTGGGGCGTGGCGGCGCTGTGTTTCGCGCTCACGCTCTGTCTCGCGGTTGCGCTCCTCGTCGACGAGGAGTGGGTGGCCGAACGCACGGCGCGCTTCTTCGAGCGCCGCCCGGGCCCGGTGGTCGGCGCGTTGCTCCTCCTCGACGGCGTCGTCTTCCTCGTCGCCACTGTCGGCATCTACCTCCGCGGCGCGGACGGCATCACGCTCCCGCTGGGCGCCCTGTTCATGCTCCTCTTCGGCGCGGTGTTGCTGACGAACGGTGAAAACTGAACGGGCGTCCAATTGGAACAGGACACAGGCGGGTGCCGGGGCGCTGAGCCTCGTGTTTGGGAAGGGTTAAGTCGGGTCCGTCCGGGTTTTCACGACGTGCAACTGACCTTCGAAACAGTAGCGGCGCTCGTCGCGCTCCCCTTCCTCGCGGCGGCGGCGACGCCGCTGGTTTTCCGGGTCCTCGGCGAGCGCACCAGCTACTACGCGGCCGCGGTGGCGGCCGTCTGCTTCGCGCTCGTTGCGGGTCAGTACGGGAATCACGGCGTCGCCTCGATGGCGTGGGTGCCGGCCTACGATGTGTCCCTCGCCTTCTACGTCGACGGTCTCGCCCTGTTGGTGGGGCTGTTGGCGAGCGGCGTCGGCGTCCTCGTCTTCGTCTACTCCGGCGGCTACATGCACGGGGAGCCAGCGCAGTCGAAGTACTACGCGACCCTGCTGGCCTTCATGGGGTCGATGCTCGGCGTGGCGTTCGCCGCCGACCTCGTCGCCCTGTTCGTCTTCTGGGAGCTGACGAGCGTCTGCTCCTTTGTCCTCATCGGCCACTACACCGGGCAGGCGAGTTCGAGATACGCCGCCCGGAAGTCGATGCTCATCACCGTCGGCGGCGGGCTGTTCATGCTCGCGGGCTTCCTCCTGCTCGCGGACGCGACGGGCACCTTCTCGCTGGCGGCCCTGCTCGAACATCCCGCGGAGACCCACGCCGCGCTCACCGAGGCGGGCCTCCTCGTCCCCGTCGTCGGTCTGGTTGGCATCGGTGCCGCCGCGAAATCGGCGCAGTGGCCGCTTCACATCTGGCTGCCGAACGCGATGGAGGCGCCCACGCCCGTTTCGGCGTTCCTCCACTCCGCGACGATGGTGAAGGCCGGCGTCTATCTGCTCGGACGGGTTCGCCCGTTCCTCGTCGGGACGGAGTGGGAACTCGCCTTCGTCGCGCTCGGACTCGTGACGATGACCGTCGCCGCGATGCTCGCGGTGGGCGCGACGGACATCAAGGAACTGCTGGCCTACTCGACGGCCTCGCATCTCGGCCTCATCGTCGCCGGCTTCGGCTTCGCGTCCCATTACGGCGCGGAGACCGGCGCCTTCCACATCCTCAACCACGCGGCGTTCAAGGCCGCGCTGTTCCTCGTCGCCGGCATCATCGCCCACGAGGCCGGCACGCGGAAAATCGACGAGCTCGGCGGGCTAGCGCGCGACCTCCCGATAACCGCCGCCGTCACGGCGGTCGCGGCGCTCGGGATGGCCGGCGTTCCCCCCTTCAACGGGTTCTACTCCAAGGAGTTCCTCTTCGAGGCGGCCTACGACGCCGCGCACACGATGGGCGGCGTCTGGTGGCTCGCGCCCGCCATCGCGGTGTTCGGCTCCGTCTTCACGTTCCTCTACTCGATTCGGTTCCTGATGCTGTTCTTCGGGGAGAAACCCGACGGATTGGGCGACGTCCACCGACCGCCGCTCGCAATGCTCGTGCCGCCCGTCCTGTTGGCGCTCCTCGCGGGCGCCATCGGGCTGGGCGGGATAACGGGCGCGCTCGACGTGCCGCTCGCGCCCGTCGAGAACTTCGTCGGAGAGGTCGTCACGGCCGTGAGCGGCCACGGCGGCGAGGAGGCGTTCCACTACTACGTTCCGACCCACGTCACCCCGGCGCTCGCGATGAGCGGTCTCACCATCGCGCTCGGCCTCGCGGCGTACACGGTGTACGACCGACTACACGCCCTCGTGAACGCGCTCACGACGGGGCCGGCGCGGGCGAACTGGTGGTACGACGGCGCCGTCGACGGCGTCACCGCGCTCTCGGAGGCGGTTACCCCCCGCATCGCAAACGGCCTCCTGCGGACGTACGCGACGTGGGCGCTCGGCGGCGCCGCCGTGCTGACGCTCGCCGCCTACCTCTCCGCGGGCGTCTCGTTGCCGGCGTTCACGGGCATCGCGCTCGACACGCCGCTGGTCGTCGTCTCAGTCGTCGCCGCGGGCGCCGCGGCGGCGGTGTTGCTGGCCGACTCCCACGTCGCGGGCGTCCTCACGCTCTCGATTCTCGGCTTCATGGTCGCCATCGTCTACATCGTGGCGAGCGCGCCCGACCTCGCGTTGACCCAGCTCGTCGTCGAGACGCTCACGCTTGTCATCTTCCTGATGGTGCTCGACAAACTCCCCTCGTGGTACGGGGGGACCGAGCGCTTCCGGTCGATACGGGACGCCGGGCTCTCCGTGCTGGTCGGCGCGACGGTGACGGTCACCGTGCTGCTGGCGACTGCCGGCGGGCGCCCCGACGGCGGGCTCCAGCCCGCCGAGTTGGGTCGACGCGCCCTCGAAGAGGGCGGGGGACACAACGTCGTGAACGTCATCCTCGTCGACCTACGGGGGTTCGACACGCTCGGTGAGATATCCGTGGTGTCGATGGCCGCCCTCTCCGTCGTGACGCTCATCGCCATGCGCGAACGCGTCGGGGGTGAAGCATGAGCACCGTCGTCTTCCGGACGACGACGCGGGTCGTCGTTCCCATCATTCTGCTCGTCTCGGTGGCGCTCTTCTTACAGGGGCACAACGCTCCCGGCGGCGGGTTCATCGGCGGCGTTCTCACAGTGACGGCGTTCGCGCTCCTCTACATGGCCTACGGGATGGCCTTCGTCGAGACGGAGGTGTTCGACCGGAGCGACGAACCCGCCGAGGACCACATCTACGGGGGCATCGTCGTCTACTACCGACTGCTGTTCGCGTGCGGGCTCGCGCTCGCGCTGCTGAGCGGGCTGGTCCCGATGCTCCTCGACCCGCTCGGTTTCGACCTTCCGTTCATGAGTCAGAACTACCTGGTCTACCACGACGTACCGTTGTACGGCGAGATGGAGATAGCGAGCGCGCTCGCCTTCGACCTCGGCGTCTACTGCGTCGTCGTCGGCGGGCTTCTCACCGTTCTCTCGGTGGTGGGGTCGGAATGACTCAGACCGTCCTCGCCGTCGTGCTGGGCGCGCTGTTCGGGCTTGGCACCTATCTGGTGCTCCGCCGCGACGTGGTGCGCGTGGTGTGGGGCGTCGTCGTGATGAGTCAGGCCGCGAACCTGTATCTCGTCACGATGGGCGGCCTCTCCGGGTCGGTTCCCGTCCTCGGCCACGGCGCCGAGGGTATCACCGACCCACTGGTACAGGCGCTCGTCCTCACCGCCATCGTCATCAGTTTCGGGACGACGGCGCTCGCGCTGGTCCTCACCTACCGGGTCCACGAGGGCCACGGGACCATTAGCATGGAGGACCTCGCTGAGGAGGTGGAGCCGTGACCCTCGTCATCGCGCCCATCCTCGTGGCGCTCGTTACCGCCGTGGTCTCGCTGTTCGCGCGGCCCTTCGAGCGCCTGCGGAGCGCCGTGAGCGTCGCGGGGGCGCTCTCGTACGCCGCCGTCGTCGCCCTTCTCGCCCGCGAGGTGCTCGCGTCGGGGCCGCTCACCTACCAGGTGGGCGACTGGGCCGCGCCGTTCGGCATCACGCTCGTCGCGGACGCGCTCGCGGCGTTCATGCTCGCGCTCGCGGCGCTGGTCGTCGTTCCCGTCGTCGTCTTCGGCCTGCGAGCAATCGAGGAGCGCGCCCAGCGGGTCGCCTACCACCCGCTGTTTTTCTTCATGCTCGTCGGCATCTCGGGCGCCTTCCTCACGGGCGACATATTCAACCTGTTCGTCTGGTTCGAGGTGATGCTGATGTCGAGTTACGTCCTCGTCGTCATCTACGGCACGCCCGAGGCGACGGGTGCGACCCTGCGCTACGTCGCGTTGAACCTCGTCGGGTCGGCGCTGATGCTCGTCTCCATCGGCGGCCTCTACGCCGTGACGGGCACGCTGAACATGGCGGACCTGAGTCGTCGGCTGGCCGACCCCGCAGCCTACGGCGTGAACCCGGCACCGGCGCTCGGATTGACCGTGTTGCTGTTCTCGGTGTTCGCGCTGAAGGCGGGCGTCGTCCCCTTCCACTTCTGGGTGCCGGAGGTGTACCGCGCGGCGCCGGCGCCCGTCACCGCGACGCTCGCGGGCGTCGTGAAGAAGGTCGGCGTCTACGCGATGATACGCCTCGTCTTCACCGTCCTCGGCGGGGCCGCCTTCGACCTCTCGGCGCCCTTCTCGGGCGATGCGTGGGGGTTCTACGGCCCCGTCCTCTTCGTCCTCGCGGTGGCCTCCATCGTTCTGGGTGGTGTTGGCGCCGTCGGGCGCGACGACCTGTCGGGCGTGCTGGCGTACTCCTCGATATCGCAGGTCGGCTTCATCGTCCTCCCGGTCGCTATCGCGGCGGGTGCGACGTCGACGGCGGTGAGAACGCTGGCGCTGACGGCGGCGCTCGTCTACGCGCTCAACCACGCCGTCGCGAAGTCGACGCTGTTCCTCGTCACGGACGTGATTGAATCCGCGACCGGGACGGACGACCTGCGCTCGCTGGGCGGCGTCGCCGGGCGCTCGCCTATCCTCGGTGGTGCCTTCTTCCTCGGGGCGCTGGCGTTAGTCGGTACCCCGCCGCTCTCCGGCTTCTGGGGGAAGTTCCTCGTCTTCGACGCCGCCGTCGGAGCGGGGGCCACGGGCGCCCTCGCGGCGGCGCTCGGCGGCGCGCTGTTCACTATCGCCTACATGACGCGGGCGTGGAACCGCGGCTTCTGGGGCGAGGCCTCCCCCTCCGTCGAGGAGATGAAACCCGACCGGGGGTTGGTGACCGTCGTCGCCGCGATGGCGCTGTTAGTCGTCGTCATCGGCGTCGGCTTCGACCCGGTGTATCGCTTCGCGGAGGCCGGCGCGAACGCCGCGCTCTCCCGACACGACTACATCGACGCCGTCCGCTTCGCCGCTACAGCGGGTAACGGAGGTGGACACTAAATGGCACTCAGAGACATCGAGGTGCGGACGTGGCCCGCCATCGGCGTCGTCCTCGCCATCATCTGGCTGTTCGTCCAGGGCGTCAAGGCCGACGCCACGAGCGTCGCCGCGGGGCTGCTGACCGGCCTGCTCGTCGGCCTCCCCGTCGTCTTCGTCTTCCGGCGTCTCTACGTCCCCGAAACGCGCGTCGGGCGACACGTCCGGGTCGCTCCCTACGGCGTGCTGTACGTCCTCGCCTTCCTCTGGGAGGTGCTGACCGCGAACATCGACGTGGCGCTGCGCGTTCTCCGCCCGTCGATGCCCATCCATCCGGAGGTCATCGTCCTTCCCCTGCGCGTGGAGACGGACGCGGCGGTGACGACCATCGCCAACTCCATCACGCTCACGCCGGGGACGGTGACGATGGACCACGACGAGGAGCGCAACGCCCTCTACGTCCACGCCATCGACGGCCGGGACCCCGAGAGCGTCATCGAGCCAATCCGGACGTGGGAGGACTACGCGCTCGTCATCTTCAGCGAGGAGAAACAGCCCAGCGACCCCGCGCCCGACTTCGAACTCGGACGCCCCGACGGGGACGTGACGGGCGAGGAAGCGGCGGAACACGATACGGCGGGCGACACGCGCGACGTCGGGAGTGACCGGACCTCGGGAGCGAACGCGACACGAGGGTCTGAACACGACACGACGGGCGACACGCGCGACGCCGAGAACGGGGGTGGAATCGAATGACCGCCGCACCCGCCGCCGGGCTGCTCGACGCCGCCATCACCGGCGCGCTCGTCCTCGCGAGCGCCCTCACGCTGCTGTGTGGGTACCGCATCGTGCGCGGGCCGACGGTCCCCGACCGGGTCGTCGCGCTCGACACTATCGGGACGAACGTCGTCGCTATCGGCGTCCTCGTGGCGCTGTCGACCGACAGGTCGCTGTTCGTCTCGGTGGCGCTCGTGTTGACCATCATCGGGTTCATCAGCACCGTCGCCGTCGCGCGCTACGTCATCGAGGGTGACATCATTCAATGACACTCACACCGCTCGCCGCCGACGCCGTCGCATCGCTCGCCGTCACGCCGCTCACGGCCGCCGAGTCGGCCGCGAGCACCGGCCCGCTGGCGCTCGCTCGAACGCTCGTGACCGTCGCGTTGCTCATCGTGGGGAGTTTCTTCCTCACCATCGGGACGGTCGGCCTGTTGCGCCTCCCCGACGTGTACAACCGCCTACACGCGACGTCGAAGGCGACGACGCTCGGCGCCGCGTCGGTGTTCCTCGCCGGCTTCGTCCACTTCGGACCGGGCGGGACGGGGCTCACCTCCACCATCGGCATCGTCTTCCTCTTCATCACGGCGCCGACCGGCGCGCACATGATTTCCCGGTCGGCCCAGCGGATGGGCGTGCCCTTCTTCGGCACTACCGCGTGGCCCGACGACGCGGAAGACTGACTCAGAGCGTCGCCGCCAACCGGTCGGCAAGCGCGAGCCCCAACTCCGCCTTGGAGCCCTCGAACGCCTCTCGCGAGCCCGAATCGACGAACAGCGCGCGCGTCGTCTCGGCGCCCATCACGCCCGCGTCGTTGGCGACGACAAAGGAAAGGCCGACGCGTTCGAGCGTCTCGCGCGCCGCCGCGACCATCTTCTCGTCGTCGCCCGACGTCTCCGCCTTGAACCCCACAATCGGGAGGTCCGGACGCTCCGCCCGAACGGCGTCGATTATCTTCTCAGTGGGTTCGAGTTCGAGCGTGCGCGGTTCGCCGGAGCGGAGTTTTTCGGGGCGCTCCTCGACGGTGTAATCCGAAATCGCGGCGCTCGAAACCAGCGCGTCGGTGCCGTCCTCAACGGCGTCCAGCGTCGCCGCCCGCATCTCGGCGGCGCTCTCGACGGGTTTCAGCTCCGCGTACGGCGCCGGCTCGCCCGCGCGAACCGCCCCCTCGACGAGCGTCACGTCGGCTCCCTTGACGTAGCAGGCTTGCGCCACCGCCCGTCCCGTCTTGCCCGAGGCGCGGTTCGTCAGCACGCGCACCGGGTCGATGCGCTCCGCCGTCGCGCCGCCCGTGACCGTGATGTGGGACCCATCCAGGGGGCGCTCGCCCGCCGCGCGCGCGGTTTCGAGGACGATGGTCTCCTCGGCGGCTATCTTCGCTTTTCCCTCCTCGATTCTAGGCTCGACGAAGGGGACGCCCCAGGACTCGACGCGCTCGATGGCGTCCAACACACCAGGATGGTCGTACATCGGTTCGTGCATCGCCGGCGCGACGACGAGGGGCACGCCCGCGCCCAGCGCCGTCGTCGCCATCGTGGTGACCGGCGTGTCGTCGATGGCGGCCGCGAGTTTGCCGACGGTGTTCGCCGTACACGGCGCGATGAGGAACACGTCGGCCCACCCGTCGCGCCCGCAGAGGTCCACGTGCTCGACGCCGCCCGTTATCTCCGTGACGACGGGGGAGTCCGTGGCGAACTCGACGGCCCACGGGTCGACGATTCGGCTGGCCGAGTCGGTCATCACCGCGCGCACCGACGCGCCGCGGCGCCGGAGTTCGTGGGCCAACTCGACGGTTTTCACCGCCGCGATGCTTCCCGTGACGCCGAGCGCGACGTTGGTGTCCGCGAGCACGTCCATTACCCGCTCTTCGTCGGGCAGGGGGTTAAAATCAGTCGTCCGATTCCGCGTCCGCCTCGACGGCGGGGTGCATCGTCGGCTCCTCGGGGTGTGGCTCCGCGAAGCGCTCGCGGACGAGTTCGCGCGACGCCCGGGCGCGGCGCTCGCGCTCCTCGTCGTCGATCTCCTCACAGCCGGGCGGCACCTCCCGCCCGCGGCCGGTGAAGTACCCCTCGGGGACGACCCAGTCGTGATAGAAGGGCACCTCGGAGTCAGCGATTAGCGTCAGGGCGGCCGTCGCCCCGCTGCCGGCGGCGACGACGGCCTGGTGGTACCGCTCCGCGAGGCGGCCCGCGGCGTACAGGCCCGGCACGTTCGTCCGGCCTCTGTCGTCCGGTTGGAGGAACGTCTTCGTGCCGCGGTCCGCTTCCTCGATACTGAGACCGTCGAGATACGAGGCGTCGGCCCACGACGCGGCGACGACGTAGTCCGCGCTCGCGGTGCCCTCACCGACGGCGAGCGAGAAGCGCTCGTCGCGTTCCACTTCGGCCACCTCGCCGCGGCGCAGCGAGACGCCGTTTCGCTCCGCCCACTCCGCACAGAGGTCCAGAAAGCGCCGGGGGTCCACGCCGAGCGGGAACCCCGGCACGTTTTCGAGGTGGGCGTTGCGCGCGAGAATCGACTCGCCGTGGTCGTACAGAACCGTGTCGAGGCCGGCGCGGGCGGTGAACGTCGCGGCGGTCAGCCCCGCGGGGCCGCCGCCGACGACTACCACGTCCGCGTCGGTGTCCGGTGTCGCCATACGCTCGCGATTCGCGGGCGGCGAAAAGAGCCTGTGGGTTCCGGCCGAACACCTAACTTCTCCCCGGCCCGATGTGGGGCGTGGAGCGCTTCGTCCTCAGCACCGTCGCCTACCTGCCCCGCGAGGAGGTGTACGAGTTCCTGCTCGATTTTCCCGGCTATGCGGCGTACTCGAAACACCTCCGGGCCGTCGACCAGCGCGGCGACGGCGGCGCGGGCACCGAGTATCGACTCCGGTTCGCGTGGTGGAAGCTCACCTACACCGCCCACTCGCGCGTGACGGAGATAGCCGAACCGGAGCGCATCAATTGGAAAGTGACGAAGGACATCGACGCCGCCGGGCGCTGGGAGGTGGAGTCCGTCGAACCGCCCGAGGGCGAGGACCACGCGACGGAAGTCCGCTTCGTCGTGGAGTACGACCCGGACACCGTCCACGCGGGCATCCTCGATTTGCCGATGCTCGTCAGCATGGACTGGGTCGTCGACAAGGTGGTGAAGCTGATACGCGAGGAGGGCGAGCGCGTCGTGGAACGGGTCGTCGAGGACCTAGAGGGCGAGTCGCGACCGGTCGAGGTGTCGGTGAACTACTCCTCGACGGATTCGCCGTAGTCGCCGCCGTACTTCATGAAGAAGTAGGTCAGGCCGAGCACGGAGGACATCGCGCCGACGCCGACGACGCCGACCGTCTTCGCGGCCTCGGGGAGGATGGACTGGAACCCCTCGTTTTCGGGGGGGTTCTCCGTGACTTCGATATCAGCGACCATGCCCAGGGACTCGTGGGGCTCACAGATGTAGTGGTACTTGCCGAGCGTCTCGAAGGTGTGAGTGTAGGTGTGTCCGGTGTCGTGAACCTGTGGGACGCCCTCCCACTCGGCACCGTCCGGAAGGCTCTCCGGAACGACATTGTGGCCGTCCGACTTCCAGACGAACTCGACGGTCGTTCCGGGCTTGATGTAGAGCGGGTCGTCGGTCCCGGGCGAGAACTCCGGGTTTCCGCCGGGGCCGACCTCGACGGTTGCGGAGCCGCCGCCCCCGCCGTGTTCCTGTGCGGCCGCCGTGCCGCTCGCACCGGTGAGCGCAGCGCCCGCGGCGGCCGTCCGTAGAAGTCCCCGACGCGTGACTGGCGTCGTCTCGTCTGCCATACCCGGCGCTAGCGGGTCCCGGATACTGAATCCTCCGGTTCGGTGCGCTCAGACCTGTCGGTTCGCGCCCTCCTCGGGCGTTCCGGAGGTGCCGATGAGCAGCGTGCCGGCCGTCATCGACAGCGCGGCGGCAGCGAACGCGACGAACGGGAGCGTGTCGATGCTCGTGGAACCGAAGAAGAGCGCGGCGGCCCCGACGAGCACGAGCACTGCCCCGACGGCGATTCGTGTCGTAGACATCAGTGTCAGCGAGTAGCGAGGCGGAGTATAAGAACGCAACGGAAGGTATTTTTCCGCGCGGACCGGCGAAACGGACATGCACAGCGGAGTCGAACTCCCCGGACTCCGGACCGCCGCCGACTACCAGTTCGGTGCCGGCGCCGGCACGGCGCTGTTCCCACGCACCGAGTCGTTCAGCGTCGAGCGCTCGCGCAACGGCCGGCCGACCAAGGTCAGCGTCGCGGACGGCCCCCGCCTCGTCTCCGTCGGGGCGGGCGAGCGGTTCACGCTGAGCCCCGAAGGGGGGCGACGGCTCACCGAGGGGCTGGACGCGCCGGCCGGCCGGGTCGTCGTCGGTGACGAGAGCGAACCGTTCGTCAGGGACGGCAAGAACGTCTTCGCCAAGTTCGTCACCGACGTTGGTCCCGAAATCAGGGCACGCGACGAGGTCGCCGTCGTCCACGAGGACGGGGGAGTGCTGGCCGTCGGGCGCGCGGAACTCGACGCCGGCGCAATGTGCGATTTCGAGTCGGGCGTCGCCGTGAAAGTGCGCGCCGGAGTACCGGAACCGGAGGGTGAGTCGTGACCCGATTCCTCCTCGCGACCCACTCCGTCCACGCGAGCGCGGCCGGCTGTGACTACCTCGCGGAGCGCGCGGGCCCCGAAGACGAGGTCATCGTGGTCGCGGTGAGAGAGGGGGAGACCGACCGGGACGCCGGCGACGCGGCGAACGTCGCGGCCGTCAGGCTCGTCGAACCGGACGTGCGAACCCTGACACGCGAGGGCGACCCCGCCCGGGAAATCCTCGGCGTCGCCACGGCGGAGGAGGTAGACGAGATTCTCGTCGGCCCGCACGGCGGCACGCCGGACGAGGAGCGCCTGGGCGAGACGGCGCGGGACGTAGCGACGAGCGCGTCGGTTCCGGTGGTCGTGGTGCCGCTGGCGTAGCGGACTCCCTGCGGGAACAGCACGCTTTTGGCCCCGCGGCGAGGAGTCCGGGGTATGTTTGGAGGCGGCGGTGGCGGCATGAATCCGCGGAAGATGGAACAGATGATGGAACAGATGGGCATCGACGTGGACGAAATCGACGCCACGGAGGTCATCATCAAAACTGGGGACGGCGAGGAACTGTACTTCGACGCCCCGGAAGTGACCAAGATGGACGCCCGCGGCCAGGAGACGTACCAGGTCGTCGGGGAACCCGTCGAGCGAGAGGCGCTCGAATCCGGTGACGGCGAGGCCGACGAGACAGGCGAGGCCGACGAGGACGACGCCGGCATCCCCGACGCCGACGTCGAGATAGTCGCCCAGCGCACCGGCGTCACCGAGTCGACGGCGCGCGAGACGCTCGAAGCGGTCGACGGCGACCTGGCGGCCGCGGTCGAACGCCTCGAATAGTGTTGCTCATCACCCGGGGCGACCGGGAGTTCCTCTGCGAACCTGGCGAGGAGATTCACACCGACCTCGGCGTCCTCAACGTGCCGACCGACGCCGAACCCGGCGACACCGTCGAGACGCATCTCGGGGAGGCGTTCGCGCTCCGCGCGCTCCGCGGCCCGGACTGCTTCGAGCACTTCGAGCG
>ENA-ORCO01000708-ORCO01000708.1-marine-metagenome-genome-assembly--contig:-NODE-708-length-13681-cov-3.296751_pt1 | contig 13681 bp, 18 predicted proteins | sample MGYA00248633_ERZ508508 | MGnify/ENA primary metagenome ERZ508508 (study PRJEB26179, sample SAMN06268845) | marine metagenome | isolation source: A23 P1 aerobic enrichment on pine of planktonic cells taken...
ACGGAGATCGACGCGTTCGTCGAGCACCGCGCGACCTCGTTCGGGATGGACGAGAAGGAGTTCCCCGGCGACGCCGTCGTCACCGGCTACGGCGACGTGGACGGCCGGAAGATATTCGTCTTCGCCCACGACTTCACCGTTCTCGGCGGCTCCGTGGGGGAAGTCGTCGCCGAGAAGATCTGCAAGGTGATGGACCGGGCCATCGACAGCGGCGTCCCCGTCGTCGGCCTCAACGACTCCGGCGGCGCGCGCATCCAGGAGGGCGTCGACTCGCTCGTCGGCTTCGCCAAGATATTCCGCCGTAATACGGAAGCGTCGGGACTCATCCCGCAGATCTCCGCTATCATGGGCCCCTGCGCGGGCGGCGCGACGTACTCGCCCGCCCTCACCGATTTCACGTTCATGGTGCAGGACACCTCGCACATGTTCATCACCGGGCCGGACGTCATCGAGACGGTCACCGGCGAGCAGGTGTCCAAGGAGGAACTCGGCGGTGCGGGCTCGCACTCTTCGCGCTCGGGCGTCGCCCACTTCTCCTGTCAGTCCGAGGAAGACGCCCTCGACCGCATCCGGCGACTGCTTTCGTATCTCCCGCAGAACAACATGGAGGACCCGCCGCGGGTCGCCTCCTGGGACGACCCCGACCGCGAACTGGACGGTATCACCGATATCGTCCCCGAGGCGCCGCGCAAGCCCTATGACATGACGAAGGTCATCGACCGGGTCCTCGACGAGGACTCCTTTTTCGAGACCCACGCCAACTGGGCGCGCAACGTCGTGACCGGCCTGGGGCGGATGGACGGCCGCGTCGTGGGCGTCGTCGCCAACCAGCCACGCGTCAGCGCGGGCACGCTCGACATCGACGCCTCGGAGAAGGCTGCGCGGTTCGTCCGCTTCTGTGACTCGTACAACATCCCCATCGTGACGCTCGTCGACGTGCCCGGGTTCATGCCCGGCACCGACCAGGAGCACGACGGGATCATCCGCCGGGGCGCGAAGCTCATCTACGCCTACGCCGAGGCGACGGTCCCGCTGCTCTCCGTGGTGGTACGCAAGGCCTACGGCGGCGCCTACATCGTCATGTCCTCGAAGTACCTCGGGTCGGACGTCAACTACGCCTGGCCGGGGTCGGAGATGGCGGTGCTGGGCCCCCGCGGCGCGGTGAACATCCTCTACCGGAACGAACTCCAGGAGGCCGAGGACACCGAAGCGAAACGGCAGGAGCTGATGGACGAGTTCCGCGAGGAGTTCGCCCACCCCTACGGCCCCGCCAGACGGGGCTACCTCGACGACGTGATCGAACCGAAGGACACGCGCAAACGGCTGATCTCGGACCTGGAGATGCTCGAGCGCAAGCGCGAGGACAGCCCGCCGAAAGACCACGGTAACATCCCCCTGTGACAATGGCAGAAGCACAACTCGGCGAGGAGACGGCGACCGAATCGGATGCCGAGAGCGAGACGAGCGACGAGGCGGCGGACAGTGTCACCGTCGCGGTCGACGGGGAGGCGGTCGACCTGACGATCCCGGCCGACGCGGACGGCGAGGAGGCCGCGGCGATCGCGACGGCGGTCGGCGCCCACCTCCACGACCGCGCGGTCGCGGCGGCGGCCGCCGCCGCGGACGACGAACCCGACCGCGCCGACGCGTGGACGCTCGCCGGCCGGATGAAATCGGTCGGGCGCAGCCGCTGGCCCGAGGACGTGGAGAAAGGCGACGAGTGGGAGGCCGCGGCGCGGTCGTTTTACTGAGCGGGGAACGCGAGGTTCGAGCGGCCGATAGAAAGCCGGGATTTCTCAGATGTCGTCGCTATCGAACCGGAGATAGGCCAGTGTTACCGGCACGACGGCCCAGAACAGAACGACGAGCACACCGAACACGGGGTGCTGGTGGGCCGGCGGCGAGGCCGGAAGGGAGCCGGCGGCGAAGACGCCGAGTACCTGGTCTGCCGATTCGAGAACAGCGCCGCCGGCGTTGCGGATCCCCGAGAACGGCGTCAGGTTGTTCCACACCTCGATAGTGTCGTCGGGGATGGTCGGCGCACCGACGCCGTCGAGAGCGAGGTTGACCAGGCTCGGGAGGAGCGACCACAGCTGGAAGACGAAGAGGGCGAACGCGCCGAAGGCAGCCGTCGACGAGACGGTCGTCGAGTCCGACAGCGCCGAGAAGGCGACGGCGAGACTGGCGAAGATGGCGACGGCCGTGAGCAGGCCGAGGAGGCCGACGACCAGTTGCGCGAGGTCCGGCGACGCGCCCAGCGCGACGGCGACGACCGTCGAGAGGAGCACGCTGACGACGGTGACCAGGCTGACGGCGGCCGTTCGGCCGAGCACGGAGCCGTAGACCACGTCGAACCGCGAGATAGGCAGGCCGAGCAACACGGTGAGTTCGCCGCTGACCCACTTGTCGGAGATGGCGTCGTGGCTGATGGTGAGCGTGACCACCGTCACGAGGAAGAAAAACGTCGCGACCAGCGGCGGGACGAGTTCGAAGCCCTCGACCGCGGCGTTGCCGCCGAGGTAGCCGATACCGACGGCGATGAGCACGAACAGCGTTCCGATGTAGTAGATCTGGTTCTCGCGAATCGAGTCGTAGAAGTCCTTGCGTGCGACGAGGCCGAGGCGCTCGGTCATGCGCCCCCCTCCGTGTAGGCCGCGAAGATGTCCTCGAGCGAGGCCTGACTCGTCTCCACGTCCTGGACGGTCGTCGCTTCGACGCACTGGTGGACGACCGGCCCCTTTGCCGGGTCGGCACAGGAGATGTCGAGCGTCGAGTCCCTGACCGTCACGTCGCGGACACCGTCGATACCGGAGACGGAGTCCGGGAGCGTCCCCGGGACCGTCTCGAGGTCGACGGTCATCCGGTCGGTCGACCCGGCGGCCTCGCGCAACCCGTCGAGGGTGTCGACGGCGACGAGGTTGCCCTGGTCTAAGATCCCCACGCGGTCGGCGACCGCCTGGACCTGTTCGAGGATGTGCGACGAGAAGAAGACGGTCGCGCCGCGGTCCTGTTCGTCCGAGACGATCTCGCGCATCCGGCGCGCGCCGTTGGGGTCTAACCCCGTCGTCGGTTCGTCGAGGATGAGCAGGTCCGGCTCGCCGACGAGCGCCATCGCGAGCATGAGTCGCTGGGCCATCCCCTTCGAGTAGCCGCTCGCGGGTCGATCCGCGGCGTGATCGATCCCGGTGCGCTCCATGATGGCGTCGGGATCGTCGTCGGCGTTCTTTGCTTCGACGGTGAACTCGACGTGCTGGCGGCCAGTCATCTCGCCGAGCGGGCCGAACGTTTCCGGTAACACGCCCGTCCGTTCCCGGACGGCGACGGTGTTGTCCTGTGCATCCATGCCGAGTACCTCCGCGTGACCGGCCGTCGGGCGGGCGTGATCGAGCAGGATGTCGATCGTGGTCGACTTCCCCGCGCCGTTTGGTCCGAGAAAGCCGAAGACCTCGCCGTCTTCGACGGTCAGGTCGACTGATTGGAGGGCTGTGACGTCACCGTATGTCTTGGTGACGTCAGTAAGGTCGATAGCGACCATTCCGGCCCTTCCGAAGGCCGCGTGATAGTTCTTGCCGTCTCGGGCGGTCGAAACCCCAATAGCTAACTGTCCAGTTCGTCGTCTACGAGTATGGCCAAACGACAGCACGATTCCGCCGATGTCGTCCGGATCGACCCGGACGAACGCGGCGATCGCGCCGTCCCCGAGACGCTGTTCGGCCGGTTCGCCGAACACTACGGCGCTCACGAGATCGAACCGTCGATTCACGCCGAGTACCTCTCCAACACCGCGTTCGTCGAGTGGTGTCGCTTTCAGTCGACAGACGAACTTGGCGACGGTGGCCCCGGCCACTACTACAGCTACGAGGCGGTCGGCGAGTACGACGGGCTCGCCAGCTCCGCCGCCCGCGAGCGCCTGCGCGAGCACGAGGCCGCCGAGGAAGCGGTGACCTACCGCCTGCGGGACTGGCTCATCTCCCGGCAGCGCTACTGGGGGACGCCGATTCCCATCGTTCACTGCGACGACTGCGGCCACGTCCCGGTTCCGGAAGACGACCTGCCGGTGGAACTGCCCGACTACGTCCAGACGACCGGCAATCCCCTCGATGCGGCCGAGGAGTGGAAGCAGACGACGTGTCCCGACTGCGGGGCCGACGCGGTGCGAGAGACGGACACGATGGACACGTTCGTCGACTCCTCGTGGTACTTCCTGCGATACTTGTCGCCGCATTTCGAAGATGCCCCCTTCGACCAGGAAACCGCCGACGAGTGGCTCCCGATCGACGTGTACGTCGGCGGCGAGGAACACGCGGTGCTCCACCTGCTGTACATCCGCTTCTTCACTCGTGCCCTGTCGGACATCGGCCTGCTGGACCGGGAGGAACCGGTCGAGCGGCTCATCAATCAGGGGACGGTGCTCCACAGCGGCGAGAAGATGTCCAAGTCGAAGGGCAACGACATCGCGCCCCACGAGTACGGGGCCGAGACGACGCGGTTGTTCGTCCTCTCGGCGGCCCACCCCTCCCAGGACTTCGAGTGGACCGTCAAGGACGTCTCGACGGCCTACGACTTCCAGCAGACGCTGTACCGACTCGTCACGGAGTACACTGACAGAACCGAGACACGGACCGAAAGCACCGACCACGATGCGTACCTGGAGCGGGAAATCGACCGGACTATCGCGGCCGTCACCGAAGAGTACGACCGCTTCCGGTTCCACCGCGTCATCGGCGAGCTACAGCGGTTCGCCCGGCTGCTGGGGCGCTACGCGGGCTACGACCGGCCCTACCAGTTCGCCTACGGCCGCGGCCTGCGGGTGCTCGCCGGCTTAGTCGCACCTATCGCACCGTTCCTCGCCGAGGAGATGTGGCAACTGCTCGATGAGGAGGGGCTCGTCGCCGAGAGCCGGTGGCCGGAACCGCTCCGGGACGTGGAGGACTATCGCATCGAGCGCCAGGTCGTCCGGCGAACGCTCGACGACGTGCGCGAGATCACGGAGGTTGTCGACATCGACGAACCGAACGAGATCGAACTCGTCGTCGCCGCCGACTGGAAGTACCGGGCCTACGAGATCGCCCGCGAGTCAGAGCCTGACGACGCCATCGTCGGCGAAATCATGGCCGACGAAGACATCAAACAGCACGGTGACGCGGCCGCCGAGTTCGCCGACCGCCTGGCCGACCGCGGCGCGGGACTGGAACCGATCATCGACGGCGAACGCGAACTCAACACGCTCCAGCAGGCCGCGTGGCTGTTCGAAGACGAGTTCGGCTGTGACGTTGTCGTCCGGCGGGCCGCACCCGACGACGACCTCGCGGCCAAGGCGCGACCGAACAAGCCCGCGATCCACATCTCCTGACTACTCGGTCGCGGCCGCCGCCTCATCCCGCGCGGCTTCGTGGGCGTCGGTAACTGCGTCGATCAGGCGTTCCTGCTGTTCGTGGCGTATCAGGTGCGAGCGGCAGTCACAGTCCGAGCAGCCGAAGGCGTCGACGCGGTCGAATCCGTCCGCCGTCGGCCCGTCGACCCGCCTTGCGACGGCGCATTCGACGTCGGCTTCAGTCGTGACGACCCGGTCGACAGTCGTCGCCGCGTCGCCGAGCAGGTAGTCGATGTGCCAGTGACGGGTGTCGTTGTCGCCGGCCGCGACCGCGCGGTGGCGGTCGATGCGGCCGAAGCCGCCGCTGCCCAGCGCGCTCCCGGTGTAGGCGTACCAGCCCGCCGGGAACTGGATCTCGCCCAGCGCGCCGACCGCGATCGGCCCGCTGGCGTCCCGTTCGAGCACCAGCGTGTAGGTGCCGCCGGCCATGCCCCGCTCAGGTCCCGACGTCGGGGTCGGCCGCCAGTTCGCCGAACCCGTCGATACGGAACGGTCGGGAGTCGGTGCAGTCCTCGTTCTCGGCGGCGAGTTCGCCGACGACCCAGTTGAACCGGCGGCCGAAGTCGTCGTAGGGCGCGTCCGCGAGCAGGTCGGTGACGCGGTCGCTCGTCAGCTCCTCGTCGTACTCCTCGGCGAAGTCGGCGATGTTCTCGGCGGCTGTCTGTGCGATTTCGTCGTCGGTCTCGTCGGCGAACGCCGCGGCGAGCGTCTCGCTCAGATCGGACATACACGAACGAACGCGACGATGCCACGTATGCGTTCTGAAACAGCGGTGGGTGTCCGAGCGTTTCTTGTATCGCGGGCGACAATATCGGCCCAATGAAGTCGCTGCGTGAAAGCCCGACTGTGGTCACGCTGGTCGTCATCGTCGGCGTGTTCCTCGCCCAGCAGGCCGTCGGCGTGGTGACCGCCCCGCGGAGCCTGTTCGCCCTCTCGCCCCCACTGTTCAGCCGTCCCTGGACGCTCGTCACCAGCGTGTACGCCCACGCTGGCCTCTCGCATCTCCTCGCAAACGCCGTCGGGCTGGCTCTCGCTGGTGTCGTCCTCGAACGCCGGACGTCGCCGCTCCGGTTTCACGCCTTCTTCGTCTCGACCGGCGCACTCGCCGGCGTCTCACAGGTCTCGATTACCAGCCTCATCGGGCCGCTTGTTCCCGGGATGGTCAGCCACGTCTCCGTGCTCGGGGCCAGCGGCGCGGTGTTTGCCCTCTTCGGCTATCTGCTCGCCGCCAATCGCCTGACCGACACCGTCATCGGGGGGTTCGAACTCGCGCCGCGCGTCCAGTTGGCGCTGGCCGGCGTCGTCGCCGCCGCGATCACGCTCGCGACCGCAAACCCCGGCGTCGCGCTCATCGCACACTTCACCGGCCTTTTGCTAGGGTTCCTTGCCGGGCGCGTCCACCTGCTGCGGCCGACAGACTCGCCGCAGACGTCCGATGCCGTGAACTACTGAACGGCGTGCCGTCGTTCTGGGATAGCTACGACAGGCCCTGTCCAGTGGCACGTAGTTGGTAAGTGCTACCAAATAACTCTACCACGTAGACAGACGGAATGGTACGGAGTCGCGGGGGTGAGTCTCTAGTCGTCGCGGTACTACTGGTGCTTGCCGGCTGTGGCGGGTTCGTGGCAAACGGCGTGGACGGCGGTGCGGACCTGTCGACCGCCACGGAGACGGCGACCCCGCCGACTGCAACGCCGGACGCCGGTTCCCCGGGCGCAGCGAACGGGACGTTAGAGGTCCACTTCATCAACGTCGGCCAGTCGGTGGCGACCCTGCTGGTCAGCCCAGACAACGAGACGATGCTCATCGACTCCGGGGACTTCACCGACGACGGCGAGTACGTCCTCCAGTACCTCGACCGACAGGGCATCGACCGCATAGACCACTTCGTCGTCTCGCACAACGACGCCGACCACATCGGCGGCAATGCGGCCGTCATCAGGCGCTACGAGACCGAGAAAAACGGCGTCGGTGCGGTGTATGACCCCGGTATCGCCGCGAGCACGCAGACCTACGAGCGGTACCTCGACGCCGTCGAAGCCCACGACGTGACGCTGTACGAGACGCGCGAGGGCGACCGGATTCCGTTTGCCGGCGTCAAGACGACCGTTCTCGGCCCGCCGGAACCGTATCTCGAAAACGCGGCGCGAAACGAGAACAGCATCGTCCTCCGAATCGAGCACGGTGAGACGAGCTTTCTCTTTACCGGCGACGCGGAGGACGATCAGGAGGCGTATCTCGTCGACACCTACGGCGCGGCGCTCGGGTCCACCGTATTAAAAGCCGGTCACCACGGCAGCGCGTCAAGCACGAGCGGACCGCTGCTTGACGCCGCCGACCCCCAGACGGTCGTCGTATCGAGCGCTTACGACTCGCAGTACGGCCACCCGGACAACGAGACCCTCCAGCGCCTCGCAGCGCGCTCGACTCCGACGTACTGGACCGCCACCCACGGCGACACAGTACTGACCAGCAACGGGACCGCCGTGACCGTCAGCACGCAGCGGGCAGCGCCAACCGACCCGCTGTCACTGCGCGCCGGTGATCCGATTGTGCCGGGTGCAACCGAACCGGTTACACAGCGAGCGACCTACCTGCCCCGCTCGTCCCCACGGACTGACACGCCGGTCGCAACCGACACACCGGTCGTGACCGATGGCGGAACGCCCACCGAGAACACGAGCGGCGACCTGGTCATCGACCGGGTTCGTGCCGACGCGGCGGGCGACGACCGCGACAACCTCAACGACGAGTTCGTCGTGTTCCGGAACGCGGGCGCGGAACCGCTGGAGATCGGCGGCTGGACGGTCGCCGATGAAGCCGACCACACCTACACCGTCCCCGACGGATTCACTCTCGACCCGGGTACAACCGTGACCCTCCACACCGGCAGCGGTACCGACACTGACACCGATCTTTACTGGGGATCGGGGCGACCGATATGGAACAACGGCGGCGACACTGTGACTGTGACCGACGCCGACAACGAGACCGTACTGGAACGGAGTTACTAATGCTACCCGATGGAACCTACACCGCCGTTGTCGACCGGATCGAAGACGGGATCGCCACGCTGGAAGTGGACACTGAGGACGGGCTGTCCGCCCTCGAAACCGAGGTGGCCGAACTGCCGGCGGAGGCGCAGGCGGCCGACGCGGTCCTGGAAGTAACTATCGAGGATTCGGGGCTCGCGGATGTGACGCACGAACCCGACGAAACCGCCGACCGGGCAAGCGAAGCGCAGCGTCGGTTCGACCGGTTATCGAAGCGGCCGCCGCGGGACGGCGACGACACGTAAGGCCCCGCACATCGCGTAGGAGCATGGTAACAATATGCATGGGACGCGTAGCTCAGCATATGTGGGACAGTGACATAGAAACGACCGACCCACCGCTGGGGAGATGTCCGGCCTGTGACGTGACGATTCCAGCGGCGAATCTCGTCATCGCGTACGACACGGCCGGCGACTGGCCGCGGATGCTCGCTACGTGCCCGGATTGTGGGGACGCCGTGAATCCAGTGTGATTCCTGTCGGAACAGACATGACAGAAATCGTGGGAGTGAATACACATAGACACGCCGGCGCAGTCGCCTATATGTGTAGCAACCACCGATTAGGTGCGGTATACTGTTGTTTCGACCAATGATACCGAGGCCAGACAGGGTGAGTGACGGTGGGGTCATCGAGCAGCGATAACCCCCCGTTACCCCATCAGGGCGATACCGATAGACTGCGATCGACGGACGCCGGTCGATACCTTGACACGCTCGTGTTTGCGGTTCGCGGGGTCTGGACTGTGACACTCTTCGGTGTCCGGCCGTTCGCGTTCTGGGGAGCCGTACTACTGCCGCTGTTGTATCTCCCCTCACTCTACGGCGTCGGCACTGGCCAGGATACGGCGCTGTTCCTCGAACTCGTCGCCTGGCACGTCGCTTCTATCGTCCTCGGCCACGGACATACGCCATTCTGGAGTCGATAGCCTGGTAATACTCACACTAACAGTCTACGGACATCACCCACTGTCTCCGTTCCACCTGAAACGATGGGGGTGTGGTGACGGTTCTCGCCCTCGGTCTCAGGCGACGAAAACCTGCTCGTCAAGCCGCTCGGTGGCGGTCTCGGCCAGCGTCTTGAGGTTCACCGTGTCCTCGCGGTTGTACGACACCAGCGTTTCGAGTGCACCGTCGCGGCCCTGCTCGTGCTCCCGCCAGAGCCGCACCGCGTCCCGCCCCGAGATGTCCGGTCGGTCCCGTTCGATGCCGATGTCCTGCTCGACCTGTTTGAGCCCGCCGGAGAGCCCGATTTTCTTGCAGGTGTACATCAGGTCCAGATGCGGCCGGTCGAGGTCGACGTCGAAGTTCGCTTCGAGGAAGGGCACGTCGAAGCGCTTGCCGTTGAACGTCACAAGCAGGTCCGCGCCGTCGAAGGCGGCCCGGAGGTTCTCGGCGGTCAGGTCGTCGCCGGCGATGAGCGTCCGCGTGTCGCCGTCCTGGTGGAGGCTCACCGTCGTCACCTGATTGCGGTCCTGGTCGAGTCCGGTCGTTTCGATATCGAAGAAACAGGCCCGTTCGCGGAAGGTCTCGTACAGCCGCCAGCGCTCGCTGTTCGGGAACGCGTGGTCGAAGTAGGTCACGTCGGTCTCGGCGACCCGGTCCCGCCCCTCGTCGATGAACTGCTGGATTCGGTCGCCGCGCTTTCCGCCGACGACGGACGGTTCGAACTCGTCCCAGTGGGTGATTCCCTGCTCCCAGATGGACCGCTCGGTCTTCTCCCCGACGCCGTCGGTACCGATGAAACTGTTCTCGACGCGCACGCTCTCGGGTACAGGTTGGGCTGTATGTAAGCCCGTCGGTGCGGGCGGTGCGTGAGCGACTAGTGACCACCGGACCGACGGTCTGTTTCGAACCCGCTACTTCTCACACATCTGGAGGATGCTGTCGTACACTGATTGGTCTTCCAGCGGAACGACGACTGTACTGTCGCAGTTAAGACATACAGACCGTGGCTGGTCGAACGTCCGCTCACAGAACGGACAGACGAACTCTGCGGCACCAGTGGGCGCTACTTTGCTCATAGTTTCCAGAAGACGTCCGGTAATAAGGGCGTATTTGCTATGCCTATACGCCGGCCGTGCCCAGCCGCTATACGGATAGTGACGACCGCCGCGTCACGGTCGGGGACGAGCGAAAGCACGAAGCCGAGCGACGCCACACAGTAGCCCATGACGACGTTTCTGCTCGCGACTAGCTCTGTGCACGTCACTGCGGCCGCCGCTGACTACCTCGAGAACCGACTCGACCCGACAGGTGACGACGACATCGTCGTGGTCGCCGTCCGCGACCCCGATGCTCCGTCACGGGACGCGGGTGACGCCGTCAACGTCGCCCGCTCGCGGCTCGCGCCGTTCATGCCCACAACGGAGACCAGGGAGGGCGAGCCCGTGACGGAGATCCTGGCGGCTATCGACGAGCACGACCCGGACGAACTCCTCATCGGCCCGCACCGTGGGACCGACGACAGCGACGGCGTCGGCTCGACGGTCCGGGAAATCCTGGCTCGGGTCAACCGCCCAGTCATCGTCCTCCCGCTTCCCTAGCGGGAGAACAGCCCGTCGTCCTCGAAGGTCAGACCGAGGTCGACATCGAGCAGCTCCTCGGCCATCGCGGCGACGGTCGGTGCGACATCGGAATCGGGGTCCGTCGCAAGTGGTCTGGGTGCGCCCGGTCCGATATGCGGAACCGTGTGTGCGGCGTCTTCGACAGATTCGCTGTTATCGCCGTCATCGCCGTCGACACGCGTTGCAACGACGGCCGAGGCCGGTGCCCCGATGTCCCGCAGTCGCCCCTGCTGTCTCGGAAGCAGGTCGCTGCCGCGCCGGCTGGCCGGCACCACGAGCGCCCGCCGCTGTGCGGTCGTGGCAGCGGCGACGGCCTGATTCGACGCAATCGGCGGCACGTCGAGCAGGACGTGGTCGTAGCGACCGGCCACCTCTTCGATAGCCCGTTCGAGCGTCTGTGCGCTCTCGGCTGACTTCGCCCGCGCGAGGCGCTCGAACGGCGCGTGGGCCGGACAGAGCGCAACCCGCCCGTCGGCGTCGATATCCCACTCGAACAGCGCGCTGTCGACCGGCACGTCGCCGACAGCTACCGCAGTCACGTCGGCGTCGAGTCGCCCTTCGACGTACGTTGCCAGCCCCTGTGTGCCGAAGGCCGCGTCGATGACGGCGACGGACCGCCCACCCCGGGCCAGCGTCGCCGCCGTCTCGACTGTCAGCCTGGTCGTTCCAGCCCCACCGGTACACCCTACGAACGCGAGCGTCGGAACCCCCATGCGTCGCTGTTGGACTATCTTTCGATAAAAAGATACGGAATTTTACGCCTGTTCGGCCACGATATCGTCCTCGATGGCGTCCAGTTCGTCATCAGAGAGGTCGGGGCGGTCGTTGACCAGCACGTGGATCGGCCGGCCGCCGTCGTCCTCGAACCGCGGGATGATGTGGCCGTGGACGTGCGGGACTTCCTGGCCGGCGACCTCGCCGTTGTTGAACGCGACCGTGCTGGCGGGGGCGTCGACCGCTGCTTCGACGGCGGGGACGAGTTCGTGCAGGGTCGACAGGACCTCGCCGGCCACGTCGGCGGGCGTGTCGTTCAGGCGCTCGTGGTGGGCCTTCGGGATGACCAGCGTGTGGCCCGGCGACAGCGGATTGGCGTCCAGAAACGCCAGCACGGTGTCGTCTTCGTAGACGGTTCGACCGGGGATGTCGCCGGCGACGATGCCACAGAAGATGCAGTCTTCGCTCATAGTTGTCCCTGCGTCCGGCGGTCACAAGAAGGTTCTAGGTGTCGCCGACGCCGGCCACCGTCTCGGCGATGGCCGCCGTGTACTCGGCGTAACTGTATCCCAGCCGCGAGAGCCAGACCTCCTGATACGACGGGTGGAGCAGCGGAACCACGGGCACGCTCAGCGCCTCGTTCTGCAGCGGGTCGAGAACGCTGTCGAGGAAGCCGTCGAGGCCGTCGTCGTCCAGCGCCAGCACGGTCTTCGTCGCGTGTTTGCCGGTAGGTAGCACTGCCGCCGGTTCGATTGTCTCGACCTCCTCGACGAGGTAAGGGCGACAGTTCGCCAACTCCGCGTCGGTCGGGTCGCGGTTCCCCGGCGGGTGGCACTTCACGGCGTTGGTGTAGTAGCAGTCGTCGTGGCCGAACCCGGCGTCGGCGAACACTTGCCGGATTTTTCGGCCGGAGCGCCGCGAGGTGTAGGCCATCCCCGTCAGATTGCCGCCCCGCCACCGTTCGGCCTCGGGGTCGCCCTCGGCCGGGGCTTCCCCGACGACCACGAGGGCGGCGTCGGGCGGGCCGTTACCCCACGAGATGCAGGTCCGGCTCTCGGCGAGTTCGGGACAGCGTCGGCAGTCCTCTGTGAGGGCGTTTTGCTGCTCGTCAGGCGGGAACGCTGGCACATGCGATGGCACGGCCGTCGGCGGCAAAGCCGTGGCGGTCGCCACCACAAGAGGTTTGCCGCTGGTCGCCGCTACAGCGCGTGTATGCCCTCCTACGAGTACAAGACGCTCGACGTCGACACTGGGATGTTCGGTAGCAGCAGCGTTCCCACCGACGAACTGAATGACCTCGGCGCAGACGGCTGGGAAGTCGTCGCACCGATCACGGAAAACAGCGGGCAGACTGCCGGCCTGCTCCTCCAGCGTGAGCGCTGACCACCGCCACGGCGTTGCCGGCCGTACCGTCTGAACGGCACGCACACAATCGATTGTCCTTTATTGCCGGCGGCGGATGGAACGGGTATGGAACGTTTCGCCGCTGTCGACGACCAGTACGACCCCGACGCCGTCGAGGACGGCGTCTTCGAGTACTGGGACGACGTCGACGCCTACGAGCAGACGAAGGCCCACCGGGCCGACGGCGAGGACTACTTCTTCGTCGACGGGCCGCCCTACACCTCCGGCGCGGCCCACATGGGGACGACCTGGAACAAGACCCTGAAGGACTGTTACATCCGCTACCTGCGGATGCAGGGGTACGACGTCACCGACCGGCCGGGCTATGACATGCACGGCCTCCCCATCGAGACGAAGGTCGAGGAGCGACTCGACTTCGAGAACAAGAAGGACATCGAGCGCTTCGGCGAGGAGAACTTCATCGAGGAGTGCAAGGACTTCGCCGAAGAACAACTCGAAGGCCTCCAGAGCGACTTCCAGGACTTCGGCGTCTGGATGGACTGGGACGACCCGTATAAAACAGTGAACCCCGAGTACATGGAGGCCGCCTGGTGGGGCTTCCAGCAGGCCC